>Ga0007809_10000009_pt1 | contig 74711 bp, 39 predicted proteins | sample CryBogCBE02Aug07_FD_60383 | JGI IMG/M metagenome (GOLD analysis project Ga0007809, IMG submission 60383) | Freshwater microbial communities from Crystal Bog, Wisconsin, USA - CBE02Aug07 | ecosystem: Environmental > Aquatic > Freshwater > Lake | place: Crystal Bog, Wisconsin, USA | collected...
TATTGCGGCTACAACAAACACTAGTATAACTGCTGTAAGCGGTACTACAGTTACCGTTGCTAGTACTACTAACTTAAACGTAGGACAGCCTATCCTAGTAGCTGGTGTGTCAGGCGGTATTCAAAACGGTCTATATAACGGTGTATGGTATATTGCGTCACTTAGCCCGTTTACACTGGCTACAACTTTACAAAACGCTTTATGGAATTTACCTTACACATTTGGTAGTGGATCTATGACAGGTACAGTTACAGTTACTAGCCAAATACCTACTTATATCTCACAAGGATTTGTAACATTTTCATTTTCCAGCCTTGGTAGTAGTATTGTGCCTTTTTATCCTGGTCAACAAATACAGATACAAGGTACTGGAACAGGTATTGCAGGTAGCGGAAGTTATAATCAGTACAACGGTACATGGATTGTTTGGACAGCTTCCAACACTACAGTTACTATCAGTACTGGTGTAACAGGTTCATTAAGTGCTAACGGTACTGTAACTTCATTGCCAAATGCTTGTCCAACATTGTTTATTAAAGCTCCACAGAGTAACGGACAAGTTTATTACTATCAAGTAAGCTATCCAGGTTATTTAGGAGCAAGTACTCCTACTCATACAGTAGGTCTTGCTGTTAATGGTACCGCAGGTTTAACTTATGTTGGTTCTGTTGCTACTGGTCAATCAGCTATTGGATACAGCGGCATTATTACAGCAGGTGCAGTACATCAAGTTGGTGCAGTAACTAATATTATAATTACCTTTGCAGGAACTGGCTATACTGCTCCTCCGCAAGTATTACTAAGTGGACCACAAGTTGCTGGTGGACGTCAAGCCATAGCAACAGCTACAGTTGCTAGCGGTAGCATAACTGCTATAAACATTGTTGATGCAGGATCTGGTTACTTATATCCACCAAGTGTAACATTTGTTGGACAGGGCGGTCAAACTGCCGTGGCCAGTGCTACAGCAGTTATTGGTAATCCTGGAGAAAAACCAATTGTATCTACACTAGTTCCTCAAGTGGCATTTGGTTCAGTCAGTGCTAATACCTATGTGCTAGACTTTGGACTGAACGGACATAATGTGGTATTTTTACAAACAGCGGCTTCAAGTACGTTCTACTTTGATAACTACGCACAAGGTTCTCCAAACGCAACTCCTTATAACAAAGGTTTTCCATTGGGACGCAGAATCATTCTTTATGTAAAGAATACTAGCGGTAGTGGTATTACACTAACATTTAGTAACTTGCAGGCAAACAACGCTGGTTCAACTGGTACTACTCCAACACTAGCGGCTAACAAAACACTGAAAGTAGAATTCATTGTGTTAAGTCAGGGTAGTTTGTTAAATCAAACTGGAGCAGGATATGCTGGTGGTAGTATACACGATGTATATGCTACAATGACAACAACCTAAACAACTATGCTTAAACAAAAACCCGCTAAGGCGGGTTTTTTGTTGACTAAAATTTTAATTTGTGCAGTTGTATAGTCACAAAAAAAGGATCTTTCGATCCTTTTCTTGTATAAGCGTCGTTGATTACGCTTGTGATTCAGTCCATGAAATACGACTGAAAATTGGGTTTGCATAACGTGTATCCAAGTTAGTTGCAAACACTGTGATAACGTCTGGACCGTCTGGGAATACACCGTCACCGCCAAATACGCTGTTACCTAAGTCTTTAACAACTGTCATATCAGCACTTGTTGAAGTGAAGAATGTACCACCTGAAGCGTTAGCGTAGAAAGCTAGGATAATATCACCACCAGTTACGATATCACTTGGGTTGTGATAGATAACTTGACTTAATGATCCTGAACCTACGCTGTTAGCTGTCCATAGTGCTGGAGTAAACGCAACACTTGCACAGTTATACTTAACTGTAATCAAGAATGGTCCAGCGTTGAATACGTCCATCTGGTACAACTTGGCTTGCATACGTAGAATAACGTCACGTACACCAAAGTTACGAGCAAAGCCGTTTGAACTACTTGGGCTTACACGCATACTAATCAATGGTGATGTTTGGTTAGGCTGTACAACCGCCGCTGTCTGACGTGGTGTTGTAAACACATATGAAATATCGCCGTCAAAACGTCCGTCCATAATAGCTGACACACCCCAGTGTTGTACGTTTGGTGCTAACAAGATGTTAGAATTCAAAGCGTTACTTAATGGATTACCAGTATTGTTATAGCTGTAGTGTTGGCTAGCTGTTGGGTTACCACGGTTAATCAAGAACACAGTTTGTGGTCCGCTTGTACCAGTAGACGCAATGTTAGTATATGCAGTTGTACCGCTGATACCAACAATCTTAACGTTTACATAGTTCCATGCTGGATGTGCCGCTATTGTACAACCAACAAACAACTGAGCCGCAATAGTTGCACTACCAATAGTAATTGCATTTGAACCTTGTGTTGTTGTAACACTGAATCCAGCACCGCTTGAGTTCACTGAACTTACTACTGAACTTTCACGATAGCAACCAATCAATTGATTAGCACCAATAACTACAGTTGGAGTACTAGTATAGCCATAACCTGCCGCTGTAACAATAACTTGTGTCACAGAACCGTTAACTACTACTGCACGAGCTTGAGCTCCTGCACCGCCACCACCAAAGATATTCACTGGTGGAGTACTGGTATAACCAACACCGCCTGATACCACTGGAATACTTGTTACACCGCCACCACTAACTACAATAGTACCTGTTTGAGCAACTGCTGTTAGACCTGCAAGTCCAGTTGCCCATGGAGCACTAGTACTCTGTGGAGCGAATGGAACTGAAATATTTTGGTTAACTGCATCTGGGTTACCAGTAAGTTTTTGTGTTGTTTGAGCTGCCACACCTGTGTAGAAGAACAATTCGCCGTCGATAATTACTTCGCCGTTGAACATCTGTCCTTTATCACCAGTACTGCTTGGCATAAAGTAACGACTTGCATCATACAAGCTGATAGTACCTGCACTTGGGCTTGCACTCATTGTGTAACCAGTTGAAGGAATATCAACAGTAATTGGGCTACGTGCTGGAGCATTAACTGCTTCAAAACGGCCTGGCAAGTTACCTGAGCGTTGGAACGCTAGATATTCACGGTTACCGTGTTGTACCTTGTGAGCGTACACGATATCACCGTTAACCATTCTAACTCCCCAACGGATAAATCCTGCACCGTACCATGTGTAGTCGATGTAGATCATCTGGATCTTAGTGTGATCCATGTTAAATCCTGTTGGTCCTGTGCCGTCCATAGTATCCAAGTTGAACTGGAACTGTGGAGTACGTAGCTCACGTACCATGTATTTCTTAACTGCAATATCTTCAGCAAACATCTTAGTAGTACCATATGTGCTGATAACAGTTGAACCTGTTGTTGTACCAGCTGTTTGATACTGTATTGTTGAACCGTCAGATGCAATGTTGATGATTGGCCACATACCGTTTGCGTTGGTTTGTGTAGCACCTACTACAAATATACGTGATCCAAATACCAAGTTAGTAGCACTAGAAACTGTACCACTTAAACCCTGTGTAGTTACAAATGGTGTAAACAATGTGATTACGTTTGTACTTGTGTTGATACCAGTTACAAATGTATTCTGTTGAACGTTTGTACCAGTAACAAAACTACCAATTTGAATACCAGCAACGGTGTTCATCGTTAGTGTAGTTGCACCAGAACTTGCACTTGAACCGCCAGTAGCAATAGTCAATGCATACAATGTTGTGTTAGCTTGGAATGCCAAACTACCAGTAACGTTAGTAGTAATTGGAGTGTTTAGAATAACACCAACACCACCAACTGCTAGACCAGCAACCACACAGTTACCTGGAACACCAGAACCAGTAATAGTCATACCTGGAGCAATACCGTATGTAGTATTTAGGCCAATAACCTGTGTACTTGTTGTATACAAAGCGGCTGATTGATAACCTGGAACTGAACCAATAATCAATGTGCTTGCAGTAGTTGTAAGAATCACCGCCTGGTTAATGTACAAGTTAATTGTCAAGTTAGCACCGTTGTTACCAGCTGTGTTGGTAAATGATGAAACCTGTGTACCGTTGGCAATAATACCTTGTGCCATTGAACCGCCAGTTGCTACAATGTTCATACCACTTGCTGGACTGTTATAGAATGCAACAACAATGTTAGCTGTAGTAGCTGTTGTAATACCCTGTGTTAGTGGAACAACTGTTGAGCCTGAAACATAAGTTGAAGCAACAAATGTGTTAGCTGGCAAATAACCTGCACCAGTAATAACAACTAGTTGTCCTGGTTGGATACTTGTAGCACTAGCCACTGTGATAGTTGTGCTGTTAACAGCAGTAACTGATGGAATTGAAGTAGCAACGATCTGTGGAATAGTACCTTGTAACTGATATGCACCTGTTACACCTACACCGCCTGAGCCAGCTGTACCACTACCTACTAGTGAAGTAAATGTAATACTTGTTGCTGTTGCTGTAGTCTTCATCTGTACTGTTGCAGTATTTGTGCTAGAACCAGAAGTAATATATGCAAATGGCAAGCCTGCTGTACCTGATGCCAACGCTGGAGTAGCCGCACGATATGCTGGAGTAATGTTCAACACGTTATCGTTAACCACCTGGTTGACTTCATAAGTTTGTCCACGGATAATAACTTTATCGCCTGCTTGTACTTGTTTTGTATACTGTGAACCAGTACCAATAACAATAGTACTACCAGTCAACACGTTGATTGAACCACGCATGATAGTTGTACCGTTACGACGAACAGCGTTCAAGAATGAACCATCATATTCGTAGAAGAAACCGTTTTGATCATCAAATAGTCCAAATCTAATGCATGAACCTGTTGCATAACCAACTTCAACTGAACCAATACCAACGCCTGGGTTGGTATCTGTTGGGCTACCGCTCAACTGTACACCAAAGCTACGTGCTGTTAGTACTACTTGTGGGCTTACACTATATGTGTTGTTATAGAAACCCATATCGGCAACTGCACTGGCGCCTGCCGCTGTAATGTTACGCAAGTTAACAATCGCACCGTATTGTAAACCATGGTCTTGATCTGTTGTAATTGTTGCAATGTTACCAGATACAGTAATACTAGCAATATCAAAGTTTGGTTTGAATGTTGCACTAGTTGAGAACTGAATTCCCTTACCAGCTTGGTAACGGAAATAACGACGTGTTTGACGCAATGCTTGAGCACCCGCCACTGGGTTACCAGAGAAAATACCGATACCGCCGTCACCTGAACGTTGGATTTGGAATGATTCTGGACGAGCATATACTACTGTAGTGTTCTGCAACACGTTTGCACTTGGCTGGCTAGTTGGAACACCGGCTGGCACGTTATATGTGAAAGTGTATGGGCTTGGTACACTTTGAATGTACTGTGGACCGTTACCGTTAGTGATAGCAGTTTGTAAACCACCTACGTAGATAGGAGCACCTGGTACAAAGTTATGGTTACTATAAGTAGTAATTGTGATTGTACGACCGTCTGAGCCAGTTGTTATTGCGCTGATAGGCACAATACTTCCAATGCCGTAACCTGCCGCATAGTATCCGCCAACGAATGCAGTAGTTTGTGCTTTTTGCAATTGGTTTGCGTTGAACTGCTGGTTAATTTTTGGAAAATATGAAAATGCACCTTGGATCTGACTAACAAATGCCGCTACAAATGATCCGTCGCAATATGGTTCGTTTTGTGTTTCAGCAATTAGAATTGGTGTACCTGGTGTTAAGTTAACACCGGCTGCTGTGATGTTGTTAGATACTTGGAATGCCGCATAGCTTGGGTTAGCCGCTGTACCTGGTAGAGCACCAATTGTAATGCTTTGTACTGTATAGCTACCAGTTGTACCTGTTACAGGGAATGTAAACTGTGATGTGCTTGAACTTGCAATAGCGTAACGGAAGTTACTGAACTGAGTGCTTGTACCGTTGGCGTCCACAATGTACACATATGAACCAGCATATGGAGCACTAGATAATGAAAGTCCAGTTACAGTACCAACGTTAGCGTTGATGCTGACTGCATAGTTAAGTAGTGTGAATCCAGCTCCACCGTAGTTGATTGATAGAACTGAGTTACTGGTGCTGGTATAGATACTAGCATGCCAGTTTTGTGTTTGGAAGAATTCCCACTTGGTTGGTTGGAATGAGTATTCAAAGTCAGTATCAATCAAACTTTGTGGTAGTGTTACACGTAGTTTGTTTGTAGGATCTTGAAGAGCTTCTGCTGGAGTAAATGTTTCCACATACTCGTCAATCATGATCTGTAGTTTATCAGTTGCATTAAACGCCGCTGTATTGGTGTTGAAGCCTAATACAATAGTTGTTGTTCCTGCACTTGCACCCCATGACACTTGACCTGCTACTGCTGTATAGCTAGTAGCTTTCAATGTTGTGTCTGAAAAGTTATATAATACGGTATTGTTGGTGACGTCAGTGATCAGAATCAATCTTTCTCTTGGTATGTATCGTGGAATTACGATAGTGGCGGTCGAAGGAGTGAATGTGTATGCTGTGTCAACTAATATTTTTCTTGCCATTTTGTTATTTCTCCAATATTTAGGCTTAAGTTCCTGTTGCTATATCTAGTGCAGTGAAAGGATAAGTGGTGTAAACTGGGTTAGTTACGTTACCTATCATTACTATTGCACTAATTATATCTCCATACTGCGGTGGACTTGTAAAAACAACTTGTCCAGCGGTTACTGTGTAATCGCCGTATCGTGTCAATGTGTTCCACACTGGTCTACTATTATTTAGCCAAGGTTGCTGATATACCCCATTTTTATGCACTAAAAGCTGAACAGGGTAAGTTACGCTTACCGCATTTCCGTTGTTTGTAGGGCTAAAAACAGTGGTTCCGCCGTTTATTGTGTAATTGGCGTCAGCGCCTCGATTCCAACTGTCTAACTGTGTGATGTTTGGTAAACTGCTACTAATGTTTGACCATGTAGGTGCTATAGTACCTGTTACTGTACCTGCACCCAATGTAAATCCTGTATTACCTAAATTGCTACCCGATGTGGTATATGTTACTGTAGTAGTTGAGCTAGCTGTAACGGTAAAGCTACCATTATAGCCTACTGGTGTTAGACCGGCTACGTTGATAGCTGATCCTACGCTGAACAACACATATCCAATGCTGGCAAATGTTAAAGTAGCTGTAGTTCCTGAACTGGCTACACCAGTTACTGCTATTGATTTGCTGGCGCCGTTGGTAATCAATACTTGCCCGGCTGTGCCAGCACTACCACCCATGCGCAATGCGCCTGTCATGTTAACATCGCCGCCAACATCCAACTGATATGTTGGAGTCATGTTGTTGACACCAGTTTTACCTGTTGATGAAATTGTGACTGAATCTAATGCATTTGTTGCCGCATTTACTTGTAAGCGAATTGCGTTGGCACTATAAGTTCCAATTGCTAGATCGGTAGTAGCAGATGCTAAAACGCTATATCCGGCGGCATTTAGTGAACCAATACCATATGCTGTACTGTTATAGGTTGTAGAGTTGATACCTAATTCTACATAGTTAGCACTTGCGGTACCAGCATTGTTATAGGCAACAATGTTTGCACTTGCATTATTACCAGCATTGGCATTTTGAATTGTAATCTGATTGTAATTATTGGTGTTGGATACAAAACTGGCTAAAATATTAACATCGTTAAATGTCTGTGTACCAACAGTGATAGCACCTTGATTGCTTAAACTACCTGTTCCAACACTAACTGATAAACTTGTCAGTGTTCCAACACTGGTCAAACTTGAGTTTAATACTGTTGAATTTAATGTTGCGCCAGTTAGTGTACCAGCTGCCGCTGTAATTGTACTTGTTCCACCCAATGTTAATGTTGAACCGTTAACAGTAATTGTGCTGTTGGCCAACATTGAATTGCTAACGCCACCACCAGCCAATGCTGATTGAATATTAGCAGTAGTTGCGTACTTGTTGGTTGTTCCTTGAGAAATTTGATCTGTAGTTAGAACAATAACACCAGTTTGATTATTAACACTTGTAATTGATTGAACAAAAGTAAAAACACCGTTAGCACTATTATAAGTCAAAGAATTGCTAGGATCACTAACACTCAATTGATTTAGAACATTTGACGATGTCAAATAGTTAACGTCGTTAATAAATGCTGATATGTTAGTAGGCTGTGTATAACTAAACACACCTGTACTGCTGTTATAGTTGATACTACCAGTAGCACTAACTGAACTTCTTGCACGAGACTGTGTAAAATACTGATTGCTACCTTCTGATACACTAGTAGTAGTCAAACTAGGTGTATAGTTGGCCACTGCTGTGGTTACAAACGCTGTTGTAGCCACCTGTGTTGTATTTGTGCCGGCTGTAGCTGTAGGAGCTGTAGGTGTTCCTGTAAATGCTGGACTTGCCAAAGGTGCTTGAGCAAAACCACCAACCGTTGTACCATCGTGTACTACTAGGCTGTTAGTAGTTGTGTTGACAATGACCTCGCCGACTGCACCAGTAAAGGTAGCATTGTCTGCTGTGGTTCCTCTGCGTAATTGTAATGTGGTTTTTGCCATCTTATTTTCCTAAAAATTTTAATCGCCCAACATGCTGTGCATGGTAAAACGTGGAACACCGTTGTTGTTACTTGTAGTTTGTACTTTGTAATACAAATAGATGTAGTTTACACCGCCCTGTATTCCTGTCGAGACGTTGTTACTAGTACCGTCTACACCGCAGAATAATACTTGTCCGTCATCTGTAATGAATCCTGACAAATCATTACCTGGTACGCCAAAGCCCATAATGGTTGTTATTCTCACGTTGCTAGGCATACGTGCTGGCCAGTAGTGATACCATCCACCTGTTTCTGGATCTTGTGTTTGATCGTTGCTAGATACTGCGGCAGCTTGTGAGCTATATCCTAAACTCAAACTACCATAACTGTTGGTTCCCTGACCCCATACGCGACCGCTTTCATCCAACATCATAATAGTAAATTGGCTGGTGGAAGTTGCGCCTTGATTACCCTGTTCATTGTTAGTAATAGTCACTACGTTGCGCGGACCACGAATCAATGCCCATGGACCAGTAGCGCCTTGAGCGTTAGTACTGTAGTTGCTTGACTGTGGAGAAATAGTATTTCTTCTGTTGTCGCCCATACCGTAGGTTAATCCTGTGTCTTTTTCACGGATGAACACATTGTTTGAATAAGCATCGCCTAGAATCCATACATTTTCTACCTGTTTAATATTATAGTTGGTAGTTTGATACTTAGTGAATCTATTTAGATAGTTACCTGCGCCATTGGTTACCTGCGCCGCAACTGAATACATAGGAGTTAATGGGCTCATCGCTTGAGGTATTGCACCAGCACCAAATAAACTGCCGTCGTTAGTTAGTATTAGTACCCAACGGTTGTTGGCTCCAGTATAATGAGCAAATGTCATCTTTTTAATGCCGCCAAATTTCTTAAAGTCAAATGGCACACGAGTAGGTATATCTCTATAGTTGTTGGTACTAACTTGCCCACCCATACCTAATTCGCCTGACCAATCTGATCCCCAACCCCATAGGTCACCGTCTTCATCTATGGCTAATACTGATCCTGTATCACCACCAAATGCAATAAAGTCAACAATCTTTTTGTTATCAAAAAATACGCCTGGAATTCTGATAGGCTGTGTTTGGTTTACATAAGAACCAGTGATAGTAGTGTTAGTTGTTGTTGCACCTAACCCTAGTTGTCCTGATTGGTTGTATCCCCATGCCCACATACTGCCATCGCTACCCAGTGCATACCATGACAACTGTAACGAACTTTGTAGACCTGATCCTGAAGAATCAACTTTAACAATCTTAGTTTGATTAAAACTGCGAGGTAGTGTGTCGCCTAACCAACCAGTTGTACCTACGTTGGTTACTCGGGTAGTGTTGTTGTATTGGCTAGTACCTGAATTGCCTGCTTGGCCCGATGCATTGTTATATCCTGAAAAATAAACTTCACCATTGTTAAATACCCAGCATGACTGGTTAAATGTTCTTACCCATTGAATGCATCTTGGAGGCAATCCATCTGGTGTAGGTAACCATGTGTTTGGTAATGCGCCTAGTCCTAAACTAGAAGCATTATCAGTAGAACGTAACCAATCTACAAATGTAAATGTAGCAGGTTGCCAACTATTTGTGTAATCTCTAATGCCTCGACCTACAGCGTTAAGGGACACACTAGACCAGCCGTTACTATAAGGAACACCGTCTGCTCCAATCCAATTTATAGTATTACCATCTGAAACTTGTGTATTTGGATAGTCACCATTGTTACGAGTCCAACCTAAAGGTTGATGGTTAGCAAAAACTGTGGCATACAAACGTCTAGAATCTCTGCTAGGGCTTTGAAATACTCTTACCCAATAGGTAGGATCTTCTGGATGTGTGTTACGTACAGGAGCAAAGTTAAAAAATACTGTAGGCGCTGTTTGATAGCCAATACCTGGGCTTGTTATTACCACACCGGTAACTGCACCTGTTGGTGATATAGTGGCATATCCTTGAGCGCCAAAACTGCCTCTCAAGCTGTCAAATCCAAATGTTACCAGTGGAGCTTGACTGTAACCAGTACCTCCGTTAGTTATGATTACGTTAACAATACTGCCTTGGCCGTTGATAACTGCTGTTGCTGTTGCGCCTTGGCCTGGCATACCAGTATACATATAAAGATCGCCACCGTAACGCACTATGTCGCCATACACATAAACTCTGTGAGGCGCCCAACCACGTTTGAACTGATTACCACGTACAATCAAACGGAAATATTGTGTTTCTAGATCAGGACGCTTGTCTACAAAATAAATTTCAGGAGTTCCAGTGTAAGAGGATTGTGTATTAACATCCTTTTCCATGGCAATTTTCCACTCGTCTTGAACGTCTTGCAAGCAAACATAAGCGGCATTGTTATATTGTACTATATCGTTCTTTTTGTACAGTGTAGATGATTGCCATTGGCCTCTGTAGCTAAATTTGAATTGAGAAACGGTTAATCCCATGATGTTGTCCTGTTAAAATCCTAGATTACTTAGGTAATCGTCGTGTTCTTTTTTAAGTGCTGTTAGTGTATCTATAGTATATTTATCGCCAACTGCTAAGTTGGTTAATACTGTAAATAGATCCATGGTCAGCTTGCTTTTAATATCTTGTAATTCTTCTCTTACTACCCATAGTTTGTCTTTTACTGAATCAAGGTAGGCTTTGTCTGCTGGATCAGTGACATCGTATATTTTCATTTGAAATTTTTCATCGTTGTCAGCTGGTATTACCACAGCAGTATCAAAACTATAAAACTCCTTGTCGTCCACAGTGCCAAGCAATTTATAACTGACTTTAGGAATAAATCCGTCAAGATGTTCAGCATCTTGAAAGCCAGTTAAATCTCCAGTAATGTGACTAAGAATTTTTCTCATGTTACCTTGCATATTGTATGTTAGTTGGCATGAATACGCCTAGGCCTTGTGTGCCGCCGCTAACGTTCAATAGGAATCCTGTAAAAGACATACTATCTGCTGTAGTTACAGCCACGTTACCGTTGCCTTCGCCCCAAGCAAATACTTGGCCACTATCAGCTATAGCAAACATGGCATGTGGATAACTTTGATCAGTGTTGCCCCAACCGCTAGGCATAAGTTGTACTAGCTTGGTTCCAGGTGGAACATAAGTTGATACTGGATAGTATGTGCTACCACTTTCGTCAACTGGATTAGATGTACCGCCAGGAACGCCAGGGTTGCCTAGTTCGCCATAGTAATTATAGCCTTGGCTGAATACTTTGCCGGAAGCAGTTAAAAATGTAATGGTTCTGTAAGCGCCTGAACTGGCAAGATGTATAAACACATCTACCACGTTTACAATTCCTTGACTGCTACCTAATGTTAATGCTAGAGGATTATTTGTTGATGTTATCAACTGTCCAGTAGCAGGTGTAGTAGCACTGCTATAACCCAGTGTGTTATTTCCAGAAGTTAAAGTAGAACTAGCGCCACAGATATAAGTTTGGCCGTTTACAGCTCTTACAACGTTTTGTACAAACGCAGAGTTATCACTACTCCATAATAGCCAAAAGTTTGTGATAGAACCGTTGATACCAATTGTTGATTTAGTTAATTGTGTTCTGGTAGAAGCAATAGCATTACCAGAAGCTCCGTATGCATCTGCACCAGTTTGCCACAAGAAACCTTGACCATCTAGTAACATAAACGTAGCATTAGAACCTACGTTGGCTGCTTGCCATTTGGTAATACCAAGACTAGTAGTCGGTGTCCAGTTTGTCATTTGTGTTGGACGATATCTAGTGTTAGTATCGTTAGTACCCAATTGGCTTGCGGCATTATAGCCCCATGCATACAAGTTGTTCTGAGCTGTACGTGCATAACTAACGCCTGAACCTGCTGGGCCCATTGCCAATATGTCTATCACACGCTCGTTATTGAAATATGTACGTGGCAAACGTTGTGCGGTCCACATATCACTTGTGGTACCTAATCCCAATTGACCTACGTTGTTTGCACCCCAAGTCCATACGTTACCTTGATCATCTAATGCTAATACATGGTGTGCATCACTAGCTGGGCCATAAGGAGCTGAAATTTTAATAATTTTTACATCGTTAAGACCAATTACACGCTTAGGCATACCAATATTAGTGTTATCACCTGTACCCAAGTATCCTTGTGAATTGTTTCCGTTGCCCCAAACTTCACCGTTATTAAACAAATAGTGAGCCCACTGATATCCAGCTTCGATTTGGATGCAACGTGGCGGCATACCATCTGGGGTAACTAGACGGCCTGGACCGCCATTATCACGACTGTTCCACCAATCAGCATGATTGAATGTTATTTCTTGCGGGAAACTAATTTGTATAGGAGCAGTACCGTTACCGCCGTTAGCTGTGTTATTTAATCCGTTATTATAAGTATCGCCAGTGCCGTGTTGATACACGCGACCAGAACGACTGATCCACTTCATACTTTTACTATGATTACCGTTACCGCTGTTTCCGTGTGGATAAGGCCAGTTGATTGGTCCTTTGTTCATAAACCAGCCCACACTATTGTGTTCTGTTCTACGATCTCCGTTAACCAATAGCATCCAGTTATGCCCAGCACTGCCAGTTATAGGATTAGTTGGGAATGATCCAATTGAATCTGCAAGAGCTAGATAAGTTGCTCCTTGATATTCTACTATATCGTTATAGTAGTACTGTGTAATTGCATTATAGGCTCCTTGGAATCTATAGCCAGAAGTCAACTGATCCCAATACTGATATCCTCTAAATGACGGAGTCACAGTAATTGCTGGTTTAGGAGTTAAAGCGGCTCCGCCATATCCTGTATCAGTAGCTGAGAAATAATATAAAGTACCAACCAAAGAGCTAGGTAAAATTACATCTAATACACCATCAATGCCAGGAGTTCCATTATATTGATATGTATAAGTTGTAGAACTAGTGCTTAGTTCTACACCGTTAGTTCCAAAATAACCATCTGCTGTAGTTGATAAAGCAAATCTGTGTGTAAGATTGCTGTTATCTTTCTGATAAAATCTATAGTGAACGTTAGCATATAATGTTAAACTTGGGTAAGCTCTACCGTCTATAAAAAAGTAGTTAACGTTACTGACGGTTCCTACAGTTACATAAAACACGTTGATTTCATTTGCATCCACTGTTTTTGACAAAACATTTGAACGATCTCTTTTACCTGGGCTAAATTCAGTGCTTGTGCCAACACCGTGACCTTGGGTACAAATCCAAACAGCGCCGTTGTATGCCACAATATCGTTGGGCAAATAGCTGTTGCTAGGACTCCAAGTACCTCTCCAAAGTTGTTTAATTTTTCCTAAATCTAATGTTGACATTTTTATTTTCCTTAATCAGTCAGTGGTATAGTCATGGATTCTGCGTTGGCAAAGTTACTAGCATAGGTAGTGTACACTTGTCCGAACACGTTTACAGTAGTACCAGTTGCCGCACTGGCTGCCGATCCAGACAACATCAATCTTCCATCTTTATTAACCCATACTAACCATTTGTATGCATCGCCTGGGCCTGCATATCCCATGCAATTATCCATGTAGCCCTGCATGCCTGGAGCACTACGCAGTGGCTGCCATGCAAATGAGTTTACAATTTCAATACCGTTGGCATCACTACCATTGGTACCGCCAAATGATGCTACGTTGGGTGCAGTTGATATTGCGCCGTATGATGCGTTTGGACCACTTCCGCTAAATCCAGTACTACATTGTCCGTAAAAATTATTACCTATACTAAAACTCATACCGTTGTCTAGTACTATGGTTGCTGAAACATAACTGTTCCAAGCACTAAACGCCAGTTGTTTTACGTTTGTAAGATTATAAAAACTTCCAGCAATATTAATTTTGCTAACTGTTGCTGTGCTGTTATTTGAAGTTACTAGACCAGTAGCTCCTAATTGTCCTTGTCCGTTATATCCGCAAGTATAGCAAAGTCCTGTATTTTTATCACGTTGCATCATTGTAGTATAAGAACCGCCTGATCCGTATAACCACATGTCAACGCATGCACTGTTGGCCACAGTACCTGGGCCGCTACCTACTGGAGACCATTGAGGATTAGCTACAGTACCACTTCCTGCCCAGCCACTTGCATTGTTACCTGCTATGTAAACTTGACCTGTACTGGTTAAAACAGCCGAGCAAGCATTTGTGGCTGCACTACCGGTAAAGTTGTCTGACACTTGTATTTTTACTATGGAACCTACTGCACCACCACCAAACGGTGTGCTTGGAGCACCGGCTGTTGTAACTTGCACTGGTTGGAATCTGTTGGTTGTATCATTTAATCCTAATTGTCCACTTCCATTTGCGCCCCACGCCCACAAGTTGCCGTCCGCGGTTACAGCAAAACTCCAACCGTTAGTAGAAGCTCCACATGCCCAAATAGCTACAACCGATTGTCCTGGTCCAACACCGCCCACTGCAAATGCTGTTCTTGGCAACTGTTGTGGTATGCTATAGTTGGTTGTATTATTTGTTCCTGTAATGAAACCCACGCCCAACTGTCCGTTGTTGTTTGATCCCCATACCCACACGTTACCGTTCTCGTCAATTGCCATGCAATGACGTCTGCTATCAGCAAATCCGCAACCACCGCTCATACTGATACGTTTGATACGCACATTGCTAAACGCATGTCCAGCAGTTAAAATAGTACCAGTAGAATAAGTAGTTCCAGTTGCAGTTGTGTTAGCATTGACACTAACTAAAGATCCGCCTACACGCACTGGATATGCTCTATTATTAGTAGATGCGTCTCCGTTTTCACCGCCTGTAGCACTGCCCCATGCAAATACTTCACCCGAATTCATTAATACTAGATTACCGTCATAACTTTTTTCCCACTGTATTACACGAGGTAAATTGTTATCTGGTGTTGAATGTACACCGTTTCCGCTATTACTAGCTGAACGCCAGTAATCATAGAATGGAAATGATAATGCAGTTAATGCAAAAGCACTAGCACCGCTAGTTGCTTGTCCGCCTTGTGGAACACCTACGCTTCCGTTAACATCTAATCCCCATGACATAGCTTGACCATTGTAAGCTACGTATCCAAAACTAGGACTATCTGTAGTATTTTTAGTTGAACCATTATAATAGTTAGGACTGTTATCAAATGCAATGCCCCTGTTAGGCTGTACTAGTACTTGATAATTGTTGTTACCATACACACCAAGATTATAACCGCCCTGTGTACTGCTTGGTGCAATTTGTGTACCCAACAATCCTCTACGTGTTACAGGAGTCCAATAAGCTGAATCTATAGGAGTGATAACTGGAGATGTTAAACTGGCAGTATGTGCTTGAATACAATAATATGCCTGTGTTACGGTTCTGCTTAAACTATAGTTACCAGCAATACTAGTCGGTACTGTTAACAAACTTGTAGGAGTAGCATAAACTACTGTGTCTCCTACGGAATAAGTTTGTCCGTTTGTCCATGTACCGTTGTTATTGAATAATTGTGTAAATGAAGTCCAGTATGCACTTCCTACTGCTGGAACTCCTGGTGCAACTGTTGTGTAAGTCAAATTGTTGGTAGGAGTAACTACTAACGAACTTAGTGTATAAACACCAGTTCCATTACCAGCGGCTGCCGCTGTAATGGTAGTAACGTTAGATGTGCTTGAAACTGTTCCTAAACTTCCGCTTTGCATGCTAAGTGTTGTAGTATTAGCATACGTCACTGTAGTAGAAGTACTAGTCAATACTACAAATGTTCCGTTGTAGCCTAATGGAGTAATACCTTGCACAACAATGGTAGAACCGCTAGCAAATGGAGTGCCTGTTGATTGAATTGGAAATGTTAGTGTAGCAACTGAACCAGTGCCAGTTGCATTGGTTACAACTAACGGTGTTGTAGAACCTGCTATTACCTGGCCTACTGCTAAAGATCCGTATGCAACAAAAGATGTGCCTGTAATCAGTGCAGATCCTGAACTTACTGATCCAAATGTATAAGCTGTAAATGTTATGTAAGTGCCTGCTATAGCATTGGCGTAACTTGTTGATAGAGTTAATGTTGTTGCAGAAAGTACGTTACCAACAAAATATGTAGTTGCTGTTAACCCGCCACCAGCGTTTCCACTTACAACAAATCTGTTACCAGTTTGCAACCCTGCTGTACTGGCTACTGTTACAGTAGTTCCAGCTGATGTAGAAATAATGCTAGTTCCAGTCGATAGTGTGATTGGATTTAGTGATGTTACTGTTAGGGTATAGTTAGTTTGACTACCTACAAACGATGCAGTTTGTGTTGGCTGTGTACATACCCATTGTTGTTGACGATATGTCACAATATCGTTTGCAACATAGGCAGTAGACGGATTGAAATCACCTCTCCAATCCAGTCTTAATTTTCCTAAATTTATTGTTTGTGCCATGCTATTATCCTAATTAGTATGTGAGTTGTAAGTTACCAGTCGCGTTATTTATTAACAAGTTTGTTCCACGAGACACCATTGCATAATCAACATACGATGATGCATCTACTAGAGATGCGGTACCTCCAGCATCATTAACCCATATCAAGTTGCCGTTTACATCCACTGCTAGTGAATGTACGTTTTCTCTAGTACCTTGATCCACATAGTCTTTATTAGCCAATACTGCATAAGACTGTGTTTGAATTTGAGCATTAGTGTAGTTGTAGTTAGTTAAACTATTAAATTGTACCGCTCCCACTCCGTCTGGTGCAAATACAATGTCTGAACCAGTGCCCGGTGAACTACTGATAATGTTATTTTGAATATAAACCTTACCAGCTGTCAACACGTTAACTTGTAAATTGTTACTACCAGAACCTAACTGGCTACTGATGTATGTTCTGATTGCTTTTTGTGTTGGTACTATGGCATCGCTGTTTGCACTTAGTGTTCCGTCTGTTGAGAACTGGCTTACAAATGCTCCAGTTGTACCCAACTGCAAACTGTTCAAACCTGCCAAATTAAACGCACTTACGTTCAATGTAGCTTGTCCAGTTGCTTGGTTAATCTTAAACAAATCACCAACGCTAAAGTTACCGTCTTGGTCAGTACTGGTGTAGAACACACGACCATTATTTTGTCCCAAGTGCTGATTAGCTGTAATATACGAAGCTGTGTTTACACTAGGATATGCTGTGCTGGCAAAGTTACCAGTACCAATAGCCAGATAATCATGTCCTGTCAAACGTATTTGACTGAATTTTTGGTATACTGTAGCAGTTGCGCCTTGTGTTAGTGGATTTGTAGTTGAAACTGATGAACCAACTGTTACATTACACTTACCAGTTCCTGCTGTATAGCTGTTAGTTGATACAACTAGGAACGGAGCTGCCTGACCGCTGATAATAATAATGCTTCCAACACGCGGTGCTTGACTGAATCCTAAGAAATTCAATACATTTCCAGTTTGTGCAATATTTGCATAACCTGTAGCATCTGATATACTTGTAGCTAGACCAACTTGGTTGAATACAATATATCCAGCTCCTCTGTTTGTATACGTTACACTACTAATTGCTCCACTTAGAATTTGTGGAGTAAATGTTGCACCAGAACCTTGTGGGTCTGTGACTGTAAATGTTGGAGTACCGGTATAACCAGCACCACCATTAAGAATATAAACACCTGCAAAAGTAAATGTACTTGGATCAATATTAGCTCTTACCACAGCTTGAGTGCTATATCCACCACCGACTATAGTAACTTCAGGAAGAATAGTATACTGACTAGAAGCATCTAGTGCTGTAACAATGCCAGCGCCAGTTACTAGTGTTTCCCATCCTTGCGCACCAGCAGTTGTTTGAACATACACTACTTTAGTGGTGCCGCTTGGAGTATCTACCAAATAGCTATTGGCAATAATACCTGTTTGCCCTGCACCTGTACCACTAACGATAGTGATACGCATGCCTTGATATTGATTATTTGCTGTTGCTTTGTCTGTTGCGGCTAGTGCAAACCACACACCGCTTGAACTTGTTCCGCCGTTACGTCCTGTACCAGCAACAAATTGATATCCAGAACCTGGACTTGTTACAACCACGTGGCTAAGTGCATTGCTAGTAATAACACCTGATACACTGGCATTGGTACCGTTTGTAGGAGCCGAGTCTAAACTGATTGTTGGATTTGTGTAGGCTTGTCCACAGTAGTTCCAATAGATAGCTAGAATTTGTCCATTACCTACTAGAATGTTTCCAATTTGTGCGCTGTTGGCCAAGTTGTTAACTGTACCTGGGTATCCAACATCGGTTGGATCTGTGTCGGCAGCAACATCACCATAAGTACCATAACTGTTATTACCGTTAGTAGCACGTAGTACACCACCTGACTGGCAAAGATAACCAATGTAAGCATAATAAGTGAACACGCTAACTGCTTCGCAACGGCCGCCATTAAGACACATGATACCGATACCGTCATCGATGACTTGTGTGAAATCGTTACATACCATAGAAATAGTACCAGTACGATTTTGATCTAATCCGTTAATATATAATCCTACTGCCTTGCTTCCAAATGTTGAACAATTTTGAATATAAGGACTCTTGCTAGTGATAGATCCGTTTGGATCTAGTGCGCAATAAGCACCACTGGCTGTTGCACTAGGCCATGTACCAACTGTCAAACGTTGAATACCTGATCCGCCTGTTGTATCGCCTGCAAGATATGGAGTACCTGTAAATTGACCTGTCAATCCGCCCATTGTCATATTACGAAGTACGCAGGCTTGATTTAGCAAGAACATTCTTGAACGGTTATTTGGAGTAACCCCATCTGAACTTAGACCAGCGGCTGGCTGTACAATGGTTGTACGCAATTCGTCGCCTACTAAACTAACGTATGCTGGCACTGTGATTGGCAATAGTTCGCTGTATGTACCTGTTTTGATAAAAATAGTAACTGGCGAAGTACTAGTTGCTACACTGGCAGCTTGAATACAAGCGTAACGAATAGTTGCAAAAGGTCTATCTATTGTGCGACCATAACTAGTTCCGTCTGATCCCGATGTGGCGCTAACATAAAAAATGTTGCTGATATATCCATACTCGCCCCAACGCGGTTGCATTGTGGTATCGCCCTGTGTACGAGCTTTTAATACATAACCGTCTAATACTGCACTACCTGATTGTGTACCGTTGGCCATGTGTAGGCCAGTAACTGTACCATCGCTATAGCGATAGGCCAAGTCACCAATTTCAGTTAGTGTTGCACCAACACCGCCTTGACCAATAATTTGCCAATAAACTGAATTAGGAGGAGATACGTTACTGCTGATACCAGTAGCCACGTATGTAGAACTAGTATTAAGAACTACGTCACCTGGATAGTAAATGCCTGCCACAGTACCTGTACTTGAAGTATATGTACCAGGTGTGCTTGATATTTGATATTGAACTTGTGTATTTGAACCTGTACCTGAAACTACGAATACACCGTTATATGATCCTGTTGTACTAGATACACCAGTAACTACAATGTTAGTTCCTACAGTAAATGGTGTGCTAGATTGTGTAGCAAATGTCAAAGTAACTGTGCTACCACTGCGAGTTGCATTGGTAACAGTTAGTGCTTTTGCATAAGCACCGCGATGGTTGAAACCTTTTACAATTAATGACCAGTAAGCAGAATTAACGCCAGTTCCTTGAACATATGGTTGTTGATTTGTACAATCTTGTACGCAAACATAAGTCCAGCCACCAAATGTAACTACATGACCTGTTTTATAAGCAGTTGCTAAATTCCAATCACCTTGTTGGCTGTAGCCTGTTGTAACCACACTCCAATATGATACTGCTGTACTAGGAGTTTGATTTACGTTAACTGATATTGCGTTGTAAACATAACCGCCATAAGTAACTTGGTCACCAATTGCGTATGTTGTTGAACTATTCCAAGTGTTAACGTACTCTAAGCCTTGAACAAAAATTGTCCAGTTAGATAAGTCTGAACTAAAAGCAGAACTAGAAAGATTAGCTGTAGTACAAATATAAATGTCAGCACCATACTTAACTAAATCGTTAATATAATATTGTGTGCTGGCAGTCCATGTATTACGGAATTTAACACCTGGGCTATATAGTACCCAGTTGCTGATGTCACTTAACCAAGTACTGGCACTGGTATGTGCAGTTGTACAATAGTAAACGTTTCCGTTAACTGTGACAAGATCACCAGGATTAAACCCTGTGCTAGCGGACCAACCACCTGTAACAAAATTTGTACCACCGGCCATTTTTTGCCAGTTAGCTTGATCTGTTGCAAATGATGAACTGCTGGTGTATGCGTTGATACACATGTAGCTAACGCCACCAACAATGACCACGTCATCTTTGTAGTATGGTGTACTAGCCTGCCATGGGCCTTTCCATACAAATTTGATCCTACCTAGTTTGAATTCTGCCATTTTTTATTCCTCGATGTCTTATTTATTCATACTTAATGAACTAAATTAGCTTATGCTATGGTCCCCATATCTATTGCGTACAATGTACCTTCTATGTCACTTACTGTGCTAAGATTGCTGGCGTTAATATTTTCTAAAGGATTGCCAGTACCAATTATAGTACCAAACGAATAGCCGTTAGCCAAAATATGTGCTACCGGATTGGCAGCCGCTGTGCTACCAGTTAACAATGTTTCTGCTAGAACTTGTGTAGTTACTCCAAACGCATAGTTATATGGAACATCAACTCTTACACTAAGTACTCCGTTGGCGTCAACATAATAATATAAATCGTCTGGGCTCCATTTATACTGTTCAAAGTTAAGTCCAGAATAGTTAGGCATATGAGTTGTGCCGTCTACTCCTTCAAAGAAATCCACACCTTGCTCAAGATTGTCATAAAATCCAGTGGTGTTTAAGGTAGTTAAGTCTTCTAGGCTAACTGGATCAGGATCTGAGTCTAGATTAATCTTGGTAACTTTTAAGAAACCATCAGCTGTTCTATTCATGCCATAGAAGTATCTAGCAGTCTGATTAAAGAACTCTTCTGGTGTTTGACCTAGATAAAAATTATTTGCCATATACTATCCTTAACTTATACTCACGTAACTGACAACAGCATCTATACTGTTATTGGCATTAGAATTGATTAATACTGCATTGTTGCCTGCAAGAATCAATTTTTCACTGTTGGTTATTAATTTCAAACTGCTTTGTGGTGCCATCATAATATTTTTAGCAATAAATGCTTGACTGATCACATTGCTAGTATTGTTTGTACCATCCCCGTTGGCACCATAGGTGAATAATTGAACACTGATCTGTACCATAGCGTTAGTAGTATTGGCTAAGTTTAAGCCAATAACTGTGTATGATCCAACGTTGTTGGTAGACAGCACAGCAACTGGTGTTATTCCTATATTTTGAGAGATACTGTTTAAGAATTGCGTTGCCATGTTTTATCCAAATATTAATGCCGCTGTGATGCTTAAATTTTGTACTTGTGTCAAAGTTAATCCACCACTGGTAGTTCCTGCAGGTTGCCATGCGGCTGTTGCTGTATTGTAGTTTTCTAAATATTGTAAATCTGTATTGTATCTAATCATACCAGCAGTTCCAACTGGACGCTGTAGAGTTGTTCCGCTAGGAATAACAACACCATTTGTACCTTGTAGCACTACATAGCCAGTACCTGATTCTGTAAACACAGTGTTAGAATTGGCCACTGTGTTTGTTATTGTGTTGTTATAAATTCTAAAATTACCTAGAAAAACACCACCAGCTCCGCTAGTTGTTAGATTAATATCTGTATCTGCACTAGCAGTTGTAATTGTGTTTCCGCTTAGAACCAAATTGCCCACATTTAATGTAGTAGCGTTCAAAGTAGGCAATGTTAATGCATTACTGATGTTTAGTGTGTTGGCATACAAACTATTCCACTGTAGTGCATTGCTACCTAAGTTATAAGTGTTAGTTGCGCTGGGAATAATATCACTGTTTACTTCACCAGTAAAAGTAATAGTGTCAGTTGTTTGATTACCTAGGCTGATATTACCATCAGCTGTAATGGTGCCAGTGGCATGCAAATTACCATTAATCAGTGTATTACTATTGATAATAGTAGTACCTGTACCTGTTGGGGTTATATTAATGTTGGTATTTGTACCAGTAGCACTGATTGTGCTTCCTGCAATGCTAAACTGACCAACTGTGATAGTTCCTTGGTAAACTACACCGTTACCATTATTTGGAACAAGATTGATTGTATTGCTTGTGCTGGCAATAGTGCTGCCAGATATAGTAAACGAAGCCAATTGGGCCTGTGTGTTTACTGTTAAATTTGTTGTTCTTGTAGTTCCGACTACTTGTAGGTCATTGGAAGGCGTTGTTGTATTAATGCCCACGCGGCTGTTTACAACATCTAGATAAAGTAAGTTCGTCTCAAAAGCTAAATTTACTCCGTTGCGAAGCAAATTATCTTTTAAGAGCGGACCCGAAATTCGACCAACAGCCATTTACGCTCCTTTGACCCCGTGTTTCACGGTTAACCACTTTTTCAGCTGGACGCTCTTAGCGGGTTTACCACTGTTTAATATCGTAGAACCTTTGGTCAAGCTCTACAGTAATAGTATTTAGCTGTTTGGACTTTTTAGCCTAGTATTAGGCTCCAAATTGTGGTCTGGTCGCTTTCTACACTAGAGCTGGCACTGACGCCTGCAAGATTTTGCCAGCTGGTTCCATTCCATATTTCATTGGTTTGGATGGTAGTATTATAACGAGTCATTCCAAGTTGAGGGCTTGCAGGTTGCTCTGCTGTAGAGCCTGCCGGTATTTCTATAGCACCGGTACCGCTGAATACAGTATAACCAATACCAGTGTTGATAATTTCTAAAGGAAGTGCTGTAACTTCTGCGGCTATGATAACAGAATTTTCTGCAACAATAATATAAGACCCAGATTCAGCAGTAAAGTAAGGACTGCTAAAACTTGGATTGTTGATCGTGTTGCCAGAAAATAATGCAGAACCATTGATTTTAACTTGCCCAATACCTAGGGTGGACAGATTCAAATCTGCTGTACCATCTCCTATCTTATTGCTCGATATGCTGATATTTCCAGCAGTCAATGCAGTTGTAGTAACAGTATTCGAAGTTAGTGCAGACGATAAGTTTGCATTTTTAAGCCATACATTATTCCACTCAAGTGCGCTGGAACCAAGATTATAGCTGGCGCTTTGAGTATAAGACGCACCTGGATTAGTGAATAAGCCAATGCTAGTTTGAGTTGTTAGTGCATTGCCCAGTTGATCGGTTATTGCTACAGTTACCGGTGTAATTGTAGTTGTTCCTGCTAAGGGAATAATGTCACTGGCTACTTCTGCTGGAATCGAAATCCTGTCGGTAACTGCATCGCCCAACTGAATATTTCCATCAAAGGTAATGTCACCGGTAGCATGGAGAGCACCATTTACTAGAGTATTTGAATTAATCTGAGTAATACCGCCAGTAGTTCCTTGTAGTATAGTTGAAACACTGTCTAAATAAAATATAGCGTTGTCATTTCTCAAACTAAAAGTCAGTACATCTGATCCAGAAGCTGTGACAGTAAATGAATATTTGGTATATTCCCAATAGCTAGATGCCGGTGAGCTGTAGGGTAAGCTGGGCCCAGTTCCAACAGGGCTTCCACCTGTTAATGCAACACCATTCCATAAAACTGAAAAATCTGCTTGTCCAGAATTTGTTGCTGGAACTACTGAAAGGATGTTATTTGCATCTTCAGTGGTCATTATTGAACTGCTATCTTCTGTAGTTAAAAACAGATTAATGGTGTTTTTTAGAGCAAAAGTTATTATATAGGTCTGACCAACAGCCGTTGCAAGTGTCTGCGATACTGTAGATTTTGTTATGTAAGAACTTGCAGATAATGCATAGTTGCCTGTAGCGGCATTTGTGCTATCTGCTATCGTAATAGTTGAAACAGATCCTAGTACAGTCCAGCCAGACAATGTTCCAGTTTCAAAATCTCCATTTGTTACATAATTTGGATTCTGAAACGGTGTAATGTTTATATTAGCATTGGCTGTGCCTGTTATGGTATTGGTTGCAAAATTTAAGTTGGCAGTATTAAGTCCGCCGTTAACAGCTATCGTTGGATTACTAGACTGATTAGGATATAGAGTAATCGGAAGATTATAAGTGTTAAAAATTTGATTGGTAGTTATTTGAAATCCAACACCCAGATCTGCTTCTGTATCTACAATAAGATTATCTGTTGTGGCAGAGCCGCCCATGTCAAGCGCACGAACTGGTGTGCTATTTTTAATACCAACAAATCCACTGTTAACACTTAGATACAGTAAATCAGTTTCAAAAGATAAATCGTGTCCGTTACGTAGTAAATTAGCTGACAACAAAGGTCCGCTGATTCTTCCAAACTCACGACCAGCTTGGCCAAAGGGGTTATTTTGCGGCAAGACTGCCGCAGGAGAGACTGCTTGTGGTAGACTTACGCTTTTTGCGCTTATCTTTGGAGATATTTTATGGGCCATAATTGACCTCTTATTGATCGAATCCGATCAAGACCGTAACAACTTTTCCTATTGGTACAGGAGTTGTAAATTGTAAGTAGTATTCACCAGTGGCTACAGTTCTAGTAGACTCTACTAGAGTTAGTCCGGTATTTGTGGCTATTGTTGCGTTTGTTGTTTTGTTAAGAGTAATACTAGTTAACGCATCTGTTACAGAATCTATAGTATAGCTAGATACCGTAGTAGCTGATTGTATACCAGTTCCTGATACTGTTGATCCTACTAGATTAATAGTTGGGAATGTTGCAGTTTTACTAGTAATATTACCAGGAAAAGTCATAGTTGTGTTAAATGTACTATTATAAGTTACAGAGTTGGTAGTACAAGAAACAACAGTATAATTGCCATTGTAGCCTTGAGGAATAAATCCAGTCACTACAATAATTGAACCTACTGCAAAAGGTGCGGCACTTTGAGTAGGAAATGTTAAAGTCACTAGTGAACCACTGCCGCTTGCACCAGTTGCTGTTAAACTGCTGTTCAAATAAAGCACGTTTGATCCGCTCGAAGTTGCTATACTGGTTGTAACAGTATAGGTTTCACTAGAAAATGTTGGATTTTGAACAACTGTATAGTTGATATTGTTTAACTGAATAACGTTTTCAACTACAACAATTAAATTTTGTCCGCCCCATGTACTGTTGCTGGATACTATACTAGGTGGGCGAGGGCTTAATGGTCCAAAGATTGTATTAACATCATCGCCAGCACCGAGATTTTGTTGTGTTATTCCAGTTGACTCTTTGAATCTCAAACTTCTCCAAGCATTGTTTTGATAAATTTCTACTTCGCCGCCTGTATCAACATCTGTATTGTAACGCATCATACCATTAATTGGACTGCTAGGACGTTGTGCGCTAGTTCCAGAAGGTAACACTACACTACCTAGATTGACTGGACTTAAAATCACATTCGTGTCAGTATAATCCACATACACACTGGTGTGATTAGCTGTTCTACGATTTAAGTTTTGTTGTTTTAAGTATCTCATTATACGGCCAAAGTGCTCACTGTCACTGTTAAAATATTTGCCACACTGGCTTTTGCCACTAGCAGATCATTGTTGCCTAATACTAATTTTTCTTGATCTAAACTTACAGTTTCTGTTGGCGGAATAGTAATAGCGTTAATAATCATATTATTAACACCAGCCGTTCCTTGAGATCCTCCTGCATTTGGTACTGCATATAAAGTAAATGTTGCAGACGTGCTTGAACTAGTATTACAAATCATTATAGTTGTAATGGCATTTCCCAGCACTGGAGAAACTGCTGTGCTAGTAAACACTGTAGTGTTTGTATTTGCTGTTGAAATTAAAGTCGATGTTAGTGCCATTGCTATTCCTTATAATAAAATACTTAGTGCTACAGCTCGACTTCTGCTGACTAATTCGTCTGGAGTTTGTGACGCATTGTTATTGTTAAAAAACAATCCTGTTTTTCCTGGTCCAGGAGTGGCTTTAGAATATAAATTAGTAGTACCTGCAACTATGCTTGGGTCTGCTCCTTGATCGTTTAATGTAAGAACACCGTTCAATTCTATTTTTCCAGTATTGGCTTGTAGAACTAAATTGTTGCTGTTACTTCCAGTATTACTAATGCTGTTTTGATATACAGTAATATTGCCCATGGTAAAACCACCGCTGGCCAATGTTGCCTGTGTAATACCGCCCAATTGAAAAACAATACTAGAAGCAAATGCCTGTACACTTGCAGTTGCATCAACTAGTGGTGTTACTGTAGGATACCATAATGCACTAACTGCAATAGTTCCTGCGGCATTTTGTACATACTGTTGTACATATTTTCTGTTAGGAATATCATTATCGTTAAGCACACGAGCTTCATAACTGCCGCCGTTGGCTATTCTAAGTACATAGGGATTATTTTGAAAATCAAAAACAAAGTTGCTGGTACTTGGAGTTACCAATGTAGCTAATTGTAATCCAGATGGAATTCCATCTGCGGTCTTAGCTGTAAACGTACCTGCTAGATTTGTGCTAGTGCTTGGATTGTAGTGACTGACATTTTCGTCGAATAAAAATGTTGCTGTGCTACGACTTCCTCGCCAAATAGATAATCCAGCTTGTCCATTAATTGGACTTGCTGTGGGAATACCATCACCGTTGTAAACATTATTAGGATCGTAATTGATCTGTATAAGATTGTCTTGTATAATTGCTGTAGTGCTTTCAATATTAGTTTGAGCACCCATTACATCAAGATTGCCCGTGATGGTCACTGTACCAGTAGTACCTGGATCGAGAATAATGTTCCCGCCAGACAATACTCTGATTCGATAATCACCACTGAGGTTTAAGACTCTTGACATTGTGTATCCTTAAGTAGGAGCCGAAGCCCCTATTGGTTATTAAGCGTTGTCGATCTTAACAGAAACGTTGGCTGTTGGTGCACCAAATGTCCAGTTAACTGTTGATCCATCTGTAAACTGTGTACCTGTATTACGAGTTACACGGCAACGACGATTAGTAATCTTAGTTACCCAATATGTACCACCAGCGGAATCAGTAGCGTTGATAGCCATTGTTCCACCAACTGTTGGGAAAGTGTTAACTAATTTAGCGTAGAATACACCGTCAGAACTTTCAACACGGAAACGTTGTGTGTTTTCTTGTTTGATAATGTCTGTATCTTGACGAACAACACCGCCTGTTGTAATTAATGACTGTGCTTGGATAGCGGCATAGTTACCAGTATAACCAGTTGTTACCTGTGCGGCAAATGTCATTGTTGCAACTGCGACACCTGAACCAAATGTGATTGCTGTGTTACCACTTACTACTGTAGTAATTGTCAAACTTGATGCTGAAGTTACCACTGCGGCACTACCACCTACTGAGCTACTTAGAACAATTTCAGTTGATCCGTTAACTGCAATAATGTAGTATGTACCAGCCGTCAAGCTACCGCCTGAACCAGTTGTAACAACCTTCATACCTGGAACTAATTGGTCTGTGGAACTTACTGTTTCTTTGTACAATACAATTGATAAACCAGTTACTGCACCTGCGGCACCACCTGATAGTGCTGTACCGTCAAGTTTTGTCAATGTTAAAGTACTTGTACCATTAGTAGCACTGACCAAATAACTGTTGCCAGATGCAAAGCCGCTGTCGATGAATGCTGTGTTGCCGCCTGGTGTGCCAGTAAACGAAACAACTTGACCAACATAGAATGTATTAGCAGATTGTGCTGTACCCAATGTGATTGAGTTGAAAGGTGTAGCACCAACTGTGATTGTACCATAAGTACCACTAGCAATAGTTGTTGCAGTTGTAGCACTAATACCAGGAGTTACTGGAACTGTGTTGATATAGCCGTTACCAGCATTAGAATATGACACACCATTAACACCAAATGTTGCTGGGGCGATTGTCAAACCAGAACCAAATGCGGCTGTAGTTGCTTGAGCGGCAGCTAGACCAGATGTAACACCTGACTGAGCGTATGTACCGCCCGATACTACTGCTACAGAAGCTACTGATGCATAAGTTGTACCAATTGTTAGTGTTAGAGTACCTGTTGGTGTACCACCAGCAATACTAATTGCGGCGCCACCGTAAGATGCACTTAGAGTCACTGTTGAACTTGATGTTACACTTGTTGTAATGTAATATGTTGAGCCAGCTGTTAGACCAGTTGAGCCAGTCAAACCAGCGTTAAATATAACGCTTGTTCCAGCCAAAGCTGTAATTGTACCACCAGATAATGTCATTACACCGCCCGATGTAATACTAGCAATGCTAAAACCACTGTAAGTTGTTAGTGTTGGAGTATATGTGCTTGTAACACCACCATACGTAACCGAAATGCTACCAGCTGTTGGGGCATAAGCTGTTGTTTGTGAACCAACTGCGTTAGTTGTACCAGTTAAAATAGTAAATGTTGGTGTACCAACTGCTGTTACAGCACCTTCGCCAGATAGTGCTGGCTTTGGAAATGTTGTTGTTAGAGCGGCAGCCTGCGATTGAGTATAAGAACCAGCTGTTGTAACGTTTGCGTTAAGAGCTTTTAGACCACCTAAGTCGTAGTCTGTTGGCAACAAGTTTGTGTTACCAAATGTGCCTGCGGCACCTGTATTACGTTTACCAATATATTTTTTATTTAAGGGACGTCCCATTTTGTTTTCTCCTGTAGAAAAACGGCGTTCTAGGCCGTACGCAGTTGGATTTCTGCATAAAACTCACCCCATGTGAGTCGTACATTGTATTTATGCGTAGGTGATTCTTAAGCCTGCTTGATGTATATAAGCAAAATCGCTATGAGGAAGTACTTGATTACTTCTAAAACTTAACACTACGCCAAACGTTGAATTGGTAATTTGATCTTCGGCTAGACCTAAAAAAGTAGGAATATTTGTAATTATTCTCACGTTTCCTATGTAAACATAACTAGGATCTTCACGTAGTCCAAAAGTCAATGTTGTAGTGGTATCAGTTGTAGTTACGTGAAATTCATGATATTGCCAAGTATTAAGTAATACATTATTTTCGTCCAATAAAACTTGATTGCCCTGTATGTTGGTCATTGTGACCTTGAGTTCTTCTGGAGCATTGAAATTATAACTGTAAAAACTAACAACTAAATTGTCTCCAAAATTACAACTGACTGTTTGGCTTATGAGTCCCAATTGACTCACTCGGCCTCCTCCAATTACATATTGTGCGCTGAGAGTTGGTACCCCTGACAACGCCGAAACAAGATCTATATTAATTCCGGCACTGATACCAAGAGTCCACCCGGTGAAATCTCCTGTACCAAAATCTCCGTTTGTTAATAATTCTGTTGGAGTAAATGTGGTTAAGGGTGCATCTAAACCCCATACATCTGAACCGCTTCCATATATATGATAATCACCAACTGGTTGTGGAAGGTCTATAGCATTACCGGTATAGATATCTGTTTGAGCTGGATTAACTGTGGATGCTTTGTTATTGCCTATTAGGGATCCACTATAGGTAAGTTGTATAATCAAATCTTCAATTCTAGCATTTCGTTGCATGTCCAGTATCAGCTCTATGCCTAAAATTTTCTTACCTGTACTGGGTATATTATAACCAGTACACCACAATTGGCTTGTGTTAGATAGATATTTTTCCATCCATATGCCTGATATAGTATATAATGGTTTGTTGCTTACCGCATAAACATTAGGTACTAATGCTGTTGGATTGAATTTCCAATCTATACTAGGTATGTTGGTTATTGCATTAAGTATATTAACATTGGCCAACTGCGTGGGATTGTAAACAATAGAAGTAGTCATATTATATTTACCCAAACAAAAAGGCATCCGAAGATGCCCTTTGTTTTATTACAATAATCGCTAGGATTATCAGATTAGCTGAACTTAACGTTAGCTGAAGTGATAGCTACTAGACCTAAATAGTCAGCGGCGTTACCTAGTGATGATGCTGTGTTTGTCAACTCAACATAACCATAACGTGTCATGAATGATACGACTGGTTCAAATGTTGATGGATCCAATACAACACCACTGCTCATCAATGGGATATATGGGCAATAGAAAGCAGGAGCATCGCTCTCGCTTGAGCCTTTGTATCCAATTAGAATTGGAGCATTGTCATATGCATAGCTGTTAACATAAATCTTCATAGCACCGTTCAATGTACCAACGAATTTTGTATTTGTTGGAGCTTCGAATGTACCTTCTGTTGTACGAGCAAAAGCTGAAGTAGTAGCAGATTGTAGAATTGTTAAAGCAAATGGGCTTACAACAGCGTAGTTACCAGCACCACGACGTGTACGTTGAGCGATCAAGTTGCTTACGCGATTGATCTGAACTGCCAATGCGGCATGCTCATCACCAACGAATGTTGCTGTACCAGATACTGCTGATTGATCATAAGTTTGTGTAGCTGTACCAGCTAGACTTGTTAATGATGCAATAATTTCTTGGTCGATTTCAGCTGTAATTTCTTGAGCCAAAGCAGCCATAACTTCTGCTTCAACGTCAATACCTTGTTGGGCTTGAGCGTCTTGAGCGGCTTCAAATGTCCAACGAGCAGACAATTTACGAGTTTTAGCTTCAACTGTTTGTTTCAAGATTTGAATTGACATACGGTTACCAGCTTGACCTTCTAAAGAAGCTGTAGTAGCTGCCTTAGGTAAAGTCTCAACTTGGTTACCTGAGTATGAAGACGCAATCTTGAATGGGCTTAATGCCTCTTCACCAGCTAGGATGCTAGCACCTGATGATGAATCTGCATAACGCACACGCAATGTGTGGATTTGACCGACTGGGCCAGTCATTGGTTGTACACCAACTAACTCGTTAGCGATAACGGTTGGCATAACGCGACGGATCACTGGAAGGATCACGCGATTTAGTGTTGCAACGTTGCCAGCAGAAGTAGCACCAGCAGTTGGAGATTCCATCAAATACTTGCGAGTATTTTCTAGAGTTACACCCATTACTGATTTTTTAGTGCCTTGTAAGCCTTCTAATAGGGCTTCCTTAGTTTCTGCCCAACGTCCGTTTAATAGTTCTGACATTTAATATTCTCCTTAGAATTTTAGTCCAGCGAGTTTGCGGATATCGACGATATCAGCCGTTTCGCTACTACGGGTTGTGTTGGAAATTTTATTTCCGGTTATTTCTTTAGCCTCTACTAGTGCCTGTTTCTTCTGCGGAGCCTTACCATTCAATACTGATGGCAAGTACTTTTCAAAACTTTCGTTAAGACGTTCTGTTTTCACAGACTCCATTAACTCGCTCATGATTTCACGTTGCTCACTGTTAAGTGGGCTCAGTAACTCGCTCATGATTTCTTTTCTTGTTTGACTCTCTTTAAGAGCACGGACTTGAGCTTCTTTACTTTCTAATAGTTTCTCAGCATCTGCAACAGCTTTGGCGGCTTCTTGCATTGCTAGATCTTTCAAGTCTATGACTTTGAGTAATTTTGCTGTTTCCGATTTTTCATTTAGGTAACTTGCTTGATACTCTGAAGCAAAAGCTTCAAATAACTTGCGACCAAAATCTTGACGACGAGCGGCTTCGATGTCTTCTTTCAAGCTGTGAATTTCAGAAGTTAAATTCTCAGTCACTACTTGATCAACCATCTTAGCGGCACGTTCAACAAATTGTTGTTTTACCTTCTTGATTTCTTGACGACCTTCGCGAACTAGGCGTACCTTAGTTTCAGCTAGATCCTTTTTGTCTTGCATAAACTCTGTAATTTCTTGAGCAAGAGCCTCAACTACAAAATGTTCTAACTTACCAAACTTGTTGGCCATAGTAACTTGATCTTCGTGCAATTCTTTAACTTCAGAAGCCAATTGACGTGTAACAAATTCCTTCATTACAGCGGCATCTTGCTTCATCTTTTTAGCATACTTGACTTTCATCTCAGCTAATTGCTTACGATCATCTGCAAACTCAACAAGCTCTGTAGAAAGTTGCTCGCTGATCATGCGATCAACAGCTTCAATCATTGTATTCTTGTCGTGTTCGTATTTTTGTGCGAATTCTTCGCGTAGTTGTTGAGTTAGTACTTCACGTGACTCGCTGATGCGAGCTTCGAAAGCCTGTTCAATTGACTCTTTGATCTCTTCAGAAATCACATTGTTTTCAAATAACTGTTTTAGCGCATCCAACATATATGATTCTCCTTGTTATTGGAGTTTGCTTATTATTGATAATAAGCTCTCTTTGAGATATTTCTGTGCTTTAGGATCTCCCTTGACCTCTTGCGCTATACGCAAGGCATTTAGACCACCGCGATTATTCATCAAGTGTTCGTAAATTGGTGTAGGATATGCTCCTGGAGCACTGGGTTGAGCTACCATATCTACTGTGATAATCTCAAAATCTGATACTTCACCGGATCCGTCATCTCTGACGTTTCCGGATCCGCGACTTGAAACACCTAGCTTGACTCCGCTTTCCAGCATTGTCTTGATAAGCTGTCCCATAGGGGTTGGTAAAATTTTCAGTTTACCGTAACCATTAGGACCGTCCATCCACATATTAACTATCATGTGACTTACACGATCCAGGTTAATTTTTAGATCATCTGGATGATCTACTTCTCCGAGAACTGAATAACCGTTCTGAATCTGATCGTTAAGGGTCTTAACAGCCTTGCCAATCTCATTAACAGGGTAAACACGCTGGTTAGCGTTACGTATACCGCCCTGGATACAAATCCCGGACATGTACAAGTTCTTACCGTCTTTGTCATCAGATTCAACGATCATTTTTGCTTCGTTGAAACTGAGATTCTCTCGGAGGTATAACATATTTTTCAATGTCGTCTCTTATTACTTACGTGCTTTCAAGATGCTCTGCTTGTTATCAGCAGTTTCTTTCTTGCCAGCTTTTTCTGGACCATGACCTGGTTCATGCTTCTTAAATGCTGTTTTACCTGCATTTGATTGTACACGATTGTGTACGTTCATGCCTTTAGTCAAGTCGTCTGGTGTATTCTTAGCTAGTCCGCCAGTTGTTCCACCGCTTGTTGTGCTGAAGTTCTTAGCGATATTAGCAGTTGTTCCACCCATATCGTTCTTCATGTTGTCAATTGTTGACTTTGTATTTTGTCCATTGTCACCATGTGTTACGGATACTTTCTTGTAGTATTCCATCATTGGCTCTGGACTACCCATACCATCTTCTTCGTCCATGCCCATGTCCATGTCATGTCCTGCGTCATGGATTGCGTCCATGTCGTGATGTCCTTCTTCGCCTTCTTGTGACAATAGTTGTTCAAATTCTGCTTTTAGGTCTTCCAATGCATCTTCTAGATCCATTACGCGATCTTCGATATCACCGTCTTCACCCTCTTCGTCACCAAAATCTGGCTCTTCTTCGCCGTCATCTTCTGGATCTTCACCATCATCTTCTGGCTCTTCACCATCATCTTCTGGTTCTTCGGATTCTTCCTCGTCACCTACAGATTCTTCTTCTTCCTCTTCTTCCTCTTCTTCCTTAGCATAAGGATTGCCTTTGTCTTGTTCAAAGTCTTCGGCTAGTAGTTCTTCGTAAATTTCACGTGATTTAGAAACTACGATATTGTGGAATATTTCTTTAGCTTGGTCAGTATCATCATTGATTAAAGCTTCAAGCATTGCTTCGAATTGAGCGCGGTCAGTCATGTTAAATTCTCCTGTTGTTGTGATACAAGGCTGTCTATTATTTACACTAAATGAGAATATTAGTGCATATAAAGGCTGAAAATAGTCAGTTTTTGACTATTTTTACTTATTTTGTTAGGCACCAGCTGGAGCTGGTGGTGTGGCGTACATTGAATGTATAAATTCTAATTCGCTTTCCTGTTCCAATATGTGAGCTTCCGTACTCTTACGTAGCTCGTTAATTTGTTTAAGAGTTAATCTTGTTTTACGAGTATCACTTCTATGCACCATATCGCCATCGCGATTAGGTTCGTAGCGCAGATCATTAGCCACATGGCGTGTGTCTGGATCGATGTAAAACAATTCTCTAAGTATCATATTGTATTTATGCGGCTGGTGCGGCGCCAGCGGCTGGAGGAGCTGCCGCGGCTCCTGGACTTGGTGTAGCTTCGTCGGAACTCATATCATCTGGTGCTGACAAGTCTCCTGCGGCATCTGCATCGCCTGCCATACCTGCGGCACTAAGTCCTGCGCTACGCAATTCACCTGCGGCGTCAGTACTTGTAGGTTGTCCCTTGCCATTTTCTTCTGCCCAGAAACGTTCGTTTTCTGCTACTTCTTCGTCTGTCAAACCCAAGAAACGTTTCAATGCAAAACGCTTTGACATGAAAGGAACTGCTTGAATTGTATTAAATGTGTTGATACGCTCTGCATCTATGGCCGCTTGACGACTACTTGCAAAGTTCATTGGAGGATTAAACTCTACTTCAAACAATGCTGGATCAATGTTCATGCCTTTACTGCTCATGAACATCTTAAATTCTTCGTCAAATACTGTGGTAATTAAACTTTGTAAGCGTTCGCAATACTTGTTGAAGCGCAGTTCCTGTATGTAAGCTGTGCCCACACGACCGTCATTAAAGTTACTTTGACTGTCGTCTTGCCCTGTTGGCAAGTAACTGCTAGGTATACGTAATCCACGGAATAACTTGTTAGTAAAGTACTTCAAGTCATCAATTTCGCCTATATTCTTACCGCCTTCTAGCATCTTGACGTCTGATCCTTTGCCGTCTGCTGTTTTAGGGAAGAAGTAATCTTCATTGATGCTGAGAGGGTTGTATGCAGAGTCTATGACGTTCTGTCCGCCTCCTGTTTGTGACGGAATACGACGTTGGTGGATTTCGTTTTTAACACGCTCAACAAAGGCCATGGCCAAATGACTGGGCATATTACCCACGTCAATGGTAAACACACGACGTTCTGGAGCACGACTTATACGATAGATAAGAATCGCATCTTCTAATAATTCTTTTTGTTTGTAAACTTTGTAGACATTTTCTAATAAACTATTGCCAAATGGATAGTTATTGTCTAACCCTTCACTCAAACTTAAATGCACTACATGTTCTGCGTTTATAGCATGTTCTGTCATTTGTAAACCAAAACGACTGCTACTGCTAGAACCTGCACTGCCTTTAGCTCCACCGCTTTGTCCTGAGTAACCGCCTACAGACTGTGGGCCACCTCCACCTTGTCGTGGATTAATATTAGGAGTGATTTGTGTAGCAACTAGATTAACAAAATTAGGTGCTAGGTCTTTAATAATGTACTGCTCTGGCTTTTTGCCTTCGCTTTCGTTAACAATAACTTTGATAATTTGACTTGTCTCAACCCATGACCATTTTTGATTTTCTGGATCACGAATAAAGAAAGCATCACCATACTTAAAAGTATTACGTACAATACGGAATATACGTTTATCAAAGTCTTGCAAGCGATTCCACTGCTGTAGATACTCGCCTACAATTTTAATTTCAGCATTAGTGGCCTTTTGTCGCCACTTGACAGCAAAGGCACTTTTACCATCTTTGAGTTTTTGTGTACAGAATTCGGCCAAAATATCCAATGCGGCATTGACTTCTGGATCTGAGTCCATAACTTCATATTGTTGATAGCGTTCAACACGATTTGGACTGCCTGTGTATACATCAGGAAGATAACTGGAGTAATTAGTACGTGCAGGTCCTGGTCGGCCGCCACTGCCATTAAGTCCGCTGATTGGGCTTAATTGACTATCAACCGTTACAGGTTGGAAATACTTTTTCCATGTCATCGTATGTTATCCTTAGGTGGCAAACTTGTTGCCTGACAAACTCTTAGTGGCCTTAACTTGGGCTTGGGCTGCCGTAGCAGTCTGTTGTGTATAAGTCAGCACTTGCTTCATAGTTATATTTAACTGATGTAAGCTGGCATTGAGATCTTTCATGGATATTTCTCCAACAGCAGGCGCAGTTTTTTGATCTGCAGGCTGTTCTTTAGCAGTCTTAGCTTTGGCTTCTGCATCAGCTTTGGCCTTAGTTTCTGCATCAGCTTTGTTGTCAACTTTGGGAGGACTAATTTTAGTTGCTGTCTTTTCAATTTCATCAAAGTTTGGTAATTTTATTCCGCCAAATCCTTCTATGCCTTTTGGTAATGCTTCTGTTATTTTGTCGGCGCCGGATGCTTTAACTAATTTATTGCTTTCCTCACTTGCTTTTTTCTTGGCAGCTTCTAATCCACCTCCTGCATCTAGTTTAGGTATATCTTCTATCTTAAGGCTTTCAAACCTACGTTTGGCTTCCTCCATTATTTCTTTTGGATCTTTGCCTCCTGGTCCGCCTGCACTGCTAATAGTAGTCTGAACCATTTTACTCATTTCAGACATCTTAAGACCCATGTTTTGCACAGCTTCGGGTTTTAGCACAGCTTCACCTTTGTGAATTTTTGCAATCACGTCAGCAGGTTCTACAGGACTTCCAGTTTTTTCCAGTGTACCACCGTCTCGTTGTTCTTTAGGTTGTGTGCCATTGATTGCTTCTTTACCAAAATCTACAACCTTGCCTACACCTTTAGCAACAGTTTCTGCTCCTTTGCCTACAGCTCCTACTGTACTCAATGCTTTACTGCCTAAATCTGTAGGTGTAGGACTTTTACCATCGTAGCCTTTATATCCTTGTGTAACTCCTAGTTCAAATGCTTGAGGTTTAGTTACTACTTGTCCATTGCTGAGTTTAGTTTGTGCTCCTAGTGCAGTATCTGCAAATTTATTAATAGAAGGTCCTGCTTTTTCATTTAGCGGATTTACCAACTTGTTCATTACTGCCGAGCCAGCATCATTCATGCGTTGTTCAATGTTTAATGCGGCTTTAGTAGTTGCGGCGCCTTCTTTATCTGTACCATCTTTCTTTTTGGCGGCAGCATCTTCAGCAACTTGTTTGTCAATTGCGGCTAGTTTTTGTTGATCACTTAGTTTAGCAAAATTAGCATCTTGTTCTAATTTCTTACGTGCATCGTATACTGCTTGATCGTTTTTTAATTGTTGCTGTGCTTGTTTGTTGTATGCTCCGCCTACATCACCATACAGGGCCGCAGTCATTATGGAAGTATTTTTACTGTTGGCTAGTTGTTCAACACGGGCTTGTTCATTAAATTTACTAGCGGCTTCGTGGTCGCCTCTTGCTGTGGCCTTAGCTTGTTCAGCTGTAGCAATAGCTTGTTTGCCCAACATTGCACTTTGAGTTGCGGCTTCTTGACTGATGGCATGACCTGTAGCAAATACTTCTTTGAAGAACTGACCTTGACCACGTGCTTCAGCCTGTTGCATTTGAATAGCGAATTCTTTACGTGCTTTGGCTTCTGCTTCAGGACCTTGTTGTGCGCCCAGTAATCTAAACTTGGCTTCAACCATCGAGTCTGCTTGTGCTTTCTTCAAAGCATCTTCTTGTTCTTGACGACTCTTACCTGTCAAGATAGCAGTTTTATTCATTTGATCCGCTAGTTCCGTAGCGGCTTTGATACTTTCTTCGTGACCTTCTTTATTATCTTTGAAACTTCCTCGTTGGAAACTGATTTGTAATGCTAGAGTATCGTTAAGTTCTTTGTTGGTAATACCCATTGAGCGCAGTCTATCTGTCTCAACGGCATTGTTATCATACATTTCTTTTGTAAGTTTAGCAAAGTTTTCTGCTCCCTTACTGACGTTACCACCTAAGCCAACAAACGCTGTATTGTTTTTTTGTATGGTATCTGTAAATTCACCTAGACTGACTCGACTGCCTGCTTGAGCGGCTCGCATGCCCACTAGGTCGTTGCTGAAATTTGCACCAGATTTACTTAGATTCTGAAAAGCACCTATGTTTTCTTGAGTGGCAGCCTTTAGATCACTCAGACCTTTACCGGCCGCGTCCGCTCCTACACCTAATCTTTCTTTTAGTTTGTCACCAACTGATCCAGCATAAGAGTCTGCTTTTTCAAATCCAGTTGTTACTGGGCCTGTGCTTTTAGGAGCCGAGTTACCACCTTGGTTCTTGGCAATAGCATCAGCAATCAGCTTGGCACCGCGTTCGTCAATTGGTGGTGGAGTGTCGGCCATAAAAAATCCTAGAAATATATTTTATATTTATAGGATTGAATTAACTGCTAGTTTAACCAACTGTGCTACATGCTGTCAAAACTTCCATATCCGGGTTGTTTTTCTGCGGCAGTTGCTGGTGGTTTGCCCTTGGCCACAACAGCATCATACTTGGCTTTTTCTTTGGGATCATATTGTATAGCATACTTGACCTGTCCCCAGCTGTCTGCATAGGGCAAGAGATAGCCATCCTTGTCTGTAATGCGCACTCCGCCCACTACCACAGAGTTAGTGCCAGATTGTACATTATCTGCATTGCCCAGTTCGGCATCTCGTTTGGCCAGCCTAGGATCTTTATCTCTTTCAGCTTTGGTAACATCATAGTAGTTGTCGCCCTTGGCTAGATCTGACATGTCGCCACTCTTCATGGCTTTCTTAAATCCACTTACACCTTTGTAGAATATTAGCCAAGCGTCTTCACCCACTTCACCAGCAAGTGTTAACGGACCAAATAAATTTTTCACAGCCCATTCTTGTCCTTGTGGACTCATTAACCACCACTGCACTGCCTGTGTCAATACTTCAAAACTGACAAATCCTAGAAATGCTCCGCCAAATGTGGCCAAGCTGCCAGCAACACTGAGTATGCCCACTATGGCTCTAGTGAGCATGAACACATTGCTGATCTTTTTGATCATGCCAACTATCAAAGGCAGTGCCACTTGTGCTTCCCATAGACCAATATAGAATCTGCGCCATTCTTTGTATTCGCCTTCGTTGAATTCCATGGAAGCATCGCCAGGCATGTCTTTGACCAGTCCTGTTGGATCTGGATTTTTCTGTCCACGCTGTCCTGCACGATAGTCTGCTTCCACTGCGGCCAAGTGTGCCCACAGTTCATAACAGGCAGTGGCAAAACCAATGGCCTTGAACACTCCCCACCAAGTCATGCCCATGCGACTAGTGCCTGCGCTCTTGGCCGCTTCAATGTCCTTGGCAAACTCGCCTGCTTCAATACGCTTGTTAATTACTTTTAAGTAGGCTGCTGGATCTTTTTTGATGTTTTTCAAGGCCGCCGCCATTTCTTTAGGCGTAACAGCGGCCACTGCCTTGGTCACAGGATTTACTGTTGGAGCGGCTGACTGTCCCCAAGTCAAGGGATTGTACCAAGTTTCAGATATAATTTCGTAGACTTTCATATCGTATATTTACCTGTTAGACTGTTTGAATAAAAAATACACCAAAAAATACGCATATAAATAACACATAATCCCATTTGGAGACAGCATGAATAACCCCTTACAAAAGTATTTTAGACAACCCAAAATTTTTATTCGCCTGCCCAGCGGAGGAGTTTTCAATCAGCCTGGTGCTATTCAGGGCGATCCTGAACACATTCCTGTCTATGGCATGACTGGCATGGACGAAATTATAATTAAAACGCCCGACAGCCTGTTGACAGGAGAAAGTACGGCAGCCATTGTGGCCAGTTGCTGTCCCACTATTAAAGATCCATGGGATGTCAGCAACATTGACCTGCCCATTATCATGGCAGCCATACGCATTGCCACATTTGGTCCCGAGCTGGGCGTTAGTCACAAGTGTGACAACTGCGGTACTGTAAACGAATATGACTTGGAACTCAATAAAATCATTGAATACTACATGACCACACAGTTTGACAATCAATTGATTGTGGGCGAGCTGGCAGTTAAACTGCGCCCTTTGAACTATAAAGAAAGCACAGACGTCAGTATTAAAAACTTCAAGATACAACAACAGATTTCACAAGTGGAAGCCATTGAAGATGCTGACCAACGTCAAACTGTATTGAATAGACTGTTTGTTGAACTGGCACAGGTCAACAATGAAATATTCAAAATGGTAGTGGAAAGCGTTGAGATTGACAATCAAGTGGTAACTGAACGCAGATTCCTAGAAGAGTGGATTGACAACTGCGAAAAACATGTGTTTGATCAAATCAGAGATCACAACAAGGGCAATGCAGATCGCTTTAGCATGCCCTTGTTTCCTGTCAAGTGTGACAACTGCGGAACCGAAGTCAAACTGTCTGTGGATCTAGATCAAAGCAGTTTTTTCGTTCAAGCCTAATTAGTCTCTCACCCCAAGAGATTGAACAGAAATTAATTAGGCTAGACAATCAAGTTAAAGAATTCAAACAAGACTTATTTAGAATCAGTTGGTATATGCGAGGGGGTGTAACTGTTAATGATCTACTACAGACCTACAGTTACGAAGATCGTGAAATGATATACAACATTATCAACGACAATATCAAAGCCACTCAAGACACGCGAATGCCATTACTGTAAAGAAGAACTGCGTTCTTCTGTTCTTCGCTTTCGCTCGAACTATTCTAGCTTCACAATTAAACGCGAAGCGTTAAGATATTATCTAGATCGTTCAGTCACACTTTGCCCTAGCGGGCAAAGCGAATGGACATTATCTGAGTCGAACAATATCACTTAGCGTTAGCACTAGAACGTAGGCGGTCATCCGGTACCTACTCATGCTGTCTTTATATGACGGCGGGCTTGTTGCATACGCTAACACACAACAAACCGTGGGGCTACAACCCCTCTTTTAGCCTTTTGAAATCTTTCTAAACAGCAAAACCAGTTGTATGAAGGCATATCTGATCCACGTCCTGTCAAGGATAGTTGCTGAGTACTCCTACGGCTGGAGAATTCCGTCCCTCTTATTATCGAGTTGTCATGGGCGCATGATGTTGGCCTGCGCTAGCTTTTAACCGTTTAACTGTTTGCCTTTGATGTGGGAGCCGTGGACACGAACAGATATCTGACCATTGTAATAGTCGTCAGATTCCAATACCCTGCGTGTAAATTGTTCTCGTGCCTCTATGTATGACGTTTCGGCTTTACTGGTACAGTAAAATAATATTTCTCGCCGAAAGTTTTCTTGACCTAACTGCGCGACATCCTTGAGTAGTTCGTCTGAAGATCCATAATAGTCTCTCCAGTCTGAATCAATTTTGCCACGGATTTTCTTTTTTTTCTTAGTGCCGTTCTTTAATTTAACTACTTTGTATGTGGTTTTAGAAAATTTAGCTAGTTTTTTGCCTATGTACATACGCCCTGTGACTGTATTTGTTATAAGATATACAAACCCAACACAGGTTTCGGGCAATTCTGTTATTAATTGATTTTCATAGTACCAGGACATTAACTATGTAGTTTATTCTGTCCCAGAGTCCTTGTCATTTTGGTTTGCCTTGCGTTCAGCCTTAGATTGATCTAGATACACACGATACTGCTGTACGTGTTCTCTACGTTGTCGTGCTATAATACGGATCTGCGCTAGCCAGTAGCGCATGTTTTCGCCTGCTCGTCTTGTGCCTTTGCGTTGCCAATCCTGATTGGCCTTAAAGTATTCTCTAAAGGCCGCCATGAGTTGCTCATGCGACTCTTCATTTTGATAGGGACTGGGCTCAACGTGCTTACTCATTTACTTCTAGATCATTGGCATACGAAGTATAGCCATTCTCTTTGATAACTTTGAGCACGTTGTTGACACGGCCAATCAGTTCATCACGGTGCGATATCAAGAAAATATTCTTTTTACGTTCACGCGACATCTTTTTAAGCACTGCCAGTGCGCCTTCAACACCCGACGCATCGAGTCCGTTGTCAATAAGCTCGTCCACAAACAGCAAGTTAATGGGCTGATATAGACTTTCCCACACATCTCTAAAGGCCCATGACAGGGACAGTATCAAGCGATTACGCTCGCCACGGCTCAAGTTATCAAAGTCTAGGTCCTGACCCAGCTGAGTAATCAGCACACTTAGGTCGTTTTGGAACATGACAGTATGTGGCAAGCCCATCTTATCAAGATAATAAGTCAATCGATTGTTTAGATAGGCCAAGTTTTGATCAATAATCTTCTTACGAATAAAGCTATCCTTGCTGGTTAGTAGTTTAAGCAAGAACTCTTGATGATCTTTCAGCTGTGTAAGCGTGTTGACTGTGTCCCAAGTGACTTCTTGTATGGCAGTATTGGTCAATTCATCAATCTGTTCCTGGTAAGGATCGGACTCGCCCGCCTTGATCTGTAGCTGTGTTTCAAGAGTTTTAAGATTGTTTTGATGTTTAAGCGCCTGTTCAACGCTGTCATAGTAGGTAGTGGGCTTGCGAGGAACGTCTCCAATGGCGGCAATTTCTTTTTGTATTTTGTTGAAATCTTTTGTGACCTTGTCCAAATATTTTCGGGCCTCATCAAGGTGCTGTTGTGCCGTAGCAGTCATTTCTTCATGTTTATGGTCATGGAGAGTTTGTTCACAAGCGTGACAGGTCTTGTTAGCCAACTTGGCGAGCTCGCCGTCATACTTTGTGACGCTTCGCTCCGCTTGCGCTATCGCGCTATTTAACGTAGCTTGTTCCTTTTCTAGGCTTTTTAGCTTTGCTGATTTCTCAGCAAACTCCTTGAGCTCCGTATGCTTCGCAAGCTCAGCTTCAATATCTACGCCCTCAAGTTCTACAATAGCCCTGCCAATCTTTTCAACTTCGGTGGCATGTTGATTGCGCCAAGCACTTTGCCTAGTTAGAATGCCATCAATACTCTTTTGAATGTTTTCATTGCTACGTTTGATAGCTTCTATGTTGGCTGATTCTTGTGTAATATTGTCTTTAGTTTGTCTAATTTGTTCTTTAAGAGCTTCAGCTTTCTCACTTAACAGAGTAATACCTAGAAGTTGTTCAATGATCACTCGCTGATCATTGGCCCGCATACTTAAAAACGGTTCTGTATATGTGTTTAATGCAACAATGTGCTTGAACATGTCGTGACTCATGCCCAGAAGATCGTCTAAATCCTTCTGAGTTTCACGCATGTCGCCCTGACTGTCATCTGTTTCTTCAACATCTTGTGCTTGATCGTTGACAAAAAATTGCATGACAGTGGGTTTGCGTCCACGTTCAATACGATAATCTATTCCGTCTTTTTCAAAAGACAGAGTAACCAACATGTTTTTGTTGTTAATCTTGTTGATTAAGTTGTCTTTCTTGATATTAGTAAGTGCATTACCAAATAAAGCAAAACTCAATGCGTTGACAATAGTAGTCTTACCCGTACCATTACGGCTTCCGCTGTCGTCGCCGCCTTGATCTAAGTTTTCGCCTAGTACAAGTGTTAAATTTTCTTGTGCAAAGTTTACAGCCTGGGTTTGATTACCCACACTCATAAAGTTTTTAACTGTTAATTCTTTTAATTTTATTGTCATAGGCTGTTATAAATTGCTAGTAATGTATTTTTGTCGTAAGTATCACTGTCAATATTGACAATTTGACTAGATACAATTTGATCTACACTTTCAAATGCTTGTACATCTATGTTGGTATTGATTTCAACATCTTTCTTTTCAGCAATAAGTGTAAGTTCTCTAATGTCATAGTCTGCTACAAACTTTTCTTTGATAAAACTAGCTTCTTCATATGTGATATCTATGTCTAGTGTAACACGTAAATGTTGCTTGGGCAATATTATTTTGTCCGCTTCATCAATTAGTTGACTTAATTTAATAGTTCTAAAGGTAGGTTGTCCTGGCCAACTATGATATTCTGGAGTTCCTCCCCATTCTAAAGTCATCATTCCACGCTCGTCGTCCCATGCATCTGCATAATTGTGCGGAAATGCATTGCCAATATAGATCATATTGCCTTTTTGTTGACGTTTATGAAAGTGTCCGCTAAATCCTAGCTCATATTGTTTGAAACTATCTAACTGAATCTCTCCGTGATCCGGCATTTGCACCATTGCATTCATGAAGAAGCTGGGGAGTTCGAAGTGTCCGAAGATGTATTTTCCGCCTTTTTTGCTAATGGATCTCCACTCTTCGCCAACCAACCACGGACAAAGGGTGACATCTCCAATAGTAGTAGGCTCGTGTACGACAGTGACACCAGGAATATACTTTCCAAATTCCACACTGTGTATGTCCCGCTTATCCTTGTAATATAAATCATGATTACCAGGAAAGAAATAGAAGTTATCAAACGCCTGCCCCAGCTTTTCCAGGGCCCTAAGGCTATAATCCATTGTAGTAATGTTAAGGCTATTACGATTATGATGCCAATCGCCCATAAAGATACCTGTATCACAACCTTCCTCCTTTGCTTTTGCAATGTACCAATCTACAAAGTCTTCACAGTCTTGGTTGTGTACACTACTGTTAGACTTTAATCCGAAATGAATGTCCGTAAAACAAGCTACTTTCTTAAACAACTGTGTCATTCTGTGTCCTCTGAATAACGTTTCAATGCCGCCGCATGTTCTCCAGCACCAGTTCTACTGTAGCTAGGATTCATACCATTAATTTCTAAGATATCGTCACGTATGTTTTGATTACGTTTTTCTGTGTTGATAACACGGACAAAACTATTAGTTACTGCCGCAGTAAAATAAGCAAAGGGGTTATCGCTTTTACTTTCATCAAATTGCAATCCGATCTGTGTTAATTGCAATATAGCCATACCTTTCATCTCATCGTTATAAGTATAACCTCGCACATTACCGCGAGTAGCATAGCGTTCGCATAGTTTAATCATCATACGTGCCAGGGTATTAGTGATTTGTCCAGCATCTTTATCAAACTTGCCCTTTTCTAAATCACCTTTCCAATGGCTTTTGCCTACACATATGAGTTTTTCTGGATCTTTATCATCAAACTTCCAATGTTGAAATGGTGGAAAGTTAACTTTGTCTCTATGATCAGCAAGACTTTTAGGATTTTTCTTACGTGTTCCATTTAATGGAATATGATCAAATGTCATAACACGGAATACAACACTGGTCTTTGCTATCTTTTTATAGTCAATTTCACAATCAGCTAATTTAATCTTTTCGCCAGCTTTCTTTCTTTGTTCAAAATCTTGTTGTCCCAGTCGTTTAGCCTGTACACGTTTGGCTTCTGCAATAGTTCTAACATTAATTTTGTCTAAACTGGGTACAATCAAATCATATTGATGATATTCTGGTTTGGTGAAACTACAATATGATGTTTTTGATCTATGTATTTCTAACAACATATCCTTGTTGTTTAAGTAATTTACTTTTGCTGTCATCCGGTAGAGTCCTCTAATAAGTTATTATAAACTACGCACATAATAAAGTCAAATAAATAATACATCAAAAGGAGTATTTTATTATGGCATTGGGTGATAGTCTTTCTCAATCGATTTCTAGCGCATCTGGTTTAATTGGAGCCGCGTCATCGGGCCTAAATACGCTTAGTGATTTATCGGGTTCTTTTAATCTAGCAGATAGCCTGTTAAACGGCACTGGACTAGCCGCGGGCGCAGAAGCAATTGGAGATATTGCAGGTGCTGTTTCAAGTTTTGGGGGCGATGCGGCCGCCAATGACTGGCGTGTAAGATTAAGTTTGGCCAACTGGACTAGCTTCAAAGGTAGCCCTGTGTTAAAACCATTAAAAGACGCTGGTGGACTCATTTTCCCTTATACTCCAGAAATAACAATACAAAGTAGTGCTTCATATAGCAAAATTGATACGGTACACAACAACTATACCTTTCAATCATTCAAAAGTAGCGACCCTGGATCGATAACAATTACTGCACCATTCAACGTTGAAGATGCTACACAAGGATTATACTGGATTGCCGCGGTTCATTATTTACGTAGCCTTACCAAAATGTTTGTTGGAAATGATCCAAAGGCTGGAAATCCTCCTCCTGTGGTATTCTTAAACGGGTATGGTAACTATGTTTTTAAGAATGTTCCAGTAGTAGTAACACAAATGTCAGTGTCATTAAATTCACAATGCGATTACATTGGCGTTAATGTAGTAGGAAGTGCCGCAGGAGAAATACAAGGTATTGCAGGAGGCATAGGCGGCCTTGCAGATACCATAGGCGGATTTGGAGATCCAGGAGGACTACTGTCCAGTGTAGCTGGTGGTATAAGTAGTGTAGCTGGAGCAGTTGGTAATATTGCTGGAGTTGCAGGATCGCTAGGCCTAGGAGGGCAAACTAGTGGTGGTGTAACACACGTACCAACTAAAAGTAGCTTTACTGTAACACTAGCACCTATCTATAGTAGAAATAGTGCTAAGAATTTTAGTCTTGATAGATTTGTTCAAGGCGGTTATCTAAACAGCCCATTCGGATACATTTAACATGGCCAACTATTCAAACACAAGTCCTTGGTATACTACAGAAGTCACAAATAATTATTTGGACGTACTGGCTATTCGACCTGTCAGTGCATCTGCAGACGATATTTTATATACAATAGATGCAAAATTTGCCTATCGCCCAGATTTATTAGCATTTGCTTTGTACGGAAATTCTAGCCTATGGTGGGTCTTTATGCAACGTAATATGGACGTACTTCAAGATCCTGTTTTAGATTTTGCTCCAGGCACACAAATTTATCTTTGCAAACTAAGTGAATTAACATCTGCGTTAGGACTATAACATGAGTGACTTTTCAAACCTAGTTGACTCTGCAACTACTTCAGTATCTAATGCCGCATCATCTGCTGTAGATTTTGTTAGTTCTGGAGTAGCAGGTGGATTATCTGCCATAGCAGGCGCTGCCGGTGGACTTGTTTCCTCGCTTACGTCAGGCATTAAACCATTAAGTGGAATCAAATTACCTTTAGCTAATCCTTTATTTGCCTATGCTAGTTACGATTATATTTTAGGCATTGCATCTATTACTAATGAACAGTTGAATAATCCAGATAAAGGTTATATGGGTAACACTTCCAAGTTTGATTGGATTTGTAAATCAGCTAACATAGATCCCGGCAACCGAGTACAAACTGCCTTTGGAAAATTTGATTTCTATATAGACAAATTAGAAATTAATTCTAGCATGGGCATGGAGGGTAACAGTTCGTCAAACATGCTGAACATGTCGTTTGATATCATCGAGCCTTACAGTATGGGTATTTTTTTAATGGCAATTGAAGAAGCCGCTTGGAAAAATAAGCATGACAATTATACAATGGCTCCGTATTTGTTAACTATTGATTTTAGAGGCAACACAGAAACAGGAAAAATTTCCACTATACCTCAAACTAGTAGAAAGATTCCTTTCAAATTTTTGAATATCGAAATGACAGTGAACGAACACGGGTCAGTTTATCATTGCGAATGTACAGCAGCCAACGGAGAAGCACACAGCGCACACAACAGTGAAATAAAAACTGATGTAAGTGTAAAAGGTATTACTGTACAAGAAGTTTTGCAAACAGGAGAAAAAAGTTTGCAAGTGGTTATCAATCAACGACTAAAAGATCAAGTAAAAAAAGGTATTGTAAAAACTCCTGATCAAATTTTTATTCTTTTTCCCAAAGATATTTCTTCTTCGGCAGCTGGATCAACACAGTCAAAGGGTGAAAATTCGTCTGGAGCAACTATATCTACATCAACAATGTCTGCAATCACACAGCAATTACATTTGGTGCAAAGCAAAGTTCCAGGCAACAATACATTTGTACAAGATCCTGCCAATGTGAACGAACTTGGCAAAGCCAAAATGGGATTTAGCGACACTAGAAAAGGTGATGCACCTGTGGGCAAAGACAACAAGGTAATTGACAGTAAAGGCAATGTTATACGCAGTAACAATACTGTAGATCCTAAAATTAGTGACATTAGGTTTAGCCAAGATACTGATATACCAACAGCAATAAATCAAGTATTGTTAAACAGCGAATATGCATCCAGCGCACTAGGCGAAGCACAAGTAACTAAAGACGGTATGAAAGTGTGGTGGAGAATTGACACACAAGTTTTTATTGTCAGCGATAATTCTAATGAAAAAACTACAGGTAGACAACCTAGAATTATAGTGTACAGGGTAGTGCCCTATGAAGTACATTCTACTAAACTTATGGCACCTAATACAAAAGCTTCAGGGTTTACTGAACTTAAAAAACAAATTGTTAAAGAATACAATTACATCTATACTGGAAAAAACGTTGATGTTATAAGATTTAATTTAAGTTTCAAAACTTCTTTTGCAGCCATAATGGGAGCAACGGCAATAGATCAAACAGCCGATGCAAAATTAGCCGACTCAGACAGTGCCGCAGAACCTAAATTAAATAATTCTAATCCTTTGCCAGATGGACAAAAAGCTCAAAAAGGAACAGTTCCGTCACAAGTTAGATATACTGGCACTAAAACAAAATCAGATAACAAAGGCGGCGGTGGACTTGAAACTCCTAATACCCGTGCGGCTAGACTATTTCACGATGCTGTAAATGATCAGTCAGCCATGCAACAGTTAGAGATGGACATAATAGGCGATCCTTACTATATTGCACAAAGTGGCAACGGCAATTATACAGCTAAACCAAGTCAATACAAAAATCTCAATAGTGATATGACTATTAATCATCAAAATGGAGAAGTGCATATCGTTATTAATTTTAGAACACCAGTTGATTTGAATCAAGCTACTGGTTTATATGACTTTGGAAAAAGTACAAAGAGCGCACCTGTATTAATGTGGAGTGGATTTTATCATCTATTAACTGTTACAAGCAAATTTGCTGGCGGACAATTTACACAAACGCTTAAAGGCAATCGTGTACCAAGTCAGGAATTCAAAGGTACCGGTTCTGCATCAAATACATTTAACGTTAACGTTCCAGAAAAAGCCAAAGTACAGGAACCATCTAAATGATGAATGAAGATTATTCCTCACAAGGAACGGAACCAAAACCAGGCCCGTTTTTAGCAAAGGTTGTCAGCAATCTTGATCCTACCTACATGGGTATCCTTGAAGTTGAAATTTTAAGACCCGTAGGATCAACTGATAGTGAAACACAACTACATCAAGTAAAATATCTAAGTCCTTTTTATGGCGTAACCAGTGTAGATTTTACTGGACCTAATAATGATTATCAGGATACACAAAAAAGTTACGGCATGTGGATGGTACCACCTGATGTAGGTACTATTGTCATGATAATGTTTGTCAACGGAGATCCTAAGCGAGGTTACTGGTTAGGGTGTGTAATTGATGACACAATGAATTTTATGATTCCAGGTTTGGCTGCCACACAACAAGTAGTGGGCGGTGCAATAGACACCAATTACGGCAGTGCTAGTCGAGTGCCAACTTCTGAATATAACAAAGCGGCTCCAGACAGTGCCACTACAGGAGATCCTGAAAAAAATCTCAAACCCGTTCATCCCTTTGCACAGATACTAAAAAACCAAGGATTGTTGTTAGATGACATTCGTGGAATTACTACCAGCAGTGCTAGAAGAGAAAGTCCTAGTATGGTATTTGGTATTAGCACTCCTGGCCCAACAGATAAGCAAACAGATGCAAAACGTGCAGACGTTGGTAAAGCAGAGTGGAAAAGATTAAATGCTCCAGTAAGTAGGCTGGGCGGTAGTACATTTGTTATGGATGATGGAGATGCCAACTGGCTTAGAAAAAAAGCTCCTACGGATGGTCCTCCAGAATACGCCAGTATTGATAATGGTGATACAGACGGCGATGTTACAAAACCTGCCAACGAACTAATTAGGTTACGTACAAGAACTGGTCATCAGATATTAATGCATAATACTGAGGATTTAATTTATATTACCAATAGTCGAGGCACTGCTTGGATAGAATTAACCAGTGATGGTAAAATAGATATCTATGCTCAGGACAGCGTAAGTGTTCATTCTAGTAACGACTTAAATTTTTATGCTGATCGAGACATTAATTTTGAAGCAGGCCGCAACGTTAATATCAAAGCCGCAGAAAGATTTCAATCAGAGTCGGGCAAAGATTATAATGTGATTGTCGGAGGCGATGGCAAACTTACTATTACTGGAAAATATGATGTTCATACTGGCTCTAGTAACAAATTTACATCAGGCGGAGATACGCATATCATGGCAGCCAATACTGCCATCGATGGCGGTAACATTAATTTTAATTCAGGTGTTGCAACCAGCGCAGCCAGTGCAACTGCATTGTCTACCATAGACAATCCAACAGAAACTGACGGTACAACAATTACAAGTATAATGGCTCGAATACCAACTACAGAACCTTATCCGCACCATGAAAATCTAGATGGGTCTTTGTTTAAGCCTGATGCTACTGATAGGGAAAAAGCCTCAGCTATCAGTGTTCCAAAATCTTGGAAAACATATACATCTTCGTCAGATACCTTCTTAAAAGGAAACAATTGATATGACCATTTATACTGTTCCACAATTACCACAAAATCAACCTAACAGCCCTGTCAAAACACAGTTCTACAGGGGCTTCAGTACTGTTAGCAAAGATACACAAAATTATGCACTATACGATTTTGCACTTATCAAGCAAGACTTGTTGAATAATTTCTTTGTAAGAAAAGGTGAACGTTTGATGCAACCTGAGTTTGGATCTATAATCTGGGATCTACTGTTTGAGCCATTGACACCTGATGTACAAAATGCAATATTAGAAAATGTTAACGAGATTTTTAACAGTGATCCTCGTGTTCAGGCAACAAATATTTTAGTTACACCTTATGATAATGGCATACAAATACAATGTGATTTGAAATATTTTCTATACAATTTGCAAGAATCTATACAATTGAAATTTGATCAAGACAACGGTCTGCTAGGTCCGGCATAAAATACGCACTTAATTTGTTTCAATAAATACAAGTACTAGGAAAAAATAATGAGTTCAACGGACAGACAAAATAATTTATTAGTGTCAGAAAATTGGCAAAAAATCTATCAATCTTTCAAGAATGCCGATTTTCAAAGCTATGACTTTGAAAATTTACGTCGTACAATGATTGAATATGTCCGTACAAATTTTCCTGAAGATTTTAATGACTATATTGAGTCTAGTGAATACCTTGCCCTAATAGATCTTATAGCATTTGTTGGTCAAAGTATAGCGTTCCGTGTGGACTTGAACGCCCGCGAGAACTTTTTAGAGTTAGCAGAACGCAGAGAAAGTGTACTACGCTTATCTCGTATGATTAACTACACTGCCCATAGAAACGTTCCAGCAAACGGCCTACTAAAATTCAGTGCAATCAGCACAACAGAAACAGTGTTTGATAGCAATGGCAGGAATCTATCAGGACAATATGTTACTTGGAATGATCCTAGTAATTCTAATTGGCACAATCAGTTTATTTCAGTATTAAATGCCGCATTGCCATCTACTCATCAATTTGGAAATCCTATAGATTCTGCTACGATTTACGGAGTTCCTACAGCACAATATAGATTTAATTCTAATCCAACAGAAGTGCCTGTTTATCCTTTTACAAAAAATATTGCTGGTCGTAGTATGAATTTTGAAATCACCAGTACTACATTCAAAAATCAAACTTACATATACGAAGAGCCTCCTAAAATAGGAAACGCCTTGGCATTTATATACTCTGATGACGGACATAGTGCAAGTAGTCCAGGCACTGGATTCTTTTTTAATTTTGTGCAGGGTACTCTAAATCAAAGTACATTTACAATAACAAATCCAACAGCCAATCAAACCATAGATATTAACACACAACAAATTAATGATACAGATGTGTGGTTATATTCATTAAATCAACAAACTGGTTTAGAAGACACATTGTGGACACAGGTTCCTTCTACATCAGGTAGCAACTCAATCTATAATAGTATTAACAATTCTATTAAAAATATTTTTAGTATAATAACTAAAGCACAAGATGCAATAAGTCTTTCTTTTAGCGACGGTACATTTGGTAATTTACCAATTGGAAATTTTAGAGTTTATTATAGAACCAGTAATGGATTAAACTATACTATCAATGCCAATGATATTGTAAATGTTTTGTTCAGCGTGCCTTATACATCGGCAAGCAACCAAACAGAAACGTTAACAATTAGTTTAAGTCTAGCAACCAGTGTAATAAATTCAGCACCTTCAGAGTCAAACGCCAGTATTAAGACAAATGCTCCACAGACATATTATACTCAAAATCGTATGATTACTGGCGAAGATTATAATATTAGTCCGTTGAGTGCTAATTTACAAATTGCAAAAGTCAAAGCAGTCAACAGAACTAGTAGTGGTATAAGTAGATATTTTGACTTGCTTGACCCTACAGGAAAATATAGCACAACTAATTTGTTTGGTGATGACGGGATCATATATCAAGAAACATACACCTATTCAACAAATTTTTCCTATGTAACTGATTTAGATATTCAAGGTGTAATTGATAATACAATTTATGATATATTAAATTCTCCTGATTTAAGAAATTTTTATTACGCAAATTTTTTAGATTATCTTAGTGTTAGTATCAATGCTGCCTGGACTAGCGTTACTATTGACAGTAATACAGTTAGCGGATTTATTAATGCCCCAGGACAAACTATTCCATATATTGTAGGATCATCTACTGCTACAGATTTGAAATATATTACTCCAGGATCTTTGATTAAATTTATAGCCCCTGCAGGACAATGTTTTAATTTAACTACAAACACATTGATAACATCTACAGTAAATTTTGTAGGAAATATTTCTGGTAATACGTTAGTTATAACTAATGTAACTGGTAATGTTGTTACCGGCATGTCTTTAAGCGGTGGAACAGTTGCCGCTGGAACATATATTGTTTCAGGATCTGGAACAACATGGATAGTAAACAAGTCTCAAACAGCAACAGCAACAACTGGATCAATATCAGCAGATAACACAGCCAATTATATATGGGCGCAAGTTGTTAAAGTAACTGACGATGGTACTGCTGGCGGTAGCGGAGTGTTGACTGACGGATCAGGACCAATCGTATTAGATAAAGTTATTCCATCGAAAGCAATTTTATCTCAGATAATGCCGCAATTTAATAGAACATTAACCCCGTCTATTATAACAGCAATGATTGATTTAATTAAGGCAAATGATAATTTTGGTTTGCGATACGATGCATTAACAACTACGTGGCAAATTGTCTATGCAAATAATTTGAATTCTGTTAACGCATTTAGTCTTGCTAACCAAGGCGATACAACGTTACAAAATTTAGATTCAAGCTGGATTTTATTGTTTACATCCAACACAGTACAATATACAATTAACACAAGAAAATTGCGTTATATATTTGAAAGCGATGCAGAACTGACATTCTATTTTGACTCTAATGTGCCAGTATACGATAGTACTTCTAGTTCTACAGTATTAGATACTGTTAAAATTCTTAGTGTTAATCCACAACCTGATTTGCCAACTCCTTTCACACAGGATCTTACTTGGCAAATTGTATCCGAATATTATGGACAAGATGGCTACATTGATCCTAAGAAGATTGTAGTTACCTTTGCAGATTCAACAGGCAGTGGAGTAGTAGATAATCCTCAGTTGTTTGTGGATATTGTAAGTCCATTAACAGGTGATGTTACAACCAAATATATTGTAGAAGAAAGATATACAATTTCTTCTGGCCAAGAAGATTACAGATATGTAGCCAATGATCCAATATTGGGACCTGTGATAGTATTGCCTTCACAAGGCAATGCTTCTTTTGCATCTTATGCGGACGGTACATATTTTTATTTTATAGATACTGCTACAGTTGTTAAACTAAATCTGTCAGGTGTACTAAAATTAGTTCCAACACTTGATTATAAAGTATATGTTGGTCGTTCTAAATTAAAATTTCAATATGTACACAGTGCAGACTACGACAGTAGAATAGATCCAGGATCTAGTAATATCATGGATGTGTATGTATTAACAAAAAATTACGATATTGCATTCAGACAATGGTTGTCATCAGGCGGCACGTTACCGTTACCACCAAGCTCTGATGAATTACATTCGTTGTTATCAACAAATTTAGATTTAATTAAATCTATATCAGATGAAATTATATATCATCCAGTCAGTTACAAATTATTATTTGGATCAAATGCAGATCCTAGTGTACAAGCTACCTTCAATGTTATGATCAACCCATCGGGTACTGCATCCAACTCTGATATTAAAGCAAGAATACTCACAGCTATAAACACATTTTTTAGTTTAGATAACTGGAACTTTGGCGACTCTTTTTATTTTACAGAATTATCTACTTACGTTATGAATCAATTAACACCTGACATTATTAATTTTGCTATTGTTCCAACACAGCCAGGATTATATTTTGGCAATTTGTTTGAAATCCAATGTCCTAGCGATCAGATTTTAATAAGCTCAGCTACTACAGATAATATAGTTGTGGTGTCTGGCTTTACTGGATCTAATCTAAAAACAGTAACACCTCAAAATACAAATTTTTCAAATAATCAATCGGTTACTAGCACAGCGTATGGGGGCAATTTGTAATGGCTATACCTTCTAAAAGAAATGGATTTAGTGTAAATTTATTACCTAAATTTTATCAGACCGACGCTAATAAAAAGTTTTTACAATCGACAGTTGATCAATTATACCGTCCAGGTACACTGACAAAAACTAGCGGATATATTGGCCGAAAAAATGCTAAGGCCAGTACAGGTGAAGATGTTTATGTCAAGGCTGCTGATTCAGTAAGACAAAATTATCAATTAGAACCTGCAATCACTATTAAAGATAATTTAGACAATGTAGTATTTTATAAAGATTATATTGATTATATTAATCAACTTTCAGTATTTGGTGGCAATACTAGTAACCACACTCGCTTAAACAACCAAGAAATGTATTCTTGGGATCCACATATTGACTGGGATAAATTTGTTAATTTTCAAAACTATTACTGGTTGCCTTATGGCCCTGAAACCATCACGGTATACGGGCATGAAATTCCATTAGAAAGTTCTTTTTCAGTTCAAGTACAAGCAGAAGGTTCCAACAACCAATACATTTTTACCCCAGATGGATTAACACCTAACCCAGTATTGCGACTATACAAAGGTCAAACATACACATTTTATATTGATAGTATTGGTAATCCTTTCAGTATTAAAACTCTAAGATCAACAGGCACAACCGATCGTTATATATTTCCAAATGCTATAGACAACTATGCAGTTGAATCAGGAACAATAACATTTGTGGTTCCAATTGATGCTCCATCAATACTTTATTATCAAAGTGAAACTGATATTAATCTTGGCGGAACCATACAAATATATGCCGCATCAGATGCTACATCTATCAATGTTGAATCTGAAATACTAGGAAAAGTTAATTATACGTTGTCTAACGGAACTCCGTTGAGCAATGGAATGAAATTAAATTTCAAAGGACAAGTATATCCAACAAGTTATGCTACGGGTGAATACTATGTAGAGGGCGTAGGCACTGCTATTAAACTAATCGATTCTAATACTTTAGAAATTATTGGAGCTTATACAACATCTATTAATGTAGAATTTGATCAAACACCGTTTGATCAAGAACCATTTGATACTGCTAGAGGATACGCAGGCAATTTAGATTATATATTAGTTAATCGAGCCAGTAAGGATCACAATCCGTGGAGTCGTTATAATCGATGGTTTCATAAAGATGTAATTTCTACAAGTGCTATGTATAATGGCAATAATCCGTCGTTAGATCAAACACTTAGAGCAAAAAGACCTATCATAGAGTTTTCAGCAGATCTACGACTTTTCAATTTTGGCACAGTTGCAACTGTGGATGTTGATTTAGTTGACAGCTTCACTACAACAGCGTTTGCAACTATAGAAGGTGCCGCTGGATATAACATCGACGGAGTTACAGTACAAGCAGGTATGCTGATATTATTTACAGCAGACACTGATCCACTAGTTGCTGGTAAAATTTTTCAAGTAGAATACATTGATGTGTTACATTTAGATACCGGAAGCAATCAATTGCATCTAGTAGAAGTAGCATCTCCAATGAAAGATCGAGTGGTGTTAGCACGTCAAGGCATTACTAATCAAGGAAGCATGTACTGGTACAATGGTACCAACTGGACAAAAGCACAACAAAAAACGTCAGCTAATCAGCCGCCACTATTTGATATTTACGATTCTAACGGATTTAGTTACGGCGACTCATCTGTTTATTCTGGATCAACATTTAAGGGAACTGCGTTGTTCAGTTATGCTACTGGTTCGGGTACTAACGATTTAGTTCTAGGATTTCCTTTACAATATCAAAATGTAAGTAATATAGGTGATATTGTTTTTAATTTTAACCTAGCAATAGATACTTTTCAATATAAAAATCTAAACACTAATTCACTAGAATCTAAAGCCATCGATGTAGGATTTTTATCCAGTTTAGATTATTCTAACAATACTATCTATTTGAACGGCTGGCAATTGTGCAAGACTAAAAATCTACAAGCCGCAATTAGAATCTATGATAATTCTGGATTAGTAAATAATTTTCCAGTTGATATCTATGACAATATAAACAATTTAACAGATCTCGAAGTTAAAATTTATGTAAACGGACAGAGACTTGATAAATCTTTATGGTCAATAGTTGCTAAAAACACATACTATCAGGTAGTATTAAACAAAGATCTAGCACCAACTGACATACTAACAATTAGAGCTTTTTCAGATCAACCAATAAATTCAAACGGATTTTATGAAATTCCGTTAAATCTACAAAACAATCCGTTGAATGATGATATTGGTAATTTTACACTAGGTGAAGTAATTGACCATGTCAACAGTATTGTTGATAATACAGCATCATTTTCTGGAAATTTTCCAGGAGCAAGCAATCTTCGCGATTTAGGAAACATAACACAATACGGTACAAAGTTTGTTCAACACAGTGGTCCTTTAAGTCTTGCAGTATATCATATTACAACAGAATCAAACAATGTTGTCAAAGCGTTGACACAAGCCAAAACTGATTATAGTGATTTCAAAAGACTTTTTATAAACACTGCCAGTTCTTTAGGTGTACATACTGATCCTGTACAATTTGTAGAATTAATAATGACAAAAATTAATTCTAACAAACCTAAAGTGGCTCCTTACTATTTCAGCGATATGGTTCCGTACGGCGCCAATGTTAAAACTGACCTGTCTGTAGTTGATTATAGAATTAAAAAATATCCGTTAAACAACACATTTAATTTAACAACGCTTTCAAATAAAGCAGTTGGGGTATATCTAAACAATTCACAATTATTATATGGAACTCAATATATATTTGATGACCAAGGCTTCATTGAAATATCATCGAGCGTGTCATTAAGTAACGGTGATATTATTACAACTATAGAATATGATAGTACAGACGGTAGTTTTGTTCCAGCCACTCCAACTAAATTAGGGTTATGGCCAAAGTTTGAACCAAGAAAATATCTTGATACAACACTGATTTCTCCACAAAATGTAATACAAGGTCATGATGGCAGTATTGTCTTGGCTTACAATGACTACCGAGATGATATACTATTAGAATTAGAAAAAAGAATTTTTAATAACATTAAAGTTGAATACGATCCAACAATCTTTGATCTTACAGATATTATTCCTAGTTACAATAGAGATACACCTTATTCTAAAAAAGAATTTGATAGTGTGTTATCTACTAATTTTTATAGTTGGATTGGGTTAGTCGGTAAGGATTTATCAACTCCATTGAATTACGATAGAACAAATAGTTTTACTTATAATTACTCGCTAAACTCTGCTCCCAACGGTACTTCTTTACCAGGCTACTGGAGAGGTGTGTATAAATGGTTGTTGGACACAGATAGACCTCATTTGTGCCCTTGGGAAATGCTAGGATTTTCAGTAAGACCGACTTGGTGGACAAAGTTATATGGAGACGCTCCTTATACTAGCGATAACATTCCTATGTGGACTGATATTGCAAACGGCGTAATAAAAGCACCGGGAGTTCCAGCAACTGTAAATGCAAAATATGTAAAACCATTTTTAATCAAACACATACCAGTAGATAGCTCTGGAAACTTAATTAGTCCACAGGCTTCCGGTTTAGCATCGGGCCTTGTGCAACCAAACATTGATAATAATTTTGTGTTTGGAGACGTGAGTCCTGTAGAAAATGCTTGGACCCGTAGTAGTTATTATCCTTTTAGTGTAATTTCAACTGCAATATTACTTAATCCTGCAAAAACTTTTGGATTGATATTAGACAGACATAATATTATTCGAAATCTAGCCAATCAATTGATTTATAAGCCAACTGGATTACGTATCAAACCAGCAGATATTATTTTACCATCAATTTATTCTAGTATTACTCGTGTACAAACAGCCGGCCTCGTTAACTATGTTGTAGATTTAATTTTTAATTATATTTTTAGTAATGACATAGCAGGGTATAATAGCTATTTGTTTGATTTGCAAAACATGACTCCTCGACTTGGATATCGTGTAGGAGCATTTACAAATCAGGCTCAATTTAATATATTATTAGAATCTAAAACTCCTAGTAGTACTGGTAACGTGTTTATACCAGTAGAAAATTATAAAGTTTTTCTTAATAAATCATCAACTGTAAAAAAATTAGTTTATAGTGGAGTTATTATTACCAAACTATCTACTGGTTTTGAAATTAAAGGATATAGTTTAACACAACCTTACTTTAATTATTATCAATATAATGGTTCAGGAGCCACCATAAATGTAGGCGGAATCAGCGAAAGTTATGCAGAGTGGACTGTTGGTCAACAATACATTGCAGGTACCGTAATATTATACAATGGAAAGTACTACAGAGCATTAGCTAATTTCACAGCATTAAGTACATTTAATTCTCAAGTACTAGCATCATTACCTTCATTGCCTATGACTGGAGGAGCTACAGCAACTTTGCGCAATTCATGGGATAAAGAAACAACTACAGTTGCTCCTTATGGTACATTATTTGCCACCGTGCAACAAGTAGTAGACTTTTTGTTAGGCTACGGTGAGTGGTTAAAAGATCAGGGATTTGTATTTGATAATTTTAATAACAACTTAGGCACTGTGTCTAACTGGGAAACAAGTGCAAGAGAATTTATGTTCTGGACTACACAAAACTGGAGTACAGGACACGACAAGTGGGAAGACTGGGAACCAAATAAATCTTACAAATACGCAACTATTGTTCGATATGACGGTGATTATTATAGTGCTTTACAAAATATCCCATTAACTAACGAATTTGAATTCACAAAATGGAATTTATTATCGGGCCTCAACGTAGAAGGCGCAAGTGTAATTAGTTTAAGCCCTAGTGCAAATACTATTAATTTTAATACAGTATTATCTGTAGTGGACAGTATTACTAACGGTTTTAATTCATACGAGATTGTTAAAGTTAATGGAACACCGTTTGATGTACAAAATCTTGATAGTTATAGACAAGAAAATACTGTAAGTTATACTCCAAGAAACAGTGACGGCATCTATGGTGCAAGTTTTTATCTAGTACAAAATGAACACGTAATTGTTATAGATAATAAAACAATTTTTAATGATGTCATTTATAGTCCAACAACTGGTTACAGACAAGAAAGATTAAAAATATCAGGCTACACCACAACCGATTGGTATGGTGGTCTTGATATCCCAGGATTTATTTTTGATAGTGCTGTTGTAAAAGAATGGCAACCTTGGCAAGATTATAATATTGGGGATATTGTAAACCATCACAGTTATTATTATTCTGCAAATGCGTTCATAGCTGGATCCGCTGTTTTCAATTCTTCAAATTGGAAAAAATTAGATAAAAAACCAACACCGGCTATTATTCCTAACTGGACTAATATTGCTACACAGTTTACAGATTTTTATAGCCTAGAAGTTGATAGTTTCGATGCTCCTCAACAACAAATGGCTCAGCACTTAATAGGATATCAAAAACGTCAATACTTGAATAATATTATTCAAGACGATGTTAGTGAATTCAAATTTTATCAAGGCATGATCCGAGACAAAGGTACTCAGAATGTTCTTAATAAATTGTTTGGTGTCTTAAATTCTGAAAATAAAGAAAGTCTAACTTTTTATGAAGAGTGGGCTATTCGAGTATCGCAATACGGTGCTAGTAAAGCATTTGAGGATATTGAATTTGTATTAGATCAGGCAAAATACAATATTAATAATCCTCAAGGAACAGTACTGATAAAACGAGTTGATCCTACAATAAATCCATTTATTATTCAACTTACTCCTAATGACATTTACGTCAAGCCTCACGGATATAATTCAAGACCTTTCTTAGAATTAAAGACAACAGTAGATTCTGAAAACGGTCCAGTTGCTATTAATCAGTTTTTAAGAAGTGCAGGTTACGTTGATAATACAGATGTATTTGTATCTATTGGCCAGTTAAAAGATCTAACAGGGCAGTCGGCATCTTCAATTGTTGTTGGATTAAGTTATAAAATTTCAACAGTTGGTACAACCGATTTTACACAAATAGGTGCTAGTGCTAGTACAGTTGGCACTACATTTGTTGCTACTGGAACTGGAACTGGAACTGGAACAGTGGTTTTAGATATTTCACAAATAAATGAAGGTGCATATTTCTGGTGTGCATTTGATGGTGCAAATAGTTGGAACGTTTATAGATTTACAGATATAAATTTGAATGTAACAAATGTAACTTACAACAAAACCACGCATACTCTTACACTAACAACACAATATGAGACATCATTGAAGGTTGGGACTTATATAGGCATAGGACAGTCTGAATCTATTCAGGGCTTTTATAAAATTGACAGTATTACATTAAACAACATTAATATTATAGCCCCTGGATTATCGGTACCTTCGCCTTTTACTGATTTAGATAATTTAACAGTCTATACATTGTTATCTCAACGTACTGGGTATATTGATACTATAGATAATATTCTTCCTGCTAGATTAGAAGATGGCAATATTGTATGGACTGATTATGCTAGTTCTGATATCAATAGCGGTTGGGCAACTTGGAAATATAAAAAAGTTTATCAATCTACTACGAAAAATTCACCTGTAGTTGGTGCCGGAATAAATTTTGCTCAGTTTATTGCTGTAAGTAAAAACGGAAATACAGCCGCGGTGTCTGTTGGAACATCGCAAATTGCCACTTATGACAAAGTGTCAACAGCAGTTCCTTGGACACAGCGACAGTTAATACAACCGCCATTCAACAGTGTAGGTTCACCAGCATCAGCAACCGTAATTAGTACCGCGGCAGTTAGTCCTGATGGAACATGGTTGGCTACTGGAAGTCCTACATCGGGTTCTTCTAGCACATACTATATTGGAGTATATTCTCCTGCAACTGTATATGCTGTTAACACTATCGTGTCTTACAACAGTATACTTTATCAAGCATTGTTCCCAGTGCCTGCCGGAAATACACCAAATCAAAACAGTGTTTTCTGGAATCAAATTTTTTACACACCTATATCTGATACATCCACTTACAATACTGGAGTAACAGCAAATGGTATGATAACGCTGTATCAAAAAGATGCAAACAATATCTATCAGATAGTTGATTCTATTCTAAGTCCAGTTATTTCAAATGAAAAATTTGGATCTGCTATTGTATTTGATTCAAGCAATATGTATGTAAGTGCTCCTGCCTATAACAATAACACTGGAAGAGTTTATCAATTTTCGTATACAACTACCCCGCAAGTAACGTCAATTTACGACGAAGTTAATAGTACAGGCACTGTATTAAAATTACAATCTACTGCTGGAATATCTGCTGGAATGATAATTTCTGGTAATGATATCTTTGGAAATTCTGCTTTTAATTCCGATCAAGTAGTTGAATATGTTCTTACAAGATTATTGTTTTCACCAGCTATAGACACAACTGGGAAAGAAGTAATTAATACTGTTTATAATACTAGTTCAACACAAATAAATGTTTCTAGTATCCTATCAGGCGCTACTGTTTCTCTATATAATAGTTCATATGCTTACAGTATTCCAAACTTAACAGTATCGTCAACAGGATTGACGTCAATTAACCAGTTGGTCACTACACATACGTTGTCTAGCGGTGGCGTTACTGGCACAAATACATTTATTTTAACAACAACTGTATCTGACATAGCTGTTGGATATCTCATTGTTGGTTATGGATTACCGCCAAGCAGTTATGTTGGCGCAATATCAAGTGTCGGTGCGCCCGCCAAAACACAAATTACTGTAGTAGATTCGCAAGGTGCATCTAGGGCTATACAAAATTTTATAGCAACAGGTACTGGAACGTATGCTTTTTATAAAATTATAAATTACAATTTTGTTGAAATAAAAGGTCAAAAAGATCTTGTAACTAATTCATCGACCTTACCAATTACTCGAGTAACATTTGGTAGTACAAGTTTTCCTAACGGAGATCCTACTTTAACCTTTAATATAAGTTCTACATACGTTCAGAGTAGTAAAGCTGTAATTTTATCATCTGCACCTGATTTAACTCCAAATGGAAGTTTAACATTCTCATCAGTTGGATGGTCATATACTCGATCATTTGCTGGCGATACAGTTAATAGTTATTTTGGATCTCAGTTAGCATTGAGTCGAGATGGTAGCACATTAGCAGTGTCAGCAATAGGCGGTTCTGTAGGAAAAGTTTATGTGTATCAAGCAGGAGTCTTAATACAGACCTTGACAGGATTTTTACCAACATTCGGTCAAGGAATTACAGTATCAGATGATGGAACATATATTGCTGTAAGCGATAACACCACTGGAGTTTCTAATATAAATCAACGAGGCAGTGTTGGTGTTTATCAACTGTCATCAAACAACACGTATCAATTAGTTTCAAACCTAGTACCGCACACTCCTGAAACAAATGGAGAATTTGGTACTTCGATCTCCTTCATGAATGACTACAAGACACTAGCAGTTTATAGTCGTTATGGATCTAGTACAACAACAACTACTTTTGATAAAACTTCTGTAGCAACTACTTTTGATAAAAAATCTACCAATTTTATTACCACACAGATTGCCAGCGGACGGGTCGATGTGTATGATAGATATAATGTAAATTGGGTTTACAGTGAAAGTTTACCTCACACATTTGATTTTACTAGCGGCTATGGCCAAGGATTGTCAGTGGGCGCAAATAATATATTTGTTGGGGCACCACTATTAACAGTTGGTACAGCAGGAGCTCAGGGACTATTAACAATTTATTCAAAAGATCCAAATGCAGTATCGTGGACTATAGATAAAACACCTGTGCCTATAGCCGATGTATCAAAAATTAAGAAAGCATTTTTGTATAGCAGATCAACAAATAAATTATTAACTTATATTGATATAATTGATCCTTTACAGGGAAAAATTGCTGGACCTGCTGAGGAAGAATTAAAATATAAAACATTTTACGATCCAGCAACATATTCATACAGTAATGGATCTGCATCCGTAACAGTTAATTCTAGCGGATTCTGGTCTACAGAACAACAGGGACAACTATGGTGGAATCTGTCTACAACAAAATTTGTAGTTCCATATTTTCCAAATCCAATATATAGAAATAACACTTGGAATACATTGGCCACTGGCGCGAGTGTGGATATTTACGAATGGGTTACTACACCTTTATTACCAAGTCAGTGGGATGCACAATCATCTACACCTGCTGGACAATCACAAGGTATAACTGGAACAACGCTATACGGCGATAGTGCATATTCTGTAACTAAAACATATAATAGTGTAACTAAAACATTTAAGAATACCTATTACTATTGGGTTAAAAATAAAACCACAGTTCCAGATGTTCCAGGACGACACATTTCTGCTCAAGATGTTTCAAGTTTAATTTCTAATCCAAGGGGGCAAGGTTATACCTATCTAGCGTTGATGGGCACAGATTCTTTCAGTCTTGTAAATGTGTACGGTTATCTAAAATCAACAGATACTGTACTAGCAGTAGAATATTGGACTACAGATAAAATACATCAAAATATCCATAGTCAATGGAAACTAATCAGTGCAGATACTATTGTACAACTGCCAAAAACAATTAAAGAAAAATGGATCGACAGTCTATGCGGAGTCGATGTAACAGGACGAGCAGTTCCTGATGTACTGTTACCTCCGAAATTAAAATACGGTGTTGAAAATAGACCACGCCAAGGTATGTTTGTAAATCGTGTTGAAGCATTGAAACAATTTATAGAAGCAGTAAATTTGATTTTATTAAAAAATCAAATCGTCGATAATTATAATATTGAAGATTTGTATAAAGTAGATCCACCGCCAAACATTATATCTGGGTCGTATGACAAAATAGTAGATACAGATGCAGATTTGTCATACTCGATCAATTTGTTTATAAGACCCGAGTTGGCTCCTATCATAGTTAATGGTAGAATTACTGGTATTACTATTATTTCAACAGGGCGTGGTTATATTCAACCGCCTTATATAACTATTTCTGGTTCAGGTAAAGATGCTCTAGTAAGAGCTAATATTGATACTAATGGAAGAATACAATCTGTAACTGTGCTAGCAGGCGGAATAGGCTATGATGATTCGACAGTTGCCACTGTTCGAGACTATTCTGTACTTGTACGCAGTGATAGTCAAGCTAGTAATTCTTGGAGCATTTATTCTTTTGATCCTACCTATAAAGATATGACTGGTAGTATTGTAGGACGTTGGAGTCGATCAGCAACACAAGCATATGATGTAACGCAGTACTGGACTAAAGTTGATTGGTATGCCAGCGGATACAATCAGTTTACTGCGGCAGATTATTCTGTTCAATTATTTGTGGATTTGAATTTCTTAAATGCTCAGATTGGTAACATTGTAAAAGTTTCAATGGCAACATCGACACAGTGGATGTTGTTAGAAAAATATGCAAATTCTAACTCTGTAGATTGGACACAATCTTATCGAGTCGTTGGAATTCAAGCTGGTACAATTCAGTTCAATTCTACAGTATATCAAACAAGTTTCTCCGCAGTTGGCTATGATGCAGATACGTATGATACTGGTGCATACGATATCAAAGCCGGTACTGAATTGCGAATTATTCTTAGTACTTTACAAGATAAAATCCTAATTGGGGATCTATATAAAAATTATTTAGATTTATTTTTTAGAAGTATACGTTATGCACATAGTGAACAGCCTTATATTGACTGGGCGTTCAAAACTAGTTTTGTCAGAGCCACTCATAATGTTGGCGGATTTACACAACCTGTTTATTATCCTGTAGATAATCTTAGCAATTTCCAAGACTACATAGCTGAAGTTAAGCCCTATAGAACAAAAATTAGAGAGTATATAAGTCAATATACAAATACTAATACTCCTGATGTTAGTTCTACAGCAGTCACTGACTTTGATTTACCTGCTGATATTAAAAATAGTTCATTAAGTATTATTAATTCATTTGTGGTTGATGGAAAAATATCTTCAGATTCTCCAGAAGTTCAAGTGTACCCTTGGAAATTCTGGTTAGACAATGTTGGATTCCAAGTTATTGATTTGAAAATTGTTTCAGGTGGTAGCGGATATGTAACACAACCCCAGGTGATATTTACAAGTACAAGTGGCAGTGGAGCATCTGCGCAGGCGTTTTTTACAAATGGCGTTGTTAACAGAATTATACTGCTTACTAAGGGATCTGGATATTTAGAAGCTCCAACAGTATCTATAGTTGGAGGATTGAGTACGACCGGAACACCTGCAACAGTAGTGGCCATATTAGGCAATAGTGTTGTTAGATCCAACTTAACTGGAATTAAATTCGATCGTATCAGTTACAAGCCTTATATTTCTAAAATTGAAGAAACTATTGAATTACCGGGATCTGGATCTTTGTTATCGTATGAGTTACCGTGGCCACCAGATTTGCGTACTAACAAGTCTTCGATAACAGTATTGAATAAAAATACTAATCAAAGCTATCCTTTGCTACCAGAAGATTATTCGTTGTCTCAAATTAAAAATAAAATAAATGGTGAAACACAATACTCGGGAATTATAACTTTTGTAAAACCTCTTGCGGCAAATGTAATTGCTACCTTATCTTATGTAAAAGATACATCTGTATTAAATTCTATTGACAGGATCAATTTTAATTATAATCCTATCAGCGGAATGGTAGGTAAAGAATATAATCAACTAATGTTAGGTGTTGACTACGGCGGAACCATTGTTGGCAATTTAGGATTTACTGCTGGCGGTGGATGGAGTGAACAACCATACGGTACAGACAAGTGGGATTCATTTGATCCAACTTTTACTGATTATACAGTTACTGAACCCGCAGTTCCTACGACTTCAAATCCTATTAAAACAACATGGACGTTGCCATATGTTCCGGCTAGCGGAACTGCTATTAACGTTTACTGGGGTCAGTATACAGAAATTGTTGAATACGGCGACGGAGTGAATAAAATATTTCCGTTTAATTTCTTTTTATATCCAACAGTTTTCTTGGCAAACAATGCATCTGCACAAAGTTCAACAGTTCAAACAAAATATTCTGCAAATGCTAATGGTACTAATTATCCTATAAGCACCACAACTGTAGCTGTAGCAACGGGTGTAGGCGGAGCTTCCGGACAGTCTACTATAATAGTTGATTTTCCTTCTAATATTTTTGCCGGACAATTTGTATCAGGTATTGGTGTTCCTTATAACACTACAGTTGTATCAGTTACCGGAACTCAAATTATTCTAAGTAATAATCTTACTGTAGCCGCAGTTGGCCAATCCTACTCTTTCTTTGTATTAGGAACGGTTCTAACGCTTGGATCTACTTCTGGATTAACTGTTGGACTTGGACTTGTAGGCACAGCATTTAATACACAAACAATATCTAAAATAATAGATGCAACTACAATTATTCTCAATCGTGCTCCTGACATTATTCCAGTTGCCGGTGATGTTATTGCGTTTGTTACCAACGCTGCCGGAAGTAGTATATTAACAGTTAATAACACTTCGTTGATACAAGTAGGCGATTCAGTTTATACAACAAACACAAACTATCTAACGGCATTTGGAATTACAGTTAAAGTAAAAAGTATAGATTCAGCCACTCAACTGACACTTGATCAAATTTTATATCTAAATATTGCAGATGGTATTAACATAGTTTTTAGACGAGACCAATCAATTCCAAAAGATTTTACAAGTCCAACTAATGTTATTCAATTTGCTATTGCTCCATCTAGCGGTACAGAAGTGCATATAATTGGCCAATTTGATCCTATAAGAATAGATGCGGGGGATTATGATGATGTTTCTGGATCTAGTCCTACTAATCCTTATGCGGTTATGCAAACTATCTATGCTAACGGTCACGATGGTGTAGTATCAGTGCCGGCAGGTATAGCACACGCTAGTGATAGTTTTATATTTAGACAAGAAACTAGCGACGGTTCTATTGCTCCTGCAGATAGAGACACAGATATTTCTGGAGGAGATTTAGCTTATACCACAGCTAGTGGAATAGCGGCAGATGATATTATATTAGACGGTGACGGCCTAGTTACTCCAACAAGTAGTCCTGCTCCTGAAGAAGTTGTACCAGGACAAGTTGTTGATACTCTTGCTATTAAAGTTTTTGACAGACCATCACAGGGTTCTGCTCGCATAAAAGTAGACAATTATATTGCTGACGGATCTAGAACAAACTATACAATTGGTCAACAACCAGTTACAGTTAATAGCATTTTGGTTAAAGTTACCGGTACAAATGGTAATTTGGGTATTCAAACATTGAATACCGACTATACAATTGACTATGAAAACAGTGCCATTAATTTTGCAGTAGCACCTTCTAATAGCTCTATAGTAACAATCTTTAATATAGGATATGCTGGAGAAAATATTTTAGATTTAGATTATTTTATCGGCGACGGAATAACAACAGAATTTATTACCCAAGCACCGTGGCTTGATAATTTTACTGCTACTGTGTTTGTTGATGGTGTGCCAGCGCAAGTTCAGTATTTCCAAACAGACAGCAATTATGTATTAGTTAAATCTGTAGGAATTAGATTTATTAATCCGCCTGCGCTTAATACTGTAATCAATTATATTGTTGTTAGCGGATCAGAACAGACATTTGCCATCACAAATACTGAAAGGATTAGTACAAACGGATCGACTACATATCAATTGCAAAATTTAATTGGCAATTTATTACCAAATGAAACTTACATGATTGTAAGGGTTGACCAGCAGATTCTACCAGCCCCAGTTAATAGTTATTTTACAGTAGGAAGTAACCAATTTACTTATACGTTAAATTCAAATAAAATTCCTCCCTATTCAATCAATGCATCTAGCATATCAGTTTTGGTAGGAAATAATTTATTATTAGCAGGAAGAGATTATACTGTAGATTTAAGTGTAGTTAGCATCACAATTACAACTACCGCCTATACAGTGTATCAAGGAAAAACACTTGTAGTTAGTGTGCTATTACCAAACGGCTACACATACAATGCTAGTACAAGACAAATTACTTTTGCGCAATCCTATGATAGTTCTCATATCGTAGAAGTATTAACATCATATGAACATGATTCAGTTGACCTTGAAAGAACAGAAGTTATTGTTGAAAGTAATTCAACACTAGTAGCTAACAGTCCAGTCTATTACTCTATAACTGGAGTTTCGGGAGGATTAATTACACTTGAAAGATCTGTTATAGATGAAAATTATATATGGGTTACAAAAAATTCAACACTTCTAGTTCCAGGAGTAGACTACAGATTAAATGACGATAGAATTACAGTTCAACTGGCAATTATTCCTACTTTATCCGATGTGTTTGAAGTGTTAACTTATGGCACTAATGTGTTAACAACAGGAATTGCCTACGTACAATTCAAAGATATGACTAACAAAACATCGTTTACTCGATTAAGTTTGAAGAAACGAACAACATTGGCACAAGATTTATTATGGACAGACACTAGTATAGTACTGACAGATGCATCCAACTTCCAAGTTCCAAGTACAGATAATAAAATTCCAGGTATTATTGAAATACAGGGCGAACGTATACAATATTACGCAAAAAATGGTAATGTATTAAGTCAATTACGCAGAGGCATTTTAGGAACTGGAATTGCAAAATCAAATCCTGCTGGAACGTATGTTCAAGATATAAGTTCTAGTGAGACTATTCCTTATAAAGATACAATCACTGTTCAGACAATTATTGCTGACGGATCAAATTTTGTTTCTGTAGATTTTGTGCCAGTGCGCGGATCTACAACAGACACTACAGGAATATTAGAATGGTTTGCTCAGCGAGGTTATACATATATTGGTACATTTAATAATTCACAATCATACAATATCAATGATGTAGTAGTGTACAATGGCCAATATTATTATTGTACAACATTCGTCCCGCAAACATCGCTCAGAAGTGCAACCATCGATTACACTCCTGCAAATACAACCGTGAAAACTTGTTGGTCACTGTATGATACTATAATTCCTCCAAATTTTGGTCAATCAGACCAAATAGAAGTTTTTGTTGGAGGTTACAAAGACACTGCCGATTGGTCTAGCGGATCTTCATATGCGGTTGGAGATATTGTCAATGTTGGAAGTTATACATATCAATGTCAAGAAGCACATACAAGTGGCGCAACTTTCTTTGATGACATTACAGTAACCAACTTAGACGGCACAACAACAATAGAAAATTATTTGTATTTTTGGAAATTCTTTATTGGAAATATACGTTTGAAAAAACAACCATACAGTGTACATAATGTTAATATTGCCCCTTATAGTCCTGCGGGCGATGTTAGATTTGACGCAGATTTTGCAGTTGACGGCTCTAGTGCTCGTGTAAGATTGACTAATAAAGTAGACTTGGGCACAAGAGTCACTGTATATCAACGTACAGGAACAGATTGGGACGGAAAATACTCTCCAAATATTTTAGTAGATACTAGTGAAATAGCTCAATTTATTAAAGCTGAGCCGGGTATTTGGTATGCAGAGTATAATCAAATAAGTAATAAGACACTGGGTGCAAAGAGAGCTGTTGCTTTAACATTTGATGCACCTAGCACATCGTTCGATCAGGGCGATTTAACAATGGATCAAGGATAATAACATGGCTTTACAACTGATAAACACCGGAACAACCGTTGGAGATAAGACTGGAGATACATTACGTACCGCCGGCCTTAAAATAAATTCAAATTTTACTGAGCTGTATGCTAGTTTAGTAAATTCTTATACATTGCCAGTGGCATCGGGATCCAGACTAGGTGGTGTTAAGATTGATGGTACAACTATATCTATCAATGCTGGTGGTGTAATTAGTGCTAATTTTTCTAGTTACACCTTGCCAACCGCAAGTACAAGTGTACTAGGAGGAGTCAAAGTTGACGGATCAACAGTTATAGTAAACGGCGGAGTTATAAGTGCTCCTTACTCGTATGCTCTTCCTCCTGCGACTACTACTACATTAGGCGGAGTTAAAGTTGACGGATCAACCATTATAGTTAATCCTACAACTGGCGTCATAAGCGGAATTAGTAATTATTCACTACCAACCGCAAGTACAAGTGTACTAGGTGGAGTTAAAGTCGACGGATCAACAATTACTATTAGCAACGGTGTTATCAGTAGTTCGGGGAATAATTATACATTACCTACTGCAACAACTAGTGTATTAGGTGGAGTTAAGATTGATGGGTCAACGGTCACTATAAACAACGGAATTATTAGTTCAAATTATTCTTTACCTCAAGCAACAACAAGCACACTAGGCGGAGTTACTGTTGACGGTACTACAATTTCTGCAAGTGGCGGAAACATTTCTGCACTAGCATCTAATATTAGAGCTGTGGCTGCCGCTATGTTTACAGGTGGAACTCAAACCGGATTAACTTTTTCTTATAATTCTGGAACAGGATTGATGACATCCATCAACACAAACGGTGCCGGCGGATCTGGTATTACTGGTGTGACTGTTCAAAATTCGGGAACTACACAAGGTGTAGCAAGTGCAGTTACAACATTGAATTTTACAGGTACTGGAGTGACCGCAGGTGTATCAGGCGGTGTAGCTACATTAACAATTAATACAGGTAGTTATACATTACCTCAAGCAACAACTACAGTACTTGGTGGTGTAAAACCTGACGGTACAACAATAACTGCAACAAGTGGAGTTATTAGTAGCGTATTACCTACAGCAACAACAAGTGTGTTAGGTGGAGTCAAAATTGATGGCTCAACAATTACTATCAGTAACGGTGTAATTACAGCACCACAATACACACTACCCACAGCAACAACAAGTGTGCTTGGTGGAGTCAAAGTCGATGGCTCAACAATTACTATCAGTAATGGTGTTATCACATCTAATTATACAAATTATACTTTACCAACTGCAAGTACAAGTGTGTTAGGTGGAGTTAAGGTTGACGGATCGACCATTAGCATTGTTAATGGAACCATTACTGCTAATTATACAAATTATACTTTACCGATTGCAACAGCTACTTCATTAGGTGGTGTAAAACCTGACGGTACAACAATTATAATCAATCCTGTAACAGGGATTATTAGTAGTGCCAGTGCATACTCATTGCCAACTGCAACAACAAGTACCCTAGGTGGTGTTAAGATAGATGGAACCACGGTCACAATTAATAATGGTGTAATTAGTGCTGTACAGTCGTCTTATACTTTGCCAACTGCAAGTACAAGTGTGTTAGGTGGAGTTAAAGTTGATGGCTCAACAATTAGTATCGTTAGCGGTACAATTACAGCAAACTATACAAACTATACATTACCAACAGCAACAACTAGTATATTGGGTGGTGTCAAAGTTGACGGCACTAGTATTACAATTAACAACGGTGTTATTAGTAGTGCCAGTGCATACTCATTGCCAACTGCAAGTACAAGTGTACTAGGTGGAGTTAAAGTTGACGGAACCACGATATCAATATCAAATGGTATCATAAGCTCAACGCAATATACTTTACCAACTTCAAGTCCTACAGTATTGGGCGGAGTTAAAATAGATGGAACTACCGTTACAATTAATAACGGAATTATTAGCGCACCTTACACATACTCATTGCCATCAGCTAGTCCAACTACTCTAGGCGGAGTTTATATTCCGGTAAGTACTACTAGCGGTATCCTAAACACTAGCGGTACAATTGGTCTTGCCACTGCTAGTACTACACAGTTAGGCGGAGTCAAAGTTGATGGATCAACTATTACTATCAGTAACGGAGTAATTAGTAATGCGTATTCATACACATTGCCAACTGCAACTACAAGTGTGTTGGGTGGTGTTAAAATTGACGGAACTACAGTTACTATCAATAATGGAGTAATTAGCGCCGCACCAACATTTGGTGGAGCATTGAGTAGTAGAGCAACAGTAGCAACTACAACGTCAAGTTTGGCTGCCAATGCCGCTGCCACTGCAACAGTTACGGCCGCAAAAGGATATGCATTGTATAGTATTCAGGTAAGTGCAGGAGCCTGGGTATCAATTTACACTAGTTCTACAGCACAGTCAAGTGACAGTAGCAGAACAATCACAACAGATCCAACACCAGGTAGTGGTGTTGTAGCAGAAGCAATAACAACTACTGCAACTACAACTTATTTTACTCCTGCGGTATATGGTTACAATGCTGATGGAACTCCTAGCACAAACATGTATTTGAGAATTACAAATAATAGCGGATCAACACAGGCTATTACAGTGACTATAACATACTTAAAATTAGAAAATTAATATGACGTACACTCCTGCACATTTAATTCCTGAAACAGTAATAGATCCAGACACTGGCCAAACGCCATATGCTATTCCTGTCAATGGGTATCTTACCCCACCGCAAATAGCAACAGCATACAGTATTCCTACTGCTACTGGTTTAGGAGTTAAGATTGGAATTTTTAGTTTTGGCGGCGGGTTCCTTCAAAGTGATTTGAACAAGTCATTTAGTGATTTACAAACTGCTGGACTAATCAGTAGTAGTTATACAGTTCCTACAGTTAGACAAGTGCTGTTAGATGGTCAGACCGGTACTTTCAGTGTAAGTCCAGATACAGGCAGCGGAGAAAACACAGTGGATATCTATTGTGCGGCCTGTATGGCACCTCAAGCACAGATCACAATTTATATAGGCAATTACCTTTCTAGCATGGTGTCAGCCGCTATTGCCGATGGTATACATATTGTTACTATCAGCTGGGGAGGCAACGAATATAATAGTGACGAACAGTATCTTCAACAGTTGGCAACTGCAAAAATTACCTGCTTGGCGTCATCTGGAGATTACGGCAGTGTAGTAAGTCCTACATCGAATGCATTAGGAGTAGTTTATCCCAGTGCTAGTCCTTATGTGATATCCGCAGGTGGTACAAAACTAACACTCAATTCAGGCACTAATACTCGAGCTAGCGAAACAGATGACAATAGAGACGCAGGGTTTGGCACTACATGGGGTGGCGGTGGTGGTTTAAGCGTGTTGTTTAATTTGCCTAGTTGGCAAACAGGATTATACTATACCCCAATTACTAATGGTGTAACAGGCAGTCCAACAGCACTAAATGCTCGAGGACTACCAGATTTTTCAGCTCCCATGAATGCCTATGCAGTTTATGTAAACGGATCAATCAGCGGATATGGCGGAACCAGCTTATCTTGTCCAACTTTGGCAGGCATACTTGCTAGATACTTACAATTAACAGGAGTAAAAAGATCTGCTCCTGATTGGAATACTATTGCCTATGCCAACCCCAGCGCATTTTATGATATAACTGTGGGAACTAACAATACAAAAATAACCAGCGGCTATGCTGGAACTAGCGGATGGGATCCAGTAACCGGTCTTGGACCACCAATTGGAACTGCTTTATACAAAACAATACGAACAGGTACAGTATTTCCTAAACGTAATTATGGATTTAGATCTTCAACAGGGCCCACATATCCTAGACAGACTACCATTGCTAGATAAAACTAGCACATTATAAACATTGATAAATACAAGATAAAGAGAGATCACTATGCACAAGGACGCAACAGGAATTCATATAGAAGGGCACATTCATATATTTGACCCTACCACTAAAGAAACCTTCGTGAACAAACGTAACGCTATTCACTATGAGAACATGAG
>Ga0007809_10000010_pt1 | contig 74247 bp, 63 predicted proteins | sample CryBogCBE02Aug07_FD_60383 | JGI IMG/M metagenome (GOLD analysis project Ga0007809, IMG submission 60383) | Freshwater microbial communities from Crystal Bog, Wisconsin, USA - CBE02Aug07 | ecosystem: Environmental > Aquatic > Freshwater > Lake | place: Crystal Bog, Wisconsin, USA | collected...
AGTGCACACATTAACTCATATCCAATTGTCCCAGCGTGAGCGGCAACCTCATCAATTGAAAGCTCTACCCCTTCACTGCTTTTTCCCCATAGGGTCACCTCAGCACCGACATCCACTGGCACGCCCTGCGCCAAACAAGGTGTCAGGTCAACAGTTAACATATCCATGCTGACGCGTCCAAAAATAGAACATCTTATTCGCCCCTGAATCAGTACCTGAGCGGCTGAGCCGACAACTCTTGGAAATCCGTCGGCGTATCCACAGGCAACGACCCCAATCACCATATCTTTAGTTACAACGTGCTCTGCGCCGTACCCAACTCTATCTCCAACATGAACTTGTTGAATTGCAATTAATTGTGATCTAAGACTTTGCGCTGGCAATAATCCCCAATCTTTTGCGCTTTTATGTTGCGCATCTGGACTTGCACCGTATAAAGCAATACCCGGCCTAACCCAATCATCGGGAAAACCCTCTCCAGCCAACAAATCGGAATGGCCCAATACAACACCACTGTTACTCAGCGATCTCTCGCCTGGCAAATCTTGGGTTGCATGTTTAAATACGCTTAGCGTTTGCAATACATCACTTGGTGACTCTGATCTTGCAAAGTGAGTTAACAATGAGATTTCTTCAACTTGGTGCATTGCGTTCAATCTCGTCCAAATAGACTTGTATCTTATAGGGTCAAAACCCAGACGATTCATTCCTGAATTGAGTTTTAAAAAAACTCTGTGCCCCTGCTGAGTTTTGTGGGCAGCTAACATCTGAACTTGTGTCTCGTTGTGCACGGTATGCCATAAGCCGAGTCGAGAACACAACTCCAAATCCCTGGGATCGAAGACGCCTTCTAAAAGCAAAATAGGACCTCTCCATCCTAAATCCCTTAATTTTTCGGCCTCCGCAATGTCTAATAATGCAAATCCATCAGCACCTCGTAATGCATCAAACACATGCTCGATACAATGTCCATAGGCATTTGCTTTTACAACAGCCCAAACCCTAGCGCTTGGGGCTTTGGAATTAATTAATTTCAAATTATGTTGCAAAGCAGCATAATGTATGACGGCATGAATGGGTCTGGACATGTGAAAATATTGTGTAGGTCGTGTTATAACCTGATCTATTGAAATTTTAAAATCTTTATCTGTTAAAAGTTGTTTGCCTTGCTAAATAATTCTTATTCAATGCTTTTCTTGACTTATACCGCTTTTTAAACAAATGAAACGCGGTTTTTATATCATTATGCTGGCGCAGTTTTTCAGCTCACTTGCTGATAATGCTCTTTTCGTGGCCGCAGTGGAACTTCTTAAAGCTGACAACGGGCCTGAATGGACGCGTGCTGCTTTGGTACCCATGTTTGCTCTTTTTTACGTAATCTTGGCTCCTTTTGTTGGTGCGTTGGCAGACTCTAAACCCAAAGGGCAGATCATGTTTGTGAGCAATGGCGTAAAAGTCATCGGATGCTTAATGATGCTTTTTGGAGCATATCCCCTTGCCGCTTACGCAATCGTTGGACTTGGTGCCGCTGCTTACTCACCCGCTAAATATGGGCTCCTAACAGAGTTGCTACCCACCTCGCAACTTGTTAAGGCAAATGGTTGGATCGAAGGACTCACGATTGCTTCTATTATTTTGGGGGTTGTATTAGGCGGTCAATTGGTCGGAGGTCCTGTTTCAACCTATTTGTTATCTTTTGATATCCCATTAATGGACACCGGAATCGATACGCCTGCAGAGGCTGCAATTCTAATTTTGATTTTTGTTTATGGATTAGCGGCTTGGTTTAATCGTCGCATCCCGCTGACCCTTGCCGTGATGAGGCCTTTCAAACAAAATCCAAACCATTCTCATTTGACTAACCTTATTGCTTTAATCCAAGATTTTTGGAATTGCAATTCAAGATTGTGGGCCGATAAATTAGGTCAAATTTCTCTTTCTACCACCACACTTTTTTGGGGCGTTAGTGGAAATCTAAGATACATGGTTTTGGCCTGGAGTGCGGTCGCGTTGAGTTACTCCACAGTGCAGTCCGCCTCATTGGTCGGTGTGGTCGCAATTGGAACTGCTGTAGGTGCGCTGATTGCATCTTTAAAAGTCAGACTAGATCATGCCACACAAGTTATTCCTTTGGGTATTGCAATGGGGTTGTTGGTGTTGGGAATGAACTTTATTACCAACGTTTGGATTGCCATTCCGTTTCTTATTTTCTTGGGGGGACTGGGCGGTTATATGGTTGTACCGATGAATGCATTGCTCCAACACAGAGGCCACCATTTAATGGGAGCCGGTAGGTCCATTGCTGTTCAAAACTTCAATGAACAGGTCTGCATATTGACTCTCGGTGGTTTGTACGCATTCTCAACCAGTATGGGTATGTCAGCATTTGGCGCGATTAGTTGCTTTGGTATTTTAGTAACTATTATGATGTGGCTTATCTATAGATGGCACCTGTACAACCACAAGCACCATCGACACGAATTGGCCACGTTACTGGTTAGCACTAGACATGACGACTAACCTAAACAATCATCGATCAACTCTATCCAATGATTAACTGGAAGTTCTGTTCCACTTTGTAGCTGGGTAATACAACCAATATTGGCACTCAATATTGCTTTTGGCTTTAGACTCTCCAAATGTCCTAATTTCCTAGACTTCAGGTTGTTTGCAATTTCCGGGTTCAAAACAGAATAAGTCCCTGCGGATCCGCAACATAAATGTGACTCTTGGTTCGTTATCTTCAAATCAAATCCCAAATAACCGATGACATTTTGAACATTGTCTTTTAGTTTTTGGCCATGCTGCAAAGTGCACGGCGGATGATAGGCTTGTAAACCTTGCTGTTTAATTTTTGTTGCGTCTAGCTTTTGCTTTAAAGCTCTAAGTTGCTCTGGTCTAGACTCCATCCACTCAGACAAGTCTAGGGTTGAAGCAGCAACCTTAGAAGCCTTAATTGAGTATTTCGCGTCATGAGCCAGGAGATGTCCATATTCTTTTACGCTCACACCGCATCCCGAAGCGGTCATCACCAAAGCCTCAACACCGCCCTCCAAAAGGGGCCACCATGCATCAATATTTCTACGCATTTGGTCCAAGGCCTCTTCCTGAGCATTTAGGTGATGTGAGAGTGCACCACAACAGCCGGCACCTTGTGCATAAAGCACTTGAACGCCCATGGCGCCTAATACCCTAGCTGTTGCCAAATTTATATTGGGCGCCATTGAGGGTTGAACACAACCTGCCAACAACAACACACGGCCTTCATGTTGATTAAACCCGGACGAGAAACTCTTATTCGACTCAAGTTGACCCAAATCACTCACCAGTGGGATTGTTGTATTGTGATGATTTGCCTTGAGTATTGGAACTTTTACTTTTATAAATTGAGGTAAAAATGGACGAACAAACTGTCCTAGCCGCATGGCCACACCAAACAAAGGGGAGGTCAATGAGACACGAAGAGAGTGTCTTATTATTTTTTGGTGCCAAGGTCTTTTAACTTTGCTCTCTACGATCTCTCTTCCTATGTCCAACAAACGACCATACTGAACCCCACTGGGGCAAGTTGTTTCACAATTTCTACAGGTAAGACAACGATCCAAATGCAATTGGGTCTTCTCTGTGGGTTCTGCGCCCTCCAGTGTTTGTTTGATCAAATAAATTCTTCCCCTTGGTCCATCTAGCTCGTCCCCCAATATTTGATATGTTGGACAGGTCGCGGTACAAAAGCCACAATGAACGCATTTGCGTAATATGCTTTCAGCCTCTTCGCCTTGAGGGGTGTTCAAAAACTCTGGAGCTAAGTTGGTCTGCATAAATATTTATTTGTTATAAAACGCTCTTTCAACCCAGGCGTTGTGTATTAAATAATCCCCAAGGATCAAACTCTATTTGAATTGCCTTTTGTATTCGCTGTTGAGGCGGCGTAAGCTTAGGAAAAACGCCAGAATGTTTTTGGTCAGCGCCCTCGTTTTGACTTGTTCGCCACAATACAGCGGATCCCCCCAGCTCAGCTGCAACAGATTGAATTTTGTCTTTTAGCTCGACTGGAGCCCAAAACCAGCGCTGCGCAGCGTTCCATTCAAAGGCTTGAGGTTTTATTGAAGTGATTCCTGGAATCTTTATTTCTGGTGTGGTCGTGGGAACCGAAAGTCTCCATAAACAATCCTCTTGGCTAGGTGGATTAACAAAAAATTGAGCTGTTTGGTTTTTAAATCCATACCAAAATTTCTGCGCTTGATGCGCGTCGATGTCAGTTGAATGTAAGTTCTCTAATGCACATTGTTTTGCAATCCATTGCCCTCCAGCTTGAACTGCAGCGATAGCACCCCGCAACCGAATGCTCAAACTTGGAACACCTGATTGCATGGCCCGTAACTCCCAAGCACTTGCATTTAAAGGCACAGCAGTTTGGCCCCATTTTGATAAAAGCTGAATGGCTTTATCTTGCTCAACCTCTATTTCAATCGTTCGCTCCGCAAGTGCTTTAGGGAGCACCTTTAATGAAACCTCTGTGATTAAACCCAAGGTTCCCCAAGACCCACATAAAAGTCGAGAAACGTCATAGCCAGCGACGTTTTTCATGACTTGGCCACCAAATACCAACTCTTGAGCTCGACCATTGATCATCTTTAAGCCAAGAACGTAATCTCTTACCCCGCCCACGCTCGCTCTCGCAGGACCGCTGATGCCTGCCGCAACAACGCCGCCGATGGTGCTGGCGCCGTTAAAATTTGGGGATTCAAATGGTAAATATTGGCCTTTTTCCTCTAGTACGGCCTCAATTTCCAGAAGAGGGGTTCCGCTCAGAGCGGTGATATACAACTCACTAGGCTCATAGCTAAGAATTCCTTGATATGCACTGGTGGGCAGCGGAACACCTTTTAAGACTTCACCATAAAAATCTTTGCTGCCGCCCCCAACGACTCTAAACGGGGGATATGGCAAATCTTTTTTCAGTGAATCTGAAGAATTAAGTAGTGAAGCTTTGTGAGCTGCGTCTTTGATTATCTCTACAGTTTCGGTGCGTTTAAGGCTATCACTGCTCATATAGTTTTTAGTAATAAATAGCAATTAAGGCCATGCAATATCTACGAATATATACAACATTTTTGGGGACAAACACAGTGAAACTAAAACTCCTTTATCCACCCAGTGGGTGGATAAAAGATTAGATATTTAAAGTTTGGATTGTCCGTTTACAACCCTAACCATTTCCAGACATTTGTTGGAGTAGCCCCATTCATTGTCGTACCAACTCACTACTTTCACAAATGTTTTATCAAGCGCAATCCCCGCTTCTGCATCAAACACACTTGTACAAGATTCGCCTCTAAAGTCTGTTGCTACTACTTTATCCTCCGTGTAACCGAGCACGCCCTTCAAAGCGCCTTGACTTTGAGACTTCATTTCAGCACATATCTCCTCATAAGAAGCCTCTTTTGTAAGCTCTACTGTCAAGTCGACAACAGACACATCTGACGTTGGGACTCTAAATGACATGCCCGTTAATTTTTTATTAAGCTCTGGGATGACGACCCCAACAGCTTTAGCGGCGCCTGTAGAACTAGGGATGATATTTTCTAATATACCCCTGCCCCCTCTCCAGTCTTTGTTACTTGGACCGTCAACTGTTTTCTGTGTTGCTGTCGCAGCGTGCACGGTCGTCATAAGGCCTCGCTTGATTCCCCACTTATCGTTCAATACCTTTGCCACTGGAGCTAAGCAATTTGTCGTACAAGAGGCATTGGAGATAATGTCTTGGCCTGAGTATGTTTTGTGATTGACCCCGAACACGAACATAGGCGTATCGTCTTTGGAGGGAGCTGAGAGAATCACTTTTTTAGCTCCTGCAGCCAAATGCTTTGCAGCAGTTTCGTGAGTCAAAAATAAACCCGTTGCTTCTAGCACTGTATCTGCACCAATTTCTGCCCACTTTAAAGCTGAAGGATCTCTTTCTGCAGTTAAACGAATTTTTTGACCATTGACAATCAGCGTATTACCGCTCACCGAAATGTCACCTTTAAACCGGCCGTGAACGCTATCGTACTTAAGCATGTATGCTAAGTAATCTGGCTCTAATAGGTCGTTAATTCCAACGATTTCAATTTCATTAAAATTTTCAACGGCGGCGCGAAATACCATTCGTCCAATCCGACCAAATCCATTAATTCCCAATTTAATTGACATTTTTGTCCCTTTTTACTAAGTTCTAAATTCAAGAGTCAAAGCTTTGCTGACTGACTTTTCATTTTTTTAAATGATTATTGAAGTTTTCACACAATTTTCACATCACTATAAGCCTATTTTAGCCCTGGTTAATTTACACTGGCAAATTGATTAAATTTTTTCCACTAATTTGTTGGATAACTCTTTGCAACTTTCTAAGGTGATTTTGTTAGCCGCTGGACGCGGAGAGCGCATGCGTCCACTAACTGATACAACTCCAAAACCGCTCTTAACAGTAAATGGGGTTCCTTTGCTGTCGTACCACATTCGAGCTCTTGCAGACTCTGGGTACGGCAATGCCATTATCAACACCGCCTGGCTAGAAGATCAAATAATTTCTTACTACTCCTTATCTTCTTCAAATTCAACTTCCGAAGTGGCTGAGATTTTGAATAACTTCGAAATAACTTTCTCAAGAGAGGGTTCAGATTTCGGTTATGCGCTAGAAACTGCAGGAGGAATCATCAGGACACTATCAAGACTTGAAAGATGTTTTTGGGCGATAGCAGGGGATATTTATGTTCCTGGATTTGATTTCCACCCCTCTCATATGGTCAAATTTGAGAATTCTCCCTACCTAGCGCATTTGTTTTTAGTTCCAAATCCGGCCCATAATCCGAGGGGAGACTTTGGGATAAGTGCCAATGGCGCTGCATTGAACTTGAACAAAGACTCTAAAGAAGAAATGTTCACTTATTCTTCAATAGGTCTATACAAAAAAACATTCTTCGAGCCGCCAATCAATACAATAGCTGTTGGTAACGCTGAAGGGGTTAAGGTAGCTTTAGCCCCACTTTTAAGAACAGCAATGGATCTCGGCCTAGTTAGTGCAGAGTTATTGTTAAGTCCTTGGACCGATGTCGGTACCCCTTCAAGGTTACATCAGTTAAATACAGTAGATTAAAAAGTGTTAATTAATATCCGTCGTTCAATCTTCAACTCCTTCAAACAAGACATTAGGTTCTGACTATGACCTCCAAATTTGATCATACTGTTTACTCTCTTCGCCGAGCTCGCCTTGCAAGCCAACTTGGCTCGCAAGGAGTTGCAATAATTCCAACAGCTCCAGAACAACAGCGCAATAGGGACAGTAATTTTTTATATAGACACGATAGCTATTTTTATTATTTAACTGGTTTTACTGAACCTAATGCAACATTGATTATTTTTGCAGATGGGCGTACGGTTCTTTTTTGCCAGCCTAAAGATTTGGAGCGCGAAATATGGGATGGGTACCGTCTCGGACCAGAAAGTGCAGTTCAAGTCCTTGGCTTGACTAATGCATATTCCAACGTTTTAATCGACACTGAGATGCCTAAGTTTTTAGAGAATATTCCCACTCTTTGGTATCCTTTTTCCACTCACAAAGGGCTAAGTGAACAAATAGATAACTGGTTAGCAGTTGTTCAATCAAAGGTTAGATCCGGAGTGTCTGCTCCACACCGTCTAAATGATGTGTGTTCTTTAATCGATGAAATGCGGATTATCAAAGATTCACACGAAATTGAACTAATGAAAATAGCAGGTCGTATAAGTGCTAATGCCCATATAAGAGCGATGCAGTTTTGTTCTACGAATATTAGAAACAAAAACCAAATCTTCGAATATCATTTGGATGCTGAACTTCTTTATGAGTTTAGACGTTGTGGATCAGAATTTCCAGCTTATTCCTCTATCGTCGCGTCTGGCTCCAATGCCTGCGTGTTGCATTACCGCGCAGACAAAGCATCTATAAACGACGGCGAACTCGTTTTAATTGACGCGGGCTGTGAATACTCCAGTTATGCAGGTGACATTACTCGAACTTTTCCAGCTAACGGGAAATTTTCCCGCTCACAAAGGGCGCTTTATGAGGTGGTTTTAGAGAGCCAATACGCGGCTGTTTCCTCGACTCGTTCAGGCGCTCTTTTTACAGACCCTCACAATGCAGCGCTGCGAGTGCTTTGCAAGGGACTTCTTGATCTTGGAATCTTAAAAGCAGACAAATGTGGATCCATAGATGATGTTATTGCCAATAAGGATTATTTCCCCTTTTATATGCACCGAACCAGTCATTGGCTCGGAATGGATGTGCACGATTGCGGCGCATATTCTGAGCCCAACTCCCTAGCCCAAAACGGCGCTCCTACACCGCGAGTGCTTCGCACGGGAATGGTTCTAACTATTGAGCCAGGTTTGTATATAAGACCAAGCGCTGATGTTCCAGTTGAGTATCACAACATGGGCATAAGAATTGAAGATGATGCTTTAGTTGGTGATTCTGCTTGTGAGTTGCTAACAAGAGATGTGCCGGTTGACCCAACCGAGATTGAAAATTTAATGAATTAACAGGCAATAAAAACATGACTACCCATTTTAGAACCTATGTCTGTATCGTTTGTGGATTTATGTACGACGAACAAATCGGTCGTCCTGAGGACGGCATTTCTGCAGGCACCGCATGGTCTGATGTGCCAGAGACTTGGGCTTGCCCTGAGTGTGGTGTTTCCAAATCAGATTTTGAAATGGTTGAGTTCTAATCTTATTTAAATTTACAGCTTGACTGCGAGAAATTTTTGCGCCCCACCCCACGTAGTTTGACTTATTTAGAACTAGCACTAGCCAAAGTTTATTCAATTTCAAATCTGGCACATTTGTAAGCCTACAATGAATGCTTGGTATTATTAATTGCCAACACATTGGCAAGGAGAGATCATGGCCACAGAAAACAAAACAACTTCTATCACTCAAAGACCAAATTCAATGACTATTGACCCCCACGAAGCCGCAAAACAAGAATTACGTAGAGCAGCACTTGAGTACCATGAATTTCCTACTCCAGGAAAAATCTCTGTTCAAGCGAGTAAACAACTTGTAAATCAGCACGATTTGGCACTAGCTTATACACCTGGCGTCGCGGCGCCTTGCGAAGAAATAGTTAAAGACCCCAATGCTGCTTATCGTTATACAAGTCGAGGCAATTTAGTAGCCGTTATCACCAACGGAACTGCAGTCTTGGGCCTAGGAGATATAGGCCCATTAGCCTCAAAACCTGTCATGGAGGGTAAAGGAGTTTTATTTAAGAAGTTTGCTGGTATCGATGTTTTTGATATTGAGATCAACGAAAAAAATCTTGATAAGTTAGTTGATACGATTGCATCACTTGAGCCTACTTTTGGGGGTATTAATCTTGAAGACATCAAAGCCCCAGATTGCTTTTATGTAGAGCGCAAACTTCGTGAGAGAATGAAAATACCAGTCTTTCATGATGACCAACACGGCACGGCGATCGTAGTTGGGGCCGCAATTATTAGTGGCCTTAGAGTTGTCGGTAAAGACATTAAAAAAGTTAAATTCGTCACCTCTGGAGCCGGTGCGGCTGCGCTAGCTTGTCTGAACCTACTCTTAAAGTTAGGGCTGGCTCGAGAGAATATTTTTGTTACAGATTTAGCTGGTGTAGTCTACAAGGGCAGAACAGAGCTCATGGATGAGGACAAAATCCAGTTTGCACAGGAAACAAATTGCCGATCATTATCAGATGTGATTGATGGCGCTGATGTTTTCTTGGGTCTATCTGCTGGAGGTGTTCTAAAGCCTGAAATGGTTGCAAAGATGGCAGCAAAGCCCCTTATTCTTGCGCTTGCAAATCCAACCCCAGAGATTTTGCCTGACGAGGTTGCCGCAGTGCGCTCAGATGCAGTCATGGCAACAGGTCGCTCTGATTATCCCAATCAGGTTAATAATGTTCTTTGTTTTCCCTACATATTTAGAGGTGCATTAGACGCAGGCGCATCTACTATAACAACGGAGATGGAGATAGCTGCTGTTTATGCCATTGCTGAATTGGCACAAGCTGAGCAAAGCGAAGTTGTTGCCGCTGCCTACTCGGGGGAGGTTTTGGCGTTTGGTCCAGACTACTTAATCCCAAAACCATTTGATCCTCGTTTAATGATCAAAATTGCACCCGCAGTAGCTAAAGCAGCATATGACAGCGGTGTTGCTCAGCGACCCATTCAGGATTTTGAAGCTTACAAAGAAAAGTTACAAAGCTTTGTCTATGCTTCAGGCTCTGCAATGAAGCCAATTTATGAGGCGGCCAAAAAAGGATCAAAAAAGCGCGTAGCTTTTGCAGAGGGCGAAGATGAAAGGGTGCTTAGGGCCGCCCAAATTGTTTTTGATGAAGGTCTTGCAACTCCAACGTTAATTGGACGCCCAGCGATCATTGCGCAACGTATAGAGCGATTTGGCTTACGCTTGAAGGAAGGAGTGAACTACCAGGTGGTTAACGTTGAGCAAGATCCTAGGTACAAAGATTTTTGGCAAACCTACCTAAGCTTGACTGAGAGAAAAGGTGTAAATATGCAACTAGCCAAAATTGAGATGCGTAGAAGACTATCTCTTATCGGAGCAATGCTTTTACATAAAAACGAGGTTGACGGCCTAATCTGCGGAACTTGGAATACCCCGACCGTTCATCTTAACTATATCGATGAAGTGATTGGTCATAAACCAGGGGTGAGTACCTATGCTTGTATGAATCTATTATTACTCCCCGAACGACAAGTTTTTCTCGTAGACACACACATCAATGTCAACCCAACAGCCGAGCAACTTTGTGAAATAACCATTATGGCTGCCCAAGAAATGCTGCGTTTTGGAATACAACCAAAAGCAGCACTCTTATCACATTCCAACTTTGGCTCAAGCAACGATGAGTCTGCATTGAAGATGCGTCAAACTCTTGGATTATTAAATGAGCGTGCGCCTTGGTTGGAAGTCGATGGTGAAATGCACGGCGACATGGCACTCGATACGCACGCCAGAAAATCTTATATGCCTAGTTCGACACTCCACTCTGATGCAAATTTGCTAGTGATGCCAAATCTTGACTCTGCAAATATTTCATATAACCTGTTAAAAGTGGCAGCTGGAGGTAATATTGCAGTAGGACCAATTCTTCTTGGTGCCGCAAAACCTGTTCATATTCTCACAGCAAGCGCCACCGTACGACGCATAGTCAACATGACAGCGCTAACGGTTGCGGATGCAAGCGCAGTTAGATAGCCAATAAAATGTAATTATTTTGGTTGCTTTTTAATCCATAAGACCCCACTCATTACATATCTACTTGCCTTTTTGCATTATTTCAGTCACACTATGCATTCGCTGGGTTCGCTTAGCTAGGTTATTAATACCAATGTTTTCACATTTGTATTAGTTTTTAATTAACTTTTTCGGTACTTTGTGCTATTTTTTAGGAAGTAGAACGGAGATGGAAATGCCACTTCGTAATGTAAAAACCAATATCGTCCAGTCCATCCGCGCTTTTAGAGTCGCAGATTTGCAAAACGCTGCTCAACAAATGGGTCACCATTTTTTGTATGCGAATATTGCTGCTGCGCAAAGTAAGCAAGATGTTCTCGACATGATCGCCCATCAGTTCACTTTTCCAATGCATACCAGCAAGAGTTTTGACTCCTTGTATGATTGCATGACAGATCCGCTTTATAAATCGGGTCCCCAACCAGGCTTTGTAGTTGTGCTTGAACATATTCCTGCCCATTCAAAGTTTGATAAGGAAGCAAGAGAGCAATTGATTGATATTTTCCGGGAGGCCGCAGATTATTGGTCAGATCGTAAAATCTCTTTCAGATGCTTCTATTCTTTCTCAGTTGCCATTGCGCCCGTTATGGCCGGTGATCGACTCACAAATACTCCAGATCCTGAAGGTATTAGCTTACCTGAAGAGGGCGAAAAGATGCCCACCGATAAATTAGTGGATGTATCTCCACTAGCTTTGAGAATGAGCAGCCCATTTAATGCAGGCTATTGGTTATCAGTAGCTTAAAACCCTGCCTGTAAATCATTTTGATCATTGAAAAAGCCCGCAAATAGCGGGCTTTTTTGTGAAATAGAAGGAATTTATACCTGAGACGAAGCGCGCTGAATTTCAGCCATAACTCTAGGATCTTGAAGTGCTACTTCCCACATTTTTTGGTCGTTCAAGCGCTCACGTCTATCCAACTTCCATTGTGTAAAAGCCGGCCCGAACGCTGCAACAGTTTTTCTAATCGGTGTCGCCAATAAAGCAATTGCTGAAAAGGCAACAATCCACATTAAAATCCATGCTGCAAGCATGTGACCATCTGTGTATGTATCGATAACCTGATTTACGATTACCAACAGGGTCGAGACGATAGCAGATAATAAAACGATTGCTAAGTTGCGAGCTCCATTAAAATTGTAGGCAAAGTTTTTTGCGCTTAAGAGGACACGTGAAATCCGTGCAACGCCAGGATGGACACTGGGGTATGATGTATGAGCAAATGCAGTCATTTGGTTTTCCTTACGTTGTGATTTGAATTCGATGTTGTTATTATAGGGTTAACACTAGTGTTGTTCGGCTTTATATTGATGATAAGATACATTCACAAAAATGATACCCGATCAGATCTCTAAAAAAATCAACTTCAGAACTCTTGACTTGAACCTTCTTCGGGTTTTCGACGAGGTCATGGTTGAGCGAAGTCTGACCCGTGCAGCCCAAAAACTCTCCCTTACACAACCTGCTATCAGCAACGCCATGCGACGGCTTAGGGAGGCCATAGGGGATGACTTACTAAAAAGAAATGGTCAAGCTCTTGAACCAACTGCTAGAGCTCAGTCCTTATGGCCTGTTGTAAGGGAGTCATTAAAACAACTTCAAGACTCCCTAGATCCGGATGAGTTCAATCCATTAACTGCAGTTTCTACTTTTATTATTGCCATGGCAGATGCCACCGCAGCTGAAGTCGTTCCCGCACTTCTGGAGATTTTGGAGCAAGAGGCTCCTGGAGTTTCTTTAAGAATCGTCCCCTTAACTACTAGAGATCCAAGAGAACTGTTAAGACAGGAGTTAGCAGATTTGGCTGTTGGTTATTTCCCCGCTGCGATTACCGATCTCACTAGCCGTGCACAGTCAGGGGATATTGTTAGTTTTGAGCACTCCCGTCTCTTTGATGGTGAGTATGTGTGTGTCATGAGAAAAGACCATCCGCTCGCCCAAGACGAACTGACTCTTGATTTGTTTTGTTCATGCCGCCACTTATTAGTGAGCTTCTCAGGAAGACCTTTTGGTTTTATAGATGAGTCGCTAGCGGCATTGGGGAAAAAAAGAAGAGTCGTTGGAACCGTTAATCAGTTCGCAACAGCTGGGCGAGTTGTGTTGCAAACCAATTTATTGACCGTCTTACCAAGACACTTCGTAAGCGTTGCGGGTATTGAGAGTCAACTTGTCTTAAAAAAGCTCCCCTTTGATTCTCCGATTGTTCACGTTGATATGCTCTGGCATCATCATTCATTCACACCAAAAGCACAGCGCTGGCTAAGATCCAGTGTTGAGCGAGCTGCAGCGTTGTCTATGAAGTCGCATTTAAGTCCAAACGAGAACTTGAATTGATCTATGGTTTATGTTTGCCTTATCCGCTCATCTCACTCATTTAACAGCAGATACAGGCACAACACCTGCTCTACCTGACTCTACAAAGTATTGTCCCTGCTTCCTAAATGACCCATCTACTTTAGCTGGGTGAGTGGTTGTTCTAAATTCACAGCTCAGTTCCTGCGGCGTAACACTGATTAGTGCATAACCTCGCTCCTGTGCTTGTAAATGTAATATATCTGGATTATTTGCTTTTATTAAGCCCGTTGCGCCCTTTCCCAGGCCAGAAGAGGTAACAGAGGTTGTTACAAATTCACTCGCAACAATTGGCGAGCTCTTGTCGTTGGGCTGAACCCTTAGATTAGCGGCCACATTCATATGAACATCTCCCCCCAGAGTAACAACGTTGGTTATCTTATTTTGATGAATGTCTTCTAAAAATCTTTTGCGCGCCTGAGGATATCCATCCCATGCATCGGTGTAGGTAAGTGTCCCAACAGGAGTTGAAATTGTTGCCGAGCTCATTTGTGTTGCCTGAGCAATCAATTTCCACGTCTTTTGAGAGGCCTTTAACCCACCTGAAAGCCATAGCTCCTGATCCAATCCAAACATTGTTCGCGTCTTATCCTCTAGCTCGTCGCACTTCATAATCACTCTTCCACCACCATTTTTAGGAGTTGAACATGCGTGATAGCTCCTAAATTGTCGGCAATCTAGAGTCCAAAGTTCGGCAAGCTGTCCCCAAGAATAAGAGTCATTCAAAATCATCGTAGCTTCAAATGAACTTTTAATCTGAGGACCTATCTCAATAGGCTGATGTTCAAAATAGGCTCGATATGCGGCGGCGCGGCGTTTTAAAAAATCTTGTGGATTTGTATATGAAGGATCTAAATCATTTGCGTAATCATTAGCAACCTCATGGTCATCCCACATCAATATCCATGGATACCTAGCGTGCGCAGCCTGCAAAAGAGGGTCTTCCTTATACTGTGCATATCGATCTCGGTATTGCTCAAGCGTTTTTGGCTCTACACCTCTGTGCATTCTTAAAGACTTTGATTCGGCGATATTTGTTTCATAAATATAGTCACCCACAAATAAAACAAAATCTAAGTCTTGCTCCAACATATCTTTATAAGCAGCATACTCACCGGCTTGAAAGTTCTGACATGATGCTAAAGCAAATCGCATTGTTTGCACTGCTTCCCATTGCTCAGGTGCTGTTTTGGTTCTTCCCACGCCACTAACTGCTTCACCAACAATGAACCTATACCAGTATATTGTGCTTGCTGTTAAACCTTGTACTTTCACTCTGACAGAGTGTCCTCTAGAGTGATCCGTTAACTCCTCTCCCGATCTGATGGGTGTTTGAAGGTTTTCATCGCCATACACCTCCCATCGCACGATGATTGGTTCATCCGTATCAACTGAACTTTGATAATCACTTGGATCTATTATTAGACGTGTCCACAGCACTACAGAATTAGATCGAGGTACTCCACTTGCGACACCAAGTTTAAAAGGCTGTACTTTCCAAGTTCGAACACCGAAACTTGAAAAAGAGGGGGTATGTGCAAAAACTTTTTTTTCACTAAACGGCATCAATGCCAAACTTATCGCTGCATTCTTGATTGTCAAATTGAGTTTTCTGCGTAACTCAAATTTTGATTTATGAAGATCATTTAGTACCATGTGTATTAAATGATCTATTCGATTTCGGTCCGCTCAATAACTGCCCCACCTAAACAGACCTCTCCATCATACAGAACGACAGATTGTCCCGGAGTAACTGCCCACTGAGGTTGCTCAAAATGTATTTTGACCTCCCCCGGAGTTGGGTTAGCTTTTAATATACATTTTGCATCTTCTTGCCTATAACGAGTTTTAGCGGCTAAAGATGAGCCCTCAATGGCAGCCAACCCAACTGGGTCTACCCAACTCGCGTCAAGAGCATAAAGGGTTTGAGAAAGCAACCAAGGATGATCGTGCCCACGAACAACGTATAGAGTTTGTGTCTGGGTATCTTTTTTAGCTACAAACCAAGGCTCATGGGCTCCCCCCCCTCTTTGTGCGCCGGGCTCTTTTAGGCCACCTATTTTCAACCCTTGACGCTGTCCTAAGGTATAAAAACTAAGCCCCATGTGTTCACCAATCACGCGGCCAGTATCGTCTTTAATGGGTCCTGGTCGAGAGTCAATGTATTTATTTAAAAACTCACGAAAGGGTCTTTCTCCGATAAAACATATCCCAGTTGAATCTTTCTTTTTTGCATTAGGAAGACCAATTTCTAATGCCATTTTTCTAATCTCTGACTTGTGAATTTCTCCGATCGGAAAAATTGTTTTAAAGAGCTGCTCTTGAGTCAATCGATGCAAAAAATAACTTTGATCTTTAGAAGGGTCGATGCCCTTTAGCAACTGAACGCCTTTGTCTTGAAGTCTCGTACGGGCGTAGTGCCCAGTAGCAATTTTCTCAGCCCCCAAACGAATCGCATGGTCTAAGAAAGCTTTAAATTTAATTTCGGCGTTGCAAAGCACATCTGGGTTGGGTGTACGACCAGCTTTATATTCACGTAAAAATTCAGAGAAAACTCTATCTTTATAGTCTTTTGCAAAATTCACATGTTCTATCTCTATTCCTATGACATCTGCAACAGCAGCGGCATCAATAAAATCTTGGTTGGATGAGCAATATTCATCATTATCGTCATCCTCCCAATTTTTCATAAAAATACCTACGACCTCATGACCCTGCTTCTTAAGCAGCCATGCACTGACTGCTGAGTCAACACCTCCGCTCAGCCCAACCACTATTCTTTGTTTTGAGCTCAATATGAAGTCTTTATAGGTTGAAAAGTATCAGTTTGCAAACGCCGCGATACCGGTCTGTGCCCTACCTAAAATCAACGCATGAATATCGTGCGTGCCTTCGTAGGTATTTACAACTTCTAGATTTACCAAATGTCTGGCAACACCATATTCATCACTGATTCCGTTACCACCCATCATATCTCTAGCCATTCGTGCAATATCCAAAGCTTTACCGCAAGAGTTTCTTTTTAATATTGAGGTAATTTCAACGCTGTCGATACCCTCCTCTTTCATTCTGCCCAATCGCAAACAGCCCTGAAGACCTAAAGTAATTTCTGTTTGCATATCCACCAACTTCTTTTGAATGAGTTGATTTGCGGCCAATGGTCTACCAAATTGCTTTCGCTGCATGGTGTACTCATGGGCCCTAAACCAACAGTCCTCTGCAGCGCCAAGAGTTCCCCATGCGATTCCGTATCTTGCACTGTTTAAGCACGTAAATGGGCCCTTCAGTCCTCTCACCTCAGGTAGCGCATTTTCCTCAGGAACAAACACCGCGTCCATTACGATCTCTCCCGTAATAGAGGCACGTAAACCAACTTTCCCGTGAATTGCAGGAGCACTTAACCCCTTCATTCCTTTTTCAAGAATAAAGCCGCGAATAGGGCCCACCTCTCCTGAAGGGCTAACTTCTTTGGCCCAAACTACAAATACATCTGCGATCGGACTGTTTGAGATCCACATTTTGGAGCCTGTTAGGCTGTATCCACCGTCTACCACTTTTGCTCGGGTAATCATCCCCGCTGGATCAGATCCATGGTCTGGCTCTGTTAAGCCAAAGCATCCAATCCACTCTCCGCTTGCAAGCTTAGGCAGGTACTTTTCTCTTTGTGCTTCTGTACCGAATTCGTAAATTGGCACCATCACCAAGGAGGACTGTACGCTCATCATAGAACGATATCCTGAGTCAACTCGTTCAACCTCGCGCGCGATCAATCCATATGAAACATAGTCTAAACCAGGCCCACCGTACTGCGTTGGGATGGTTGGGCCAAGCATTCCGAGAGAACCCATCTCTTTAAAAATAGCGGGGTCTGTTTTCTCATTTCTAAAAGATTCCAAAACTCGACTTTTTAAGCTTTGTTGACAATAATCTCTCACCGCCTCACAGACCATGCGCTCATCATCTGTTAATTGGCGCTCAAGTAAAAATGGATCTTTCCACTGAAAACTTACCTTCGTCATTAAGTACTCCGTTTAATTTTGGTATTTCCACATTATCTCAAATCTATTCTTTTATACTGGAAATAAGCTTACTTTTCTGAAGCCCTAGATCGATTTGAATCCCAATAAATATCTTTCTTATTTCCCTGTCGGTTAAATATCCGGGCTAATATGAATAAAAAATCTGAAAGCCTATTTAAATAAAGACGCGGGGCATCATTTATTTTTTCTTGTGCACCTAGAGCGACTATTGATCTCTCAGCACGCCTTGCAATTGTCCTGCACACATGTGCCAAAGCCGCAGCACGTGAACCGCCTGGCAAAATAAACTCTTCTAGCTTAGGCAAATCGGCATTGTATTTTTGTATGGCTACATCGAGCTCTTCAACTGCACTTAGCTTTAATAGCTCGTATCCAGGAATGGAGATTTCGCCACCCAAGTTAAAAAGTTCATGTTGTACTTTTTTAAGGAAATCCAGTTCTTGTTTTTCAATAACATCGCACATCAGCAGTCCGATGTTTGAATTCAATTCATCAACATCTCCCATCGTTTGTACTCTCAAGCTACTCTTTAATACGCGTTCATTATTTCCCAGTCCAGTGGTGCCATCATCCCCAGTGCGGGTTACGATTTGAGTCAGTCTATTGCCCATCTTCTTTTGCCTTTTTTACTTGTTAAGTTTTAGCTTATTCACATTAGACTACAAATCAAAATAACAGGGATTTTCCCTTGAAATCAACATTTCTTGATCATGCCTACTTCCCCTTAGCTACTCACCCGTCGTACACTCGGGGGGATTAAATACACTAACGAGTTTTGAGGTTGTTTTAATGAATGCTCCAATCCCTGCAAGCCATCTTGCCCCTGAGATTAAACCACGCCATATTCCTGCTGAGTTTATTGATGAGCTTAAAACTCGCTTTGGTGATCAATGCTCTACAGCATTGGTAGTTAGAGAACAGCACGGACGTGACGAATCTGCATTTGTTAGCATCCCCCCGCCCGCGGTCGTGGTATTTGCTAAAAATACCCAAGACATTTCAGACGCTGTAAGGATCGCTGAAAGATTCTCGGTTCCAATCATTCCTTTCGGCGTGGGCTCCTCTTTGGAGGGTCATTTACTTGCTGTACAAGGCGGTATGAGTCTGGATGTTAGCCAAATGAATAAAGTCTTGTCCATCAATGCAGAGGACCTCACTGTAACGGTTCAGCCAGGTACAACACGCATGCAGCTCAACAATGAGCTCAAAAGTACGGGATTATTTTTCCCTATCGATCCAGGTGCCGATGCCTCCATAGGCGGTATGTGCGCAACGCGAGCAAGCGGGACCAACGCCGTCAGATACGGCACGATGCGTGAAAATGTTTTGGCTCTTGAGGTAGTAAATGCCAAGGGTGAGATTATCAAAACCGGTACAAGAGCAAAGAAATCAAGTGCGGGTTATGACCTAACTCGTCTTTTTGTGGGTAGCGAAGGTACTCTTGGCGTCATCAGTGAAATTACTCTTAAGATTTATCCGCTGCCTGAAGCAATTTCTGCTGCCATTTGCTCTTTTCCCTCTATAGAATCCGCAGTCCTGACGACGATTCAAATTATTCAAATGGGTATTCCAATCGCTCGCGTTGAACTCATTGACAAAAATACTGTTCGCATGGTGAATGCTCATACAAAACTAACTTTAACTGAGCAACCCCTTTTGCTAATGGAGTTTCATGGTTCCCCAGCAGGTGTTAAAGAACAAGCCCAAAGTGTTCAAGAGATTGCGCACGAACACGGGGGTGAGGATTTTGAATGGGCAAGCACTCCAGAGGAAAGAACAAGGCTTTGGAGCGCAAGACACAATGCATATTTCTCGGCCCTTCAATCTCGTCCCGGGTGCAGAGCAATCTCAACGGACACTTGTGTGCCCATCAGCAGACTCGCTGACTGTTTGCTAAAGTCAGTTGAAGAAACAGAAGCGTCTTTGATACCTTTCTTTTTAGTCGGTCACGTTGGTGATGGTAATTTTCACTTCGGCTATTTGATTGATCCCAACAACCCTTCAGAGAGAGAGACCGCAGAACAACTTAACGATAAGTTAGTTGCAAGAGCCATCAGCATGGGAGGAACATGCTCTGGAGAGCACGGTATTGGACTTCACAAAATGGGGTTTTTAATAGACGAAGCAGGAGAGGCCGCAGTAGATATGATGCGAACAATTAAAGTCGCGCTTGACCCTAAAAATATTATGAATCCTGGAAAGATTTTTTCGTTTACGACCAAGTAAAAACTTACGAAACAATCGCACGCAATTTGTCAATCAATCCATTGAGTTCATCTAATGAGCCGAATTGAATGGTCAGTTCGCCCATTTCTAGAGTTTTCCCGTGTCGTTTTATTTTTTTCTTAACAGACACCTCCACGGTAGCCGTCAATAAGTCTGATAGTTCTTCCTCTATTCTTAGAATATCACCAGATTTGACCTTGGATTTGCTATTTTTAAACTTGTTTTCCGAGGTGCTAGATTTAATTCTTTTTATAAGTTGCTCAGCATCTCGGACTGACATTTTTTTTGCTGTCATTTGATGCGCCGCAGATATTTGCTCTGCCTGCTCGAGGCCTAGCAATGCCCGCGCATGTCCCATGTCCAGATCGCCGGCCATTAACAAGTCTTGCACAGGTTTGGTAAGGTTCAAAAGTCGCAATAGATTGGACGCCGCGCTCCTTGATCGACCAACGGCCTGCGCTGCTTGCTCATGGCTGAGGCCAAACTCTTTAACCAATCGTTCTAAACCGTGTGCCTCCTCAAGTGGATTCAAATCCTCGCGTTGAATATTCTCTATCAAAGCCATTGCTGCCGCTGCCTCATTCGGCACATCACGAACCAATACAGGAACTGACTGAAGACCAGCTAATTTTGCGGCTCTAAATCGTCTCTCTCCAGCAATAATCTCATATTTTTCCTTATTAGGTCCATCCTTTAAAAGTCGAACCAAGATAGGTTGCATGATTCCTTGAGCTTTAATACTTTCAGCTAGCTCATACAAAGCGCCCTCATCCATCCGAGTGCGAGGCTGATACATACCAGCAACCATTTCTGTAAGCTTTAAAACGGAGGGCCCCCCTGATGCATCTTGATCCCCTACGTCAGTTGTATCTTTAACGGCGGGTCCGAGCAGCGACTCTAGCCCTCGTCCTAATCCTTTTGGTTTTTTAGTTACCATGTTAATACTTTCTTATTTGTTTTGATCAGGATTGAGTCTATCTACTATTTCCTGTGCAAATTCAAGGAAGGCTTGACTGCCTTTTGCCAAAGGATCAAATACCACGCCAGGCAAACCATAACTCGGTGCCTCTGCCAAGCGCACATTTCTGGGAATCACCGCATTAAAAACTTTATCTTTAAAATGATCTTTTAGTTGATCACTCACTTGTTGCTGCAATGTGACCCTTGGATCAAACATAACCCTTAGCAATCCTATTATTTTCAGATCTTTATTCAAATTTGCATGAACTTGTTTGATGGTGTTCACAAGATCTGTTAAACCCTCCAGTGCAAAGTACTCACATTGCATCGGCACAACCACACCTTGAGCAGCACACAAACCATTAAGGGTCAACATGGACAATGAGGGCGGGCAATCAATCACAACGAAATCATAATCTTTATCAACAGCAGCCAAGGCGCGCTTAAGTCTCATCTCCCTATGTTCTAGACTGACCAACTCAACCTCAGCGCCAGACAGATCGCGATTGGCCCCTAAAACATCATACTTGGGAAAATGCTTTTTACCGCCTTCTTCACCCCAACTACTTGAACAAATAGCCTCTCTGGCAGTTACCTCCTCAAGTAAAACATCGTACACGGAAAGCTCTAAATTCCTCTTGTCCACTCCAGATCCCATCGTTGCATTTCCCTGCGGATCGAGATCTACAAGCAATACCCGTTGTCCAATTGCAGCCAAACCAGCCGCCAAGTTTACGGAAGTTGTCGTCTTACCGACCCCACCCTTTTGGTTTGCCACACAAAATATTTTTGACATCTAGATCTTCTTTTCAAAAAACAGGCTTGAGTTTACAACCGAGAATAACAAAAGAGCGCAAAAGCTCTCTTTATTTAGTAACAAATTAGAACTGTTTCACGTGAAACATAAAACCTTCCCGCCTAAACCCTCAAAACTACCCCTCTCGCATCCATACCAAACAACGCTCCGCATTCATCATAGGTACAGTTAGCTGAGTTACCTCAATTAAATCAATACCATCTGGCAATTCCTTGATTTCTTCCTCTGGCATCTTTCCCTTCATTGCCATCCAAACTCCCCCTTCGAGCAACCGACCCTGGGTTCCTTCTATGAAGTCTTTCAAGCTAGAGAATGCACGAGAAACAATTAGTTCATACTTAGGACCCGTATCTTTTTCTACGCGACCATGTTTTGCAATAGCATTCGGCAAACCCAGTTGCAAAGCCGCCTGCTTAATAAAAGCAACTTTTTTTGCAACCGCATCAATTGCAACAACATTTAAATCAGGGCGGGCAATTGCGATCATCAAAGCCGGCAACCCCGCACCTGATCCTACATCTAGTATTGTGGAACCAGCAACCACACGCTCAGAAATTGGCTTGATTACGCTTAGACAATCTAAAACATGTTGAACAAGGATATCTTTTGAGTCTTTGATTGCGGTAAGGTTGTAAACCGTACCCCATTTATTCAAAAGAGTAATGTATGCAAGAATCTTCTCCCTTTGGCCAGCCTCCAGCTCCAACCCTAACTGGGCAAGACCAGATAAAAGTGCCGCCTCTAAGGACAATTGCTCTAAAACGTCTCCCCGTTGCGAAGTTAATTTCATAAAATTCGTCTAGGCCAATCAGCCGCCCTGGATCATTCAGAATCGAACTCAGCCGACACGCCCTCTGCGAAGACAGCATCTTCTCCTACAGAAGCTGTATCTCTTTTGGCCTTCATTCTCTTTAAATGAATCAACAATAGAGAAATAGCCGCTGGTGTGATACCAGAAATCCGCGAAGCCAAGCCAACCGTCTCGGGACGGAACTTGGTCAACTTTTGGCGAACCTCAAAGCTTAAAGCATCTATTGAGAGGTAGTCTAAATCCTTGGGCAAATGAAGATTTTCAAAGCCAGCCGCCCTTTCAACCTCCTCCTTTTGCTTTTCAATATAACCGGAATACTTCGCACTTATTTCAACTTGCTCTAATATTGTTTCACGTGAAACATCATCAAGGGATTCGATTTCAGCGCTTTTGAACTCGCCGTTTTCCATGCTCATTAGCGACTGATAAGTAATGTCAGGACGGCGAAGTAAGTCGCCTAGGTTGTATTCGTGATCTATCTTTTTACCCAACACCCTGACCATTTCTGACTCTGAAAGATTGCGAGGATTAACCCAGATACTTTTTAACCTCTGCGTTTCTTGGCGAATTAGCTTTTGCTTAATCTCAAAGGCTTGCCACTGAAGGGAGCCAATCAAACCGAAACCATTCGCAATGCCTGACAAACGTTGATCCGCATTGTCCTCTCTTAGTTGCAATCGATATTCTGCTCTGCTGGTAAACATTCGGTAAGGCTCTGATACACCCTTGGTAACAAGGTCATCGACCAAAACACCAATATAGGCTTGGTCCCTCGCGGGCGTCCATGAGGGTTCGCCTTTGCAATAGAGCGCGGCATTTATGCCTGCATAAAGCCCCTGTGCGGCAGCCTCTTCGTAACCCGTTGTCCCATTTATTTGTCCCGCAAAAAACAAACCTTCAATGGCTTTTGTTTCAAAACTTCTTTTAAGTTCACGAGGGTCAAAATAATCATATTCAATAGCATATCCAGGCCTGAGAATATGTGCTTTTTCTAAACCCTTCATTGATCTGACGAGTTCATATTGAATATCAAAAGGAAGACTGGTGCTTATACCATTTGGATAGTATTCGTTTGTTGTTAATCCCTCAGGCTCAAGGAATATTTGGTGACTTTCTTTGTCGGCAAATCTGTTAATTTTGTCTTCAACACTTGGACAATAACGCGGACCAACACCTTCTATCTTGCCAGTAAACATGGGGCTTCGATTAAAACCCGAGCGAATGATTTCGTGCGTTTTTTCGTTGGTATGAGTAATCCAACACGCCATTTGCTGAGGATGATGTTCAACCCTTCCCATGTAACTAAATACAGGTATAGGGCCCTCTGATCCGCCTAGCATGCCGTCTCCTGGCTGCTCAGTGCAAGAGGCAAAGTCAATAGAGCGCCCGTCAATTCTAGGAGGGGTTCCCGTTTTAAGGCGCCCCTGAGGGAGTTTTAGTTCTTTAAGACGATCGCTTAGTCTTATTGAGGGAGGATCGCCCGCTCTCCCTCCTGAATAGTTATCGAGTCCAATGTGGATACGTCCATTGAGAAAGGTTCCAGCAGTCAAAATAACTGCTCTTGATCTGAACTCTATCCCCGCTTGAACTATGGCACCAACTACTTTATTTCCCTCAATACATAAATCTTCTACAGATTGTTGAAATAAAGACAAGTTAGGTTGATTCTCTAGTTCAAACCTAACAGCGGCTTTATATAAGATTCTGTCTGCTTGTGCTCTCGTAGCCCGCACAGCTGGGCCTTTTGATTTATTCAATATTCGGAACTGGATGCCTGCCCTATCAGTTGCTCTGGCCATTACACCGCCCATGGCATCTATCTCTTTAACCAGATGGCCTTTGCCGATACCGCCAATAGAAGGGTTGCAACTCATTTGCCCGAGAGTTTCAATGTTGTGGGTTAACAAAAGGGTACTAAGTCCCATCCTTGCGCTAGCCAAGGCAGCCTCAGTACCTGCGTGTCCGCCGCCAACAACTATGACATCAAACTCACGAGGATATTTCATTAAAAATCGAATCCAAAACAGGCTATAGAAAAGCACTTGCTATCTTTACTAATAATAAAGAAAAAGCAAGTATCAAAGAGTTAGCAAAAACAATAAAATTAGCAGTTTTGCAATACTCTCTATTTTACGACTTGAGTCGCTTGCTCGACAAGTTAAACCCTTACTTTAAGTACAGAAGAAATGAAAACATACAGAAATGTAGAACGAATCATTACCGGTCAAGCAACAAGCGACGGTGCGGGAGTTAAGTTAACACGTCTTTTAACTCAGGATTTACAACAACGTTTAGATCCCTTTTTGATGCTTGATGCGTTTGGCAGTGATGAGGCAAACGACTACATTGGAGGCTTTCCAGACCACCCCCATCGTGGCTTTGAAACGATAACATACATGTTACAAGGAAGAATGCGTCACTCCGATAGTGCTGGTAATTCTGGATTGTTAAAGGATGGTGGCGTGCAGTGGATGACAGCCGGAAGAGGAGTCATTCACAGTGAAATGCCCGAACAAAGGGAGGGAAGAATGAGCGGTTTTCAATTGTGGTTGAATTTACCTTCCCATGAAAAAATGTGCGCACCCTGGTATCAAGATTTTCAAAATGAATCAATACCCGAAACGACACTATCTAATGGAGTCAAGTTAAGAGTTATCGCGGGTGAATCACACGGCATAGCTGGAGCAGTTCAAAAACAAGCAACCACGCCAATGTACTTAGATGTACATTTTCCGGAAAATGAAGATTTAACTTTTGAACAGTTTATCCCCCACCAAAACAATGCTTTTCTTTATGTTTACGAAGGAGAGGTAACTATTAAAGGATCTTCTAAGAACCTAATCGTTCATAGTAAAGAAATGGCGATATTAACCAATGAGGGAGATTTTGTTTTAATGAATTCGGACAAACTGACGAAACTGATCTTGATCAGCGGAGCTCCTTTGAGGGAGAGCATTGTTCAGTATGGTCCTTTTGTAATGAACACAAAAGAACAAATTATTAAAGCTGTTGAAGACTTTAGATCAGGACAATTGGCTTAAACTAAATTAACCAGATCACAATAATCAAACGTCCAAATTAGCAGCTCTCAATGCATTTTTCTCAATAAAGACTCTTCTGGGCTCTACTTCATCGCCCATTAGCATTGTGAAAACACGATCTGCTTCAATAGCATCGTCTATTTGAACACGAAGCAGCCTTCTAACTTGAGGATCCATTGTTGTTTCCCAAAGTTGTGCTGGATTCATTTCACCAAGACCTTTATAACGCTGGCGAGCCGTCGAGTGTTCAGCTTGTTGAATTAACCATTTCATTGCCTGCCTAAAATCACTAACGGTTTCTTCTTTCATCCGTTCACCCTCGCCTCTTTGAACTTTTCCATCTTCGTAAATCAATCCTTTAAAGGTTAATGCCGCTTCCGCTAAAGCAGCATAGTCAGCACCATGAACGAAATCTTGTGTTATCACACTACTTTTGACATTTCCATGATGGTGTCTACTTATCCTGAGGATAGGTTTATCTGTTCTTACGTCAAATTCGGCGTTAACTGTTGAACCACTTCCAAGTTCTAAAAGTTTCGTTTGCAGAGTTTGAGCACACTCATTAGCGAGTTCTAAGGTATCCAAATTCAAAGAAACACCGTCTGCCATTGCACGTAATGCTTCAGCATCCATTGTTCCTAGAAGTCTTGCAATGACGGATTCTGCAACCTGGTGTTTACGGGCTAACTCTTCTAAAGTATCACCTTTTATAGTTTGAGATTGTGAACCTCCCGTTTGTATTGCCGCTTCTTTTAAAGCCACTTTTAACAAAAAGGAGTCTAAAGCTGGAGCATCTTTTAAATATTGTTCTTCTTTTCCTACTTTAACTTTATATAAAGGTGGTTGTGCAATATAAATATGTCCACGCTCGACAAGCTCAGGCATTTGTCTATAGAAAAAAGTTAAAAGTAGCGTTCTAATGTGAGCCCCGTCAACGTCGGCGTCTGTCATGATGATAATTCTATGATAACGAAGCTTATCTACATTGAAATCATCAGTACCAGATTTTCCAGATTCAGCGCTTACCTTTCCAATACCAGTGCCTAATGCAGTAATTAAAGTCAATATTTCATTGCTTGTTAAAAGCTTTTCGTATCTTGCCTTTTCAACATTCAATATTTTCCCTCTAAGAGGGAGAATTGCTTGAAATTTACGATCTCTACCCTGTTTAGCTGAACCACCTGCTGAGTCTCCCTCAACAATATATATTTCACATAACGATGGGTCTTTTTCTTGACAGTCAGCCAACTTACCAGGAAGTCCCATACCATCAAGAACACCTTTACGACGGGTCATCTCTCTGGCTTTACGTGCAGCCTCTCTGGCTCGAGCAGCATCAACAATCTTTCCGCAAATAATTTTTGCATCGTTTGGTTTTTCTTGTAGAAAATCACCAAGAGCTTTTGCAACAATATCTTCTACTGGAGCTCTTACCTCACTAGAGACTAATTTATCTTTAGTCTGACTACTGAATTTTGGTTCGGGTACTTTTACTGATAAAACGCAAGTTAAACCCTCGCGCATATCATCACCGGTAACTTCTACTTTAGCTTTTTTTGCAAATTCGTTTTCATCAATATACTTGTTTATTACGCGGGTCATAGCAGCTCTAAGACCCGTTAAATGAGTACCACCGTCGCGCTGTGGAATATTATTGGTAAAACATAAAACGCTTTCGTTATAGCCATCATTCCACTGCATAGCTACTTCAACCCCTATTTGGGTGCCTGGGATACCACCATAACTTTCTGAAGGACGATCACCCATAGAATGGAAAACATTTGGATGAAGTATTTTTTTTCCAACATTAATAAAATCAACGAAACCTTTGACACCACCAGCACCAGAAAAATCATCCGATTTTCCTGATCTTTCATCTATTAACCGTATACGAACTCCATTATTTAAAAAACTAAGTTCTCTGAGTCGTTTACTGAGAATCTCATAATGAAAATCATGATTTGAAGTAAAAATATCTGTATCTGGTAGAAAATGAACTTCAGTTCCTTTCTTTTCAGTATCTCCCATTACTTTCATTGGAGAAATCTCAACACCATTTGCTAATTCAATTATTCTATTTTGAACAAAGCCTTTTGCAAATTCTAAATTATGAACTTTACCTTCACGACGAACAGTTAATCGTAACCATTTTGATAAGGCGTTAACACAAGATACACCAACACCGTGAAGACCGCCAGAAACTTTATATGAGTTTTGATTAAATTTTCCTCCTGCATGGAGCTCCGTAAGAGCAATTTCAGCAGCACTTCGTTTAGGTTCGTGCTTGTCATCCATTTTTACACCAGTAGGTATTCCTCTACCATTATCAACAACGCTAATTGAGTTGTCTGAATGTATAGTCACAACGATATCATCACAATGACCTGCTAGAGCTTCGTCAATAGAATTATCTACAACTTCGAAAACTAAATGATGCAAGCCTGTTCCGTCTGAAGTATCTCCAATATACATTCCAGGACGCTTTCTGACTGCTTCTAAACCCTCCAAGATTTGAATAGAACTTTCACCATATGAATCAATGGGGGGATTACTTGAGGAATCAATATTTTCTGTCATATAAGAATTTAAAAATTAAAAAAAATAGGCAAGTTAAATATTAAATTCTCATCGGCATGACAACATACTTAAAAGAGTCTGACTCTGGCATTGTTATTAATGCAGAACTGTTTGAATCAGGTAAATCAAATCTAACCATTTCTTGATTCATGTTGTTCAAAACATCTATCAAATATGTAACATTGAAACCAATTTCAATTGGATTTCCTGAATAATTTATATCTAATTCATCAACCGCTTCTTCTTGTTCTGAATTATTTGATGCGACTCTTAATACACCAGGCTCAATATTTAACTTAACTCCCTTGAATTTATCACTAGTCAAAATAGCAGTTCTTTGCAAACAATGTAAAAGAGCTTCTCTTCCAAGGATAATTTCATTTTTATTCCCTTTAGGAATAACTCTGTTGTAGTCTGGAAACTTACCTTCAACTAATTTTGTAACAAATACTAAATTTCCAAATGTAAATTTTGCTTGATTAGAAGCAAATTGCATTTCAATTGATCCTTCAGAATCACTTAAAAGCCTTAATAATTCCAAAACTGTTTTACGTGGAAGTATGACTTCTTGCTTGGGAACTTCATGTTCAAGAACAGAGGATGCGAAAGCAAGTCTATGTCCGTCAGTTGCTACCAAACTCAAACTTTTATTTTCAGCAACAAAAAGTATTCCATTTAAATAATAACGAATATCATGAACTGCCATTGAAAAAGAAACTTGTTGAAGCAGACTTTTTAATGTCTTTTGAGGGATCTTAAAAGTTGTACCTAAACTAGATGATTCTTTAATTAAAGGATAGTCCTCTGCAGGCATTGTTTGAAGTGTAAATTTACTTTTTCCACCTTTTAGAATTATTTTATTTTGATTAGATTCAAGAGTGACTAATTGATCAGATGGTAATGATCTCAATATATCAATTAACTTTCTTGCTCCAACAGTAATAGAAAAAGTAGATGCATCACCATCAAATTGTGTTTTAGCTTTGATTTGAATTTCCATATCACTAGCTAAAAGTTCAATTTGATTAGCTTCTTTTTTTATAAATAAATTTGCTAATATGGGTTGAGTGTGTCTTTTTTCAACAATTCCTGAAACTGATTGAATTGCATTGATTAAAGTCTCTTGTGTGGCTTTTAGGATAATCATTAAAACCTCTTTATTTATATATATTAAATTAGTAGTAGTAGTAGAGTGTATTGTTTTTTGTTGAAAAGGTTTTTTTTCTTATTATTTTCAATAACTTACGATCTTTAAAACTATGTTTGTAACTGTTGTTTGGATAGTCTGTAAATTATGAATAACTTATTACAAACTGGGCCTTCTGTGGATAACCATAGAGTTATTCAAATTTAATCCACAGACTTTATCTAACATTTTATTTTCCAATTGTTTACCCTTTTAAAGTTTGCTCTAAAACGTGAAGTTGTTGGTTAAGTTCATTTAGTTGAAGTCGTTCAGATGAGATTTTCCGAACGGCATGTAAAACAGTAGTATGGTCTCTTCCACCAAAAAGTTCACCAATTTCTGGTAAGCTTTTTTGAGTTAGTTCTTTTGCTAAGTACATAGCTATTTGCCTTGGTCTGGCAATAGAAACAGGTCTTTTCTTTGAATACATATCAGCAACTTTGATTTTATAAAAATCAGCAACTGTTTTTTGAATATTTTCAACTGATATTTGTCTATTTTGAATTGAAAGAAGATCCCTAAGGGCATCTCGAGCCAATTGAATAGAAATGTCTTTTTGATTAAATCGTGAATAGGCAAGTATTTTGCGTAAAGCGCCTTCTAATTCTCTAACATTTGAGCGAACATTTTTTGCTACGAAAAATGCAACTTCTTCAGGCATTTCAGAGCCTTCAAGACGTGATTTAGTCATCAAAATAGCAACTCTCATTTCTAATTCTGGAGGCTCAATGGCAACAGTTAGACCAGAATCGAACCTAGAAACCAAACGTTCATGGATATCAGCTAAGCCTTTTGGATAAGTATCACTGGTCATCACAATATGTGATTTTTTCGCTAAAAGTGCTTCGAAAGCATTAAAAAACTCTTCTTGAGTACGATCTTTATTAGCAAAAAATTGTACATCGTCAATTAAAAGTAAGTCTAAAGAATGATATCTAAGTTTAAATTCATCAAAAGTTTTTCTTTGATAGGCTTTTACAACATCAGATACGAATTGTTCTGCATGTATATATAGAATTTTGGAATCGGGTTTATCTTTAAGTAACTGATTTCCAACGGCATGAACTAGATGCGTTTTACCAAGGCCAACACCGCCATATATAAATAGAGGGTTATAAAGATGTCCCGGAATAGAGGCAACATGCATTGCAGCTGCTCGAGCCATTCTATTTGCCGATCCTTCAACAAACGATTCAAAAGTAAGTGAAGGATTTAATCTGTTTTTAAAAGGTTCTTCCGCTTGTTCCTCAGCCAAAATCGGTGCTGAGTAAGAAAACTCAACATCCGGAACATTTGAGGATGAGGAACTTTTTAAGACAGTTTCTTTTGGCGAAAGAGCTAGTTCAACAGCAATAGTTTGTCCATGAAGATTAGTTAGGATATTTGATAATTTTTTCGAATATTGCGTTCGAATCCAATCTAATTTAAAACGGTTACCCACCAAAATAGTGATTTTTGAATAATCATTGGAAAAGGTCGCTTGTAAAGGTTTAATCCAGGTATTAAATTGCTGCTCTGGAAGCTCTTGAGCAAGTTGTTCTACGCAGTTTTGCCAGAGATCTTGCATATTTAAAGGTAGAAAGGAAAATTAAAATAAAGAGAGAAAAAATATTGTGGATAGTATGGCAGTTTAAACACCAGAAAACCTATCTTATCAAAAAATTATCCACAGATTAAGTTAGACCTCGGGGGACTAGGGACAAAATTAAATAGAAACTAATGCCAGCATGTATATTATAACAGTGCAACAATAAAGTAACAAAAGAAGTCTTTTTATATGTCCAAAAGCGTTTTGAGTCGAATATATTGCAAGCTGTAAATTTTTTTGCGATAATAACAGGCTCTGCTAATTAATGGTTATAAATTATGAAACGTACATATCAACCCTCGAAAACACGTCGAGCAAGAACACACGGGTTTTTAGTCCGCATGAAAACACGCGGCGGTCGTGCAGTTATAAACGCACGTCGTGCCAAAGGCCGTAAGCGCTTAGCAGTCTAAAAGCGATAAATTAAGAGGGATATTTTTGTTTTTGCAAAAATACCCTTTAATAATCTTTTTAAATCAATGATAGATCATATTGTTGATAAAGAGGTTTTTAGGGAAGTACTTGAAACGGGCATATTTGCAAGATCTGAGCATTTCGCATTGCATAAATTAAAGGCCGGCGAAGGGGAAAACCAGCGTAATTTAAAAGTAGGCGTAGTTGTTCCAAAAAGATGGGCAAAACGAGCTGTAACTAGAAATGCAATAAAAAGACAAATTTATAACGTTGCAGCCGAATTAGCATACAAACATCAGTTGGAAAAACATGTTGTGAGACTGAGCAGAGCATTTGACAAGAAACTTTTTCTAAGTCCAACATCAAAGGACTTTAAAAAAGCAGTTAGGAAAGAAATATTATTTTTATATGGTTCCGTTGGTGTAACCAATGCTTTCTAAATTGCTCATCTCACTTTTAAAAATTTATAAGCTATTACTTAGTCCAGTGGTGGGGTTAAACTGCAGATTTACACCGACGTGTTCAACATATGCAATAAAAGCAATACAAGTACACGGTGCTGTTGTAGGTTCTTACTTGATGCTCAAAAGAGTTTGTCGGTGCAATCCTTTGTTTAATGGTGGCGAGGACCCTGTGCCCTGTAAGCCATTAAAATTATTTTAAATGCAAATAAGATATAAAAATTTATGAATGATATTCGTCGATCAGTGTTGTGGGTGATTTTTGGTTTTTGCATGGTAATGCTATGGGATAAATGGCAGGTTTATAACGGCCATAAAGCATTATTTTTTCCATCTGGAGATAAAGTAGAAGCTCAAACGCCGATGTCAAGTACACAGTCAGGAGTAACTGAAATTCCGCAGTCAACAACTGCCCTGTCTTCCTCCCAAGTGATAGCAGGATTAGATAATAAAACAAAACCCGAACCTTCAAGAAAACTTATAGAGATAGAAACGAATGTTTTGAAATTAAGTTTTGACTCTGCAGGAGGCAACTTAGTAAGAGCGGAACTGCTTGCACATAAAGACATTAATCATCCAGGAGACAACGTTGTACTGTTTAATAATTCAGCCGAGAGAGTTTACGAGGCGCAGTCGGGGTTGATATCCAAGGACGGTATTACTGAATACCCAACACATAAAACAGTGATGCTCCAAACAGGGCAGACAAAATTTGTTGACGGAGAAGAAAAACTAACCTTGAAATTTGAATCGCCAGAAATCAATGGAATTCAATTGTTTAAAACGTATGAAATTAATAAAAACAAATATGACATCATCGTAAATCAGTCTGTAGTTAACAAAACTGATAAAGAAGTTGCTCCACTTTTGTATGTGCAATTAATGAGAGACGGTAATAAGCCAGAGGGAGAATCATCTTTTTATTCAACATTTACCGGGCCAGCTATATATACTGAAGAAAAAAAGTATCAAAAAATTGAGTTTAAAGATATAGATAAAGATAAAACAAGTTTTGAGAAACAATCTAATGAAGGATATGTTGCGATGGTTCAACATTACTTTGTCAGTGCTTGGTTGTTGCCAAGCAATATGTCGAGAAACTATTTTGCTAAGAAAATAGATACAAACTTATATTCAGTTGGAATGATCGGACAGTTTCCAAAGGTTGCTCCAAGATCAAGCGAGTCTTTATCGGCGCATCTATATGTAGGACCAGAGGAAGAAAAAACACTTGAAGCAATATATCCAGGATTGGAGTTGGTAAAGGATTATGGTTGGCTTACGATATTGGCGAAACCACTTTATTGGCTAGTAGACAAACTATATGGATTTCTAGGAAATTGGGGATGGTCGATTGTTGCCTTGGTGGTGTTGCTTAAAGCAGCATTTTTCTGGCTAAATGCACAGGCTTACAAGAGCATGGCCAAAATGAAGGCAATAAACCCTAAGATCATGGAAATGAGGGAGCGGCTTAAAGACAATCCACAGCAAATTCAAACAGAAATGATGAGGATTTATAGAGAAGAAAAAGTTAATCCAATGGGAGGTTGTTTGCCAATTGTGATTCAAATCCCAGTTTTTATCGCTTTGTATTGGGTTTTGTTATCCACAGTAGAAATGCGAAATGCTCCTTGGCTTGGATGGATCCACGATTTATCAGCGCCGGATCCATACTTTATTTTGCCATTTATTATGACAGGAACCTCTTTGTTGCAAACTTGGTTGAATCCAACACCACCAGACCCTGTTCAGGCCAAAATGATGTGGATCATGCCACTTGCGTTTAGCGTTATGTTCTTTTTCTTTCCATCAGGTTTGGTTTTATACTGGTTGACCAACAACATTTTGTCAATTACGCAGCAGTGGATAATCAATAAAAAACTAGGTGTGTTAAATAAGTAAAAATAATAGGGTTTGGTAGAAATTCACTTATGATTGAAAAAAACCAGCCCATTATTGCAATTGCTACAGCCTCCGGTGTAGGTGCTGTTGGTATAGTTAGGATCAGCGGCCCTAAATTAAGTAAATTTACTGAAATCCTTTTTAACAAAAAATTAAGGCCACGAGTAGCAACGCTTTGTGAGATAAAGGATGCCAGTCATTCGGTTATCGATCAGTTAGTTGCTATTTTTTTTGAAGCTCCTAATAGTTATACAGGTGAGGATGTCTTAGAGCTGCAAGGACATGGAGGGCCAGTTTTATTAAACATGATCCAAGAGCGGTGTATTGAATTAGGTCGACAAATAGGTGCAGATGGAACTGCTTTGTTGGACGGAATAAGGATAGCGCAAGCTGGAGAGTTTACGGAGAGAGCGTTCCTTAACTCTAAAATGGATCTAACGCAGGCAGAGGCTGTAATGGATTTAATCTCTGCTAGTACTAGACTAGCAGCCAAAAGCGCAATAAGGTCTTTGCAGGGTGAGTTTTCAAAAGATATAAACTTATTTAAAGCCAGGCTTATACATTTGAGAGTGTTGGTCGAGGCAAGTATTGATTTTCCTGAAGAAGAAATAGATTTTATTAAATCAGACCATGCGAATAGTCTTGTTCAAGAAATAGAACAAAATTTAATAAGTATCTTAAAAAAAACCGAACAAGGAAAAGTCTTACGTCAGGGAGTCAATGTTGTTATAGCAGGTCAACCCAACGCAGGAAAAAGCTCGCTTATGAATGCATTATCTGGTGACGAAATTGCAATTGTAACCAGCATTGAGGGAACAACTAGAGATGTATTGAACGAGACTATTGCAATAGAAGGAGTGCCATTTCACTTATCAGATACGGCAGGACTTCGCGAAAATACGGAAGATGAAGTTGAAAAAATTGGTATAGAAAGAGCTTGGAAGAGAATAGATGAAGCGGACGTTTTATTGCATGTACACGATTTAACTCGAAAAAATGATACGACTTACTTAGAAAAAGATGAATGGATAATCAACGCGATAAAGGAAAGAGGAGTTTCAGAAAAAATAATAATTCATGTTTATAACAAATCTGATCTGATTAATAAAGAGACATCTAAAGAGGCGATGAAAAACGAACCTGAAGGTATATTTATTTCGGCAAAAGAGGGGTCGGGTTTAAAAGAATTAACGTCTAAGTTATTAAGTCTAGCGGGCTGGAGACAAGAGTCTTTGGAAAACATATATTTAGCTAGGCAAAGACATATAAGTTCTTTGAAGCAGATAGATCAGAACATTAAAAAAATTATGTTGTGTTTCGTAAGTCAATCACCTGCTCTAGAGTTAATTGCTGAAGAGTTAAGGCTTGCTCAAAATAGTTTAAGTGAAATAACGGGTGAGTTTTCGAGTGATGATTTGTTGGGCGAGATATTTTCGAGCTTTTGTATTGGTAAGTAAAACAATTTTTTGATGCTGTAAACTAAGATCAAATAAGAAGATGAATTTAACTATGACCAGAGAACAAATACTAAGATTAGGGATTGAAACTCTTCAGATTGAGGCTACAGCTGTAATGGCATTACAACAAAAATTGGGTGAGAGTTTTGTGAATGCCGTTGAGATAATCTTAAATATTAAGGGTCGCGTTGTTGTAATGGGTATGGGCAAGAGTGGTCACATAGGCTCAAAGATAGCGGCTACTTTAGCATCAACCGGAACTCCTGCAATGTTCGTACATCCAGCGGAAGCAAGTCATGGAGATATGGGGATGATTACGGCTCAAGATGTCGTGCTTGCTTTATCTAACAGCGGTGAAACAGAAGAAATTACTAAATTAATTCCACTTGTTAAAAGGCTAGGTGTTGCGTTGATAGCTATCACTGGCAATTTAAACTCAACACTAGGCAAAGAATCAAATTATTCAATTGATTGCAGCGTTGAGAAAGAGGCTTGTCCGTTAAATTTAGCCCCAACTGCAAGTACAACTGCCCAATTGGCGATAGGGGATGCATTGGCAGTAGCCCTATTGGATGCGCGAGGTTTTAAATCCGAAGACTTCGCTCAGTCTCATCCTGCTGGAGCATTGGGACGTCGACTTTTGACTCATGTAAGTGACATTATGAGAAAAAATGAAATGGTTCCAAAAGTATCTTTGACGGCAACTATGAATGAGCTGTTAAGGGAGATGAGTAGCAAAGGTCTTGGTGCTACAGCTGTTGTAGATGAAGATGGACATCCATGTGGTATCTTTACTGACGGTGATCTACGACGCTTAATAGAAAAAGGAGTCTCATTAAAAGAACTATTTGCAAAAGATGTTATTAAAAAAGAGCCGCAAACTATTTCTCAAAATGCATTGGCAGTCGACGTTGTAGGAATGATGGAACAATTGAGAATAAATACTTTACTTGTCGTGGACTCAAATAATATGTTGATAGGTGCATTGAATACGAACGATTTGATGCGTGCTAAAGTAATATAGAACTATTGATATGTACAGTCCAGAAAACCTTTTAAGAGCCCTAGATATTCGATTGATGTTTTTGGATATTGACGGAGTGTTTACCGATGGCCGATTGATTTTCTCAGAAACCCATGAATCTTTGAAACAGTTTAATGTTTTAGATGGTCAGGGGATTAAATGGCTACAAATGATTGGTATAACACCAGTGGTTATTTCAGGACGTAGTGGTTTACATGTTCAAAAAAGGCTCAAAGACTTAGGTGTTGAGCACGTCCATATGGGTGTTGATAAAAAAATTGTAATTGCTGAAAATGTCTTAAAACACTTTAATGTAGCTTGGCATGAGGTTGCTAGTATGGGAGATGATTGGCCCGATTTGCAAGTCATTATAAAAAGCAGGTTTTCTAGTGCGCCTATCAATGCGCATAAAGAAGTACTTACACGAGTGAATTACATCAGTCCCAAAAGGGGCGGAGATGGTGCGCTGAGAGATGTTTGTGATTTACTGTTGACTGCAAAAGGGAAATACAACGCGTTTCTTGATGCTGCCCTCGGTATCGATTAGTTAGTAATAAGTTTAAATGAAAGCAATTCAAACGTTAAAGAGATTTTGGGATACGGTAAGTAGTTATCTTCCGGTACTTTTGATGTTGATATTTGCAATGTTTACATATTGGTTATTACAGGTAACGCCAAAAGCAATCAAAAAAGAAGTTGTATTACCGCGTGCCCATATAGAAGATTATTTTATGAAGGGATTTGCCGTTACAACTTATGAACCGGATGGTGATATCAAGGCCCATATATTGGGAAGATACGCAAGACATTTTGCAGATACAGACAACTTAGAGATTGAGGGCCCCCATCTTTATGGACAGTCTATGTCAAATACAAAGAGCTTACAAAAGTCTGAGGCTGTTGCAAATGTAGCGATTAGTAACGCAGACGCAACACAGATCGAGTTGAAAGGAAATGTAGAACTGGTAAAACAGGACTGGTCTACAACAAAGTCTTCACCAATTACACTTAGAATAAAAAGTGAGTACTTACAAATAAATTCAGACCTCGAGAGAGTCTATTCAAATTTGCCGGTAGAAATAACTAGAGGTTTACAAACCATATCCGCAGACTCTATGGAATACGACAATTTAGAGAGGCATATGCATTTGTCAGGAAATGTAAAAGTTGTATTTGGCAAAAAGTGAAAAAAAAGGATACTGTAAAAACAGCATCCTCTATTGTCTAGTTTATTTAATAAACTAAATGAAACGCGGTTATTAGCCGCTCATTATTTAATTAACGGAAATCGCCGCCGCCGCCATCACGACGACCACCGCCATAACCGCCACCGCCTTCACGTCGGCCACCACCGCCGCCGCCGTAACCGCCGCCACCACCACCACCACCGTAACCGCCACCACCACCAGTGCGAGGTGGGCGGGCTTCCATTGGACGAGCTTCGTTTACAACTAAGCTACGACCGCCGAGTGACTGACCATTCATTCCAGCAATTGCTGCTTGAGCTTCGGCATCACTGCCCATTTCGACAAAGCCAAATCCTTTAGATCTGCCAGTATCTCTTTCCATCATTACTTTAGCGCTTGTAACGCCGCCGTATTGACCAAAAGCTTGCTCTAAATCGTTGTCGCGCACAGAATAAGGCAAATTGCCTACGTATAATTTATTGCCCATGAAAGGGACTCCTTGAAACACAGAAAGAAAAGCGATGGAGTCCCGAATGCACCACAAAAAACGAAGCGAAGCGCGAAACTAACCGATCACCAGAAACCACGAATTAACAGTTACATTAATTGCGTGTTCTCACATTATGAGGCACAAATGCCTTCATGTGTTGAGTAGTTACTATCATAAATATCAAAAAAGCCCAAAAAGCGTTAAAAATTCATGTTTTTTGATTAAAAGGCATCAATATTCTTAAAAATTTAGATTGGCTGAAAATGTAAAAATCGATTTGGAATGGGCAGGAAAAGTACATCTGTTAGTTGAAATTGAACTATTTAAGACTGATTCTTGATTGATATACTTGACCTTCTCGCTTGATATTATGCTTATTACTAGCGGGATAAATCAAAGTAGGTGTCAAATCCAATCGTATGACTTTTATTGCTACCCCGCAGATTATGAATTTCACAGAGCCATTAATGTTGCGCTCCGGTGAAAAATTAGATAGTTATCACCTTGCATATGAAACATATGGGGCATTGAATAGCTTAAAAAATAATGCGGTATTGATTTGTCATGCCCTAAATGCATCGCATCATGTTGCCGGCGTCTACGAAGACTCAGAATCACAGTCTTCATCAGTTGGCTGGTGGGATACCATGATAGGGCCGGGAAAGCCCGTTGATACAGACGAGTTTTTTGTAATAGGTATTAATAATTTAGGATCTTGTTTTGGATCAACGGGCCCAATGCATTTAAATCCGAAAACACAAAGGGCTTGGGGATCGCAGTTTCCTGTTGTAACGGTTGAGGACTGGGTAGAGGCCCAAAAAAGATTAGTAAGTGCACTTGGCATTGAGAAACTTTGTGCTGTGATGGGGGGCAGTTTGGGGGGAATGCAGGCCTTGAGCTGGACTCTTCAGTACCCCGATAAAGTAATGCACTCAATCGTTATTGCTAGTGCACCAAACTTAAATGCCGAAAACATAGCATTCAATGAGGTTGCTCGAAGGGCCATCGTCAACGATCCTGACTTTCATGGTGGAAATTTTTATGAGTACAACGTAATTCCACGCCGTGGTTTAAAAATTGCAAGAATGATCGGGCACATTACATATTTAAGTGATGATGTGATGAATGCAAAATTTGGACGAGAACTCAAAAATGAGAAAATCAAGTATTCAACTCAGGAGGTTGAGTTTCAAATAGAGAGCTATCTTAGGTATCAAGGCGAGAAATTTAGCGAATATTTTGATGCGAATACATATTTATTAATAACAAGAGCCTTAGATTATTTTGATCCTGCAAAAGATTATAAAAACAATTTAAGCTTAGCATTTAAAGCACTACAGGCTAGTTTTTTAGTTATAAGTTTTAAGACCGATTGGAGATTCTCGCCCTCAAGAAGTCGTGAAATCGTTCAAGCGTTGATAGATAATAAAAGAGCCGTAACTTATGCGGAAATTGACGCTCCTCATGGCCACGACGCATTCTTATTGGAGGATTATCGATACCTATCTGTCGTTAGAGCATACTTCAAAGAAATTGAAAAGAAAATAAACGCAAAGGAACAGAACAATGAATAAGCAAGCGTTCATTGCCTGTATTGCGGATTTGGTACCATTTGGTAGCAGGGTTCTTGATTTGGGCTGCGGTGACGGAGAGTTGCTAAGCTACCTACAACAAAGCAAGGGATGTAGTGGCTATGGAGTAGAGATTGACGATCAAAATGTTTTGGAATGTGTAAAGAGGGGTGTGCAGGTTATTCAACTAAATTTGGATCAAGGATTAACCATGTTTGAAGACGCATCTTTTGATGTTGTATTGCAAATAGACACATTACAAAACCTTAGAAATGCAGAGACCATGTTGGTAGAGACAGTACGAGTTGGAGAACTTGGCATTGTTGCATTCCCTAATTTTGCTCATTGGCCTAATCGATTGAGCATATTACAGGGGAGAATGCCTGTCACTAAGAGACTACCTTATCAATGGTATGACACCCCCAATATTAGAGTGGGAACATTTTCAGATTTTGAAGTATTAGCGCAAAAAAATGACATTGAGATATTGGATTCATTTGGTGTCAAAGATGCACAAACCGTAAGAACATTCCCCAATTTCCTTGCCCCTACTGCTGTATTTAAAATCCAGAGATAGTTTTTAGAGCATGAGGCTAATCGCTGCTAATGTAGCTATTGCTGCCGTTTCAGCGCGCAAGGTTCTGTTCCCCAGACTTAGCGCTTTAAAACCATGAGCCTCTAATAAAGACTCTTCATCTTTGCTCCAGCCGCCCTCAGGACCAAAGACAATTAAAATTTCCTTATCAGACTTGAAAGGTTGATCGCTAAAAGCTTGAATTTGAGCGCCAAGTGACATAGCATTTGGATCAAGTGAGAAGAACCATTTTATTAAATTATCATTAGTAATACCTCGGTTATCAGATAATGATTTGAGCCAATGCGAAAGACCAATGGGTTTATCTATGAGTGGTATGGTATTCCTGCCGCATTGGGTGCATGCTGTTGCAGAGATAGCGTGCCAATGTTGTGTTTTCTTTTCGCCTCTAATAGAGTCTAGACGAACCACATTGTGTTGGGTCATCAATGGTGTAAGCTTTGTGAGGCCAAGTTCAGTTGCTTTTTCAATTAGCCAATCCATCCTCTCATTGGCTGGCATTCCTATAGCAAGGTGAATGGATGTTTTTAGCTCACGCTCGATAGGGTTAAATCTCTTAATAGATACGATAACTTCTTTTCTGGTCATCTCATGGATTAATGCGGTGAACTCTCCCCCATTACCATTAAATAAAGTGAAATCATCCCCAGGTTGTAGCCTAAGGACTTGAATATGTCTTGCCGCATCGGCTGGTAAAGACCAATGATCTATGAGATCGATGGGGACATTACAAAAAATTCTAGGCATTGAAAGGGCTTTGATTTAAATTCGGCCAAAAGAGAATACATTCTCAGGTTTTTTGTTTTCCAACGAATCTAATAATCTGATGAGAGGAAAAAGCTCGCGATATCGCTCACTTGTTTTTCTAATATAGTTAATGAATCTTGGCGTATCAGCAAGGTACTTTGGTTTTTGATCCCTGATGGTTAGTCTTGCAAAAATCCCCGCAACTTTTAAGTGTCGTTGTAGGCCCATCAACTCAACAGCTCGCCAAAATTCTCCAAAATCCTCAGACCAACCATTTTGATCAATTAGCCCAGTTAAACGGACACGTTCCCAATAACGAACTGTAATATCTAATACAAATTCCTCCGACCAGCTACAAAATGCGTCACGCATTAAGCTGGCAATGTCATATGTTAAAGGACCGAAAAGCGCGTCTTGAAAGTCTAGAACTCCGAGGCGGGACTCATGATCCTCCATTGGAATCATTAGGTTACGAGTCATAAAGTCTCTGTGAACAAAAACTTTTGGGGCACTTAAATTAGACTTCACAATGAATGAAAAAATAGAGGACAGGCTGTTTTGTTGATCAACTTCCAGCGAGACAGACAAGTGTTTATTAAGGTACCACTCTGGAAATAAATTTAGTTCCCTCATTAATACTGATTCGTCATAAGCTGGTAAACCATTCACGGTCGTTGCTTTTTGCCAAAGTAAGAGTGCATCAAGGGCTTTTTTGAAGGGCTCAATGGGTGGTACGCTCTGCAAATTATTAAGATCAAGGTCAAGACTTAATTTTTCTAAAAGAGTTTGATGACCAAGATCTGTAATAAGCATAAAACCATGAGGCTCATTCCAATTCAGAATATCAGGTACCAAAACGCCTGCATTTCCCATGAGTTTTGCAATGACAACAAAAGAAGTACAGTTTTCCTTATCGGGGGGAGCGTCCATGATAATGAAGGATCTGGATTCAGGGACCGTGGAAAATATTCGAAAATAACGCCTAAAACTAGCGTCTGAAGAAGCTAGTGTTAATGTGCTTTTATCCAAGGAAAACGTTCCAGCTAAAGAATTTAGCCAATGGTCAAAAGAACTTTTACGATCGGAATTAGGCCAATCAATAGTGTGCTTTGAGGGATTATTTTGGGGCATAGAAAATAAGTGTGAGATAAATCTTAAAAGCTCGGGGATAATCTGTATCTTACAAATGACCTCTTACTAAATACCATTAAGAGGCTAAGTTAGTCATCATAAACATTTCATGTCATTTTTCTGCAGAATTTTAATTTTTTTCGGAGGTCTTGCTTATTTGCAGGCCTCTTTTGCAGATCCTATGGTGCTTTTGCAGTCCACTGACTTAGACCAGTATAGTAAAACCAGAGAGCAAGATCAAATTGCGAGTAGAAATTCAGCCAATATGCCGTTGATATTAAAGCCTAGCTCCCTCTTGCAAGAAAAATCATTGATTAAACAGTCTACCCAGTTACCGATATATGTTCAAAGTGACTCTATTACAGGAAAATCAGAGGGACAGACTGATTTAGACGGGAATGTAATTTTTAGACGAGGAGACACTTTAGTTCGTGGAGATCATGTTCAGTATTCGGATTTAACTGAAAAACTGCAAGCACAAGGACATGTTTACTTTAATAAAGCTGGAAATTTGTTTAGAGGAACTTTTTTAGATATTCAAATAGATAGTTTTGAGGGATATTTTTTAGCTACGGACTTTAAGCTTGCAAAAAACCAAGCGTATGGGACAGCAGAAAAAATCAATTTTATAGATGATAAAAGAGCCATTATTCGCAACGCAACATATTCAACATGTCAAGCAAAGCCTATATCTGGTTGGGTTCCCGCGTGGATACTTAAAGCGGACACTTTAAGTATCAATACGTTAACAAATGAAGGAGATGCAAAAGGTGCAACGCTTGTGATGAAAGATTTCCCTAGCGTGCCGTTGCCAAGCCTCTCTTTTCCATTAACGAACGAGCGAAAATCTGGTTTTTTAGCACCTACGGTTGGGATAGATAACATCAGTGGAGTGCAAGTCAGTCAGCCTTATTATTGGAACATTGCTCCTAATCGCGATGCAACAGTAACACCGACGTACTGGAGTCGTAGAGGGACTGATATTGGCGCAGAGTTTAGGTATTTGGAAGGACAGCAAGGGGAAGAGCGTGGACAGATCTATTTTGATCAGATGTCTAATGACCCTCTTCGAGGGAAGGACCGCTGGGGTTATAGTCAGCAACACCTTGGCAGTACATCACTTGCCGATCCTACACTAGGTAAGCTCACCTACTCTTTAAACATAAACCGTGTAAGTGATGACTTATATTGGCAAGATTTTCCCAGAGCTCCAGGTTTATTGGGACAACAACTATTACCTACTGATTTTAATGTGAGTTGGATGACTCAAAACGTAACTACGTTTGTGCGCTCCTTGAAGTGGCTAACTTTGCAGGATACCCAAGCGCCAATAACACCCCCTTATGACCGATTGCCAGAGCTAAACTCTAGGCTATCTGTATATGACATTCATGGGTTAAATTTTTCAATTGAAGGAGATTTCACACAATTTAAGTCTAATAGAACTTATGCTTGTAGCCAAGCCAGTGTGGATTGCCAACCCAATGCACAAAGGATCTATGGTTTATCACAGATGAGTTATCCAATGCTCAATGATTATGGCTACCTCACTCCTAAATTAATGCTGCACTCACGCTCCTATGAGTTTGAGACTCCTACAACAACAGGTTTGTTGGGCGCCAACGTAACGGTCCCAACATTTAGCTTGGACGGTGTTCTTAATTTTGAGAGATCTGTGAATTTACTAGAGCATGCTTGGACACAAACACTTGAGCCAAGGGTCTTTTTTGTTTATACCCCATACAGAGATCAAAACAAGTTACCCGTTTATGATTCAAGTACGTATGACTTTAATTTTGCTTCTATTTTTAATGAAAATGCATTTTCTGGGAATGACAGAATTTCTGATACAAAAATGGTAACTGTTGGGGGGACTTCAAGGTTCATAGATTCAGAAAATGGATTTGAAGCAGCAAGGTTAGGTGTTGCTCAAAGAATACTATTGCGCAATCAAGATATATATTTGCCTACAGATCCTGTTCCAACCACCGGGAGATTGAGTGACTTTTTGGTGGGGGGCGGGTTTAATTTTAATGAGAGATGGAAATTAGACTCTACTTATGAATACAACCCACAAAAGGCACAATCTGATCTTTCTTCTGGCAATATTCGTTACAACCCAACCAATTACAGGCTTTTAACCATCGGATATAGATATGATCGACTATTGGGCGCGGATATGATAGACACAGGATGGCAGTGGCCTATTAATGATCTTTGGGGAGACAAAGGACATGACCTTGGGCCGGGTCGAGGACTCGGAGAAGACCGTTGGTACTCAGTTGGGAGGATAAACTATAACAAAGATACGGGTCAAATTGGAGATGCAGTGGTTGGAATTGAATATGATGCTGGGTGTTGGCTTGGCCGAGTAGTATTGGAGCGATTGCAAATTAATTCAACAACGACAAATCAAAGAATCATGTTTCAAGTTGAGTTTGATGGAATCTCAAGAGTTGGGTCTAACCCGCTATCTTCTTTAAAGCAAAATATTCCAAGATATCAAAATTTGAGAGACCCTCTAGCTGAGGCCAGTCATTATGCTAATTACTAATTAAGAAAATGAATTTAAATAAAAAAAACGTTAAGTACTTAAACCTAACAATTGGTCTTGCAATAACTTTATGCTTTCAAGCTGCTTTAGCGCAAGGTTTAAAAATTCCAGGAATGGGTCAGCCCTCGGGCACGGGTACTTCCACAGGCTCTCCCATTGCACCTAGCGTTGGCTCAAGTAAAACAGGCCTGCGGGCTAGCTCCTCTCAAGTTGACGCTGTGGCACCCACGCCAGAGACTCAAAAAGAGGGTGCTACAAGTCCTGGTCAAACCCCCTCAGGTGAACGCGATAAGGAATATTCAGATTTTATTGTCGCTATTGTTGATAGTGAGCCCATTACAAACAGGGAGGTTAATGTAAGGGCCTTAGAGCACCTTGAGCAAATGCGGTTACAAGGCACAGTAATTCCTCCAAAGGATAGTCTTTTAAGTAAAACTTTAGAAGAACTTATTTTAGAAAAGGCCCAACTTCAATTAGCTTTGGAGTCTGGAATTACGGTGAACGATGAAGAGTTACTTCAAGCTCAATTAGGGATTGCTGAAAGAAACTCAATAACACTTGAACAACTTTATGCTCAAATCAAGGATCAAGGACAAACGATAGAGCAATATAAAGTCAGGTTAAAGCAGCAAATCATATTACAAAAGTTGCGCGAAAGAGATGTTTTGTCAAGACTTAGGATTTCAGACTTAGAGGCAGACCAATATATTCTTGAGCAACAAAAAAAAGGGAGTTCTGCTACTCAGTTAGTTAACGTTTCTCAGATCCTTATTGCAATACCAGACGGTACGGGTGATGCACAGCTAGAACCTTTTCAGGTAAAGGCGAACCAGGTATTGCAAAGAATCAAAGCGGGTGAGGATTTCTCTGAGTTAGCGAAGACTACCTCTGAAGCAATGGATGCCAAGAACGGTGGCTCAATGGGCTTAAGGGCTGAGAGCCGATATCCTACACTTTTCATAAATGCAGTCAAGAACATCAAGCCAGGTCAAGTTGTAGGACCCATTAGATCAGGTGCAGGATTACATATATTGAAATTAATAGATCGTCAGCAAGTAGAGGCTGAAAACTCAATGGTGACCCAAACTCATGCGCGTCACATTTTGATTCGTCCTGGAGGACAGGTGAGCCAAAATTCAGCGCGTGCTCAATTATCTGAATTTAAAAGACGCATCGAAAAGGGTGAGACTAATTTTGCAGAATTAGCAAAACAGTATTCCCAGGATGCAAGTGCAAGCGCTGGGGGAGATTTAGGTTGGGCTGCGCCAGGTCAATTTGTTCCTGAATTTGAAGCCGTCTTATCTCAACTAACGCCTGGACAAATTGCAGACCCCTTGGTTTCTAGATTTGGAGTTCATTTGATTCAGCTTATTGAGCGAAAGCAGGCCCCTATTTCTCAAAAAGACAGGCGTGAAAATGCGAAGAAACAAATGCAAGAAAAGAAATTTGAGGAAAGTTACACAACCTGGGAGCGTGAACTAAGGGGGCGAGCCTTTATAGAATATAGAGACCCGCCTGTTTAACTCTAAGGAGAGGTTATATTTTTGAAACATATTGCACGAAAACGCTTTGGCCAACATTTTCTAGTTGACCAAGGCGTCATAGAAGACATCATCACAGTTATTGCTCCCAAGGGTGATGATCTAATGGTTGAAATTGGTCCTGGTATGGGTGCAATGACAGGTCCCCTTTTAGAAAAACTAGGCAAACTTTGCGTCGTAGAACTAGACAAAGATTTGGTAGATCGACTAAAACAAAACTCGCTGCTAAAGGTGGTTTCAGGTGATGTGTTGAAGGTTGAATTTTCAGCCTTGGCTGATGAGTTACTTCAAGACAAACTATTCGCTAAAACTGACACAAAAGAAAATTTAGGACCAAGAGACTGTTTGCGCGTTGTAGGAAACTTGCCTTACAACATTTCCACTCCAATATTGTTTCATCTACTTGACTTTGTTGACCGAATAAAGGATCAGCATTTCATGCTTCAAAAAGAAGTGGTGGACAGAATGATTGCAAAGCCATGCACATCTGATTACGGGAGACTTAGTGTGATGCTTCAATGGCGCTACGACATGGCGTCATTAGTGGAGGTTCATCCTGATGCGTTTGATCCACCGCCAAGGGTTAAAAGTGCGGTTGTAAGGATGATACCAAGAAAGAGTTTTGAGGTGATAAGGTTTGAGGTCTTTCAAACAATAGTTCAAGTCGCCTTCAGTCAAAGAAGAAAGTTACTTCGTCATACTTTGGGTCACTGGCTTGAAGAGCGACATTTCGGCGGGCAATTTGACCTAAAAAGACGCGCTGAGGAGGTCCCTGTGCATGAATATATTGCTTTGGCTGGACATTTCAACGCGGTTTAAAAAATAGACCTTCAGTAAGGTCTATTGATTTTCGAGACTAAACAATCCCCAATGAGAGCGTTAAGCGTGCAAACGTTCTTCTAATTTCTCTTTTGTCTTAGAGAGTGCTGGTGGAAGATGATATGCCAATTGCTCAAAGAGTTCGCCGTGTAATTCGAGTTCTTTAACGATCAAATCTTTATCAAATTGTGTTACCTGATCAAACAAAGACTGATCAAAGTTCAGGCCGTTCCAATTTATTTCTGTATAGGAGGGGCTGATTCCGAAGACGTTTTCTACCCCTTTAGCTTTGCCCTCGATTCTATCGATCATCCACTTTAGGACGCGCATATTTTCACTATACCCAGGCCAAACAAATTTTCCGTCTGGACCTTTTCTAAACCAATTGGTCGTGAAAATCTTAGGTAGGGTGGCACCTGTTGCTGCTAGTTTTTCACCCATATTAAGCCAGTGCTGAAAGTAATCGCTCATGTTGTATCCAGCGAACGGAATCATGGCAAATGGGTCGCGTCTGACTACACCTTGGGCCCCTGTCGCGGCCGCTGTGGTCTCAGAGCCCATTGTCGCAGCCATGTAAACACCCTCTACCCAATCGCGAGCCTCGGTCACCAGGGGAACAGTGTTGGAGCGTCTTCCTCCGAAAATAAAGGCATCTATTGCTACACCTTTAGGGTCATCCCAGGCTGCATCGATAGCTGGGTTGTTGGTTGCGGCCACTGTGAATCTTGCGTTGGGGTGAGCAGCTTTTGCACCGTTTTCTTTTGCAGCCTCTGGTGTCCAATCTTTGCCTTGCCAATCAATACAGTGAGCAGGTGCGGGACCCATTCCCTCCCACCAAACGTCGCCATCATCCGTTAGCGCTACGTTGGTGAAGATAACGTCTCGCTTGAGGCTCATCATGCAATTTGGATTTGTTTCTTCATTGGTTCCAGGGGCAACACCAAAGTAACCAGCTTCTGGATTAATGGCGTAGAGTCGTCCATCTTTACCCGGTTTAATCCATGCAATGTCATCTCCAATTGTTGTAACTCGCCAACCTTCGAATCCTTTGGGGGGAATCAGCATTGCAAAATTAGTTTTTCCGCAGGCACTTGGAAACGCGGCTGCGACATGGTATTTCTTGCCCTCAGGAGAAGTGACACCTAAAATTAACATATGCTCAGCAAGCCAGCCCTCATCATGCCCCATGATCGAGGCAATACGAAGAGCAAAACACTTCTTGCCTAAAAGAGCATTGCCTCCGTAACCAGAGCCAAAAGACCAAATTTCTCGAGTTTCTGGGTAATGGACGATGTATTTGGTTTTGTTGCACGGCCAACTAGAATCTTTATTCCCTTCAAGTAGAGGCGCACCAACTGTGTGTACACAAGGAACAAACTCACCTTGGGACCCCAACACTTTATAAACATCTTTGCCCATGCGTGTCATCATTCGCATATTTACTGCGACGTAGGGGCTATCAGATAGTTCGATACCGATATGTGAGATGGGACTGTTAAGTGGGCCCATAGAAAATGGAACCACATATAAAGTTCTGCCTCGCATACAGCCATCAAATAACGGGTGAAGTGTTTTCCTCATCTCATCAGGATCCATCCAGTTATTGGTAGGACCGGCTTGATTTTTTTCTTTAGAACAAATGAATGTCCTGTCTTCAACACGCGCCACATCGGTGGGGTCAGAACAAGCCAAATAAGAATTGGGGCGTACGGCAGGGTTTAGCTTTTTGAATGTTCCAGCTTTCACGAGTAAATCGCAAAAATGTTGATATTCTTGTTCACTCCCGTCGCACCAATGAACTGCATTTGGTTTGCATAAAGCTACCATATCAGATACCCAAGCAATTAATTTAGGGTGTTCAACAAATGAGGGTGGTTTGACACTGAGTTCGTGGCTTGAAGGTGCATTCATAAATGGGACTCCCAATTAAAGTTATTTAAGGAAAGCCCCCTGCTGGTCTGTTTAGACTTTGTGCAAGTTTTATGTATGGAACGGCTTACCATAAAGAACTTTTCTTTAAGGCAGTGCAAAATTTTATTAATTAGATAGTCACTTGACTATCAGGGTAAGCATCGTGTTGAGTATATTTTTGAGCTAAAAAGTACACAGGCCGTGCAGTAAACTAGGAAATTGCAGGAAGGCGATTTCAGGCCATGAAAACGGCAATAAAAGCCAAAAGGAATATTAAGATTCCGCCGGCAATTGGCAAAACAATTGGCATCAGCGGAACAATGGACTCAATCACGTCTTCTTCGTGGTTGTCATGATTGTGTGAATTATCTTGTGAAGACATATTAACGACCTTAAAACTTAGAAAATATCCCATTATTTTAAGGCTTTAAAAAGATTAATTCAATAGCACTTGAAACATTTGGATATTAAATTAACATCAAAAATGCTGATAAAGCAGCAACTTACAATAGAAGCATGAATAATTTTGAAAATGACTACACCAGAGCCCAAGAGTTACCATCAATTTTGAGAAAGCGAATTGCAATCTTAGACGGTGCAATGGGGACAATGATCCAGCGTTTTAAATTAACAGAGGAAAATTTTAGAGCCGAGAGGTTCAAAAGCTTTCATAAGGACGTTAAGGGTAATAATGAGTTACTCAGCATAACGCGGCCAGATGTAATTTTGGATATTCACAGAGGATATTTAGCTGCAGGCGCTGATTTAATTGAGACCAATACTTTTGGAGCGACGACCATTGCTCAGGCCGATTACGATATGCAAGATTTGGCTATTGAAATGAATGCAGCGTCAGCCCGACTTGCCAAGCAAGCTTGTGATGAGTTTACTACCGCGGATAAACCAAGGTTTGTCGTTGGCGCACTCGGTCCTACGCCCAAAACCGCCAGCCTCTCGCCAGATGTTAATGATCCAGGGGCAAGAAATGTGACATTTGAAGAATTAAGGGCAGCATACTATGCTCAAGTTCAGGCCTTGGTTGAAAACGGGGTTGATGTGCTTATGGTGGAGACTATTTTTGATACTCTTAATGCTAAGGCGGCTTTATTTGCTATAGAGGAATATTTTGAAAATTCAAAAGAGAGATTGCCATTAATTATTAGTGGTACTGTGACAGATGCTTCTGGACGAATATTAAGTGGTCAAACGGTTACTGCCTTTTGGCATAGCGTGAGGCATGCTAAGCCACTTGCTGTTGGGTTGAATTGTGCATTGGGGGCTGCTTTAATGCGTCCTTATATGCAAGAGCTAGCAAAGATTGCCGAGGACACTTTTATAAGCTGTTATCCCAACGCGGGGCTTCCTAATCCGATGAGTGATACTGGGTTTGATGAGACGCCCGAAGTTACTAGCCGTTTATTGCATGATTTTGCTAGTAGTGGACTAGTTAATATTTTGGGGGGGTGTTGTGGCACCACGCCTGAACACATTGCTGCCATTGCCACAAGTGTTCAAAGTCTAAAAGCCCGCAAGATTGCGAGAGGTGTTTTTTACTCAGATTGAAAACAGTAGTAAAATCTATACTCCCAAGGGGCGTTGCATCAAATCATTATTTGGCAGGCTTGGGACGTATCTCAAAGAATAACGACGCTCACCTGTGTCATATTTTCAGGTGAGTGTTCATGAATACATCAAATAATTCCGATAAATCAGCTAAGCCTCATAAAACAGAAAAGAAAACTGTTTTACCCTTAAGGTTAGCAGGGCTGGAGCCTGTAACTCTGGATCAAAGCTCATTATTTTTAAATATTGGAGAGCGCACAAACGTAACTGGCTCCAAAGCGTTTGCTCGGATGATTCTCAACGAGGAGTACGAACAGGCTTTGCATGTTGCTCGCCAACAAGTAGAGAACGGCGCACAGATTATTGACATTAACATGGATGAGGCCATGTTGGATAGTCAGGCCGCTATGGTCAAATTTTTAAATTTATTGGCCTCAGAGCCTGATATCGCAAGAGTTCCTATTATGGTGGATAGTTCTAAATGGACTGTAATTGAAGCGGGACTCCAGTGTTTACAAGGAAAGGGAATAGTTAATTCCATAAGTATGAAGGAAGGCGAGGATGAGTTTTTGCGACAAGCCAAGCTCATAAGGCGTTACGGCGCAGCAACTGTCGTGATGGCATTTGATGAAAAAGGACAAGCAGATACTTACGAGCGAAAAATTGAAATTTGCAAACGTGCTTATGATCTTTTGGTTGATAAGGTAGATTTCCCACCGGAAGATATCATCTTTGACCCAAATATTTTCGCTGTTGCAACAGGGATAGAAGAGCATAACAATTATGCAGTTGACTTTATCAATGCAACACGGTGGATCAAAGAAAACTTGCCAGGTGCAAAAGTCTCAGGAGGGGTATCAAACGTAAGTTTCTCGTTTCGTGGAAACGATCCAGTTCGTGAGGCAATACATACTGTTTTTCTGTACCACGCAATTAAGGCCGGGATGGATATGGGAATTGTTAACGCTGGAATGGTTGGCGTTTATGATGACTTAGAGCCGGTTCTTAAAGAACGCGTTGAGGATGTGGTCTTGAACCGCAGAGATGACGCTGCAGAAAGACTCATTGAAGTTGCAGAGCAAGCAAAAGGATCTGCAAAAGATGTTACTGAGAAAAATAGCTGGCGTGGTAGTCAAGACTCACCAGTGAGTGTTACGCAAAGACTTTCTCACGCACTCGTGCATGGAATTACTGAATTCATAACAGAGGACACAGAGGAGGCCTACCAAGAGATCTTAGCGCGCGGGGGAAGGCCTTTAGAAGTAATAGAGGGCCCATTAATGGAGGGTATGAATACAGTAGGCGATTTATTTGGCCAGGGAAAGATGTTCTTACCTCAAGTGGTTAAGTCCGCCCGGGTGATGAAACAGGCTGTTGCACATTTGATTCCATATATTGAGGAAGAAAAATTAAGGCAAAAGGAAGCTGGAGAGGAGGTTAAAACCAAAGGAAAAATAGTGATTGCCACTGTAAAAGGGGACGTTCACGATATTGGCAAGAACATAGTCACGGTTGTTTTGCAGTGTAATAACTTTGATGTTGTTAACATGGGTGTTATGGTGCCCTGTCACGAAATACTTGCCAAAGCAAAAGTCCAGGGTGCAGATATTATTGGTTTATCGGGACTAATCACTCCAAGCCTTGAGGAGATGCAATATGTTGCTAGTGAGATGCAAAAAGATGAGTATTTCAGGATGCGTAAAATACCTTTGCTTATTGGTGGTGCGACAACAAGTCGCGTTCATACAGCAGTAAAAATTGCACCTCACTACGAAGGGCCGGTTGTGTATGTGCCAGATGCATCAAGGAGTGTTGGTGTTGCCCAGGGTTTGTTGTCCACTAAGGCAAGTGCATTCATTGCTGAATTAAATGCGGACTATGATCGTGTCAGAGATCAGCATGCAAATAAAAAGCAAACCCCTCTTTTGACTATTGAAAAAGCGAGAGCAAATTCTGCAAAAATAGATTGGAAGGATTACCATGTAAAGGCCCCTAAATATATTGGGCGAAGGGTTTTTAAAAACTTTAATCTCGCAGAGTTAGAACAGTACATTGATTGGGGTCCTTTTTTCCAGACTTGGGATTTGGCTGGTCCCTACCCCGCAATTCTCAAGGACGAAATCGTAGGTGCTGAAGCCGTTCGCCTAATGAGTGACGCTAGAAGAATGTTAACGCGTTTGATTGATGGAAGATGGCTGAGCGCACAAGCAGTTGTAGGTCTTTATCCAGCAAATAGCATTGGAGATGATATTGTTTTGTGGCGCGATGAATCCCGCAAAGAAAGGCTTTTAACCTGGACGGGACTTAGGCAACAAACCTTAAAACCAGAGGGACGTCCCAATAGATGTCTTTCTGATTTCGTTGCTCAAGAGGGTGTTCTTGATTATGTTGGTATGTTCTCCTTAACAGCGGGCATTGGTGTTGAATCTAGAGAAAAATTCTTTATGGATGATCATGACGATTACAGTGCCATTATGTTCAAGGCTTTAGCTGATCGATTAGCAGAGGCTATGGCTGAATGCATGCACGCCAGGGTTAGGGTGGATCTTTGGGGGTACAGTGAGAAAGAGCAATTAAGTCCTCAAGACTTAATTGCTGAAAAGTACATAGGAATTAGACCTGCGCCCGGCTACCCTGCTTGTCCCGATCACAGTGTAAAAAAACAGATGTTTGAAGTCCTTCAGTGTGAGGAGATAGGTATGAGCTTGACGGAGAGTCTTGCCATGTATCCAGCAGCAAGCGTGTGCGGCTTTTACATCGCACACCCTCAAGCCAAGTACTTCAACGTTGGAAGAATCGGCTCAGATCAAGTCAGCGACTTAGCAAAAAGACAAGGCATACAGGAGGCGGACCTTAAACGAATGCTCGCTCCTAATCTTTGATAACTTTAGTGGTAAGTTGGACTTTGTCTATTCAAGTCTGAGAGAAAACGTGAGAAAATAATTGAAAGTGAAGTTTGGCTTTGATCATCATGAGAAAAAGCTGTAAAGAGCACGGGAGTATTTGTGAACAATAAAAAACGATCAGTTGCAATCTTGTTATTAGCCACTTTGGGTTCTTCGACGGCATTTTCACAGACTACGACTGCTGAACCAGAATCATCGCTCACTTATAACGCTGGATTTGTGAGCGACTACAGATACCGAGGAATTTCGCAGTCAGGACATAGACCAGCGTTGCAGTTTGGAGCAGACTATGCCGATAAAAGCGGTTTCTATGTTGGAAATTGGAACTCAACTATTCACTGGATTAAGGACTCCGCGGACACTAATGCCACCCCTCCTCAGAGCGCTAAGGGGTCTTTGGAGATGGACTTTTATGCTGGTTACAAAGCCTCATATACTGAATTAATTGGATATGACGTTGGAGTACTGGATTACTTTTACCCAACCAACAATTTGGGTGGAGTAACTAACGCTGCGAATGCCAATTTTTCAAACGCAAATACTACAGAGTTGTATGGTTCTATATCTGTGGGCGCATTTGTATTTAAGCTATCTGATTCAGTGAGCAATTTATTTGGCTATGTTGGATCTAAAAATAGTATGTATGTAGATCTGAGTTACAGTTTTGATTTTGGTGATGGGCTTTCTAGCATCGTGCACATCGGGAATCAAAGCATAAAAGCCTCAAATGCTAGGTATGTTACGAACGGAGTTACTGACTATACCGATATATCAATGTCCTTGAGCAAAGAATTTGAAGGTTGGGTTGGTAGTGCAACCGTCATAACTACAGACTGGGTAAAACGTGGATTTACACATACAAATGATGTTTTACCAGGAAGCGGTAACACCAATCTTGCAGGAAATACATTAGTATTGGGTATTAAAAAGAATTTTTGACACTCTTCCGTTTTAAACCATTAGGATAACTTATGAAAATGATTATGGCGATTATTAAACCTTTTAAATTAGAAGAGGTTCGTGAGGCGTTGTCTTCTATTGGAGTGCAAGGTATTACAGTTACGGAAGTTAAGGGCTTTGGTCGCCAAAAAGGTCATACTGAACTATACAGGGGGGCTGAGTATGTTGTTGATTTTTTGCCAAAAGTCAAAATTGAAGCTGCTGTCTCCGACGAGTTAGTCGAAAGTGCAATAGAGGCGATTGAAAAAGCTGCGAGAACGGGTAAGATCGGTGATGGAAAAATATTTGTATCTAATTTAGAGCAAGCTGTAAGAATAAGAACAGGTGAAAACGGAAAAGAAGCACTTTAAAATAATTGCAAATATCTTATTCCATCAATAGTCTTTCTCTTAAAAAAATCGGATAAGTTCAGTCACATCACCTTTTTTAGATCTATATCAAATGTTCATTATTCCAGTAATGGACAACTTGTTTAAAACCATTCATACTGCTTTGTATCAATATTTATAGGCAGTTGGATATGAAAAAGACTGATGTTGAACTCAAAAACGAAAAATTAGTTTGTGTAATAAGACCTGATCTAGGTGCTTCAATTTTAGAGTTAACATACCTTGGTAAAAGCGTTCTAAGGTCAGTTAATAAAGATACAGTAACTAGCGCAAGACAGGCGGCGAGTTTTGCGCTGGTCCCCTTTTCAAACCGAATGTCTTATGCAACTCTTAGGTGGATGGGGACTGACCATCCGTTGATTAAAAATAACGCAGATGAGCCCCATAATATCCACGGGGTAGGCTGGCAAAGACCTTGGACGATATTAGAACAAGGAGATGATTTTTTATTGGTTTCCTACGAGCATAAAGCAGATGGGGGATGGCCTTTTGATTTTGACGCTTCACAGGCCATAAAAATAAAAGACAATGAATTACATCAAACATTGTCTATAACCAATCAAAGTAATAAACCAACGCCTGTTGGACTTGGGTGGCACCCTTATTTTGTAAAGAGAAAAAATGCATCTATTTATTTTGAAGCCACTAAAATTTGGGAAATGGGTGATGACCGATTGCCAACTCAAGCCGTGATGAGCAGTGGAATGGATCAGCTATGCGAGCAGCTTGAAGTAGATCATTGTTATGACGGATGGAAAGGTCAAGTTAAGTTAATAGATAGTGAACTGTCAATGAACATAAGCTCTAATTTGGATAGATTGGTTGTTTATACGAAACCCGGTATGGACTCAGTTGCAATAGAGCCAGTTAGCCATGTAAATAATGCAATTAACATGGCTAGCAATAAAGGGGAAGATACGAGCCGATACGGGATAAAAATTTTAAATCCTGGAGAAACACTTAACGCTCAAATGACCATCAATGTACAAGAGAGTTAAGCGTGGGTTTGAGTGAAACTTTGTACCTGTGATCAATCAGTTTGCCCCTTGGGGTAAAGTGGTTGGTCTAACTTTCAAAAGTCTTTTAGGATTTAAAGCTTAATCGAATTTAATTTCAGAATGGAATGTCATCATCCATGTCATCGAAACCCGTTTTTGTTGTAGGTTTGGTTGCATGATCGGATTTAGGTGAGCTTGAATAGGATGCAGCTTGACGAGGCGCAGCGCTGTCATCTCCCCCTGAGCTTGCGCCCTCTCTGCCGCCCAGAAGTTGTAACTCTGTGGCGATGATGTCAACTGTGTTTTTCTCGATTCCGTCTTTATCAGTGTATTTTCCGTACTTTAGTCTGCCTTCAACATAAACTGGGCGACCTTTTTTTACATACTCACCGGCGATTTCAGCAAGACGGTCATAAAAAGTTACTCTGTGCCACTGGGTATCATCTATGTACTCACCGCTAGTTTTATCTTTTCTTTTCGATGAAGTTGCGATGCTTATATTTGCAACTGCCTGACCTGATGGTAGGTATCTAATCTCAGGATCACGACCACAATTGCCTACCAAAATTACTTTATTTACTGATGCCATATTCGCCTTAAAACTTTTTGAGAATGCTTTGATTATGTCTTGAGAAAACTCGGATTAACAAGAAGAGAAATCAAGAAAGTTTGAAAAAAACCGAAATTTGATGCAAAAGTAAGCAAATTTTGACATTAAAAAGGATTTTTGAAATTGACGATGAGGTTTTTAACCCAATCAAAAAAATGATTTTGAAGATCCGGTAAGCCTCTAGCGAGAAAGAAGAAACAGACAATATTTGAAGCCCCCAATAAAAGGAAAACCTGCGCAATAGTCAAACCAATTGACAAAAGAACTCCAACAATGACAGCGCTACTGATCATGAAGAGTGCATTTAATATATTGTTAGCGGCTATGGTTTGAGCGCATTCGTCGGAGGGGCTGTAAGTTTGAATAAAAGTGTAAAGCGGGACGCTGAATATACCGATAAAAGCAGACAAAAAGCCTAGATCCATGAGTATGTGAAAGTTGCCGGATTGGGATAAGAAAACTGTAATTGAGACCAATGGCTGGGACGCAATTTTGAGTAATTGAGAAGATGGTTGTAATTTAAACAAAGTGTCTGCGTAAGCTTGTGCATTAACTGTAAAAGCCAAATCAATTGTAAAAATTGTCATCCCAATTAAACCCAGAAAAACAAGAGAGAGTTCATAAATGGGATGCTTAAGCGAGTTGCAAAGCAAAGATCCGATACCGATGCCAATTGAGAAAACAACCAACAGCATAGAGGCCACATCGGAGTTCCCGTGGAGAAGCTCTTTTGAGAAGCTGGGAAAAAGGCTTAGGAAAACGGCCCCATAAAACCACATCCAACTAATGCCGTACAACGCGGTGCTCATGCCTGCAATTTGGTGTGATTGCCGTAAGCTGTTTAAAGTTTGGGTCCAAGGGTTGAGCCCCTTTAGCAAGTTATTTTCTGAATCAATTGATTTGAATTGACTAAATGTAGAGTTTGATTTGGAGTTAGGTATAAAAAGACTGATTAGCAAGCCAGTTATAGACAATAGGATGCAAAAAAGTGCAACAGACTGCTCAGGAAATGAGAATTTCATAAAGGAGGCAATTCCAGATTGATTTGAAATCAGCACACCTCCTAGTAAATTTCCAAGCAATATGGCTAAAAATGTCCCTGCCTCAACCATAGCATTTGCGCCCATGAGTTCTGCTTTACTGATATGTACTGGCAAATAGGCGTATTTCGCAGGACCAAATATAGTGGAGTGCAGACCCATTAGAAAAATGCAAACAAGCAACACGGTTGGAAAATGCTGACTAAGACCGAAGTAAGCAATGCTCATAATCACAATCTCTAGAACCTTTACTCCTTGTAGTATTCGTGTTTTGTTGTAGTGATCGGCCAATAGGCCACTGAAGGCAGAAAAAACAACGAATGGCAATATAAAAACGGCGCCAATAACAAGCCCAGCTAAAGATGAGGGCAACCAATCGACTCTCCACTGATAAGTGATGAGCAAGGTAACAGCAAACTTGTATAAATTATCATTGCATGCCCCCAAAAACTGTGTACCAAAAAAGGGGCCGAACCGTTTTTGGGTTATCAGTTTGAATTGATCATGATTGGACTCTAAGTTCACAAAATATCTCTAAATATGTCGGCTTTAAAATAGATGGATTTGAACATCAACTATTCATCTTACACTGACACTGCTCTTTTATGGTTAAAGAAGACATGATTTAATTCAAAGTGGAGAATTAAAACTAAATATGTAAGAAAATGGATCTCTAAAATTAAATCAGTGATATTTGGCGCATATGATTGCTTATGGCAAAAGATAAAACAATTTATACCTGTACTGCGTGTGGCGGAACTAGCGCTAAGTGGCTTGGAAAGTGTCCTCACTGCGAGGAGTGGAATACGCTGATAGAAAGCGTTGAAGGTGGGGCTGGGCAAAGTAAGAATAGGTATAGCGGTGCTAAAAGCCTTGCACCGGCAAGCGCAGTTAGTCTATTGTCGGATATAGAGGCCCAAGATGTGGATCGAACCCCAACCGGCATAGAAGAATTAGACAGAGTACTGGGGGGGGGTATTGTCCCTGCAGGCGTTGTCTTAATTGGAGGGGATCCAGGCATTGGTAAATCAACGTTACTATTGCAGGCTTTAGATGCAATACAAAGACGCGGAGGGCACACTTTATACGTAACTGGTGAGGAGTCAGGAGCTCAAGTTGCAATGAGAGCAAGGCGACTTGGCTTGGATAGAAGTGGAGTAAGTGTGTTGGCGGAGACGCAACTAGAAAAAATCATCGCAACCCTTGAAGCTCAATCACCTAGTATTGCGGTTATAGACTCAATTCAAACCGTTTATTCAGAACTTTTGAGCAGCGCGCCTGGCTCAGTTTCTCAAGTTAGAGAGTGTGCAGCGCATTTGACAAGGCTTGCTAAAACTAGCTCGATATCGATAGTTTTGGTAGGTCATGTCACAAAGGAAGGTGCTCTAGCGGGTCCTAGGGTGTTAGAGCACATGGTGGATACCGTTTTGTATTTTGAGGGCGAAACCCATTCCAGCTTTCGATTAGTTAGAGCGATCAAAAATAGGTTTGGCGCAGTAAATGAAATTGGCGTCTTTGCTATGACTGAGCGAGGATTAAAAGGGGTTAGTAATCCTAGTGCTATTTTCTTAAGCCAACATGCAGAACCAGTTGCCGGTAGTTGCGTTATGGTGACTTTAGAGGGGTCAAGGCCTTTACTGGTTGAGATTCAGGCTTTGGTAGACCAATCGGGCCCAAGCCCGAGAAGGTTGAGTGTGGGGCTGGACCGTGATCGATTAGCAATGTTGCTTGCTGTTTTGCATAGACATGCAGGAGTTGCATGTATGGATCAAGATGTGTTTGTGAACGCAGTGGGGGGGGTCAGAATTTCAGAGCCTGCAGCTGATCTCGCTGTATTGCTATCAATTCAAAGTAGCCTCAGAGGGCGAGCGTTACCAAAAGGTTTCATAGCTTTTGGTGAAATTGGATTGGCCGGAGAGGTTAGGCCTGCGCCAAGGGGTCAGGACAGGTTAAAGGAGGCAGCCAAACTGGGTTTTTCAGTGGCGGTAATACCCAAAGCGAATGCACCCAAAAAGCCCATAGAAGGCCTTACTGTGCACGCAGTAGACAGGGTTGATGAGGCAATGAACCTAGTGAGGGAGGGGCTTTTTTAAGAGTCTTAATAAAAATACAATACCAGAGTTGAAAAGCCCTTTAAAGGGAAAAATTATCTTAATTAAGGGTTTTGTTTTGAATTCGTTGCTTGGGAAAATTGAAAAATATTTATATCCATTGTTGGGTATAGTCTTGCTCGTTTTTGCGTATAGTTCTTATGAATGGCAGGGAGTAGCTTTTGTTATCTCCGGGGGAGTCATGTGGGCCTTAATGCATTTATTGCGAACGTTGCAAGTTTTAAAAAAAGCGGCTAATCGACCCATCGGTTATGTTGACAGTGCAGTGATGTTGAATGCTAAACTTAAAAAGGGCATGTCTTTATTGCATGTCATTGCGTTGACCAAAAGTTTGGGACAACAGGATGCTACTAAAGGAACTGAAAACCAGGAAAAAGAAGTCTTTTCCTGGCTTGATGGATCAGACTCTTTTGTTATTTGTGAGTTTGAAAATGGAAAGCTCAGACATTTTGAACTGACGAGACCTGCACAAGAATAGTAGGTTTTTCATTCTAGTGCTACTTAAACCAGTAAAATGTCTAACTTAATTTGATAATTTAAAGAATGGCGCAAGGCGCTCGAAAGGAATAAATAATGAACCAGATGCCCCCATCAATGGCAGACCGCGATGGAAAAATTTGGATGGATGGTCAATTGGTCGAGTGGAGAGATGCCAAAATCCATGTTTTAACTCATACCCTTCATTATGGGTGCGGAGTATTTGAGGGCATTAGAGCTTACCCAACATCCAAAGGTACTGCTATTTTTAGATTAGAGGATCACACTGAAAGATTATTTAATAGTGCCAGAATTTTGAGGATGAACATTCCTTTTTCTAGGGACGCGGTGAATGAGGCTAACAAACAAGTCGTTAGAGAGAATAAATTAGAGAGTTGTTACATACGCCCTCTTTCATGGATTGGGTCTCAAAAGTTAGGAGTATCGCCAAAGGGCAACACAATACATTTAATGGTTGCTGCTTGGGCTTGGGGTGCCTACTTGGGCGAAGAGGGGCTAGAGTCAGGGATCCGAGTAAAGACTTCTAGTTATACACGCCACCATGTCAATATCACAATGACTCAAGCTAAAGCGGTGAGTAACTATACCAATTCAATATTGGCCAATATGGAGGTAACCGAGGACGGATATGATGAGGCTTTACTTCTTGATACGTCTGGCTTTGTGGCTGAGGGCGCAGGTGAGAACATATTCATCATCAAGTCAGGCGTAATTTATACCCCTGACTTATCTGCAGGTGCTTTAAACGGAATCACAAGAAATACGATTTTTGAGATAGCTAAAGACCTTGGAATTGAAGTGATCCAAAAGAGGATAACAAGAGATGAAGTTTATTTAGCAGATGAGGCCTTCTTTACGGGGACAGCTGCTGAGGTAACTCCTATTCGCGAGTTAGACAGAATTTCAATCGGAGAGGGAAAGCGGGGCCCGCTGACCCATAAAATTCAAACCGCATTCTTTGACATTGTGAATGGACGCAATGCGAAGTACTCACATTGGCTTACCTTGGTCTAATGGCAAACATGAATAATGAAGTAATTGTTTCATCAGGTGACTTAAATGGGCACGGGGGTGTGTTTTGCCCGAACCCCAAAGCTGATATGAAGCTTTGGAACTCTCACCCAAAGGTCTACCTAGACGTTTCTAAAACTGGATCTGCTAAATGTCCATATTGCGGAACTTTGTATACGCTGAAGCACAGCGAGAACGAGAACGTTGCCAAGCACCATTAATAGAACGCTAGTTATTGCACCCCAATGGATAGGGGATGCGGTAATGACTGAGCCAATGGTTCGTGCTTTAAGTTCTGCAGGTCACAAAATAACAGTCGCAGTGTTGCCCCATATTGCGCCCGTTTACCGATCAATGAGCTGTGTTGATGAAGTATTGGAGTGGTCATTTAATAGAAAAGAACTTCAAATTGTTAAACGTTGGCAAATTGCAAACTCAATTAAAGGGCAATTTGACAATGCAGTTATTTGCCCTAATTCATTTAAAAATGCACTCATACCCTTTTTCTCTTCAATTCAGAATAGAGTGGGATATGAGGGGGAATTAAGGGGGCTTTTGTTATCCACAACGATTCCTAATCCAGATAAATCGGAACGGGGATCAATGGTCAATTTCTATAAAAAGATTGCGTTGACTGCCATTAAAAATGCAGAAAATATTTTTAGAAAAAAAGGCTTAGAACCGAATTATTTTGACTCGCTCAAAGTGTCTTTGCAAAGCATGGATCCAGAACATGCACCATTAAATTTTCTTGAAGAAACACCTCTACCTACTTTAGAAGCAAGAAATTTAGAAAACACGTTGAATGACTTTAGGCTAGCGAAAATGAGCTACATCGTGCTGGCCCCGGGCGCAGAGTATGGACCTGCTAAGAGATGGCCAATAGAAAACTTTACGCAATTAGCCATCAATATAAGTCTTGGTGGATCAAAAATTGTATTGATGGGATCAAAAAGTGACGTGCAGGAATGTCTTCAAATCGAAAAAGTTTGTAAGTCAAGAAATGTAGAAGTGACTAATTTGTCGGGACAAACAGATCTTACTCAAGCTATTGCTTTGATTGGAGGTTCAAACGCAGTGATTTCAAATGATTCTGGTTTGATGCATATTGCTGCGGCTTTAAAGAGACCGCAGGTCGCTATTTTTGGTTCATCAAGTCCGCTACATACTCCTCCATTGAATAGTCTGGCTAAAGTGCTTTGGTTGTCGCTGGAGTGCTCCCCGTGTTTTAAGAGAGACTGTCCCTTAGGTCATCTTAATTGCCTAAGAAATATAACGGTTGGAGAAGTCGAGAGCGCACTTGAGATTATTAGATCTTAGCTAGTCTCATTCCTATTCCTCGGACTTAAGTAATCTAATTACGAAAGAGCTTCCCCCCCCATCCCGTTCAGCATAATGAACGCTTCCTCCGTGTCGTTCACAAATTGTTTTGACGAGTGACAAACCTAGACCAGCCCCGGAGCTGGTGCTGGCTATTGAATTACTTTCAACTTGTTGTGATTTATGTGCTAACGTTCTTTTGGTCCTGTAAAAAGGCTCAAAAATTTTCCCTTGTTCATCCATTGGAACGCCTGGACCGCGGTCTAGTACGGAAATCTTAATAAAAGCTTGTTCGCAAAATTCCTCTGATGTAATTTGAACAAGTGGTATTTGATTGTTTAGAGATGAATAATCAGAATGATGAACAGCATTGTCTATTAAATTACGAATTGCTCTACGAATTAAAATCGGATTACCTTTTGTCATGTAACTTTGTGGATCGCTGCCCAGGTCAAGTTCAACATTGAACTGTGAACACTCCTCAGCTGCTAAACCAGAGAGATCAATTAACTCAAGATCTCCCAAGTTGGCTTGAGGCGCGTCTAGCCGGCTTGCAGTTAATATTTCGTCAATCAATTGATCTAGTTCGAGAATACTCCTGGTCATTTCATTTTTTAAATGATTAGATGCCCCATCACCTAAAAGTTCAAGTGCCATTCGAACTCGAGCCAGCGGTGTTCTCAGTTCATGGGAGGCATTGGCCAACAAAGATTTGTGTGAATTAACCAAAGATTGGATTTGATCAGCAGACTGATTGAATTGCTGAGCCAAAAAAGCAATCTCATCTCGACCTTCAACTGGGATTCGGGTAGATAGTTGGCCTTGTCCCCAAAGAGCTACGCTTTGTTTTAAATTCTCAAGTCGGCGAGTCAGTCTGCGAATAATGGGATAGGTTGCAATTGAAACACTAACTGCAACGAGGATAAAAAGCCAAAGCCAACCATACTTTCTTCGGTTCCAAAAAGAGTGAGGTACACGGTGGGGTAAAAAAATATGAAGCCATGTGCCTTCAGTGGTTTGAACTAAAAATTCAGTACCGGATCCATATGGCCCATCAATATTGATAGGACCGCCATTTTGACTAGATACTTCGCTTCCCTTATCGTTGGTCTGAGTTTGAGAAATGTTTCTTGGGCTAACAAAGCCGTGGGCAATGATTGTTCCCTCATTATTTCGTATGGTAATCTCACGGGGGAGTGGTTGATGTGTAGCCCTATTGACCCACCCATACAGCACAGTTACAACCGTAATAGTAAGTACAAGAGCTAACCAGATCCGAAAATAAAGCTTAGTGGTGAGGGTTTGATAAAACATTCAATCAGTCTTGTTGTTTGGCAAAGACATAGCCTACTCCGCGAACAGTCAGAATTCTTTTCGGATTCTTTATATCCCTTTCTATGCTTAGACGAATGCGTCCAATATGCACATCTATTGATCGATCAAAAGCATCAAGTTCCCTGCCCCTGACAGATTCCATTATTTGGTCACGACTTAGAACTCTACCAGCTCTTTCCGCCAGTACAAGCAACAAATCAAATTGGTAAGAAGTTAAGTCACAGGGTACACTTGAGATAGAGACTGTACGTGAATTCTTGTCAATCTCCAAAGAGCCAAATTTAAGAATTTGAGAGCGTTGTTGATCTTCGGCAGTGTGCAGTGGGTTACGTCTTCTTAAGATAGCCCTAATTCTGGCTAACAACTCTCTAGGTTCAAAAGGTTTACCTATATAGTCGTCTGCACCTAACTCTAGGCCAACAACTCTATCCATTGGGTCGCCCTTGGCCGTTAGCATTAAAACAGAAGTCAAATTTATTGGAGCGCTCGATGCACGGATTTTTCTACAAACTTCTAGACCGTCAATATCAGGGAGCATTAAATCAAGGATTACTAATTCAAAAGCCTTTTTGCTTTGTTCAAGAACGTGAAGACCTTGTAATCCAGATGATGCATGTACAACCTCAAATCCTGATTGGGTCAAATACTCGCTCACCATTTGTGCGAGTCTAAAATCATCTTCAATAATTAATAATCGTTCCATATTTTGACTTATTTTTTTGGGCATGGAGAACTTTGGCCCAAAGCATTAAAAGCTTTAGCATGCCTTATTAAACCAAATCTCATGTGAATATAAAGTAAAGAAAAGTAAACGAACCTAGATGAGACGATTGAGTTAATTTCCTTGAAACATCGAATTCATTGCTTGATAAATAGTTAGATAACTCAATGGAAATGTTCTGGTTTTTGTTTATTGATGGCTGAGATTAGTAAGATCACTGGAATGCCCAAAAGGGCAGTCGCTATGAAAAAATATTGGTATCCAAAGTGGTTTACAAAAACGCCAGAAAATCCGGCCAAAAATTTAGGAATTAAAAGCATCACTGAGCTCAAGATTGCGTATTGTGTTGCTGAATAATTAATATTTACCAGAGAAGATAGGTAAGCAATAAATGCAGCAGATGCAATTCCGCCACTTAAATTGTCCATCGAGATAACACCGATTAATGCTCGTACGTCATGTCCGTAGAAACTGAGCCATGAAAAAAGTAAATTGCTTAACGCACTGAGTATGGCTCCCCACAACAAAACCCGCATAACTCCAAAACGCACTGAAAGAGAGCCTCCTATAAAAGCGCCCAATAAGGTCATCACTACGCCGTAAACTTTGCTAACTGTTGCAATCTCGGTTTTGGTATACCCCATATCTACGTAAAAAGGATTTGCCATGATTCCCATCACAATATCACTAATTCGGTATGTGGCAATTAGTGCAAGAATAGTGAAAGCCCGCCATTTGTAACGGATACAAAAATCTTTAAATGGTGCAATCAAAGTCGAGGCCAACCAAGATTTGAAGTTGGGTGACGCAGCCTTTGGAGCGAAAGCAGGTTCTCTTGAGAAAATCACGGTAACAGTTCCAACTAGCATGGAAGCTGCCATACAAAGATAGGCAATTCTCCACCCTGAAGGGTTATAAGCATTGATATCAGCTGCATTTGAGGTATTGAGAGAGGCGATCCAAAGGGCACCTGCTCCAGCCCATATCATGGCAATACGATAACCAGTTTGATAGCATGCGGCAAGCGCACCTTGCAACTCGGAACTGGCCGACTCAATTCGGTAAGCATCTAAGGCGATGTCTTGGGTAGCCGAACCAAATGCTACAACAAGCGCGTATCCAACAAGTAACTCTAAATGAATTTGTGGATCAACATAACCCATCCCAATTAATCCAATAATGATAATGGATTGAGCCATTAGCAGCCATGCACGCCTTCTTCCTAAGGCGCGGGATATGAAAGGAAGATTAAGTTGATCAACTAGAGGAGCCCAAACCCACTTTAGACCGTAAGTCAAGCCAATCCAACTTAAAAAGCCAATCGTGGATAAGTCAACCGCTGCCTCTCTGAGCCGAAAGCTTAGAGTACCCAATACCAACAAAAGAGGTAGACCCGCAGAAAAACCAAGCGTCAACATCCTCAGGCTACCAGGTCGAAAATAAACAATTAACCAATCAGGTATCTGGACGCGAAAAGAATCTTTAAAGTTTTTTAACATTGTGTTATTGTCAACGATCTTTATTTGAATTTTCGGTTGCTTAAAAGCTAAAAATTAAAGAATGAAATATTTTCAAAAAAATCCTAAAAATAACAAATTTAAATTACTAATACTGTGCTTGTTCTTAATTTTTTGTCGGATGGGGGCAGCCAGGGAAGGGGTCAATGTTGGGGCTGAATCTGCGTTTACCAATCTTGTACCTGCAGAGCAGGTTGAACAAACAGCCAAACAACAGTATTATCAACTTTTAAATGAAGCTAAATCTAACCGCGCATTAGCCGCATCCTCACATCCATTATTTTTACAAGTGAGCGCTATTAGTCGCAGGTTAATTCCGATTGCCGTTACATGGAATAAGAGGGCTCAAGATTGGAAATGGGAGGTCAATGTCATAGGTTCAAATACTGTAAATGCTTTTTGTATGCCGGGCGGAAAAATTGCAGTTTACAGCGGCCTTTTGCAGCAACTCAAATTAACTGACGATGAAGTCGCTATGGTTTTAGGTCATGAGATGACACATGCTGTTCGTGAACACGCAAGGGAGCGAATGGGCAAAGGAGAGGTCACCCAAGGGGTGGCTGCGGTTGGGGGCTTCGTTGCGGCTCAGGTGTTTGGAATAGACCCAAGGTTAACTGGTATGGTTGCAAGACAGGGTTCTGAGTTGTTGCTATTGAAATTTAGTAGACAAGACGAGACAGAGGCTGACTTAATCGGAATGGAACTCGCTGCTAGGGCGGGATATGACCCTAGAGCTGCAATAACGCTTTGGCAAAAAATGTCTCAAATGAACTCTAATAGCCCTCCCCAATGGCTCAGTACTCATCCCGCCGCTCAGACCAGAATTAAAGAGCTTGAGAATAATCTATCACGAGTTATGCCTCTTTATCATCAGGCAAGAAAAAACCAAGGCTTGCAATAATTGATTTGGTGAGACGCCAGAATACTTTTATTAATTTTGATCACCGACATGCGTAGAATTTTTAATAGCAGCCAAAACACACTGTTTTTGCCTCTCGCGAGCCTTAATTTTTTGCTCTTCGCTAGTTTGATCAAAACAGTTATCGCAACTCACACCCAATTCGAACTTGATAGAATTTTCATTCTCTTTAGTGATGGGTTGTCTACAGACTCTACATAAATGGTACTGCCCTGGACGAAGTGCATGATCAACTGTAACTCTTTCGTCAAACACAAAACACTCCCCCTGCCATAGGCTCTCATCTTTAGGAATTGTTTCCAAATATTTAAGAATACCTCCCTGTAAATGGTAAACCTCATCAAAACCAAGACTTTTCATGTATGCGGTTGATTTTTCGCACCTTATACCGCCAGTGCAAAACATAGCTACTTTGGGCTTTTGATTTTTTAAAAGTATTGGCTGGTGTTTTACCCATTCAGCTAGTTCTGTGAACTTCCTAATTTTGGGGTCGATTGCACCTGAAAAAGTACCTAATTCAACTTCGTAATCATTTCTAGTATCGATAAGGACAACATTTGGGTCTTGGATGAGGGAATTCCAATCCTCTGGTTTTACATACGTCCCTGTTGTGATGTTGGGGTTAAGATTAGGGACACCAAACGTTACGATCTCTTTCTTCAGTCTTACCTTCATTCTTCTGAATGGTTTGAGGTGTGTCCATGATTCTTTATGTTGCAGATCATGGAAGGCAGGATCCGATTTAAGAAAAGAAAGTACGGCTCTGATATCATTTTCTAAGCCACTGATGGTGCTATTGATGCCCTCTCGGGCTAGTAATATGATGCCCTTGATATTTTGCGCTTCACAAAACTCAAGGATAGGCTCTCTTTTTGACTCAAAGTCAGGTAAGTCCACAAATTTGTAGAATGCCGCAGTTAAAAACAAAGGCGTATTTGGAGCGGTTTGTTGATCCAATTGATTAAACATGTTGATTGAGTTGCAGATATCAACCAAAGTGGTTATTTGGTAAAGAGAATTTCACTATTTTACTGCCAGTTGAGCAGTTCGAAAAAAATCAAAAGCAAAACTTGATATAGCTCAAAATTAACTCTTAAATCTTTATACCTTGAGCTTTAAGATGCAATCTTTCAAGTCTTGGATATTTATGGGTTTAGAAATATGACCGTCCATGCCGTAGCTTTTAATTTTTAAGAGATCATTAGGAAAAGCGTAACCCGTCAATGCGACTATTTTTGTTTCCTTATTGATTCCTTTTGAGCGAATAATCTGAGTTGCTTGTTGACCACTCATATTTGGCATCTCCAAATCCATCAATACTAAATCAAACTTAGTGTTCATTGCAAGCGAGACTGCTTCCTTGCCGTTAGCAGCCTGAAAAAAAGTGTGTCCGTACTTGGATAAAATACGAATAATAATTTCCCGGTTCAACTGGACGTCATCGACTATTAAAATTTTGTAGTGCTTGTTGGTGGCTCGATTTACTAAATTTTCAACTTCAAGCGGAAGTGCGAAAGCTTCTTGAAAATCAAGAACTATATGAAATGTTGTACCAAACTGTTCCTTTGAATGAACAGAAATAGAACCTCCCATTGCATCAATTATGCTTTTGGTAATAGTCAATCCAAGTCCACTCCCCCCATAATAACGAAAGATTGAAGAATCTGCTTGCTCAAATTTATCAAAAATCCGATTAATCGAATCAAGGGGAATTCCAATACCTGTATCAGTAATTTTTAAATTTAGAGTTAAGAGCTTAAGATTTTTTCTCCTCAAATCAGAAATTACTTTAACTCCTCCAGTATGAGTAAATTTAATTGCATTAGAAATTAAATTAATAAGAATTTGACTTATTCTTATGGGATCGCCAACAAGGAGATATTTAGAAAGCCCAGATATTTTCAAATCTAGGGTTAGATTCTTTTGTTTTGCCTCTTGTTTGAATAAATATACCGTTGACTCAAGTACCTCCTTTAAATTAAATTCTAGGTGTTCTAGACTTAATTTGCCCTCTTCAATTTTGGATAAATCTAGTATGTCGTTCAAAATTTTCGAAAGCACTTGGGTGGTGTTGATAATACGTTGCAAGTCGATTTTCAATTTTGGATCAATACTCTCCTCTTTGATAGCCTGAGATAAGCCCAGGATAGCATTAAGGGGGGTTCTTATCTCGTGACTCATCGTAGCTAAAAAATTACTTTTAGCGTTGCTTTCTGCCTGTGTCTTTAATTTACTTTGTTGTAGAGCGTTTGAATTAAAAAACCACGAGAGAATTGATTTATTGCTTCTAATCGAGTTTTTTGCAGCAACAAAGATAACGAAACAAAAAATTGAAGTTAATAAGCTTAGACCAATTGAATTAAACTGCCAAGAATTTGGTAAATCACTTTTTGCTAAACCCATCAAAATTGCAAAGGGTAGATGATTAAATCTTTGAAATGCATAAATTCTTTCAATATTATCAATGGGAGAAACTGCCGAGTAGGTAGCTGTAGTCGCATCTATATTGGAGTATAAAAAATCTTTAAGTTTGTTGGATGTGTTCGCAAAACCAGGGCCAGCGCCTGGCCCTGTGCCAGCTGGAAGTCTGATAATTTGAATTAAATTTTTATCTCTTAGGCTTATAACCCCTTTTTTACCAAGATTGATATTCAAAAAGGAAGCATTGATTGAATCTATTGGTATTTGAAGAAATACTACTCCATAAAATTTATTTTTAATAGAGAGCCTTTTCGCTCTAAAGATTGACCATTCACTGTTTGGTAATATTTTTATCGGATCAGTGAAAAGAAAATCTGAAGAAGAGTTAAAAATATAAGGTAATAAACTCAGCAAAAGAGGATTTAACTTATCCCTAACATGATCTTTATCTGTTGAGGTATTTAATTTGACAAGCCCCTCGGGTGTTGAAATCAGCAAGCTCATATTTTTGAGTGGTAAGTGCTCTATTTCCTCTTTTATTTGAAGCCTAAATGCATTTAATTCTATTTTGTTAGACAAATCCATTTCTAAATATCTTGAGCCAATGTTATTCATGATTGACTCAGTTTGATCAAGCGAGCTTTCTACTTGTACGGCAATAATTTTTGCAGTATTTTGAATGTTTGATTTTGCAGACCTATCGTCCTCTGAGAGTTGAATCCATAATAATAAAAAACAAATGGCGATAAATATCAATGACACCAATGAGGGGACTAGATAATGATTTAGAGGCTGTTTAAAACGAGAGATTAAATATTTGTAAGCCGAATTCATGAGATCAGGGCGAAAGTTCTTTGAATAGAATATGGTTTATTCAAAGCGCTTAGTCAATAAATATTTTCACAGACTTTGATAATTATCTGGCGTAAATACTTGTCCTAAATAAGCTTTAATTCGCAAGTCGAATCAAAACAGAACAAATAGAGTTTTTCTTAAATAAATCAGTCACAAAAAACAAAGAGAATTAAATCTTTTAAATTGGATAATTTATGAAGATATTAAGATTAGGTTTTTGTTTAGTTTTGCTATTGACTTCATTCAAATCATTTTCAGAAATGGACAATCCATATAGGTGCGAGGGTGTTAAAGTGATTTTTAGAATCTCAGATATAGTTCCTGGTGGTTCGATTGAAGGCATAAAGAAAGCAACACAGATGCATGAGTCTTGGTACCGAGCCAATGGTGTGAAACATAATCGTCTTGTCTTGGGTGAAATTTATAAGACCGACTCAAATACAAATACTATATTTGCAGACAATACGAAAGTGATTAGTTTGCACATTGATACTCCCAACCCTGAAGAGGGTACAGTTGCCAAAAACTGGGGCGATGCTGGCTATAAGGAATTTATATCTGAGTACAATAAAAATTCAAAAATCACAAACGAAATCAGGGCTTGTTTACCAAAAGGCGTATTCATTCAAAATTGAAAATATTAACGCTTAGCAATAAACAAATGCATCACTTAAAAGAGACAAGTAGTTAGTTGACCTAAGAGATTTATTCAATGATCAAATTTTGAATTCGTAATTAGCAATAATTGGCGCATGGTCTGAGAATCTCTCAGCCTTGTGTATTTGAAAATCCCTAGCAAGTTGTCCAAGTGCCTGAGTAGCTATTTGATAATCTAAACGCCATCCCACGTTATTAGTCCACGCTTGTCCTCTGTTGCTCCACCACGTATAGCAATCATCAGTCGTATCTGGGTGTAGATGTCTGTAAACATCTGTTAACCCTGTTTCGCTTAACAACTTAGTCATCCATTGTCTTTCTTGGGGTAGAAATCCACTGTTTTTTTGGTTGCTTTTCCAATTCTTTAGGTCTTTTTCGTGGTGAGCAATGTTTATATCACCGCATAAAATAAATTCGCGAGACCCTTTAAGTGTTTTAATGTGAGGTTCAATGGCATCTAAAAAACGATATTTAGCCTCTTGCCTATCCTCCCCAGAAGAGCCACTCGGAAAATAACTACTGATGATGGAGAGTTTTCTTGAAGGAGTATCAAAACATAGCTCAACATAACGCCCTTCTGCATCGAACTCAGAGTTCCCAAAGCCAACCCTAACATCACTGGGCTCGTGTTTGGTGTAGATACCGACGCCGGAGTAACCCTTTTTTTCCGCGAAATGAAAATGACCTTCTAGTCCGGCCAGATTTTCTAATGAGCCTTGGATGTCTTCTTTTTGAGCTTTAAGCTCTTGAACACAAATACAATCGACACTAGATTGACTCAACCAATCTTCAACACCTTTGCGGGCTGCTGAGCGAATTCCGTTGAGATTTAGAGATATGAGTTTGAACAAAGGGAGCCTTTAATGCAAAGTTTTGAGTTGGCTAGGGATGAATTAGCCCAAGATTTCATACAGTTTTCGATAGATTGTGGGGTGCTTAAATTTGGAGAATTTAAAACCAAAGCAGGTCGAATTTCTCCATATTTTTTTAATGCTGGATTGTTTAACGATGGACATAAACTCGGCAAATTAGCTCAGTTTTATGCCAAACGTATTCTAACAAGCCAGTTAGAGTTTGACATGATTTTTGGTCCTGCTTATAAGGGAATTCCGCTTGGTGCAGCAGTAAGTATAGAACTTGCAAGACTAGGGAAAACCGTACCTTTTGCTTATAACCGAAAGGAGATCAAAGATCACGGAGAGGGTGGCAATATTGTTGGTGCAGAGTTAGTGGGGCGAGTGTTAATTATTGATGATGTAATTAGCGCAGGTACAGCCGTCAGGGAGTCTATCGAACTCATCAAGACCGCAGGTGCTGTACCGTACGCGATTGCCATAGCTCTTGATCGACAAGAGCGAGCCACGATAATTCGAGACGGTAAGGTCATAGACTCTGACAACAGCGCAATCGATTACATTCGCTCAGAGATTGGTCTTAAGGTCTGTACGGTCGCTTTGCTTGAAGACCTTCTATCGTTTTTAAAAAGAAGCAAAGATCCCGCTTTACAGCTGCACTTAAACAACGTTCAAAGCTACCGTGATCAATACGGACCGAGGTAGTTATTATTGAAGTTTTTTCTTTAGTAGTTCAGTTAATTGTTGAGGGTTAGCCTGGCCTTTACTGGCCTTCATAGCTTGTCCAATTAAGGCATTAAAGGCTTTTTCCTTACCTGCCTTGTACTGTGCAACATTATCTGCATTCGTTGCAATGACTGTGTCCACCAATGATTCTAGGGCTCCAATATCATTTACTTGTTTAAGCCCCTTTGATTGGATCAGCTGATCAATATCTGAGTCTGGGCTGGACCAAAGAGAGTCTAAGAGAGTTTTTGCTGAGTTGTTGGAAATATCGCCGCTGGAGATTCTAGAAATGAGAGTTCCTAGCATTGTGGAGCTGACGGGGGAGTCTTGTATGTCAATGTTCTCCTCGTTTAGTTTTCGCGACAATTCACCCATCACCCAATTACTCGCTAATTTTGCTTGTCCACAATGACTAACCGTCTCCTCAAAGTAGGCCGCCATATGACTACTTTGAGTCAGGGTTGAGGCGTCATATACAGGTAAAGAATAGTCTGTCACAAATCGGTCTGCCATAGCTCTTGGGAGCTCAGGCATAGTAGCGCGGACTTGATCGATCCATTCACTTGAAATCTCCAGGGGAGGCAAATCTGGGTCGGGGAAGTAACGGTAATCAGCTGCATCTTCTTTACTTCGCATGCTTCTGGTTTCGCCAGTATCAGGATCAAATAACACAGTAGCTTGTTCGATTTTTTTGCCGTCCTCGATTTGTTCAATTTGCCAGCGAACTTCAAAGTCAATGGCTTGTTGCATGAACTTGAAGCTGTTTAGATTTTTAATTTCTCGACGGGTACCCAAGGGCTGACCTGGTTTACGAACAGATACGTTTGCATCGCATCTAAAAGAGCCCTCTTGCATGTTTCCGTCGCAAACTTGGATCCAAGTAACAATTTTGTGTAACTCTTTTGCATATGCTACTGCCTCTTGGCTAGAGCGCATGTCGGGTTCGGTGACAATTTCTAAAAGGGGTGTACCGGCTCTGTTTAAATCAATGCCACTCAAACCCACAAAATCTTCATGCAATGACTTGCCAGCATCCTCTTCAAGATGCGCTCTGACCAATCGAACGCTTTTTTGGGTATCACCTAAAAAGAAAGAAACTTCTCCACCCTGAACTACAGGAATTTCAAATTGACTAATTTGATAGCCTTTGGGTAGGTCAGGGTAGAAATAATTTTTGCGAGCAAAAATGCTTCTTTGCGAAATATGAGAGCCCAAAGCGAGACCGAGTCTTATTGCACATTCAACCGCTTTCATATTCATGACGGGTAATGCGCCGGGTAGTGCCAAATCAACCGCACATGCCTGTGTATTTGCTTGTGCCCCAAAGTGGGTTGATGCCCTGGAGAAAATTTTACTATTTGTTAAGAGTTGTGCGTGCGTCTCAAATCCAATGACAACCTCGTACCCTTGCACTAATGTAGAGTACGTCGATGCATTGTCTTCAATGCTAGGTTTAGAATGATTAGAGGATTTGCTCATTGGGCATCTCCAGTTTTAGTTTCAATCATCGATTCAGTTGGGATCATGGTGTGCCACTGGGTATGCGACTGGAACATATGAGCCACATTGAGCAGTTTAGATTCCTGTAGATAATTTCCAATAAGTTGCATACCAATTGGAAGTGGTTTTGAATTTAGGCTCATGCCGCAAGGAACGCTCATGGCTGGCAAGCCAGCAAGGGAGGCTGGTAATGTAAAGATGTCTGCAAGATAGCTACTAAGGGGATCTGATACTTTTTCTTTAAGTCCCCAAGCTGGAGTTGGTGCTACAGGACCCAGTATTAAGTCACATTTCATAAATGCAACTTTGAAATCTTCTGCAATCATGCGTCGTATTTTCTGTGCTTGAAGGTAATAGGCATCGTAATAACCATGCGACAAGACGTATGCACCAGTCATGATCCTTTTTTTAACTTCTTCACCGAATCCTTGCGATCTGGTTTTTTTGTACATATCAATTAAGTCTGTGTACTCTTTTGCTCTAAATCCGTAACGTACGCCGTCAAAGCGGCTTAAATTAGAACTTGCTTCAGCGGGGGCAATGATGTAGTAGACAGGAATGGAGAGTTCGGTTTTTGGTAAGGATATTCTTACAAACTCAGCGCCAAGTTCTTTTAGGAC
>Ga0007809_10000012_pt1 | contig 67612 bp, 51 predicted proteins | sample CryBogCBE02Aug07_FD_60383 | JGI IMG/M metagenome (GOLD analysis project Ga0007809, IMG submission 60383) | Freshwater microbial communities from Crystal Bog, Wisconsin, USA - CBE02Aug07 | ecosystem: Environmental > Aquatic > Freshwater > Lake | place: Crystal Bog, Wisconsin, USA | collected...
GTTGCTCGTAAAGCATTGACACAAGATAAAGTCCATGATAGAATAGCTAGAACAAATGCAATGTATTACCATGCCGACTATGTTAATCCTGGTTGGAATCATAACAAAGTAGTTGCTAAAATAGGAAGACATATCTTTTACGCTTATGACAACTAAAATAGAATTTAAAATTACCGATTATGGTGATGCAGGTATTATGCTTGTGAGAGAGAAATGGTATAATCCAATAATTGAAGGTGTACCGCCTTCACACTCACAAGTCATATTAATGGAAAAAGAAGAAATGAATTTATTAATGAATACATTAGGAAATTATGCCAACAAAGGATGAAATACGTGATTTCAGTATGATGGTTAAAGAATTGGCAACCAAAATGAAAATTGGATTAATGGATGCAATTTGTCATCATTGTAAAGAAACAGGATTAGAAATTGAAGTTGCTGCTACACTTATATCTTCAGCACTCAAAGCAGAAATTAGAGAAGAAGCACAAGAATTAAATTTATTAAAGAAAACATCAAAGTTACCAATATGAACAAACCTAAAATAAGTTGCATATATCTTGATATGGATGGTGTGATTGCCGATTTCGTAAGACGATATAGAGAACTCTATCATATGTATCCAAAACAAGCGGAGGGTCAGAAAAAGTTTGACCATTTCTTTGATGACTTTATTGCTACAAATCAATTTGCCACACTAGATTTAATGCCAGGCGCTATGGAAGGAATTAGTTTTCTTCGCAAAGCACCTGTACCAACACAAATGCTTTCTTCTACTTCAAATGAAGAGCGTTATGATGATATTTCAAAGCAAAAGATGGTCTGGTTACAAACTCATGGTATTACATTCAATCCTATTTTTGTACCGGGTAAGCAGTTAAAACAGAAATATGCGGCGCCCGATAAAATTATTATTGATGACACCGAGTCGGTTATTGACCAATGGAAAGCAAAGGGTGGTATTGGTATACTTCATAAAGATTGGCCAACAACATTGGCTATTTTAAGATTATATGTTTGACAATCGCCTAAATAATATGATATACTAGCAGTTGATTATGAGTAGTTTGTGGATAATTCGTTTATACATCGTTACACACCGTTAATAAGGAGCATTATATGAGTTTTGCAAATCTAAAACGCCAATCAGGCAACCTCGACAAACTTAAAACAGCAGTTGAGGCACTCTCAAGTAAAGAAGAAGGCAGTTCTAAATCAGAAAACTTTTGGAAACCAGAAGTAGATAAAGTTGGTAATGGTCTTGCCGTTATCCGTTTTCTACCTGCACCAGAAGCCGATGGTGATGACGCATTGCCTTGGGTTAAATCATTTACACACGGATTCCAAGGTCCTGGTGGTCAATGGTTAATTGATGAATGTTTGACCACTAAGGGTCAGCAATGTCCTATCTGTGATTATAATTCTTCATTGTGGGCTACAGGCATTGATGCAAACAAAGAAGTAGTTCGTAAACAAAAGCGTAAGCTAAGTTATATTGCTAACGTATACATTGTATCGGATCCAAAACATCCTGAGAACAATGGCCAAGTTAAGTTATTTAAGTTTGGTAAGAAAATCTTTGATAAGATTACTGCCGCTATGAATCCTGAATTTGAGGGTGATGAAGCAGTTAATCCATTTGATTTATGGAAAGGTGCAAACTTCAAGTTAAAGATTCGTAAAGTTGATGGTTATCAAAATTATGATTCTTCATTATTTGAATCACCAGGCCCTTTATTGAATGATGATGATGAGTTGGAAGCAATTTGGAAGAAAGAGTTTTCTCTACAAGAGCAGATTGCTGATTCTAAGTTCAAGTCTTATGATGAGTTACAGAGTAGATTGAATAAAGTATTAGGTTTAAATGGTGAAACAGTTGCACCTAAGACTACTGTTGAAACAATCAAAGAGCAAGTAAAGAAAGCACCTAAGATTGATGAAGAAGATACTCCGTTTGAACCAGATGTAACTGAAGATGATGATTTAAGTTATTTTGCTAAGATGGCAGAAGAAGATTAATTCTTCTAAATATCAGTAACACACCCGCCATGCCTCTCAATGATGCACACTTTGGCGGGTTTTTTATACCGGAATTGTAGAGTTGGTAATTACTTTGAGTATTGTAGAATCGTCATCTCTTGCTCTAGATGGTTGTAATTGTTTAATTTCATCTTTTAGATTACCAATATTATTAACTTTATTAATTACAGTTGTTGAAGCTTCTTTATTTTTTTCTATCATACTATTTGTTAAATTATTCAATTCTTCACTAACAGTATTAAATTTATTTAATATTTCATTTGTTTCTGGATGATTTTTTAAGTATTCAACTTTTATTTCTTGAAATTTTTCTTCTGCTGCACCCGTAACATATTCTTCACCTTCTTTTAATTTTTCTGGAATTTTTACGGCTCTTACAAAATCTAAAGTACTGGCAACATTTCCTCGGCCTTCACCATCAAGTTTAATGAATTTTAAAGGTGCAGTGCTGACAGGAGTATTTTTTTGTCCATATACAGTACCGGTCATTCTTAATTCTTTATTATCAAGACCTTTTAAAGATTTATTTTCATCTGTTCCTGAAACTTGATAACCCGCTTCTTTCATTCTAGGAACTAAAACTTCTTGTTCATATTTTACCTTTTCGGCGTAATATTGTGATGCTAATTCATTAAATTTTTCTTTAATTTTATTTAATGCTTCTGGTGTGGTATGTGGATTTTGCCTTGATTTTTGATATTGTTCTCTCAGTCCATCCATTTGTTTAGCAATTTGTGCCGCTTTCGGGCCAATTTCAATTTCATCACCATATTCTTCATATTTTTGAGTAGCATAGAGTCCTGCTGCACCCACACCAATAGCGGCTAAGCCAAGTCCAGCGCCAGTAGTCATAACTTCAGCTAGTGCAGCAATTCCTGGAATTTTTTTAGCTAAACCTAAAATTTGTCTAGAAACAAAACCTATAAAAGGCACTATTAATTTTTCTATTAATGATGTACTTAATGATATAATCAATTTAGCAATAGGTTTAATTAAGAGCCCAAATACTTTTAACACATTATTTCCTATAACTTCCAATACTAAACCACCAATAGAAGAAAATAAACTGCCTATTAAAGGTATTGCTTTCAAAATTAAAGATAATGGTTTTAAAATAATACCTAACGCAGACTTCATACCTGAAAGCATTTTTTCAATCCAAGATTCGCCTTTTTTTGGTTCTTCCATTTTTTCTTCTTTACTCATTAATCCTTCGATGAGTTTTTTGTGTCTTTTTTTATCTTCGTCAATTTGTTCTTGGCGAAATGCTTTTTCTATTTCATATTTTTTAACTTCATCTTGATAATTTTTTTCCATGAAATTATACATCTTAGCCAATATATCGGCAGAAGAATCACCAGATTTTAATTTTCCAGATTGATTTGGACCAACGGTGCTTATTTGTGGATTTTTTTTATTTTTTTTATTTCCACGAACACTAAAAGAATCATTTTGTAATTCATAATTATTCGATTTGGTCGTTAATCCGCCAAGAATCTTCGAAAGATTTAAAGATTCTTTTATACCAGATGCTCTGTTTTTAAATTTTTCTGAATATTCCATTTTAATCTACGTAGTTGTATTGTTTTTTTAATAATGGTGGGTAAGAATATTCGTTTTCTTCTCCCATAGCATATGTAGTTGCCGGTTTAATCACATTAGTGGTATTATTTACTATATTTAAACCTGAAGATGCATCAGCAACCTTCATATCTTTTTTCATATCTCTTGTTTCACTATAAGTTTTATCAGCAGAAGATAATTTATAATCAGGTACAACAGGATTTAAATTAAATGATTCAGATTTTGTAACATCAACTTTTTGACCATCTTTTAATAATTCATAATGTAAGTGTGGACCTGTAACATGACCTGTTGCACCCACTTCACCTATTTTTTGCCCAGCAGAAACTATGTCACCAACCCTAACATCAGTCTTTGAAAGATGTGCATATCTCGTTTTAAAACCACTACCATGGTCAACTTCAATATAAGTTCCATAACCACCTTCTTGGTAACCAACAGTAGAAACTTTTCCATCTTTAGTTGATACAACAGGATCATGTAAATTGCCTTTAATATCTACACCACCATGTTCTCCCGATACACCGCCCAACATTCTTTTACCAAATGGGCTAGTTATATTTTTAGGTAATATCTTGGCTAAGTTTGTTGTAGGTTTTGATTCTTTATCCAACGACATTTTAAATTCTTCACGACCAGCAAAACCTTTGTTACCACCTTTACCACCTTCATAAGTTGATGTTCCTTTTGTGTTTTTAATTGCTGCCCAAATTTTTGCGGTTTCATCAATTGCTTTAGATAAATCTTCTTCACTTCCACTTTTTTTATATTTTGCAACGGATGGTGCTCGTTTTTCAATTTGATAACTAGCCAATTTATCTTGTATTTCTTTATTAAATTTTTCTTCACCAGTTAACTTTAAACCTTTAACTGTATCCGAAAGTGTATCAGGAGTAAATTGATAGGCACCAGCCGCAAATATTTTTTTCTCTTTTTGCATTTTCATGACTTCATTTATTGTCATGTTTTCTAATCCTGGCAATCCTCCTGGAGTATCTCCCGCCACTCCTTTATTGATTGCATGATATCCTGCAGATCCTGCTTCATATTTTCGTATGAGAGATAATAAATCTCCCGTATCTGTCATTTTTGTTTCTGTTTTTGGTAAATTTGATAAATCCAAATTAAAGTCTTTCATTGCATCTTTGAAAGTTTCTTCAAATTTTTCTTTCCAATCGGTATTAAGTAAAATATCACCTCCAATAGCTGCAATACCATAAATGTTTTGCAAGAATCTTGGGCTTCTACTTTTTTTAATTTTTCCCGAACTTGATTTAAGATTTTTCTTTTTGGATATTTTTGATGGTTTTATATTAGAAACCGCACTTACAGATTCTATGGTTTCTTCTAATGCATTTTCTTTTTTTTTATTAACTTCTCTTTGATATTTTTTCTCATCTCTTGTTTTTTTATTTTGAAATGATTGTTGCTCTTGCATAAGATTATACATTTTAGCAAGAATGTCAGCTTCGCCATCACCAACTTGAACTTCTTTAACGGGGCCTTGGCCTATTTTGGTACGTTCAGGATCTTTTTTTGTATCTACCGTTGATGATTCTTGTGTTTGTTTTGTATTGGGAGCACCAAACAAAGATTGATTGTTTTGTGCTTGTTGTCTTGCGGGATTAGGCTTTGCTACACCCGATAAAAGATTTGAAATAATTGGGCCAGAATTTGATGTAAAAGTTTCACCCATTTTTTCAAGTTGAGCTCTTTGTGATAATATATTATCACGGCGTTGAACATCTTCTTCAGTAACGCCATATTTTTTTCTTAGTTCTTGTTGAATTTCTAGTCGTCTTTTTTCTTGCTCAATTTTCCTCCATTCGTCAATTATTTCTCTTTGGTCAGAACTCAACAGACTCAAATTATTATCAATTAGTTTTAATGTTTCTTCAAATTTACCTTTACTCAAAAGGTCCCATATTACCAATTCATTTGGTTTTTCTTTTTTAGATTCTTTTGTCTGTGGTGTTTTTTTTATTTCTGTGCCAGCACCCTCAGTAGAATAACCTTTACCTTCTTGCAAAGGTTCTGGTTTATCAATACCATGAAGTTTATTGATTAATTGTGAGATACCTCTAGCAGTTTTTCCCGCCATTTATCGCCTTTTCATTGCAGCTTGTTGTTGTTTTATTTTTTCATTTTCTTCTTCAATATGCTGAACGAGCATAGCAATATACACATCTCTCTCCCACGGTATCATATTTTCAAGTTCCGTGAGAGAATACTTATGGTGTTGCATCAAAGAGAAATTAGTTTTATAATAATTTCTCAAATTGTCATAACAAAATATTACCCGAAAAAACTTTCGAGCCCTTCCATATTAATACTATGGTCAAATCCACACTTAGAACATTTTATTTCAATTTTCTTATTCATTCGTGGTAGATTTTCAAAGAATTGTTCCATTTTACTAAACTGTTCTTGATTCAACGATTCAATAAATTGTAATAATTCTTCTCTTGGTGTTTCATATGCGTGGTAATATTGTTCACCATCAAAAATCCATTCAACACTATCCATCATTACTTCAAATGCAACATCTACCGCTGACTCTTTGTTCTTTAACTTTTGTACCAAAGAAAATTCAGGATATTTCATCTTAATTGAAATTTTATCTGTAATCTGAATTACTTCTTTGTTATTTTCACTAAACTCTACTTTAATATCCAGTAAATTAAAACTGGCTTCCATTCTATTACCACATTGTTTGTCATTTACTTCATTAGTACAAACATATTTGTTTTCTACAATTTCACCAACAGAACGAGCACGAAGATTAATAAAATAATATTCAATATCAATTACAGGTAGTTTATCAATATCAATATTTTCTGTAATGGTGCAATTGTTTAATATTTGACGAATGTTTCTTTCAATCGTTTCTTTATCGTCTGATTCCATCGCCATCATTAAATTCTTTTGTTCTTTTACTAAGAACGGTCTGAATTGAATTTTCTTTTTAGAAAGAGGCAATTCTAATTCATATGTTGGTGCATCAATTTTTGGCAAAGCCATTTTAAATCTCCCTATTCAAATCAATTAAAGTGATGATATTAATGAAGTCAAGGCACCTGATGCAAAGTTTTGACTCAATGTACTTACGGTAGCATTTTGCCATTGTTTATAGACAAATATTACTGTTAGTTCATGAAACTTATCAGATGACCAATCTAAATCCATTTGTTGTACGTCAATTGGAAATGCTTCTTGTAATACTCCAGCATAAGTCAAATTATTTGATACGTCATATTGATTAACCACAACGTCTACAGCATAATTTGATTTATATTGAAAATTGTAAGTTGTTGTCGGATTAATTAATTCCATCCAAGCATCAAAAAATATCTTTTCATTCATATCATCAGAAACAATAAAAGTAAATTCTGCTTGTTCATAATTTGTGTGATATGGAAACTTTTCGACTGGTGCAGAACCCATTTTCTTTTCAGCAGTTTCAAATACTCTGCCAGGTAATTGAGCCTGTTTACACCTAAAAGTTAAACCTCTTGCAGAAGTGATATAAGAAGCCAATGATAAAGGAACAGGAATAGTTACATCAAATCTTGATGGGCGAGCAATATCAACATTAAAACTGGCACGAAAATCGTTTATATTACCAGGCATTTATACCCCTTTTATTTCGTTTACTGAATCTTCCCAAACTTCTTGTGGTTTGGCACCCTTAAATTGTTGTACCGGTAATACCAATGCCACTTCCCACTCATTTGGCTGAACGGCAAGTATTTTTGATTTAATATGACCATGTAAATAACGCTTAATACATGGTTTAAACTCTCTAAACCGCTTGGAGGCCTGCAAAATGTCATAGGTGACTTTAATTCTCTTAATCTCATTTTCAGGTGTGTAGGTTGCGTAATCCATGAGTTTACCGATAAATGCCAACCTATATTTAAGTGGCAAATAATGAAGATTTAAGCCTAAAAAGCCATCTGGATATCTCTGTAATGCCAATACCAAAGGGAACTTATCATAATACGGTAAATCATCTTTACCTTTTGGGTCATAAAAGAAATAATACAAATAACCCAACATAAATTTATTAGTTTGTCTAAATTCTTCACGAGCAATCGCACCAGGTACAGAAGATAGACCTCTTAAATTTTGAATCTTGTTTAATAACCATTGAACAGATTTTTTGGATAATGCTTCCAATTCTGCTGGTTTTTGCTGTGCGAGTGTTGTTAGTTTAGATGCCATATTCTATTTAGTTGATACCTAGATGTTCTTCGGTTAATACTTTAAACTCCCAACCACGGTCTAAACAGTATTCGTTAGCCGCTTTCCATTTTGCCTGATTGACACCATAGGTTACAACTTCATTTACATATTGTTTAGTCATTCTTTGGCGTGGTTCAGGAGGCAAAGTTTGTTTTTTTGGTTTAACTTCAAGCATCATAGTCTTGAGTTTACCTTCTTTAGTTCTTATTTTAACTAAAAAATCTGGGAAATATCTATGTCTTTTACCATCAGCTGGTGATATATAAGGAACAATCAATTCTTCAGAAGCCCAATTAATAATATCGTCATTATTGTCTAACCAATGCATTACTTTCGCTTCCCAACTCGAGCGATAGACAATATTTGTAGGATCCCCAATATATTTTTGAGGGTTACGAGGTTTAAATAGTCCAGAATATGCCATAAATAGTATATATTCAACAAAAAAGGTTACCATGGCTTTTACAGTAATTCCTACAAATATTGGTGGTGTCAGTTTAAATTCCTTAGCTAATCCTTTGGCTTCACTTCTAAATGGGACACCTTCAGCTCAGGTAATGACTTATCCATCAGATTTGGGTTCAAATCCTGCCATGGGACATGCGGTCATATTTCAAGCATATGATTATAAAACAGGATTAGGAAATTCGGCTGCAAATTTTGTAAATCAACTTGGTGCTGGAATTTCAAATGCTATTAGTGGCGAAAATGCATCTTTACCTACTGCAGAAAGTTTTTTAAATAATGTACAAACTGGATTAGGAAAAATTGCAAACTTAGGCCTAAAAAGTTTAACAGCAAGTCAGTATACTCCGTTAACACAAGGAGCGCCATTAGCCACAATTAATTTGTTTATGCCAGAAGAATTGCAAGTAGAATATAATGCAGACTGGAATAAAGTTAGTTTAACAAAAGAATTAGGTTTAGCGGGCATAGCCGCAACTGCTTACTCAGACATAAAAGCAAATGGTCTTAGAAAAGATTTAGTAACTCCTTATGCAATCAAAGCCGCATCAGCAATAGCATCAGGTGTTCTTGGTCAAGGAGCCGCCTTAGCTGCTCAAGCGGCAGGTATTGCAATGACCAATCCACAAACTCAGTTACTATTCCAAGGTACTGATTTACGAGAATTCACATTACAGTTTATTCTTACACCAAAAACTTCATCTGAAGCACAAACAGTAAAAAATATTTGTGATTCTTTTGCTTATTTTAGTTTACCTGGTTTATCAGGAAGCCAAGTCGGTGGTAGTGGTCAATATTTTACTCCACCACAAGTATTTAAAGTTCAATTTCAATTTCTAGGTGGAACTGGAATAACAAATACAATTTCTAATGCAATCTACTCTGCATTGAATAGTACAGGATTAAATGTTTTAACAAATGCTTTAGGTAACGGAGGTTCTTCGTTGATAACAGGAGGTAGTCCTGCTAAAACATTTACAATAAAAGATTGTGTATTACTAAGTGTTGGTGTTGATTATACACCAAATGGTTGGGCAACATATCAAGATGGTTATCCCGTGCAAACAGTATTGTCTTTAAGATTTAGAGAATTGACAGTATTTACTAAAGAAGATGTAAATAATACTGCTGTTAAAAATAATTATTCATCTACACAATTTACAGATTCAATTGTAAATAACATATCACCTAGTAATGGCCCAATAGTTGGCACAGGAGATTTTTCTACAGGAACTTCTTCAAATGGAACAGGCATAGGATAAAATACAATGAGATACTTCAATTCTTTACCTTATCTTATAACTACTGATTATAACGGTAATACATATGCTCTTAAAAATTTATTAATCCGCACAGAATTAATACCACAACTTGCAAAAAATCCTTTGATATTTTATCAATATGCTTTGCAAGATGGTGATACTCCAGAAATAGTTGCCAACAAATATTATAGTGATTCATATAGATACTGGATTGTTTTATATGGTAATTCTAATATTTTGGATCCTCAATTAGATTGGCCATATTCAAATCAACAATTTCAAGCATATTTAATTGATAAGTATTCAGAAGCAGCAGGTGGTGCAGAGAATGTTTTAGGTTACACACAATTTGCATTACATCATTATGAAAAAGTAACGACCACAATCGATAATGATAGTGGAACAACAGCAATTAAAACTGTTGAAATTGATGCAGACACTTATCATTCAATAGTACCCTTTACACAAACACAAACTTTTCCGGATGGTTCTTCTGTAACATATACATTATCAACAAATCTTGTAACAATATATGATTATGAATACAATGCAAACGAAGCAAAAAGAAATATTAATATAATCAATTCTAATTTTGCAAATGCATTGGAAACACAATATAAAAATTTAGTGAGCAAATAATATGGCAACAAATAATAGTGTAGCCGGCACACAATATGTGCGCTATCCTAGTGATTATAATTTAAAACAATTAACACTATTCACATCAATGATTGGGGATAACTCTGCCATTGATTTGATGACATTTTTGCTTGAAATTAATTTGTATGAAGATATTTACAGTTCTTCTATTACAGGAGAAGTTGTAATAAATGATGCTTTAGGTTTGATTTCAAACTACCTTTTAAATGGTACAGAATTCATACAAATACAATTACAAAAAACTAGCAAAGATGATGTATACATTTCTAGAAATTATAGAGTGTATAAAATATCTAAAAGACAAATTAGTGATAGTAACCAATATGAAGTTTATGTTTTAAATTTTTGTTCTGAAGAATTATTGATATCAGAAAATTACCGTTTGTCAAAATCAGCAAAAGGTAAAATGATACATGAAATTATCATTGATGTATTAACAAATTACATAAAAACAAAAAAAGACTTCTATTGGGATCCAACCAAAGGCATATATGATTTTATACTGCCCAACAAAAAATTATTTGAAACAATAAACTGGTTATCAACTTATGCTCAACCACTTAGTGGTTCTAGTGCTGATATGCTTTTTTATGAAAATTCTCAAGGTTACCATTTTCATTCATTACAAACTTTATATTCACAAAGCCCGTATCAAACTTATAAATTCGACCCTAAAAATATTAGCAATACACCTGGAAGAATTGATATACAAGAACAGTTAACAAATGCTTTTGATTTTGAGATGTTGAATTTTTTTGATACACTTGATGCAGCATCAAACGGAACTTTTGCCAATAAAGTAATTGGTGTTGATGTATTGACAAGAACAATTTATAATGGAACTTTTGAATATAATAATTATAATGGAAAATTGTTAAATTCACAAAAATTAACAAATGGTTATCAAGATAGATTAGGTGCAACGATAGGCACCGTTGCGCCAGTTATTCCTGCTGGATTAGAAACAGGCACACTTAGAATGTCACCTTCTAATAAAGATGAAAAGAAAAATGATTATATCACACAAACAGTAGGTGGTATTAACACAGTAGCAAATGATATTATGTTGGAAGTTTATTTGCCAAATCGTGTTTCACAGTTGGCACTAGCTAACTACATGAGGATAAAAATAACTATTCCCGGCGACCCAAATATATTAGCTGGTTCAGTTGTAACTTTTAATACTTTTGGAATCAGCCCTGTTACATCCTCACAAACAGGTAATCAAAGAACATTAGACCCTTTATATTCAGGTAATTATCTAGTAACAGCAGTAAGACATATCGTAAAAAACAATGGATATATAACTGTATTGGAAATGTGTAAAGATAGTGTTGGTGTTTCTTATTCAAATAATAATGATGGGTTACAGCAATTTATTAATGGAGTTCAAATATAATGAGAAATAGCTTCAATGGATTGAGTGGATTTGTTTGGTGGATTGGCCAAATTCCTGTAGGATCCAATGCTAGGTCTGACCCTTTGGTCCAAGGTCGTTGCCAAGTTCGTATTTTTGGATGGCATACGTTAGATAAAAGTGCTTTGCCTGATTCCGATTTACCTTGGGCTCACCCAATTTTACCAATTAACAATCCGAATGTTCTTAGCCCTAGTCAACCTAGTGAAGGTGATTGGGTTCTTGGATTTTTTATGGATGGAGAATCTGGTCAATTTCCAATTATGTTAGGTGTTTTACCTGGAATTACAGCACCAACTGATTATATTGTTCCAAATCAAAATGATACTTCGAATAAAGATAATTCTGGAGGATTTACACCACCCCAAGGAAATAATAATCAAACCTTAACACCAGAACAAGGTTAGGGAGTATAAAATATGGCAACAACTGCAACAGTAGAATTATTAGACTTGAATGGAAATCCAGTTTCAATGGGTACTTCATTAGAGCAAGCAATATCAGGTTCAAATGTGACTGAAGGTCCAGATGCACCGGCAATAATTGCGCCTAATTCAAATAATCTTCCTCCTAGCACACCATCAGATGTAAAAACTCCTTCAAAAACTCCTGCTAAAACGAATGTGTATGTGGCGGGTCTTGGTAATAAAACTAATAATGCTATTACACAATCAAATAAAAAATTAGCGCACGCATGTGATTCTAGCACATATGTCGGTAAAGCCATTGCTCAAGTAGGAGCATTTGGTGGCCAAATTGTACAGGCTATTCGTAATGCTATTAACGCAATAATTGCATATTTTGGAGTTAATCCTTCATCCAATGGTTTAGTAAGTCAATTAAAAAAAATTGCTGAAGATATCAAAGACGCTGCAGTTTTTATTAAAAAAATTACCAATTATATCACTCAATTTATTTCTTATATTAATGCAATTAAACAATTATTGGCTTATATTTTAAGTTTACCTGCTGTATTACTTGCTTATTTTAAAGATTGTATTGCTACATTAAGAAAACAATTAGTTGCTGGTTATCAGTCGGCATTAGATAATACTCCAGATCCTTCAGATTCGGATATTAATCAATTATCTAGTGCTATTAAAGATGTTCAAAGTTCTATTCAACAATTTACACAAGCTACGGCGGCAGTAGTAACTGCTACTGTTACAGCCGGCGCTTCTTTATTGACACCAACACAAGTATCTTCTGGAAATACACAACAACAAGCAGCAGCAACACAAGCAGTATTTGCTGCAGCAGGTTATTCTTCAACTAGCGGTAATTTTGCAAAACCTTAAAATGGCACAAATACAAGAACCACCTTCAGCGTATAATGGAAAATATCCTTATAATCACACATCAGTAAGTGAATCTGGCCATGTAACAATGGTTGATGATACTCCTGGTTCAGAACTTATGCGTTGGCAACATAAAGCAGGAACATTTACAGAATGGCAACCTGACGGAACAGAAGTTCATCATATTGTTGGTAAAGGATATTATATTACTGAGAGTGATGGTAATGTGCTTATTAATGGTGCTTGTAACATTAGTATTGTAGGTCAAGCGTCATTAACATTTCAAAATGATGTTACAGTAAACTATCAAGGTAATGTCAATGAGGTGGCGGAAAAAGATTATAGCCTTCTTGTTAAAGGGGAATATTCAATTACTTCAACCGGCAATTTAAATTTAAATGCTATGGGTGGAGGTAGTGGTATATACGTTCAAGCAAATGATAGAATGATTTTAAATACTAACATGAGTGTAAATGGCCAAGTTAAAGCTAATGATTTACATTCTAATGGTTCTGTAACTGCTGGTACGGGTATTCACGCTGGTATTCCAGGTTCTGTAAATCCTGTTGCTGGCATTTCAACACTCGGTGGCGTCAATGTAGGTATTCCTGGTCCTACTGCTCCGGGTACTGTTACTGCTACTGTATTAGTTACTGCACCCGCTATCATTGGTTCTGTTATCACCTATGGTGCAATTTTAATGGATCCAGAAGGTGGCGCACCATTAATTCGTTCAATTTACAACGCACATACGCATATAGATAGCAGAGGTGGTATCACTAAACCTCCTGTAGCTCCAATGCCTTAAGGATATATTATGAGTTTATACAACAGATTAGGTTTAAATTTTGACACTTCACAGTTTGGTTCTGCACAAACTTTATCAAGTGATGCGTCAAATACTTTAGGATTAATTGCTAACACAACTGGTATACTACCACAATGGCAACAAAATGATTTGTCGGCTGGCCCTCCTGTACGAACAAATTATTATCAAAATCCCACAACAAATTATAATTCAAGTATGTTGGTTTCTGCAACATCTCTTTATAATTCAGCAAACTCAGCAAATGATTTTGTAACAACTGCGGCTGCTAGTAATTTAATTATTGAACTTGGCAATTTCCAATCTCATACCGATAATATTTCAGGTGTTGCTGTTGTTTCTAATACTTTTTTTCCTTCTTTACAATCAGCAGGAAATATGGGCCAGATGAATATGATGAATTTAGCCAAATCTGACGGAGTATCAAACACAGCACCAATTTTAGGTTCTTTTACCAGTTTATTCATACAAAGTTCATTAAGTGCAAATGCAAATACTCTTATTGTGTATGCAAATCAGTATGCAAATTCTCTGTCAACAAATGGTGGTGGTTATATTGTTTCTAATCTTACACCTACTCAAATTACCACAATAGATAACTATTTGTCAAATACACAGACTTTATTATATAGCCGTAGAACAAATGATGTGAGTTTTTATCAAAATTCAATACAACTATCTCAGGATGTTGGTTATATGCAACAATTTAACAATATGGGTGGTACAATGTCATATCTGGTCAATAATCTTGTTGGAACGCCTAGATTATTAGCCAACTTAAATAGTATGTCAGTTTCATAAAATTCGAAATTTTGCGTTCCGGCCCAAAAATATCCGGACCGTATATTGAGTTTTCAAAAAGCGTTTTTATTCCTAAGTGTGATAAATAAAGAATGGCAATCACAAATCATATTTACTCCGACATAGATTTGACCTTTCTACCCAATCCGGTGACAGGCGATGTGGCCATGAAATATGACCAACAATCTGTAATTGCTTCTGTTCGTAATCTTTTGAGTACTAATCCATACGATAGACTATTTCAACCAGATGTTAGTTCTGGTTTGACTGGTTTATTATTTGAACCTTGTACACCTATTACAGCAACACTTATTCAAAATGAGATTATTAGAACACTTACGAATTATGAACCAAGAATTCGACTCAATACGCTTGCTGTAACTGCAAATCCTGACCAGAATCAATTTAATGTTTCGTTATCTTTTTTTGTAGGAAATCTAACACAACCTACGGCAATTAATCTATTATTACAGAGGACCAGATAATGGCTGGAAATTCAAATATCAACGTCACAAATTTAGATTTTGATACTATCAAAAGCAATTTTATTACCTATTTAAAGGGTCAAAGCACATTCCAAGATTATAATTTTGAAGGTTCTGGTCTAAATGTTCTTTTAGATATTCTATCGTATAACACACAATACAACGCTTACTATTTAAATATGGTAGCAAATGAAATGTTTTTAGATTCTGCTGTACAAAGAGGTTCGGTAGTTTCTCAAGCTAAACTATTGAATTATATACCAAAATCTGCCGTTGCGCCCACTGCAACTGTTAATGTTTTGTTTAATAATGTTACCGCTAGTTCTCTTACTTTACCTGCTTATCAAACTTTTAGTTCTGGTGCAATTAATAATATCAATTATACTTTTGTAAATCCAAGTTCTTATACTGTTAATACTGACGCTAACAATCAGGTATTATTTACTAATGTAGAAATTAAACAAGGTGTACCTGCTAGATATACATTTACAGTAGATTCAGCCAATAATCCAGATTATATTTTTGAAATACCTGATAGTTCTATTGATACCACAACCTTACAAGTAATCGTACAAGCATCAGTATCAAATACTTCTTATGCTATTTTTAATCCAGCTAGTAATTATTTGATGTTAGATGGTACATCACAAGTTTATTTTTTACAAGAAGCAATTGATGGTAATTATCAAATTTATTTCGGTGACGGTGTTTTAGGTCAACAGTTATCAGATGGTAATGTTGTAATTGTAAATTATATTTCTACTGAAGGAACAAATTCTGCTGGTGCTAATAGTTTTGTTCTAATGCAAACTGTTGGTGGTTTTGCACCAACAAAAGTAATTCCTGTTACACCAGCAACTGCTGGTTCGAATAAAGAATCTATACAATCTATTAAGTTTCAAGCACCAAAATCATTTGCTGCACAGGGTCGTGCTGTAAGTAAAAACGATTATATTACTGCTATTCAGCAAAATAATTTAGGTTTTTCTTTTGATGCAGTTAATGTATGGGGTGGTGAAGAAAATACTCCGCCAGTATATGGTCAAGTATTTGTTTCTTTGAAACCTACAGGTTCTTACAATTTAACTACATCACAAAAACAAGAAATTATTACACAAGTTATTCAACCTATTAGTGTTTTAACTGTTCAACCTGTTATTGTGGATCCAGATTATACTTACCTTAAGTTAGTTGTTAATGCATATTATGACCCTAAAAAGACAACTTTAACATCGGCTCAATTACAAACTGGTATCACAAATGCTGTTTTAAATTTTGGTGCAACAACTTTAAATACGTTTAATTCAACTTTTAATGCTTACGATTTATTGAGTGCAGTTCAAAATTATGACCAATCAATCATTACTTCTGATTATACATTGCAATTACAGAAGAAATTCTTTCCTACTTTAAGTTCACCAACAAATTATACTTTGAGTTATAATACTTCTTTACAGAGAGGTATTTTCTCAAGTGGTATTACAAGTTCACCTGCTTTCCAGATTATTAATTCTTCAGGAATTGTTGATGGTATATACTTAGAAGAAGTTCCAACACAAACTTTTGGTGTACAATCTATTTCTATAATTAATCCAGGCTATAATTATTCTGCTGTTCCAACAATAACTATTTTAGGTGATGGTTCAGGTGCAAATGCTTACGCAACTCTTGCTGGTGGAACTGTACAAAGTATTACTGTAACAAATTCTGGTAATAATTATACGTCTGCCATTGCTACAATAACTCCGGCAGTAGGTGACACAACAGGTCAAGGAGCGGCTGCAATTGTTACTTTACAGGGACAATATGGTACTTTAAGAAGTTATTATTTTGATGCAAATAAAGTTAAAACAATCTTAAATCCAAATGTTGGTACAGTTGATTATGTGAACGGAATTATTACATTAAATAACTTTGGCCCTTATAATATTGATAATGCTTTAGGTCAATTTACTGTTACAACAACACCACAAACATCAATCATATCATCAACATATAACGGCATAATCACCATTGATCCTTATGATCCAGCGGCGATTACTGTTAATGTTATAGAAAAAACAAGTTAATCTTATAAATGTTATTAAGTAACCAAAAAACTTCTATATTAATACCATCGCAGTTACCTGCGTTCATTCGTGATAATCCAAATTATGCCAATTTTGTAACATTTTTACAAGCATATTATGAATGGTTAGAAACACAAGATAATATTACCGATGTTTCTAAAAATTTATTGAATTATCATGATGTTGATAACTTATTTGCCGCCAATACATCAGTAGCCGGTTCAAGTGCGGTTGTTAATGAATTCATTAATTATTTTCAAAATGATTTTCTTTCTTATTTTCCAAAAAATATATTAGCTAATCAAGCAGAAGTAATTAAATTAGCTAGACAATTATACCAATCAAAAGGTACTCCTGCTTCTTATCAATTTTTGTTTCGTGTTTTATATAACACCGATGTTGATTTCTTTATTACAGGAGATGCAACACTCAAAGCTTCTGGTGGTAGTTGGTATGTTCCACTTAGCCTTCGCTTAGAATCAAACGATACAAATTTTTTATCAATAAAAAATCTTAGAGTTTTTGGTACAACTTCTAAGTCAATTGCAACAGTTGAAAATTCAGTTCTTACTCAAGGCAAAATAGAAGTATTCATTTCAAACGTAGAAAGATTATTTCAATCCGGTGAATTTGTTAATATAGTTGATTCAAATAATCAACTTGTTTATTTCTTAAATGGTAATATTGTTCCTGTCTTTAATAACTTAACGAGTTATCCTTCAGGTAGTTTGGTGGTTTATAATGGCGTAACATATGAAGCTTTTGTACAAACAACTCCTGGAATTTTACCAACAAATAATCAATATTGGGCAGAATATGGCCAACAAGCCGAAACATTAAGTTCGAAAATTGTTGGTCAAATTAGTCAAATCATTATTAATAAAAACTATCGTGGTTTGTATTATCAACCTGGCGATCCTGTTATTGTTTATAATGGTTTGGCTAACGTTTCTAATCCACACGGAGCGGTTGCTGAAGTTGGTTCTACAACAACTGGTTCTATACAAGATATTAAGGTTGTAACTCGTGGTTACGGTTACACCAATTATCCAAATACAATTATTGAAATATTAAATGCGCCAGGTGCGATTGCAATTGTTGGTGCTTTAGACCCCGCTGCAAATAGTGTCGCAAATGCTACTTTTATTCCAACTGATATTGTTTCATTATCTCGTTTTACAACTATTGGAAATACCAGATATTCATTTTTCTCTAATAATATAACAGCAAATGCAAACACCACTCTAGCGAATGCATTTAACTTCACGGCATTTACAACTTATCCTATAGCAGAACTTATCTTAGAAAATGGTGGTGGTGGAGTTTCAGTTCAACCACCAGTCACAGCAATATCTCAATATCCTGCCAATAATAATTTAGCTACTGCCAATTTGGCTAGTTTAGGAATACTGGCTCCAATTCAAATATCAAATGCTGGTTTAGGATATAGAGCAAACGACACAATTACAATTTCTGGTGGTACAGGCAGAGGTGCATATGCCAATGTTTTAACAGTCAATGCAAATGGTAGTATTTTATCTGTAGGTTATGTTTACAATTCAAAAAATCCAACTTATCCTTTGGGTGGTTTAGGATACAATGGTAGTTTGCCTACATTAAATGTTGTTTCATCTAATACACAAGCATCAAATGCTTCACTCTATGTGCCAGGAATATTAGGCACAGGTGCTACATTCTATGCTGATACAGATAGAGCTGGTCAGATTACAACTATTAATATTTTAGATTATGGCCAAGATTATGTTGCAGCACCTAACGTATCTTTACAAGTACAAGATATTTTGGTAACTGGATTTACGACAACTAAGTTACCAAAATTAGGTGATATTGTATACCAAGGAACAACTTTAAATACGGCTTCTTATTATGCTACTGTTAATAATACTTCTTTAATTGTTGGTTATGCAAATTCACAACAGTCTATTTACAATTTACGAGTTTTCAATTATAACACACCGACATTAAATTTAACAGCACCATTAAAATCAAATACATCATCAGGAAATATTGCATTTAGTATATCAACTCAGTCTTGGAGTAGTACTTTAGGTCCACTAGCAAGTCAAGAACAAGCTAATGCAACTACGGCAGTATTAACTTACGGTGATGGTAAAGCTCAGGCAACAGCAACATTCTTAAATGGTTTGACAATCGGTCAGGGCCAATACTTAAATGATTCTGGTCAACTTAGTGGTTTTGATGTGTTACAAAGTACCGAATACAACAATTACACTTACGAAATTACATTAGAAAAAGAAATTGCTAAGTATAGAGATGTGTTATTAGGATTATTACATCCGGCCGGTACACAAATTATTGGTCGTTTTGCAATGAAATCAAATAACTCATTGCAATATACAGGAACCGATGCTCTATTACAAGGTTATCCTTTATCTCAATTAACCGGAGCAATATCTACTGGTACAATTTCTGGTACTTTTGCTAATCCAAGTAATAATACTATATGGTTCAATAATTTAGCGGGAGCTAACTTACAAAGTATTATATTTGCCAATAGTATTGTTCAATTTACATCAGCGAATGGTGACCAAATTACTTCTGGTGTTGTACAAATTAATGATGGCACTAGTAATAATGTCGTTTTAACCGATAATGTTTGGATGGCTTTTGCAAATGTTGCTTACGGTACAACAGGTCCAGGAACTAGTACGATAAATATAAGCAGTGTTTGGACCAGTTCGTATAATATTGTTAACGATGGTAATTACAGTAACACAATGTATCCTTTGATGGATATGATTAGAGCTGGTGATACAATTCTAGCAAATAATCAAACGAAAACTGTATCAAATGTTAATTATGTAAATAATATAATATACTTAAACGGCAATTTAACTTATGGTGTGGCCGGAAATATATCAGTTAGTAGAACATGGACATCATCTAATATTCAAATATTTGGTCCAGTCGGTATACAATATATACCAGAATTAATAACAGAAGATGGAAGAAGTTTAACCGATGAACAAAATAACATTCTAATTTTAGGATAAAAGATGTCAACAGTAAAAATATCGCAATTACCAGTATTTAATATGATTAACGCCAATACAGCTAATACGCTGTTCGTTGGTGTTGATGTTCCTACTGATACTACTTTTCAAATGACTGCCACAACATTGGCACAAGGATTATATTCAAATAATATTCTTAATGTTGGTGTTAATCCTGTTGTCTTTACTAATACAATTGCACAATTTTCCGGTTCGGATCCAAATTATTTGCAAATCAATATGCAAAACTTTGGTTCTACTGGTACTGGAGATGTTATTGTAACAAATGACAGCAATACTGCTTATGTTGATATCGGAATTACAGGTACAAAATATAACAACGCAGGATCAACAGCATATAATGCAAATGATGCGTACATTTATGCAAATAGTGGTTCTTCTAATACAGGTAATTTATTTGTATCTACAGGAACAACAGGAACAAAAGTTGTTTTTGCAGTTGGAGGAAGTAATTTAAATAATATCGTTGCTTATATGAGTGCAAATGGATTGGTATTAAATACACAATCTTATATTACTTTTTCTGATAATACACTGCAAGCAACTGCTGCTTCACCGGCTGCTTATTCACAAGCTGGTTATGCACAGGCAAATTTAGCATATACGATTGCTGTTAATGCTAATAATTTGGTAAATTATCAAACTGGTATTGATTTAACTCAAAATACTAATATTCATTTAGCATGGAACTTAGCAAACACAGCAGTTCAAAATACAGCAAATATTATTTTACCAGGTAATGTAATTTTTAATGGAGCTAATACAAACTTCAATAGTAATATCGTAACGTTTGGCACAATGACCACAACAGGTAATGTGGTCACTACTGGTAACTTGATTGCAACAGGACCTGTAACATTTAATGGTAACTTTGTAAATAATGGACAAACCATAAATAACGGCAATACGATTAATAATGGTAATTTAACGACTACAGGTAATGTTATTAGTATTGGATATTTGACAGCAAACGGACAGTCAACATTCAATGGTAATACTATACACAATGGTTATGTTTCTATTGCAAATAATTTAACAGTTAATAATGTGTTTACAATCAATGTTTCATCACAATTATTAACAATGAATGGTATTATTACTATTCAAAGTTCTATTTTCCCATCTAACAGTTCTGGTGTGAGAATTGATGGTTCAAATAATGGTATTGCTCAGGCAACAACATCAACAGGTACGATGTTACAGATTGTTGGCCTTGATGGTGGTTATGCAACCCGTGTATTATTAGATAACTATTCAAATGGAAGCTCAAGTGCTTATCCATTATTTGCTGCCCGTGCTGCTCGTGGTAATTCTTCTAATCCAGCACCGGTACAAACAAACGATTTACTATTCCGTTTGGGTGGCCAAGGATACGGAAATACCTATACATTGTTGGGTGGTGCATCTGTTGATATGATTGCATTGGAAAATTATACTGATGCAACCAAAGGTTCTCAGATTAATTTGACAACTACACCTATTGGGACAAATACAAGATATACAACAGTATCGGTAAATACTTCTGTTGTAACAGTTAATACAAATTTAAATGTTGCTAATACAATTGTAGCAAATACATATGCTTTCAGTAATACATCAAATACTGGAGTAGTAACTCAACAAACAAATAAATCTACCTCTGTTACAGCAAACGGTATTTTTGGTCAAATTATAATGAATAATGCACAGTTAAATGCTGGTTTAGGTGTAACATTTACAGTCAATAATAGTTATGTTCAACACGTTGGTGATATACCAATGGTTGCTATACAAAATCCTGTTACAACAGGCATATATCAGGCTACAGTTAGTGCAGTTCGTGTTGGTTCTTTTGATATATTTGTATACAATAATGGAGCAGGTCCAGGTAACAACAAGAGTGATGCTATTGTATTAAATTGGGCTTTAATGAGAGTTGGAAACTAACGAATAAATAAAACATGACTAATTTAAACAAAAACATATTAACATACAATGCAAAAGTTGCTTCAGTAGAGCAGGACTATTTTTCTCCTGTTGCCCAATTGGTTAACGGTCAAGCAATCAGCACAACATATGCTTTTATTGCTCGTGTAGATTCTTGGGCAAACGATGCATCCCCTCCAGCACCTTTACAAACTCAATCATATTTAAAATCTGTATATAAAAATATGTTTGTTTTGAAAAAAGTTAATTCAAATGATATTTCTCCTGTTATTCCTAGAGTAGATTGGACAGCAAATACTGTCTACACTGCTTACTCAGATACAGTTGATATGTTTGTTGAAAACTCTGCAGGTGCTGTAATAACTAATTTTTATGTTAGAAATTCATACGACCAAGTATTCAAGTGTCTATGGAATGCTGCAAACACAGCAGGCTACGGTGCACAATCTACTGTAATGCCATTCTTTCAACCTGGAACATATGGTTCAAACTATATTTTCCAAGGCGCAGACAATTATAAATGGAAATATATCTACACAATCGATAAAGGTTTAAAAAGAACTTTTATGGATTCTACTTGGATGCCTGTTCCTGTAGGTCAAAATACTCCAGGTCCTGTATATACTTTAGGTGTTCAGACAGGTGCTTGGGCTGGTGATATTGAAGTCATCAATGTAACAAATCCAGGTTCTGGTTATTCAAATACTGTACCTATTACTGTAACAATTACAGGTGATGGTACAGGAGCGGCTGGATATGCTCTAATATCAAATTCAGGTGGTATTAGTGATGTCGTTGTAACTAATCCAGGTACAAATTATACATATGCAAATGTGGCAATAACATCCACATCAGGTACAGGTGCAACAGCGATTGCGCCAATCAGCCCTGTTGGTGGTCATGGTTTTGATCCTATATCTGAGTTAGGATGTAATCACGTTATGTATAGTGCTGAATTTAATGGTGCAGATTTAAATAATGTTATTCCAACGAACATTCAATATCGTCAAGTAGGTTTGGTAATTAATCCTGTAGGTTTGGACACTTATCCAAATCCTGCCAATGCTGCAATATATGCTGCATACACACACATACAGTTATCACCAGGTGTAGATGGTGGTTATATTTCAGATGAATTAGTTTTTCAAAGTAGTTCAGTTACTAATCCTTCATTTTCAACAGCAACTTATGTTGGAACAGTTTTGAGTTTTGATAGTTTAAATAATGTACTTACGTTAATAAATATAACAGGTACTCCAGTAATTAATGAATTATTAATTGGAAATACTTCAGGCACAGCAAGAACTTTATTGTTGGCTCAATCTCCAACAATTCTTCTACCATCAGGATATTTGGCCTACATAGAAAATAGGTCAGCAGTTCAAAGAAGTTCTGACGGTATAGAACAATTTAAATTTGTATTAGGATATTAAAGGTAAAAAATGGCACTAAATTTTAATGTAAGCCCGTATTTTGATGATTTTGATCCTACAAAAAACTTTCATCGAATTCTCTTTAAGCCAGGTTATGCTGTACAAGCACGTGAACTAACTCAGTCACAGACTATTTTACAAAATCAAATTAGTAACTTTGCTTCAAACATTTTTACTCAAAATACTCCTGTATCTGGCGGTAAAGTAACAACAAATTTAAATTGTTTCTATATTAGATTAAATTACACTTATGCAGGAGCAACTATTTCTGCTGGTAACTTTTTAAATAAAACAATTCAAGATGCGACAGGAACAATTCTTGCCAAAGTTATTGCTACTTCTGAAGGTGTTATTGGTGGTGATAGTCCAACTTTAATTGTTACATATATCTCAGGACCACAATTTTTTGATGGTTCTATAATTACTCCAATTGATGGTTCTAATTTTATTGCTTCAGTTGTTACATCTACAACAGGTAATCCGTCTACTGGATTATCTTCTACAGCATCTATTTCTTCTGGTGTTTTTTATGTTGTTAACGGTTATTCTCAATCATCAACACAAAATGCTGACGGAACCTACACAAAATATTCAGTTGGTAACTTTGTACAAGTTAATCCACAAACAATTATTTTAAACAAATATAGTAATACACCATCTTATCGTGTTGGTTTGCAAATTACTGAATCAATTTATGATTATATCAATGATTCTTCATTATTGGATCCAGCAATTGGTGCCTCTAACTATCAAGCACCAGGTGCCGATAGATATGTGGTTACACTTACACTAACAACTTTACCTTTAACTTTAGGTAATGATTCAGAATTTATTGAATTATTGAGAATTGATGGTGGCCAGATAGTTAAACAAGTAGATGGTACTGTTTACTCTACGATTGATGATTACTTTGCTAAGCGTGATTATGAAACAAATGGTGATTATATTGTTAATGATTTCAAATTAACTCCTTCATCGAGTGCATCTGGTAATTCTTATTATAATTTAAGTATTTCTAAAGGTATTGCTTATGTTCACGGTTATCGTATTGACAATCAGTCACAAGTAACTTTAACAAGTAACAGAGCACAATCAGTAAACACAATTAATAATAATGCCGTTTATATGGATTACGGTAATTATTTTACTATCAGTAATATGAATAATGTATTTGATACTGGTATTATGCCTTCAGTTGATTTACATTGTGTGTTTGCCAATCAAATTACTTCTTCAAATACAGTAACATATAATTCAACAAAAGTTGGTACAGCATTTATTCGTAATTTAAGTTATGTAACAGGTACAGGTTCAAACACTAAATCTTACATCTATAATGCTTACGTTTCTGATGTATCACTCAATACATTATCAGGTAATGTGGCTTCAGGAACAGCATCAACAATTACAATTAATGACCCAACAGACCAATTCTCTACTGTAGCAAACGCTTATTACGGTATTAGTATTACTGCAACAACAAACGGTGTTTTGGATGCCAGAACAATTGTTTCGTATTCAGGTTCTACAAAAGTTATAACTGTAAATCAACCTTTTACAATTACACCAACAACATCCACAACATTTACATTAACATTTAATCCGACAAATGTTAATTCAATTGTACAAGTAAACGGTTCATATGCTTTGACCGCTAATGCTGACATCAATGTATCACAAGGTAAAACAAATGGTATTGTAACAGGCGGAACAATATTCTATAATACAGGTACACCTGAATTAATTTTCCCTGTTGGTTATCCTTACGTAGCACAAATTGCAAATTCTAGTTACTACTCAACAAGAGTGTATCGTGCTAAAACATTTAGTGGTGCTGGAACATTAACATTATCTGCCACATCAGGCAATTCTAGTAACCCACTTAGATTTGAAGGAACAGGATTATTATCCGCTTCAGCAGCATTACAAAATTTTATTATTATCAATACAACAACTGGTAATATTTTAGACTTTAGTTCAGCAGGTAATACAATTACTATTTCTTCTGACCACACAACAGCAACAATTCAAGCTTCAGCTTATTCTGGTCAGACTGTTGATGTGATTGCTACCGTACAGGTATCTAATGCAGATGGCGCTAACTTTGTTTTAAAATCTAAAAACTTAATTTCAGGTAATAATTCTTTTGTAAGTAGTTCATTGTCATCTGTTGGTTCAACAGGTACTTCGATTGATTTGACAAAGGGTCAAACATTAATTCCTAACGCATCTGTTGTTTCAGGTTCATTGATACCTTTATATGTAACAGATATTAAACAGTTAGTTGGAATTTATGATTCTGGAAGCCCGTCTACTACACCAACAGGTGCTTTAAGTAATTATACAAATGTTACCAACTATTATACTTTAGATAATGGTCAAAGAGATAGCCATTATGATTTTGGTAATATCTCATTAATACCTGGTGCACCTTTACCAAAAGGTAATTTGCTTGTAGTATATAATTATTATTCACATACTCAAGCTTCCTCTGGTGATGGTTATTTTAGTATTCAATCTTATCAATCGTCAGGTTCAACTTACGGTGGTGTATCAACTTCACCTGAAGCCTACGCACAGATTCCTACCTACAAAGCAACTGATGGTACAATCTATAAGTTATCTGATTGTATTGATTTTAGACCATCAAGAGCAAACGGTCAAACAGCTTATATTTGGGAATATTCTCAAACTTGGTCATCAACAGGTGATATTGGTATTTTAATACCACAGAATTTAAGTAACTATACAAGTAACTATTCTTATTATTTGGGTCGCCAAGACTTATTAGTATTAACTAAAGATAAGAGTTTCCAAATTATTCAAGGTACTCCTTCTGTAGCACCTTCTCTACCTGCACAACCTAGTGGTTCATTATTGTTGGCTAATTTGATTTTGGATCCATATACTGCTTATGTTCCAGGTGAAAATCCTCCTGGTACAACACCAAACTTATCTATCAATAAAGTATTACATAAGCGTTGGGCAAAATCTGATATTTCTGATTTAGAAACACGTGTTAATAATTTAGAATATTATACATCATTGAGTATCTTAGAATCAACTGCTGCAGCAAAACAAATTACCGATAATAATGGTGTAACAAGACCAAATTATGGTATTTTAGTAGATGACTTTTCATCTTTTGCTACTGCTGATACAGGTAATGCTGATTATGCCGCTAATATTAATATTAGAAATAATTACATGACAGCATTACAAGTTGTTAATAATTTCCAATTACAAAATCCTGTTGTATTAAGTTCATTAGGTACACTAAATGGTGGATCGGCAACAAATACTTATGCAATTAATAGTATTCAAGGTACCACAACAAACATCTTTACTTTACCATACACAACTGCAAATGTAATTGTTCAACCTTTGGCAAGTTCTACTGTATCGGCAAATCCATTTTCTGTTAGTATTCAACAAGGTGTCGCTCTATTAAATCCTCCAATGGATAATTGGGTAGACAACACACAAGCGCCTCCAATTCTGATAACTGACCCAACAATGCAGGTTTATCAGGCATCGGGTGGTGTGAACCTAACTAACTCAGGTGACTTCCAAACAATACCGGGAACAACAAGTACAATTTCAAGTTCTGTTTCTGTTATTGGTCATGGTATTAATCCAAGTCCATTTGGTTATGTTGGTTATACACAAACATCCACTTCGACTTATACAAACCAATTACAAAATGTAACATCATCTGCATATAATCCGGTATCATCTACGTTTAATGTAAATAACGGTTATTTGACAAATGTTTCAATTTTACCTTACATTAGACCACAACAAATTATTATTTCTGCTTCTGGTTTATTGGTGAATACTCCAATTACAACAGCTTTTGATGGTACTATTGTTAATCAATATATTACATCACCTAATACAATTGAGTTAACAAGTGTAACTGGTACATTCAATGCAGGCGATATTGTTGGTTTTTATATCTCTAATAATTTCTATCCAATTGCTCGTGTTATTCAAGTATATAATTATCCAAACGGTACACAATCTCGTTTATATGTCGCAGATATAGTCAACGCTCCAAATTCTGTAGGTTCAACAACACTACAAAATGCAAAATTTGATTCTAACGGAAATTACATTGCTAATTCTTCTACTGCTACAGGTACAGTACCGGCAGGTTCTATCGTCAATATTAGTATGTCAGGAGAAATTTCTGGTGTAGGAGGAAGTTATACAACAACAGCTAGTACAACTCCAGCCAACATATACTTGACACCAACAACACAAGGTTATTGTACATTCTTAAATCAATATGGTATTTGGGGTGATCCAAACAATAGTACAAGTTATTCAGCAAGTTTCCCTGTAACTTTAGTATCTGGTGCAACTTACACTATAATGGTATCAAGTTCAGGCACTGCAACAGTTCAACAGAATGGTACAACAATTGCTTCGAGTTCTAGTTCAAGTTCTGTGAGCACAACTACTTTTGTTGCAGCAGGATCATCAGTAACTATTAGTTGGTCAGCATCAAGTTCTGGCACAACAGAATCAGCATTTGCGATGACAATTCAAGATTCATCTGGCAATATTGTGTTTTCTTCATTAACTCCTCCAGGAATAAATTATTCTAATGCTGGTACACAAACACTCATGTATGGTGGCGGAGCTTATTTTACTGGAGCTACACAAGTTTATCTCGGACCAAATTCATCATCAACAACAAATTATTATCAAGGTTCACAAATTACAATTTCTTCACAGTATGTTTACGGTGTAGATGTTGCCGCTACATATGTTCCACCACCTCCTGCTCCATCTGGTGGTGGCGGTGGAGGAGGTTGTTGTGTTGTTGCTACTGTTATGGCAAACTCTGGTGATATGTCTGAGTCACATTATAAACAACTAAATGCTTGGGCTATCAAAGTTTTAGATAAGAATTTCTTAGGTGAAAGATTACACCGTGGTTATCACATGATTGCTCCTAAAGTTGCTATTCCATTACTGAAAACTAAGGCAAAAGGTTATGTTAATTGGTCATTTAAAAATGCAACCAATATGTTAATGGGCAAACAATTTAATTTATTATCTATACCAAATAGTTTATTTTGGATTACATTGATGGGTGTTACAGGTATGTTTGTAACTAAAGAGCAATCAGAGAAATCTTGGAATAATCTCTATAAATAATTGAGATTGGAAAAATAAATGACAACTTTAACATATTCTAGCCAATATAATTACACAGCAAACATCACTGCTTATAACGGCACAACACACATTGCAACTCTTGACAAACCAGTTAATATTTCTTTAGGAATTAATAATACTTTTGGTGATGTAAATTCTCAGTATACCATTAGAGGTGTTCAAACAAATATTTCTAGTGCTATCACCAATGGTAAACCTATGGCATTATCAACTGATGAAAATGGTAATTTTGTAGGTATCTTTAATGTTCCATCAACAACATTTCAAACTGGTAGCAGAGTATTTCGTATTGATAACAGAACTGTTGCAACACAACCTAATACAGCAACAACATATGCTGAAGCAACATTCACAGCATCAGGTTTATCAACACAATCACAACATTTAGATTTTGCACCATCAGTTGATTCTTCTTCACAGACATTTACACAAGTAAATCAAATTGCTAATCAACTCGTTAGCACAATTAACACATATTCACCATATGATCCTGTAGCTCAAACATTTATGGTGTCTAAAGATAATTATCCTAACGGTGTATTTTTAAATTCACTTAAATTATTCTTTGAATCTAAACCATCCACAAATATTCCAATTACGGTTGCAATTGTTCCAACAGTTAACGGATATCCAAGTGGTGCTGCATTAAGTTATTCAACAGTTACATTACAAGCCAATCAAGTTGTTACTTCAGCAACTCCACATTATTTGGATCCAACAACATATACTGAATTTATGTTTCAAGCTCCAGTATACATTCAACCAGGCGTTCTCTATGCTTTCATAGTTAAAACAAGTTCACCTGATTATAATTTATACTATGCATCACAAAATCAAATTGCTGTACCTTCTACAGCAAAACCTTTACCAACTAGTACAAATCCTACTAATCCAACTAAGATTGGCTCGGCACCTTACATTGGTGCTTTATTTGAATCACAAAATTCTATAACTTGGACAGCAGACCAAACATCCGATTTAATGTTTGTAATTGACCAATGTGTATTCCAAGCAGGAACATCTTCTGTTTCTTTTGTTGTACCACAAGGTGTACCGTATAGAAAAATTGGTAATCAAGATATTCGACACAAACTTGATGCAAATACAGTATTGAATGTATTTGGTAATTATTCAGCAGACAGAGTTATTGATGCAATCAATGTTTCTACAACTGATTTTACTCCTACAGCAACAGCAATTAATTACACATATACTTCAACATTGAAAAATGGTAATGTTTTAACATCACCTACAACAATTACACCGGGCACTTTAGGTACTCCAATGCCTGACCATGTGTATTTGAATGACGGTAACGGTGAACGTGTTTTATTAGCATCATCAAATAGTTCATTTGCATTATATGTTAGTATGTCTACAACGGATACAAATGTAAGCCCTATTATTTCTGACGATGGAGTTTCTCTATATTCTGTTCGTTATATTATTAACAACATGGGTATTAGCAATAGTGTTATATCAATCAACAATGCTGGTTTAGGTTATAATGTAGCTACGGCCACAATTAGTATTTCAAATCCTGATGTAGGTTCTAGTTATCCTGTTCTTGGATTTACTGCTAATGCTAACGGTGCAATTACTTCAGTATATACTGTTTCTCCAGGTGCAGGCTACTTAACAAATCCAACAATCACTATTTCTGACCCAACAACAAGAAGTGGTAATGCAAATGCTTCTATCGTAGTTCATGGTGAAACAGGTTCTACTGGTGGTAATTCTTATGCTAAATACTTTACTAAGAAAGTTGTGTTGGCACCAGGAAATGATTCAGGTGATTTAAGAGTTTACTTAGATGCTTACCAACCATTAGGTTCAAGCATTTATGTGTATTACAAAATCTTAAATTCACATGATACAACTTCATTTGATTCAGGTAATTGGCAGTTAATGACTTGCGTAAGTAACTTTACGGCATACTCAACATCAAGAAATAATTTAATTGAATATGAATATGCACCAGGTATATTCTCTAGTAATGCCGCTAATAATCAAGTATCTTATGTCAACTCAAACGGACAAACATTTAATTCATTCAATCAATTTGCTATTAAAGTAGTTCTAGCAACAAGTGATAATACGAATGTTCCCTTTGTATCAAGCTTAAGAGCTATCGCATTACCTCCAGGAACAGGTGTATAATGGCTTTAGTTAAAGTTACTGGTACTAATTTTGTGAGAGATACAAATACAATGGCTCTAATCAATATGGACGCTAAAGAAAAAACTGAATATCAAAATAAAGTTCGTATGATAACAAGCCAAAAAGAAGAAATAAATAATGTCAGAGAAGAAATTAACAGCGTCAAAGAAGATGTTAAAGAAATCAAATCTTTGCTGCTAAAACTATTAGAAAAATAAAGGTTTACAATGGCAAATACCGTTACATCACTTAGTTATGCCAATACATTTGGCGATTGGGTTGTCACAACTAACTCATTAGTGAATGAGGTTGATTCAATTGGATATGGTAATTGGCAAAAACCAACAGGGTATTTTTCACTTGGTAGTAACCCAACAGGTTATGTTCCGATAACAGGAACAACTTTATTATCTACTGGTGGTACAACAGTTTACGGAAGTCAATTTCAAGTTATTGGCACAGGTTCTTTTGCAAACATTGATAATAATTTGACTGTTAAATATGGTCAAGTATATTTCCAAAATACGCAAATTGGTTTAATTAATTCAGGCCAATTAATTTCAAATGGCACAATATACGCTAGTGCAAGTGGTACAGGTTTATATGTTTCTAATAATACAATTGTTGTTGGTAACGCCACAATCGGTGGATTTGGAGCTATTACAGGTAATTTAAGTGTATCTGGTCCAACAAATTTAAGTAATACATTATTTGTAAGCAATAATACAACCATAAATCAAAATTTAAGTGTTGTTGGTAATTCATATACTAATGCATTACAAGCAAATGCAAGTATTAATACCGCCACACTATCTGTTACTGGTAACACATTTACCAATACACTTCAAGCCAATTCTAGCGTTAATACCGCTACGTTATCTGTTACTGGCTCAAGTTATGTAAACACACTTCAAGCTAACGCCAGTATCAATACAGCAACATTATCTGTAACTGGTGCAGGTTATGTTAATACATTACAAGCTAACGCTAGTATTAATACTGCCACATTAAGTGTGACTGGTGGAAGTTATGTAAATACACTTCAAGCTAATTCTAGCGTTAATACAGCAACTTTAACTGTAACAGGTAATACATTTACCAATACACTACAAGCAAATAGTTCTATTAATACAATTACATTGAATGCTAGTGGTAATACATTTACTAATACATTACAGGCAAACGGTTCTGTTAATACTGCTACATTATCTGTAACAGGTGCAGGTTATGTAAACACACTACAAGCAAATAGTTCTGTTAATACCGCTACATTATCCGTAACTGGTTCAAGTTATGTTAATACATTACAAGCAAATGCAAGTATTAATACAGCAACTTTATCTGTAACTGGCCCAATATATGTAAACAGCGTACAGGCTAACTCTAGTATTAATACAGCTACATTAAGTGTTACTGGTCCTATTTACATCAATACAGTTCAAGCCAACAGTTCTATCAATACTGCCACTTTATCCGTAACTGGTTCTTCTTATGTTAATACTTTACAGGCTAATTCTGGTGTTAATACGGCTACATTATCTGTAACTGGTTCAACATTTACTAATAATTTACAAGCGAATTCATATACAAATACATCAGTATCTTTTGTTACTAATACTTCTTATTCTAATACAGTACAAGCCAACTCTAGTATCAATACAGCCACATTATCGGTAACAGGAACATCATATACAAATGCGGTTCAGGCTAATTCTTATACAAATACATCTGTATCTTTTGTTACCAATACATCTTACTCTGGTGTAGTACAGGCTAATACAATCGTTAATACAGCAACATTAACTGTAACAGGACCAGCTTATGTAAATAATTTACAAGCTAATTCTTACACAAATACTTCTGTATCTTTTGTTACAAACACAGCATACTCTAGTGCAGTACAAGCTAATACAAGTGTTAATACGGCAACTTTAAGTGTTACTGGAACATCATATACTAATACGTTACAAGCAAATGCAAGTATTAATACTGTTTCTGTTAATGCTTCTTCAGTTGTTGCAGCATCATATATTATTGGTAGCAATATAAAATCAAACAACAGTATTAGTGCGGCAAACACAATTACTACTGGTGCAGCAATTGCTAGTTATATCATTTCAAATAATTCAATAACAGCAAGTAATACTATAACAGGCAATCTTTTTATATCAGGAACAGCCGGAGCAAATACATGGACACCTGATGGTGTTATAAAAGCCGGTTCAGCAGTCTTTAGTGGTGGTGTGAGTGTTGGTGGTAATTTTACAATTAACGGTTCAACTGTTTATAATTCAACAGCATTTGTTTTAAGTGCTAGTACACCTGTTCAAAGTGCTGGTCCCGTTTCTTTTGGAGCTTATAGAAGCCCTGGTCCTAACGCTGCAATTCGTTGGAGTGAATCAAATCAATATTGGGATATCCTAGATGTTAATAATTCAAATTATTATAGAATATTAACTAATGAGTATATAGTAGATAATGCTTTATCCACAAGCACAACATCTGTTGCTTCTGCAAACACAGCAAATGCTTTAAATAATTTTATTACTACTTCAGTAAATAATTTAAGTTCAAGTATTAATAGTAACGTAGTTTCAATAAATGCAAGTATTAGTTCAAATGTGGCAAACGTTAATGCATTTACACAATCATCTTATAATCGTGCTAATACGTCAGCAAATGCTTTCACAGGAACAACAGGTACAGCAACTCCAACTTCAGGTATAATTTCTTTCAGTAGTACAAATGGTGTAACAGTTACAGGTTCAGGAAGTAGTTTATCAATCGCTACACCACAAGATTTAAGAACAACTGCTAGCCCAACTTTTTCTAGTTTAACATTGTCTACTGCTTTACCAATTACTCAAGGTGGTACAGGTGCTACAACTTCTACACAAGCATTAAACAATTTATTACCATCAGGACAACAATCTGGTTACGTTTTAGTTACAGGTGGTGTAGGTTCATACTATTGGGCAGCAGGAGGTACAGGTGGCGGAGGTGGTGCTACTCCAGGCACAACAATCAATTCTTCATTGACAACTTATGTTGCAAATGGTACAGGACTTTCTTATTCTTCACCTGTATATGTTCCAGGTGCTGACCAACTTAAGGTTTATGTCAATGGTAGTAGAAAAATTAGAACTGTTGATTACAATGAAACTAGTGGTAATACAGGTGGTGTAGGTATTGTTACGTTTATTTCTTCACCTCCATCAACTGCTAACGTAATACTTGAGGTTGATGGATATATTTCCAATCCATACTACGCAAACAACATTGCATATACAGTTAACGGAACAATTGGTGCAACAGCAAATACAATTCAGTTAGCTGTTGACGGTTTAACATCAATTGCCGCATTAAAATCTGGCGCAACATTTAGTGGTGCTGCTTTTGGTCCTACAGCACCCGTTGGTACAGCAAATACTATGTTGGCAACAACATCTTTTGTAAGTACTTTTGCTAATTCAAACTTTACACTATCTTCTAGTATTACTGGTTCAGCTCCTGCTGGTTCTCTAACAGGTAGTTCTCTTGCCTCTGGTGTTACAGGTTCTAGTCTAACTTCAGTAGGTACAATTTCATCAGGAACTTGGAATGGTTCAGCAGTTGGTGTTGCTTATGGTGGTACTGGTGCTACGACAGCATCACAAGCATTGACAAATCTCGGCGCTTATCCAGCAAGTAATCCAAATGGTTATATAACAAGCATTACAAGTTCTCAAGTAACAACTGCTCTTGGTTATACACCATATAATTCTAATAATCCAAATGGTTACGTTACTTCTTCTGGTACTGTCAATACTGCTAATAATTTAACTGGAACTCCTAATATTTCTGTAGGTACTGTAAGTGCTTCAGGTGTTATAACATCAACAGTATCAACAGGAACAGCACCGTTTGCGGTTACTTCATCAACTCCTGTAACTAACTTATCTATTGGTGGTTCAGCAGGTTCAGTTCCTGCTAGTTCTCTAACAGGTTCTACTCTTGCCTCTGGTGTTACGGCTTCTAGTTTAACCTCTGTCGGAACAATTTCATCAGGAACTTGGAATGGTTCAGCAGTTGGTGTTGCTTATGGTGGTACTGGTGCCACAACAGCATCAGCAGCATTGACAAATCTTGGTGCTTATGCAGCAAGTAATCCAAATGGTTATATTACATCTTCTGGTACTGCAGCTTTTGCTTATGGTTTAACTGGAACTCCTAATATTTCTGTAGGTACAGTAGGTGGAACAACGATTACAGCGTCAACACAGTTTAGTGGTCCGGGTACAGGTTTAACAGGTACAGCTTCAGGTTTGTCTATTGGTGGTAATGCTAACACTGCTAACAATTTAACTGGAACTCCTAATATTATTGTAGGAACTATTTCAAGTTCTACGCAATCATTGATTTATAATAGTGGAACATTTAATGCCACCAATGCAAAACAAGGTATACAACTTGCACAAACATTTACAAGTGCACCTGGTACTGTAACTACAAATATTTCTTCTACAGGAATATATTCTGGAAGTAGTTATTATATTTCTACAAATAATTCCGCAACTCCACAAAGTTTCTCATTTGATACTTCTGGCAATTTTACTGCCCCTGGTAACGTAACTGCTTATTCTGACGCAAGACTAAAATCAAATATTACAACTATTACAAGTGCATTAGATTTAGTTAATTCAATGCGTGGTGTAAGATTTGATAAAGATGGTAAACGTGGTATTGGTGTGATTGCTCAAGAAGTAAGAGAAGTTTTACCTGAAGTTGTTGTTGAAGGTACAGATGAAGATAAAACACTTTCTGTTGCTTATGGTAATATGTCTGGTGTTTTAATTGAAGCCATCAAAGAATTAACTAAACAGATAGATGAACTCAAGGCCGAGATAAATACATTAAAAAGGAAATAAGTAATGGCCGGATATCAAAATCTTTTCATTGAGCAAAATTCAACTTATTATGAAACAATAACACTCAATGATTCGTATGGTAATCCATATAATCTGAATGGATTTCGTATTGCTAGTCAAGCAAAACAATCTTATTATTCCGCTAATACAATACTCACTTTTAATGCTACTGTTCTTGATGCAAATAATGGTATTATTGCTTTATCTGCAAATTCAAGTCAGACTGCTAATATTCTTACTAATCCACCAACTTTAATTTATGATGTTCTTATAAAAGATTCTTCCAATAATGTCACAAGAGTTTTAGAAGGAAGAATTTTTGTTGACCCTTGTGTTACAACAACTCAATTTTAAAGGGTAAAAATGCCAATTAATGTTCGCATTGGTACTCCAACAAATCCAACTGCTACACAAACCACCATATTTCAGGGTGCAATTAGTGCCAATGTGCAATCTGAAATTAATGCTATTCTTGCAATTGCTCAGTCAGCAAGTAATGAAGCTAATGCTGCACAAGCAACTGCTCAAGCAGCAAGTAACACAGCCAATTTAGCAAGTGCAAATACTATATATTCTCAAGGTGTTGATTTAGGCCAAAATACGACTATTAGTATTATTCAAGGCGTTGATTTAGGACAAAATACGGCCATCAGTATCATTCAAGGTGTAGATTTAGCACAAAATGCATATATTCAAGCAGCTTTCAATGTGGCTAATGCAGCAGGAACTAGTGCTTTAGTACAATATGCAGCAAATACAGCCAATTCAGCCCAAGCAAATACCATTGTAACACAAGGTGTAGATGTAACACAAAATAATACATTAAATTATTTACAAGCTGGACTTAATACGGCCAATTCTAATATACTATATGGACAAAATGTTAATATAGTACAAAATACAGCAATAGCTGCTATTAATAGTTATTCTTATTCTGCTTATGCAACTGCTAATGCAGCACAAGCAAGCATAGCAGTAATACAAGGTGTTGATGTAACACAAAACACACAGATACAAGGTATACAAGGTGTAGACTTAGTTCAAAATACAGCCATTAGCATTATTCAAGGTGTTAATTTATGGCAAAACGGAGCAATATCTGCCGTTAATACCTATGCTTATTCAGCGTTTGCTCAAGCAAATTCAGCCAATGGTCTAGCGGTATCAGCATACTCTACAGCTAATTCAGCACAATCAAATACTATTATAACACAAGGTGTTGATTTAAGTCAGAACGCTAACATATCTTTATTGCAAGCCGGCCTGAATACCGCCAATGCAAACATATCATTATTATTTGGTATTGAATCTGGTCAAAATGTTTATGCACAAGCCGCTTATGCTCAAGCAAATGCGGCCAATGGTCTAGCTGTATCAGCATATTCAACTGCTAATTCTGCTCAGGCAAATACTGTTGTAATTCAAGGTGTTGATTTATCACAAAACGCTAACATATCTTTATTACAAGCCGGTTTGAATACGGCCAACGCCAACATAGCTTATATTCTTGGTATAGAAGCTGGTCAAAATGTATATGCTCAAGCAGCCTTTGCTCAGGCAAATGCAGCGAATGGTTTAGCGGTATCATCATATTCAACTGCAAACTCTGCTCAAGCAAACACTATTGTAACTCAAGGTATAGATGCAAGTCAAAATGCCAATATATCTTTATTACAAGCTGGTCTTAATACGGCTAATGCCAATATAGCTTATATTCTTGGTGTAGATATTGGTCAAAACGTCTATGCACAAGCGGCATATTCACAAGCAAACGCTATCAGTTCATTTGCCAATACCAATATATCAATTATTCAAGGCGTTGATTTAGCACAAAATGCCAACATATCTTTGTTACAGGCAGGTCTTAACACAGCAAACGCTAACATAGCCTATATTCTTGGTGTAGATATTGGTCAAAATAATACATTATCTTACATACAAGCTGGATTAAACACCGCTAATGCCAACACAGCATATACTCAAGGTGTTGATGCAACTCAAAATAATTGGATATCAGCCAATCAAGCTTACGCTCAGGCTGCCTACGCTCAAGCAAATGCTATTAGTTCATTTGCTAATACCAATATATCAATATTACAAGGTATAGAAGCAACACAAAACTCTTGGATTAGTTCCAACTATGCAGCCATCTTAGTAACACAAGGTGTAGATGCAGGACAAAATCTTGCGATTCTTGCTGTCAATAGTTATGCTCAGTCATCATATATGTTGGCTAACACTCTGAACACAGAGTTAACTACACAAATAGCATATCAAGCTGGCATAGATTCACAACAGAATACTCAAATTCAAGGCATAAAAGGTGTTGATTTATACCAAAATGCAGCGATTACTTCAGTAAATCAATTTACACAATCTGCATATGATACTGCAAATACCAAATTTAGTTCTTCAGGTGGTACTATTACTGGTAACACTACTATTCAAGGTAATTTAAGTGTATCGGGTAATATTACCTTTGTGGGTAACGTAACAAATCAAACAATTACTGGTAATACCGGTCAGTTTTTTGGTTATGCTGCAAATGGTTTCAACGCTTTGTATACAGGTATTCCAACAGGTTATCTGTTAGAACCACAAATCGTTAACCAAGTTACATCTAATTATGATGGTTATACTGGCGGTATCAATATACAAAATATTAATACTGGTCAAAATGCCTCAGGTGATATATTCATTTCTGCTGATAACGGAACAGTCAATGACGGTTTTATAGACTTAGGTATAGGTTCATCAAACTATAATTATTTGGGTCAAGGCAGTTATAGTTTAATTGGAAAAAATGATGGCTATTTGTTCGTAACTGGTAATACAATTACCGGTGGCGGTAATATGATTGTAGGTACCGGTGGTTATAATGATGTCATATTCCCTGTTGGTGGAATCAGCGTAACAAACGAAATAATGCGTTTGAGTTATTCTGGTAACAATGTTTTAATTAAATCAGTTGTTCCTAGTACCAGTATAACATCAGGAGCTTTACAAGTTTATGGTGGCGTAGGTGTTCAAGGTAATGTATATGCAACAGGTGTATATGATAATGGTACAGAAATTTTATCATATACAAAAGGTGTAGATTTAACTCAAAATAATACTTTAAATTATATACAAGCGGGACTTAATACCGCCAACGCTAATTCTGCTTATCTACAAACTATTGTTAATCAAGCAAATGCCAATATTTCAATATTGTTTGCTATTGATGCAAGTCAAAATGCTTATGCTCAGGCAGCCTTTGCTCAAGCAAATGCGGCTAACGGTTTAACTGTATCAGCATATTCTACAGCTAACTCTGCACAAGCAAATACCATTTATACTCAAGGTGTAGATGCAAGTCAAAATGCTAATATTGCTTTGCTGCAAGCTGGTCTTAATACGGCCAATGCCAATATATCATTGTTATTTGGCATTAGTTTAGGTCAAAATGCTTATACACAATCAGCCTATGCTCAAGCAAATGCAGCCAATGGTCTAGCGGTATCTGCTTATTCTACCGCCAATTCTGCTCAGGCAAATACCATTGTAACACAAGGCGTTGATTTAAGTCAAAATGCTAATATTGCTTTATTACAGGCTGGATTGAATAGTGCTAACGCCAATATATCATTATTATTTGGTATTGAATCTGGCCAAAACGTATATGCACAAGCAGCCTACGCTCAGGCAAATGCAGCGAATGGTTTAGCGGTATCATCATATTCAACTGCAAACTCTGCTCAAGCGAATACCATATATTTACAAGGTGCTCTTGCATCAGAAAATGCAAATTCAACATTATTATTCTCGTATGTAAATACTGCCAATGCTAACATATCATATATTTTTGGTATACAATCTGGCCAAAATGTTTATGCTCAAGCGGCTTACGCTCAAGCAAATGCGGCTAATGGCCTAGCAGTATCGGCATATTCTACAGCTAACTCAGCACAATCAAACACCATTATAACACAAGGCGTTGATGCTACACAAAATGCTTGGATATCAGCCAATCAGGCATATTCTCAGGCGGCTTACGCTCAAGCAAACGCAGCCAACAATTTAGCGCAGTCAGCATATAACGCAGCAAATGCAGCAGGCTCTAGTGCGTTAGTACAGTATGCAGCCAATACTGCGAACTCAGCATCATCAAATACTGTATATTTACAAGGTGCTTTGAATTCGGCTAATGCCAATATCTCTGTAATATTTGGTGTTCAGACAACTCAAAACAATTGGATATCAGCCAATCAAGCATATAGTCAAGCGTCTTATGCTCAGGCAAATGCAGCCAATAATTTGGCACAGTCAGCATACAATACGGCTAATGCGGCTCAAGCAAGTGTGGCGGTAATTCAGGGTGTTGATATAACACAAAATACCCAAATACAAGGCATACAAGGTGTTGATTTAATACAAAATACGGCTATCAGTATTATTCAAGGAGTAGACCTAAGTCAAAATACGGCCATTAGTATTATTCAAGGTGTGGATTTAGGTCAAAATACAGCCATTTCTATTATTCAAGGTGTAGATTTAACTCAAAATACACAGATACAAGGTATACAAGGTGTAGACTTAACACAGAATAATACATTAACTTATTTACAAGCAGGTTTAAATACCGCTAATGCTAACACAGCATATTTACAAGGTGCTTTGAATACTGCTAATGCAAGTATAGTCTATTTGCAATCAGGTCTAAACACAGCGAACGCAAACTCATTTTATATTCAATCTGGTTTAAATTCAGCTAATGCTAATATTTCTATACTTTTTGGTATTGCAAATAGCCAAAATGCTAATATTGTTGCCGTTCAAGCATTAGCAAATACTGATTACACAACACTAACAGCACCTGCTGGTACTTACGGTAATACAAATTATGTTCCTATAATTACTTTAACCGCTAATGGACGTGTTGCAAACATCACAACTACTTCCATATCTGGTTCTGGTAGTTCAGGTGGTGTATTCAATTATTTCCAAAACACTGCACCAAGTTCAGCAAACTCACACGATTTTTGGACCAATTCTGATACAGGTGTTGAATATGAGAATTTTGGAACACCTTCTTCTCCAGTTTGGGCTGAAATTGGTCCTACTGGTATTGCAGTCAATACAGCACCAGGAATAATTTCTTCTACACAATTATATGTAAACTATACTCCAGCAACAACAGTCAATGCAGCAATTCAAATTACTGCTGCCAACACAAAAGGTGGTACAGGTTACGCTGACGCTTTTCAAATCACAAATACTTCTGCTGGTGTAACTAATCAAAACAAATATATTCGTTTAGACAGTACAGGTAATTTACAAGTTGTCAATAGCACATATCAAATAACATCAATGTCTTTGTCTGATGCAGGTGATTTGACACTTGCAGGCAATTCAACAACAAATGGTATTGCTGCTGGGTATGCACCAAACCGTCCTGCTTTCCGTGTGTCAGGTAATGGAGGTTCTATTAGTGCCACAACAACAGTTGCTGGTGGATATCTACTTGTTGATTATAACCAAGGAAGTTATTTAAATACATCAACAGGATATTTTACTGCTCCTGTTGCAGGATTATATCAAGTTGATGTTGTTGTGAGAACTAATAGTAATACTAATCCAAGTATCAATCAAATTATTATTAGAAAAACTACTGCAATTGGAAGTATTACTACATCCGTTATCATGGTTGAATTTGGTGTAAATACTACAATGAATCATACAGGTGGTGCTACTATTGTAAAATTGGCAGCAGGTGATACATTAAGATTTGATGTTACGTCTGGAACAATTACATTTGATGGCAACGATAACTGGTCAGTTGCGTACATAGGTTAACGTATAAATATTAAAATAAAAAGATAAATAAAATATGGCAATTAATTTCCCATCATCACCTTCATTAAATCAAACGTACACCGCTGGTACAAAGACTTGGATATGGAATGGTTACGCATGGGATTTACAAGTTGCAAACACACAAGCTGTTACTGTTTTTGCTCAAGCAGCATTTAATACTGCCAATTCAGCAAGTGCAAATACCATTTACACTCAAGGTGTTGATTTAACTCAAAACACCCAAATACAAGGTATTCAAGGTGTAGATTTAAGTCAAAATACCGCCATTAGTATTATTCAAGGTGTCGACCTCACCCAAAACACTCAAATACAAGGTATACAAGGCGTTGATTTGGGCCAAAATACGGCCATCAGTATCATTCAAGGTGTAGACTTAACTCAAAATAATACATTAACTTATTTGCAAGCAGGTTTAAATAGTGCTAACGCCAATATATCATATATTTTTGGTATACAATCTGGTTCAAACATATATGCACAAGCGGCTTATGCTCAAGCAAATGCAGCTAACGGATTAGCACAATCATCATATAATACCGCTAACGCAGCACAAGCAAGTATATCGGTAATTCAAGGTGTAGACTTAACTCAGAATACTCAAATACAAGGTATACAAGGCGTAGATTTAAGTCAAAATACGGCTATTAGTATTATTCAAGGTGTAGACTTATCACAAAATGCTAATATTGTTGCAGTTCAAGCATTAGCAAATACTGATTACACTACATTAACAGCACCAGCAGGTGTGTACGGTAATTCGACTATTATTCCTGTTATTACTTTAAGTGCTAATGGTCGTGTTTCTTCTATCACTAACACAGCAATATCAAGTAGTGGCGGTGGTACAGCTGCTACACCAACAGCACTAGGAACAGTTTACGGTTATACCGCCACATCAGGAACAAATAATAATACTGCTTTAGGTTATAGTGCATTATCAAGTAATACTACTGGATGTAATAATACCGCTGTAGGTTATCAAGCATTAAATTTAAATAGTACAGGTAGATATAATACTGCTATGGGTGGTAGTGCATTATATAATAATACGGGTGGTACTAATAACTCTGCTATTGGATATAATGCATTATACAGTAATACTACTGGTTCTAATAACTTTGCTATAGGATATTGTGCATTAGGTCTTAATACTACAGGTTCTAATAACTTTGCTGTAGGATGTTATGCATTATATAACAATATTTCAGGTTGCAGTAACTTTGCTCAGGGTTATAATACATTATATACTAATACTACAGGTAGTCATAACTTTTCTGTAGGATGTAATGCATTATACAGTAATACTATAGGTAATAATAACTTTGCTCAAGGTTATAAAGCATTATATAATAATACTACCGGTGTTAATAACTTTGCTGTAGGATGTCAAGCATTATATTCTAATACTACAGGTTATAATAATACTGCTATAGGAGGTGCATCATTATTACTTAATACTATAGGTTGTAATAACGTTGCTATAGGATGTGTAGCATTATCTAATAATACTATTGGTAATAATAACTTTGCTGCAGGTTTTAGAGCATTATATGGTAATTCTACAGGTTCTAATAACTTTGCTGTGGGATATGCTGCATTATGTAATACTACTACTGGTTCTTATAACTTTGCTCAAGGTTATAAAGCATTATACAATAATACTACCGGAATCAATAACTTTGCTCAAGGTTACCAAGCATTATATTGTAATACTACTGGTTGTAATAACTTTGCTGTAGGTTATAGAACATTATATTGCAACACTACCGGTAATAATAACATTGCTGTAGGGTGTTGTGCATTGTATAATAATACTAGTGGTAGTAACAATTACGCTCAAGGTTATGCAGCATTATATTGTAATACTACAGGTAGTAATAACATTGCTCAAGGTTATTATGCATTAAAACTTAATACTACAGGTAAAAATAACTTTGCTCAAGGTTATAAAGCATTATACAGCAATACTACAGGTAATAATAACTTTGCTGTAGGATGTAATGCATTATATTCTAATACTACAGGTTATAATAATACTGCTATAGGAGGTGCAGCATTATGTTATAATACTGCAGGTTGTAATAACGTTGCTATAGGATGTATAGCATTATATTGTAATAGTACCGGAAATAATAACTTTGCTGTAGGATTTACTGCATTATTCAATAACTTTACTGGTAGTAATAACATTGCTGTAGGATATGCAGCATTAAAATGTAATACTGCAGGTTGTAATAACATTGCTATAGGTTGTTGTGCATTAAATCTCAATACTATTGGTAATAACAACTTTGCTGTAGGTAGTTGTGCATTAGGTTATAATACTACTGGTAATAATAACCTTGCTTTAGGATTTGGTGCATTATATTGTAATACTACAGGTTGTAATAACATTGCTACTGGATTTGGTGCATTATGTTTAAATACTACAGGTAATAATAACTTTGCTCAAGGTTATTATGCATTAACAAATAATACTACAGGTAACAATAACATCGCTCAAGGTTATTGTGCTGGTTGTGTTATCACTACAGGTAACAACAACATTATATTTGGACCGTATACTGGTTCGGCAACACTTAGTAACACCTTTGTTGCTATGGCCAACACCGCTGGTGGTACGCCAGTATTATTAGCAAATACATCTGGTTTATACGTCAATGGTTCATTATTAACTAGTGGTGGTGGAGGTAGCGCTACTGCTGCTACACCAACGGCATCAGGAACAGTCTACGGTTATACCAATAGTTCCAATTATAATACTGCTATAGGATATAGTGCGTTTGCAAATACAGCATCTACTGGAACAAATAACTTTGCTGCAGGGTACCAAGCATTACAAAATAATACTACAGGTAGTAATAACTTTGCTCAAGGTTATTATGCATTAAAACTTAATACTACAGGTAAAAATAACTTTGCTGTAGGATGTAGTGCATTATGTTTAAATACTACCGGTAGTAACAATCACGCTCAAGGTTATAAAGCATTATATTCTAATACTACTGGTAACAACAACATCGCTCAAGGTTATTGTGCTGGTGGTGTTATCACTACAGGTAACAATAACATTATATTTGGACCGTATACTGGTTCGGCAACACTTAGTAACACCTTTGTTGCTATGGCCAACACTTCTGGTGGTACGCCAGTATTATTGGCAAACACATCTGGTCTTTATGTTAATGGTTCATTATTAACTAGTGGTGGTGGTGGTGGCGGTGGTACTGCTGCTACACCAACAGCATCAGGAACAGTTTACGGTTATACCAATAGTTCCAATTATAATACGGCTATAGGGTACAATGCATTTGCAAATACAGCGTCTACTGGAACAAGTAACTTTGCTGCAGGTTTTCAAGCATTATTGTTTAATACTACAGGTAGTAATAACTTTGCTCAAGGATATAGTGCATTATTAAATAATACTACAGGTAATAATAACTTTGCTCAAGGTTATAAAGCATTATATAATAATACTACAGGTAAAAATAACTTTGCTGTAGGATGTGTTGCATTATTCAACAATACTACCGGAATCAATAACTTCGCTCAAGGTTTTCAAGCATTAAAAAGTAATACTATTGGTTGTAATAACTTTGCTGCAGGATGTAATGCATTATGTGGTAATACTACAGGTTGTCATAACTTTGCTGTAGGAGGTTATGCATTAAGTACTAATACTATAGGTAATAATAACTTTGCTCAAGGTTACCAAGCATTATATTGTAATACTACTGGCACTAATAACTTTGGTGTAGGATATCAAGCGTTAAAATGTAATGCTACTGGTATCCATAACGTTGCTATAGGATGTGTTGCATTATTCAACAATACTATTGGTACTAGTAACTTCGCTGTAGGATATCAAACATTATTTTTTAATACTACAGGTAGTAATAACTTTGCTGTAGGATATCAAGCATTATTATTTAATACTACAGGTTGTCATAATTTTGCTGTAGGATATCAAACATTATTGAGTAATACTACTGGAATAAATAACTTTGCTGTAGGTTATTGTTCATTAAAAAATAATGGTTATGGTAACTTTAATTTTGCTGTAGGATATGCAGCATTATATAATAATACTACAGGTAATAATAACTTTGCTCAAGGTAGTAGTGCATTATATTGCAATACTACCGGTAATAATAACTTTGCTCAAGGTTATAATGCATTATTGTGTAATACTACAGGTAGTAATAACTTTGCTGTAGGATGTTTTTCATTAAAATGTAATACTACAGGTGTTAATAACTTTGCTGTAGGTTTTAAATCATTATTAGGTAATACTACAGGTAGTAACAATTACGCTCAAGGTTACTGTTCATTGTATTGTAATACTACTGGTAATAATAACTTTGCTGTGGGATGTTTAGCATTATATAAAAATACTGCAGGTAGTAATAACTTTGCTCAAGGTTATAATGCATTAACGAATAATACTACAGGCTCTAATAATGCTGCTATGGGAAATAGTGCATTAAGATTTAATAGTACTGGTAACCATAACTTTGCTCAAGGTTATAGAGCATTAACAAGTAATACTACAGGTTCTAATAACTTCGCCCAAGGTTATTGTGCATTATTTTCGAATACTATTGGTAATTATAACTTTGCTGTAGGATATTATGCATTATATTCTAATACTACAGGTTGTAATAATGTTGCTATAGGTTTTGGTACATTATGTTCAAATACTACTGGTATTAATAATGTTGCTGTAGGATGTACTGCATTAAGAAATAATACTCTTGGTTGTAATAACCTTGCTTTAGGATATGGTGCATTATATTCTAATACTATTGGTAGTAATAATATAGCTCAAGGTTATTGTGCAGGTTACAATATCACCACAGGTTCGTGCAATATTATTTTGGGTAATAATGCTTTAGCACCAACAGCAACATCAAATTATTCTATCGTTATTGGTACTTCATCTTATACTTCACAGTATGCTCCTTCTGCAACATGGACAGCATTATCAGATGAAAGAGATAAAGTAAATATTACTGATATTCCTGTTGGTTTACAATTCATTCGTGAAGTAAGACCAGTTAAGTTTAATTGGAAAATAAGAGATAGTGATGAAACTCATCCACGTTGGAATATGCCTGACTCTGGTTTCATCGCTCAAGATTTATTGGCACTTGCTAAGAAATACAATGTTCTTGACCATATCAAACTTGCTACAGATGAAAATCCTGATAAGATATATGCTGATCCAGGTAAACTTTTACCTGTAATGGTCAAAGCGATTCAAGAATTGGCCAATGAAAATGATAGTTTAAGTGCTCGTATAACCGCTTTGGAAGATAGACTAAATAAGTTATAACAACTCAATTGAATATATCATGAAACCTGCTGGCGGTACAGAATTACTTTATAATAATCTAATCAAATATGTTGGCAAAGATTGGTCAAAAAATATCAATCTAATCACTTCTATTTGTCATCCAAATTTTGTTGATAATTCTAAAGTCAATGTCTTGTGGCAACATCTATCTTACGACCAATATAATTGCCAATTAATGCACGATGAAACTTTTGTAAATTCAATTCAACACTTTGTTTATGTTTCTGATTGGCAATTACAACAATACCAAAAAACATTTCCAATTTCTCATGCAAACAATCATGTCATTAAAAATGCCATTGAGCCTATTGAATATAAAGAAAAATTAAAAGGTAAAATCAAATTAATTTATACATCAATGCCAAATCGTGGACTTGAAGTGTTACTAGATGTTTTTGAAATGATGAATAGAGATGATGTAGAACTTACAATATATTCTTCTACAATCATCTACGGCAAAGGTTATATTGATAACAATGCACAACGACTATTTAATAGATGCAAGTCAATGAAGAATGTAATCTACAAAGGTTATGCGATGAATAATGCAGTTCGTAAAGCACTACAAGAGCATCACATTCTTGCTTATCCTAGTATATTTGAAGAAACAAGTTGTTTGGCTGCAATTGAAGCAGGTGCTGCTGGATGTAAAATTGTTACCACAAATTTTGGAGCATTACCAGAAACTTGTGGTGAGTATGCAACGTATGTTGATTACAATGAAAATAAAAAAGAATTAGTTGAAAATTATTTGGTAATATTGAATCGTGTTATTGACAATTACGATAAAGAATGTTATAATTTAAATGAGCAAAGTGAATGGTTTAATCAAAACTATTCTTGGAAAAACCGTGCAGATGAATGGAATAATTTATTTAATAATATATGAGAAAAGTTTTAATTGGTACTCCTTGTTACGATGGCCGTCTAGACGTTTGGTATACAAATAGTCTTACGCATACAATTAAATTAAGCTACGAACATAATGTGGAAATTGTTCCAATATGGTTAAGCTTTGATGCTCTACTTCAGCGAGCAAGAAATGATACAATAGATGTTATGTTGCAGGATACTTTTGATGACATGATATGGATAGATTCTGACATTGAATGGAAACCAGAAGATTTCTTTAAACTATTAGATTATCCTGTTGATGTTGTCGGAGGAACTTATCGCAAAAAAGGTGATAAAGAAGAATACGTTGTTCGTCAAGTAGAAAAAAGACCTAAAAATGAATTAGGGCTTATTCCATTAGATGGCTTAGGAACAGGATTTGTTCGTATGAGCCGTGTTGCTTGCCAATACTTGTGGGATGTAAGTAAACCTTATATTGACCCTAAAGACGGTAGAGAACGTAGAATGATTTTTGATGTTGTCGTTGAAGATTCTCAAGGCATACCAAGTTTAATAAGTGAAGATATTCATGCGTTTAATAAACTAACGGCTGGTGGGTATAATATATACTTAGACCCAACAATCATTTGTAATCATATTGGACCATATAAATTTGTTGGTGATGCTCGTGGTTTTCAAAATTTTCTAAATAGAAATTCAAATTTTGTAAAGAAACAATTATGAAAAATTTTATTATGTTATCCGGAATACCTAGGTCCGGTTCTCAAGTATTATCATCTTTGCTAAATCAGCACCCAAAAATTTACGCATCTACCACTTCTCCTGTTATAGATTTATTATCCATCATTGAAGATAATTGGAAAATACTATCACAACAGGTAGTCAATCAAGACCCTAATCAACAAAAAAATGTTATCAAAGGCATGATTTCTGGTGCATATGAACATATTGATAAACCGGTTATTGTTGATAAAAATAGATTATGGCCAAGATATGGCAAATTGATGACTGAAGTTTTAGGTGTTAAACCAAAAATCATATGTACTGTTAGACCAATACCAGAAATCTTATCATCATATATTTTATTGGTCAGAAAAAATAGCCATAAAATTACTTTTATTGACCAAGAATTAATTGAGAAAAAACTTCCTATTAATGATAAAAATCGTTGTAAAATTCTTTTAGAAAAATATATTAATCATCCATATACCAGTTTGAGATTAGGATTTAATTCACCTCATGTTGAATTATGTTTTGTAACATACGATGAAATTGTGAATTCTAGTCAAGAAACTATGGATAAGATTTGTAATTTTATTGGAATAGAAACACAAACAATTAACATCAATTCATTACAACGTATGGATGAGAATGATGGTTACCATGGCGGATTGGAAGGATTACATGATGTTCGTTCAGTAATGAAAAAGACTAGTGGAACACCGGAAGAAATCATTGGTAAAGAATTAACAAATTTATATACTAATATGAAATTAGAGTTTTGGAATAAATGATAACTCCATTTGCAAATAGATTTAATACATTAAAAAAACAAGGCATCAATATAAATTATGTTTTGGATATTGGTGCTTATCGTGGTGATTTTACCGAAACAATACGTTCGATTTGGCCAAAAGCAATCGTGAATCAGTTTGAAGCAGACGAAAGACAAAAATCTTTTTTACAAAAAAATGCCTTTATTGTTCTATTAGGTAATGAAGAAAAAGAAGTAGAATTTTATACATTAGATGAAAAGTATAATACCACAGGAAGCTCTATATATAAAGAGATGACACCTTTTTATAGTGATGATAAAACTATTGTTTTGAAAAAAAACATGGTAACTTTAGATAGTTTAGATGAAAAATTTAATTTTTATGGTAATTGGAAAGAACAGGGTTTAATTAAAATAGATGCACAAGGTTCTGAATTAATTATTTTAGAAGGTGCAAGTAAATTTATTGAAAAAAGAAAACCTAGGTTTATTTTATTAGAATGTCCAGTAAAAGAATACAACCTAGGATCGCCGAAATTGAATGACTATATATATTTACTAAGCAAGTTAAATTATCATACTAAAGATGTTTTTGATTTATCTTATGATTCAACAGGAAACTTATTACAAATTGATTTGATGTTTGAAAGGATTTAAATGAAAAAAGTATTTTGGATTGATGGTGGTGCCGGTCGTGCAATTGCAGCAATACCTGCACTCGTTAAACATGCCAGATTAAACCCCGATATGGAATGGGCAGTTCTTGTGGCAGCTTGGGATTTTTTATATTGGGGAATTCCTGAATTACAAGATAGAACTTATGGTATTGATACTAAGGGACTATTTGATAATGTTGTTTCTAAGACAGAAAAAATCATTACTCCTGAACCTTATAGATTACCTGCATATTTCAAACAAGAAATTTCTTTAGTCGAAGCATTTGACCGAGAAATTAACAACACGACCGACCATAGTGATTTGGGTGCTCCAATCATGGAGTTTAATAAAGCTGAGATTGCTGTTGCTCAAGCAACTATTAAAGAACTCAAATCAATGCAGAAAAAAACAAAAACTATTATTTTCCAACCATTTGGTCGTGGTGCTAAAGTTGAAAGAGAAACTGTTGTTGATGAAGAATCTCGTAGTCTAAGTGCAAAAGATTATTTGTATTTAATGAGAAAGTTATCTGCCAGATACAATATGGTTTTCTTTGGTGAACCAGAGTTTCAATTAAAACAAGATACTTTAGCAGCAAAATATACTTGTGACCTTAGACAATGGGGTGCTTTAATTAAAGAAGCAGATTATTTTATTGGTTGTGATTCAGTAGGTCAACATATTGCACGTGCCGTTCGTACTCCAGGTACAGTAATTTTTGGTTCTACTTTTCCAATTAATACTTCTTATCCAGATTACTTTAATATTATTGACCGTAGTCATAATAGAAAATATAGCCCTATTCGAATTGCAGGCCTAGATACTATGTTATCTAATAGATTAAATGAAAAAACAATGGTATTTTCAGAAAAAGAATTAAACGATATGTGTACAGAAATTACAAATGATATTGAAAGAAAGGTAAAATAATGTCATATAATATTTTAGCAGTAAATCCTGGTCACAATGGTTCTTGTGCATTAGTGATTGATGGAGAAGTTGTATTTTATGCGGAAGAAGAAAGATTCTCTCGTATGAAATATGATGGTAATCCATTTAAAGCGATGATTAGTGTGTTATTAAATCATCGAATTGATGAGGTTGTTATTGGAGGAACACAACCAGGAATATGTTCTTTACCATGGACACAAGAAGATCCTTACTCAGCGTTAGTGAGAAAGTTTAATCCTCAAGTTCGTGTAACACAATTAGGTCACCTACATCATTTAGGACACGCAACAGCAGCATTTTATGGTTCAGGTTTTGAAACAGCGGCTGCAATTGTTGTTGATGGTTCTGGTAGTATTCACCAAGAAAGAATTGGAGAAAATGGTCCAATGGTTCAAGGTTATGAAACAGAATCAATTTACCATTGTTCTTATCCACATGAATTTAGTGCTGTTTACAAAAGATATTCAGATGGTGATTTAACAAACCAATCAATGTATTATGATAATGGTATTCAAGAATTTGACCCTAGTGTAACAATTACCAAATCATATGAAGCAGTAAGTGATTATCTTGGCTTTGGCTGGATTGAAGCCGGCAAGACAATGGGTCTTTCACCATATGGTAAAGAAGATGAAAACATTCCAGAATTCTTTATAAATGGTAAAGGCAATAAAAACTTATTAAAACCTTTTTATCCTGCTGGTTCTTTTATTGATGAAGATAGATATCCTTATCTGAAGCGGTTTAATGACCCTAAAGAATGGCATCGTGATTTTTCTTTGTGTCGTGAAGTAGATAAAAACTTGGCATACAAAGTTCAAAAAGAAACCGAAGAACAAATGATGAATTTGATTCAAAAGGCTATTGATATCACAGGTGAAACAAACATTGTTCTTTCAGGTGGATACGCATTGAATTGTGTTGCCAATTACAAATACATTAAGAATTTCCCTAACATTAATTTCTATATTGACCCAATTGCACATGATGGTGGAACATCCATCGGATTGGCAAGATTTGCTTGGCACAATCAGTCACAGGATTCTACACCTAAGAAATTAGAATCCGTATACTTGAGTTTACCTCCTGATTATAGTCAACTTGATGTTGTTTTAGGAAATATTCCTGATTTAACTGCAACTGACACTACAACAGAAGATATTGCCACTTTAATTGAAGAAGGTAATGTTGTTGCATTGTTCCAAGGTCGTGCAGAAGGCGGTCCAAGAGCATTAGGTAACCGTTCTATATTGTTTGACCCAAGACATCCTGACGGTAAAGACATTGTTAATAAAGTTAAGAATCGTGAATGGTTTAGACCTTTTGCTGGTTCAGTTATGGAAGAACATGCGGCAGAATGGTTTGAAATGGAAAGTTTACAATCTTCTCCTTTTATGATGTATGTTGTAGAGGTAAAGAAAGACAAAGTAGAACAAATTCCAGCGGTAACTCATGTTGATAATACTTGCCGTATTCAGACAGTTAATCCTGACCAGAACCAACATTATTATGATTTAATTGAAGCTTTCTATAAGAAAACTGGTGTGCCTGTTTTGTTTAATACCAGTTTTAATTTAGCAGGCGAACCTTTGGTAGAAACTTTATTTGATGCAATTTTCACATTAATGAACTCTGAAATTAAATATTTGTATTTACCTGAAATAAATAAACTAGTAAGTAAACAGTAATTTTTAACAAAAAAGGAAGATTTAAATGTCAATCTTAGATACACAAGTTTTACAAACTGAAATTGTTTTACAACCACAAGTAGTAGCTAATAGCTATGTTATTGTTGAGATTCATGAATCTATTCAAAATCGTTTTGTTAGAGCAGAAATTGAAATGTCACCTTTTGAAACAGAAACTCAACCAGACGGATTTACAAGAACTAGAGGTATAGGTGGTCGTAGAAACATTTTAGTTTGGCAAAATGCCGAATATGATGAAGTTCGTGACACTTGGAACAACCTAGATTTAATTGCAAAAGTGGCCACATTAGTTACAAATTCTTAATTTTTAAAGAGAATATATTATGCAAAAGATTTTGATTATGGGCTTGCCTGGCGCAGGCAAAACATTTTTGGCTAAAGCATTAAAAGAATATCTGGAAGAAAGTGCAGTTAGATATTCTGAAATGATGCCTATTTGGTCAACTGTGAATTGGATTAATGCTGACGAAGTTCGCAAAAAATATAATGATTGGGACTTTTCTGACGCTGGTCGTATTCGCCAATCATTAAGAATGGCACAACTCGCTTTTGAATCTCTCAATGATTATGTTATTTGTGACTTTGTGGCGCCTTTAGTTGAAATGAGAAATAACTTTAAAGCAGACTGGACTATTTGGGTTGATACAATTGATAAAGGTCGGTTTGAAGATACCAATAAAGCTTTTATTCCTCCAGAAGTTTATGACTTTAGGGTAACAGAACAAAACGCAGAGAAATGGGCGGCTTTTATTGGCGAACATATTATTGAAAACCGTAGAAGGCCAACATTTGATTGGAAGAAAGAAACAGTTCAAATGTTAGGTAGATGGCAACCATGGCATGAAGGACATCGTGCGTTATTTGAGCGTGCAATTACCAAAACTGGCCAAGTTGTTATTCAAATTCGTGATTGCCAAGGATGGCAAGGTTCTAATCCTTTTGCTATAGACCAAGTCAAATCATTTATTAAACGTGATTTAGACCCATTGTATCAAGGACAATATGAAATACAAGTTGTACCTAATATTGTTAATATTACTTATGGTAGAGATGTTGGTTATAAGATTGAAAAAGAAGAATTAGCTCCAGAATTAACTGCAATCTCAGCCACAAAAATCAGAAAGAAACTTGGAATTGAGTGATTCGCCAGTTAGAAGTTTAGCCAAAGCAATATCTTGGAGAGTTACAGGTACCATAGACACCTTTTTGGTGTCTTGGCTTGTAACTGGCCAGATATTATTAGCCTCCGGTATTGCTTTTACTGAAATAATAACAAAGGTTTTCTTGTTTTGGATGCACGAAAGAGTGTGGAACAAGATTAAATGGGGCAAGACATAAATACCTCTATATTAGGAGGATTTAATGGCAACAATAACGAATCGTCAAGATTTTACAACCTATTGCTTAAAAAGATTAGGATTCCCGGTTATTGAAATTAACGTGGATCCAGACCAAGTACAAGACCGTATTGATGATGCAATTCAATATTGGCAAGATTATCATTTTGATGGACTACAAAAAGTTTATTGGATTCATTATGTTACCCAAGATGATATCAATAATCAATACTTAGACGCAACTCAAGCAACAGACCAAAGTAATAACCAAATCAAAATTGAATTGGCTGGTATTACTCGTATATTTCCACTTACCGATTCACAGGCAACTATTAATATGTTTGACCTGCGTTATCAATTACGTTTAAATGAGTTGTATGACTTCACCTCCGCATCATACATCAACTATAATTTAACACAACAACACTTACGCTCACTAGAAATTCAATTCACTGGTGAAGTTCCTATTCGTTTTCAAAGACATATGCAACGATTATATATTGATTGGGGTTGGGGTAATTATGAGGCACCAGTCGGTACCGTTGTGGTTGCTGAGGCGTATGCGGTAATTAATCCGGAAATATACAATTTGGTATGGAATGACCGTTGGTTAAAAGAATATGCTACCGCTTTAATTAAACGAACTTGGGGTAATAATTTAAGTAAGTTTGAAGGCCTACAATTACCTGGTGGTGTAACACTAAATGGCTCAAAAATTTATAACGAAGCTGTTAGTGAAATTGAAAGATTAGAAAGAGAAATGGAAAATAATTACGGCGCTCCACTTGAATGGTTTATGAATTAATATGGCTGTTTCTCAATACTTCAACAACTACAACTCTTTATCAGAACAAAGAGTTATCGAGGATTTGATTGTAGAATCCATAAAAATTATGGGTTTTGATGCGTATTACTTGCCTAATACCAACAATCAAGCTCGTGACCTTCTTTATGGTGAAGATCCAGTAAAACAGTTTGAGTCAGCATTTCAATTAGAATTATATCTCTCTAGTTCTCTAGAATATGAAGGAGAAAAAGAATTCTTTTCTAAGTTTGGTTTAGAAATTAAAAATAATGTTCGTGTTATTGTGTCTAAAAGAACATTTACACAAAGAGTTTCTTCTTCAGGCACAAGTACAACAAGACCAAATGAAGGCGATTTAATTTATATTCCATTTTTAAATGGTACTGGTGAATTATTTGAAATTAAATTTACGAATCAAACCAAAGATTTCTTTATGCTAGGTAGAAAAGTTCCATATTTTTATGAATTAGAAATGGAGAAATTCAAGTATTCACAAGAAATTATCAATACAGGTATTGCAGATATTGACGTTGTGGTTACCGATTCCGCTTATACCTTACATTTAAATACAGGCGCAGGTAATAATATTAATTATAAAGTACAAGAAACTGTATTCCAATCAGCTGATAGTACACAAGCTAATGCCACAACGGTGGCTGTAGTTCAATCTTGGATACCTTCTTCAAATACATTATCGGTAACAAATATTGCAGGAGAATTTATTGATGGTCAAATCATCTATGGTGCAAGAAGTAATGCTCAGTATATACTTAGCACATTCGACCCATTATATGATCCAGCAAACAAAGAAGTATATGATAACGAATTAATTTCAAATAATGCTTCTGCAATAACAAACACAAACGAAATTAATCCTTTTGGAAATATATAATGGCTAATGTATTTTATAATCGTATGATTCGTAAGATTACCGTAGGTTTTGGTGGTCTATTTGATAACATCACTTTGGTTCGCTATAATCCAGATGAAACGGAAGCGGAAAGATTTATTGTTCCTATTGCTTATGCAGCGAAAGAATTGTATGTTCAACGTATTGAGGGTGACCCAAACTTAGATAAAAAAGTTCAGATGACTTTACCTCGTATGTCATTTGAGATGAACGGTCTTTCTTATGACACGACAAGAAAGCAAAATACAAATTTTAAAACATTTAATCAAACAAGTTCAGGCGTTCTTTCACAATATAATCCTGTGCCTTACAATTTTGATTTCAATTTATATATCTACGTAAGAAATATAGAAGATGGCACACAAATCATCGAACATATATTACCATATTTTGCACCAGATTATACAATTAAACTTAATTTAATTCCTGAAATGGGTATCGTAAAAGAAATACCTGTGGTATTAAATAGTACCAATTATGAAGTTACTTATGAAGGACCAAGAGATTCGGATCCTCGTATGATTATTTGGACATTAAATTTTACCGTCAAAGGTTATGTGTTTGGTCCTACATCTTCTGCTGGATTAATTAAAACTTCTATTACAAATATACTTAATGATATTACAGACAGCCAATCTGTAATTTTTAACGTAGCAAATACAGGTATTGGAACATATAAAACAGGTGAAATTGTGTATCAAGGTTATTCACTTAACTCAGCCACGGCAACAGCAAAAGTGGTTGTATTTAATCCTAGTAATAATCAAATCACTCTGACAAATGTTAATGGTAATTTTGTGTCTAATCAACCTATTATTGGTTCAATTACTAATTCAAATTATACTTTCACCTCATACAATGTACCAACAATCGATTATTCACAAATAATTGTTGTGCCAAACCCACTCACAGCAAACTCCAATGGTCATTATACATATACAACCACTATAACAGAAACACCAAATATAGCAAATACATACCCGAAAGTTTAATATGAGCAATATTGATAAATCATTAAGTAACATCTTTGATGTGAATCCAATTGGTGAACCAGCACCAAAAAAAGAAACTTTACCAACACATTATAATAAATCTGACATTGAAGAAGATTTAAATGATGCTTACCAACAAACAAAAGAAAATCTTCAGAGTATTTTAGACCAAGGCAAAGAAGCCATGGAAGAAATATTAAATATAGCTAAAATAGGTCAACATCCACGAGCATTTGAAGTTTATGGTACTATATTAAAAAATATGGTAGATGCCAATAAAGAACTTTTAAATATTCAGAAACAAATGCGTGAGATGGATAAGAAAAAAGAAGTTAATAACACAAATATAGATAAAGCAATATTTGTTGGTTCTACGAATGAACTGGCTGCCTTTTTGAAAAATCAAGGAAAAGAAAAATGAAATTATGGGTGAATGTTTGTTTTCATTATGTGCCTGAAAGATACGAAAACTTTAAAAGAATTATCAAAAGCCTTCAAAGTATTACCACAGAAAAAACAAAAATTATTGTTAATTCAAATACCAATTTTGATGAGAATTTAAGAATTGATGTGGCATTATTGAATGACCCATACCATTTAACATGGGAACATAAAAAATATATGCCGGCATTTTTAGATTCTGATTACACACATTATGTCTATATGGAAGGTAATGTTGAAGTAACTGAAAAAAATTTAGTTTATTGGGAACAAACTAGGAGTTTATTTTTAAGAAACAATTTAAACTTTGTGCCTGGTTTACACAGAACAGAAAATGATACAGAAGGCAATATATATTCTTTAGATTGTACAAGACATCCAACAAATAGACCAGTAATTTCTGTTGAAGGTAAAAAATTTATTTCACTAGGTGAACCATACCAAGGTATGTTTATTATGGATAAAAGTCTAGTGCAAGAACATATTAATTCGGATTATTTTCATTTAGGCCAAAAAGGTTGGTACGGTATTAGAGAATCGGCTAATTTAGGTAGTACCTATGTTAATGTGCCTCAAGGTTTTGAACATAAAATTTTAATACCTGTAGATAATTTTTCAGATTCTTGGATACCTCACCTAACTAATAATTATGTTACAAATCCAAATTCACCACACTCAAAAATAAAAATAGAAACATTATTAAATGGCTACTAAAGAATCGTACCGTGATAATCCTCTACTCAAAAGAGTAGGCGTTCAGGTTAATTACACCAAAGAACAACTTGATGAATATATCAAGTGTCGGCAGGATCCTATTTACTTTGCCAAATATATCAAAATTATTACTTTAGATGATGGTATTGTTCCTTTTGAGATGTATGATTTTCAAGAGGATATGATTAAAAAGTTTCATGATAACCGTTTTGTCATCGTAAAATGTCCCCGTCAGGTTGGTAAAACTACTACAGCTATTGCTTATTTACTTTGGACCGTACTCTTTCAAGATTCTCAAACCATCGCAGTTTTGGCCAACCGTGGTGACACTGCTCGTAAGATTCTTAGTAAGTTACAGTTAGCGTATGAGAATCTTCCTATGTGGCTCCAACAAGGTGTGGTCGAATGGAATAAGGGTCGTATTGAATTAGAAAATCATTCAGTTATTATTGCCGACTCTACATCAAGTTCAGCGGCTCGTTCTGGTTCTTTTAACATTGTATTCTTAGACGAGTTTGCTTTCGTACCATCCAATATTGCTTATGACTTCTTTACCTCAGTTTATCCTGTGATTACTGCTGGTACTAAAACAAAGATTTTGATTGTATCTACACCAAATGGTATGAATTTATTCTACAAAATTTGGCAAGATGCGGTTAACAAAAGAAATAATTATGTTCCATTTGAGATTCATTGGTCACAAGTTCCTGGCCGAGATGAAGATTGGAAAGAAGAAACAATACGGAATACTTCTCAAAGACAATTCCAACAAGAATTTGAAACAGAATTTTTAGGTTCTTCAAATACACTTATTTCTGGTTTAAAACTTCAACAATTGGTATATCAAGACCCGCTTGCCAATCATGATGAGTTAAAAGTCTATAAAATGCCGGTCAAAGATGATGAAGAAAATAAAAAAGACCACCTATATGCCATCACGGTTGACGTATCTGAAGGTAAAGGATTAGATTTTCATGCCTTTAATGTGTTTGATATATCTACTGTACCATATGAACAAGTTGCATCATATAAAAGTTCTACTATTTCACCTGTATTATTACCAACAATCATTTATAATGCGGCACAATTATATAATAATGCTTATGTTTTGGTTGAAATCAATAATACTCCACAAGTTGCCGAGATTTTACATCAAGATTTGGAATATGAAAACTTATGGAAAGTATTTACAGGTAATAAAAAGCCACAACAATTATCGGCTGGTTTTGCCAGAGGCGTACAGTTAGGTTTGAAAATGTCGCCACAAGTGAAAAGAATTGGTTGTTCCAATCTAAGAACACTCGTTGAAGGCAATAAATTAGTTATCAATGACTTTGATACGATATCAGAACTAACCACTTTTGTGGCTAAGAAAAACTCATTTGCAGCAGAATCGTCTGAAAATACTGATGACTTAGCGATGAGTTTAGTAATATTTGCTTGGGCAACAACACAAAAATATTTCAAAGAGATTGTTAATCACGATATTCGTAAGCAATTACAACTTGAAAATATGAATCAACATGATGAATTGACGCCCGTTGCACCTGTAATTGATGATGGTATAGAACATTCTTTTGATGTTTTTGATGGTGATGTATGGGAAAAAGCAGATAGTAAAGAAACTTATTCTGCTTATTTTAGAGAAATACACAGATAACTATAAATATTACCTTTCATAAATATCTGTATGGTATTAAAACTGCCAAAAAAATCATAATAATTCAAGGAGATAACAAATGGCATTCACAATCTCTCCAGGCGTATCCGTATCTGAAATTGACTTAACCACAGTCGTTCCATCAGTACTAACTACGGCCGGTGCTTTTGCTGGATCTTTTAGATGGGGTCCAGTTAATGTTGCGTATCAAGTAAGTAATGAAATTATTTTAGCTAACAAATTTGGAACACCAGATACTAACACATCCACTTCATTCTTTACTGCTGCTTCATTTTTAGCTTACGGAAATAACTTACAGCTTGTTCGTGCGGCTAACACTTTAAGTTATAACGCTACTTCTGGAGCAACACTTCAAGTACAAAACGAAAGTGTTTTTCAATATAACTATTTAAACAACACTAACGGCAATACATATGGTTCATTTATTGCTCGTTATCCTGGCGCTTTAGGTAATTCTTTAACTGTTTCTGTTGCAGACTCAAATACATTTAACCAAATTACTGGTGCTGGTACAATCACCACATCAACATCCAGTACAACTGTATCTGGACTTAACACATACTTTACAACAGATGTAACAGTAGGTTCTTTCTTAACTACAACAGCTGGCGCAATTCTAGGTCAAATTGCTTCTATTACTAATGATACCACATTAACTTTAGTCAGCAACGCAAACTTTACTTTCAATTCTAGTAACGGTTATAGTAGTGGTATTCCATTTAATATCAACTGGCAATATGCTTCCTATTTCACATCAGCACCTTCAACATCTGCTAGTGTGGCTGCAGCAGGCGGTTTAAATGATGAATTACACGTTATCGTTGTTGATTCTGGTGGATTATTCACAGGAACTAAAGGTACTGTATTAGAAACTTTTGCATTTGTATCAAAAGCTTCTGATGCTTATTCAAATACCACAGGTGTGTCAAATTATTATAAAAACGTAATTTTCAATAATTCACAATATGTTTATTCTATTGACCACCCTGAATATGCTATCACTAGCGCTACATGGGGTAAAACATCTTCTGGTACAAACTTTACAACTTTGACAAATGCTCAAACAGTTAATTTGTCTGGTGGTACAGATGTTACGCCATCTGATAGTGATATCATTAATGCTTATGGTCAATTTACAAATAAAGACGTTATTTCAATTGATTTAGTATTAACAGGTGGTGCAGATAGTAATGTACAACAATATGTTATAAACAATGTTGCTGCAGCAAGAGCAGATTGTGTGGCATTTGTTTCACCTCCATACTCTGCTGTTGTACAAAAACCAGGAAATGAAGTATCTGGTATTACAACTTGGATAAACTCTTTAGCTATCAGTTCACCATCAATTGGTTCTTATGTTGTTGCTGATTGTGGTTGGAAATATTTGTTTGACAAATATAACAACACATATCGTTGGGTTCCATTAAATGCTGATATTGCTGGTTTGTGTGTATATACTGATTCAGTTCGTGATCCATGGTGGTCACCTGCTGGTTACAATCGTGGTAATTTAAAGAATGTTATTAAATTAGCATGGAATCCAAACCAAACACAAAGAGATACAATTTATTCGATTGGTGTTAATCCTGTTGTTACTTTCCCTGGAAGCGGAACAATTCTTTATGGTGACAAAACATTACAGTCTAAACCATCTGCGTTTGACCGTATCAATGTTCGTAGATTGTTTATTGTATTAGAAAAAACAATTTCTTTGGCTGCCAAGTATTCATTATTTGAATTCAATGACGCTTTCACACAATCTCAATTTGTATCTTTAGTAACTCCATATTTGAGAGATGTACAGGGTCGTAGAGGTATTACTGCCTTTAAAGTTGTTTGTGATTCTACAAATAACACACCACAAGTCGTTAATTCTAATCAGTTTGTTGGGGACATTTATATTCAACCTGCTCGTTCAATTAATTTTATTCAATTGAACTTTATTGCAGTTGCATCTGGTGTTACATTCAATGAAGTCGTTGGTTCAACTGGCGTATAAATAATTTAACGATTAGGAGAAAAAAATGACATTTAATGTAAATCAATTTAGAGCGAATTTAATTGGTGACGGAGCCCGTCCCAATTTATTCCAAGTAACTCTAAATTTTCCAACTATTGCAGCTAATGGTACAGCAGCAGGACAAACAGGACAATTTTTAATTAAATCGTCACAAGTACCAGGTTCAACAATAGGTATGGCACCTTTGTATTATTTTGGTCGTGAAATGAAATTTGCTGGCAATCGTAGTTTTCCAGATTGGACAGTAACCGTAATTAACGATGAAAATTTTACAATCAGAAGTTCTATTGAAAACTGGATGAATTCTATTAATAGTCACGTTGGTAATGTAAGAGCTGTAGCAGCTGATGCTCCATCAAATTATACTACTAATGCAACTGTTTCTCAGTATTCAAAAGATGGTTCTATTTTACAGAACTACGTTTTCAATGGTTTATTTCCAATTGATTTATCTCCAATCGGTTTAGATTGGGGTAATAACGATAATATCGAAGAATACGATATAACGTTTGCTTATCAATATTGGACAAATACAGTTAGTACAGATAGTTAATATGTGTTATTTACGAGAGGGGCTTTGGCCCCTTTCTTTATGTTTTTTTTGAATTGATATAGGACAAAATGGCTGCTAATAAATTTTCTTTATTTGGTTTTACGATTTCACGGAAAGAGTCAGAAGATGACCAAGCCGTGCAACAATCCTTTACGCCTCCGTCAAACGATGATGGCGCCTTAACGATAACATCTGCCGCTTATTATGGAACATACGTTGACCTAGACGGCACCGCTAAAAATGAAGTAGAGTTAATTTCTCGTTACCGTGAAATGGCAATGCAGCCTGAAATAGAGTCTGCAATTGATGATATCATCAACGAAGCCATTTGCCAAGACGATGATGGTAACAATATTAAAATTGTTTTAGATGCTTTAAAACAACCAGAAAAAATCAAAACAGCCATCAAAAATGAATTCCATACCATATTGCGTATGTTAAACTATAACAATATGGCACACGATATATTTCGTAGATACTATGTTGATGGTAGAATGTATTATCACATTATTATCGACCGTGATAATCCTATTGCTGGTATTAGAGAATTAAGATATATTGACCCACGTAAATTGCGTAAAGTACGTGAAGTTAAAAAGAAAAAAGATGAACGCACTGGCGTAGAAGTAATGAATGTTATTAATGAATATTACATTTTTAACGATAAAGTTACAACTGGTTCTTCTAGTAATTTTGGTCCTGTGGGAGTTAGAATTACCACCGACTCCATTATTTCTGTTGTTTCTGGTCTTATGGACTCTCGCCGTGCTGTAGTTCTTTCATACCTACATAAAGCAATCAAACCACTTAATCAATTAAGGATGATTGAAGATGCGACAGTTATTTATCGTATATCTAGGGCTCCTGAGCGCCGTATTTTTTATATTGACGTTGGCAATCTACCCAAATTAAAAGCAGAACAATACCTCCGTGACATCATGGTTAAATACAAGAATAAACTTGTATATGATGCCAACACAGGTGAAGTTCGTGATGACCGTAAATTTTTATCTATGATGGAAGATTTTTGGTTACCACGTAGAGAAGGCGGCAAAGGTACTGAGATTGCTACATTACCTGGCGGCCAAAACTTAGGTGAGTTAGAAGATGTTAAGTATTTTGAAAAGAAACTATATAAAGCATTGAATGTTCCTGTTTCTCGTTTAAATCCAGAAAATTCTGGTTTTTCTTTAGGTCGTACAAATGAGATTACACGTGACGAATTAAAGTTTGCTAAGTTTGTCGACCGTATGCGTAACAAGTTTTCTGATTTGTTTGACCAGGCATTAAGAGTTCAATGTGTTCTTAAAGGTATTTGTACCAATGAAGAATGGATGGAATTTAAAGAACACATCTATTATGATTTTATTAAAGACAACAACTTCACAGAACTCAAAGATGCTGAGTTAATGAAAGAACGTTTAGCATTATTAAGTGAAGTTGATCCATATACTGGTCGTTACTTCTCACAGTCATGGATTCAAAGAAATGTATTACGATTGACTGACCATGAAATTAAAGAAATGCAAATTGAGATTGATGAAGAAAAGGCAAATGGCTTAGGTTTACCGCAGCAGACAATGAATAATATTTCTGCACAGATGATGTTATCACAGGTTCCGCAACAACCAGCGAACCCGGTAGACCAAGAAGAAGAAGATGTATAAATATTATACCAATTAAATAAATGGAGAAAATGATGGCAGATTATTCAACACGCAATATTATAGATTATGCAATGGATGACAACGGTGTTGAATTCCGTAAAGCATTGTACGGTGCAATTCACGATAAAGTATCGGCACACATTGAAGCAGCTAAAGAAGTGATTGCACAAAATTTAATTTCTCCAGATGAAGATGATTACGAAGAAGAACATCAAGAATCTGAAGAAGAATCGGAAGAATAAGGATAAAAAATGGCCGGAGCAAAATACACATATCAAGTATTAAGAGATACAACAACAGATGCCGTTATTAAATTAACAGGTATTTTTGATGGTTCATCTCAAGAAGCAAACAATCAAAGAATTCAAGCTAATACATTGTATGGTGCTTTGGATGCTAACGGTGCGCCTTTGAGAACTTCTTCCAGTTTAAGTAATACCGCTTTGAGTTATTACGATTTACAATTAACAGGATTAAAATATTACGTTAATTTACCAACATCAAATACATCTGGTCAAATAGGTACTGTTGAAGTATTTTGGAACGGTTCAGGAAGCACTCCAGCGGCACAATATGCCAATTCAGCAACTATTTTCCATTTGAACAGTTCTGGTGAGTTTGGTTTAGGTGAACAATTACCATCTATTACAAATAACTCTGGTGGTACTAACGGTTATCCTTTAGTTTCAGCAAATACAGGTAATGGCGACTTAGGTGTATATACTTCAGGTGCAACAGCAAACAGTTCATATACTTTAATTATTGCATTACGTAAGAATAATCAAATGTATCAACGTGGTCAATTTAATGATCCAGCTGCATTTAACTATACTCCTTATAACCTCAAACCATAACGGAAAAGTAATGAAACTTATTAAAGAAATTCACGAAACAGTTAATTATATTACGGAAGGTGCAGACGGCAAAAAAGAACTTTACATTGAAGGTCCTTTTTTAGTATCCGAAAAGAAAAATAAAAATGGCCGTCTGTATGAATACAATACGATGAAAAAAGAAGTTCATCGTTATACTGAAGAATATATCAATAAAAATCGTGCGTTTGGTGAGTTAGGACATCCTGAAACACCTACTATTAATCTAGACCGTGTATCACATATGATTGTTGGTTTAAGAGAAGATGGTACACAATGGATTGGTAAGGCAAAAATTCTTGATACACCTATGGGACAAATTGCTCGTAAACTTATTGAGGGCGGTGCTCAATTAGGTGTTTCTTCAAGAGGTATGGGTTCATTGAAGAATGTTAACGGTGTTAATGTTGTTCAGAACGATTTTTATCTAGCCACAGCGGCAGATATTGTAGCAGACCCTTCTGCACCTGGTGCTTTTGTACAAGGTATTATGGAAGGTAAAGAATGGATGTTAGTCAATGGTGTATGGACTGAGGTTGAGCATGCGCAAGCTGTTAAACAAATTCGCCAAGCTTCACAAGCGGATATAGAAAAAGTTAGTCTACACATATTTGAAAACTTCATGAAAAAACTTTAATTATAAATATCCAATATAAATCAAGGAGATTTTCAAAATGGCAAATTACAATCTATCTGATGCCGCTAAAAACATTTTATTAGGCGAAGATTCTAAATCAACTTTTGATGCAAACATTGCTCAAAAGCGTGGTCAACGTGGCCATGAAGGCACACAAGGTAAAAGAGGTATGGTTGGTCAAGATAAATTACCTACATCTACTGTTGCTGGTCAACAAGATGTTGGTGAAATTGGTCAATCACCAGAAGAAATGGATGATAATTTACCTGATTATTTAAAAGGTACTCCATCAGCAACTCCTCCAGGCGCTACACCACCTGTAGGTTCACAAAAAGATGGCGTTGGTGCTTCTAAAGTTACTGGCCCACAAGACACAATGGGGAGAAAAGACATTATGCACCCAACACAATCAATGGCAACTGACTATCAAGCAATTCGTGACCGTATTGCTGGTAAATTAGCACCACAAATGATGCCAACAAACGCTGGTGGCGTTGGTATTCAATCTTACGGTGAAGAAACGGAATACGATGATGAGTCTTTAACTGAAGAAGAAAAGATGATGAAAAAAGATAAAGAAATGAAGATAAAGAAAATGATGCATCAAGATATGAAGATGAAAGAAGATATCGATGCGTTATTGTCTGGCGAAAATTTATCTGAAGAATTTGTACAAAAAGCAACAACAATTTTTGAAACTGCTGTTTTGACACGTGTTGATGTTGTTGTTGAACAAATCGAACAAGAATTAACAGAACAATTTGAAATTGCTGTAGAGCAAATCAAAGAAGATTTAGCAGCTAAAGTTGATGATTACTTAAATTACATGGTAGAAGAATGGATGAATGAGAATCAACTTGCTATCGAATCCGGTTTACGTGCAGAAATTACCGAAGATTTTATTTCTGGATTACGTAACCTTTTTGTTGAGCACTATATTGATATTCCTACTGAAAAAGTGGATGTTGTTGAACAATTAGCAGCTAAAGTTGAAGAACTTGAAAATGCACTCAATGAAGAAATCAATAATAATGTTGCATTAACAAAAGATTTAAACGAACAGAAAAAAATTGAGGCTATCTACGCAGCGTGTGAAGGCCTGACGCAAACTCAAGTAGAAAAACTTAAAGCGCTTGCAGAAAACGTTGAGTTTAATACTGAAGAAGATTTTGCTGACAAAATTGAAACTTTAAAAGAATCATATTTTAAAGCTGACATTAAGGTCGCAAATAAATTGGATTTAACGGAAGAAATCGAAATTGAAGAAGAAACTAGAAAATCAGTTTCTACCGATCCTTCAATGGAAGTTTACGCTAAAACAATCTCTCAAACACTAATTAAGTAAAAAAAGGATAAAAAATGTACTTAACAGAAGAACTACAAAAGAAATGGGATCCAGTTCTGAATCATCCAGAACTCGAATCTATTAAAGACCCATACAAAAAGGCTGTTACAGCCATGGTATTGGAAAATCAACATCAAGCAATGACAAAAGACCGTCAAGCTTTGATGGAAGTATCTGACTCTGGTCCAACAAACGCAACTGGTGCAGCTGTTCAGAACTTTGACCCAATTTTAATTAGCTTGGTTCGCCGTGCTTTGCCTAACTTAATCGCTTATGACGTTGCTGGTGTACAACCAATGACTGGTCCTACAGGATTAATTTTCGCAATGCGTGCTCGTTACGCTAATCAAACTGGTACAGAAGCATTCTACAACGAAGCTAATACAATCTTCTCTGGTAATACTTCACAGTATGCTCCATATAACTCATATGGTTTCCAAGGTACTTCAACAACTGATACAGCAAACTCTGCCGTTGCTAACGAAACTGCTAACAGTTTCACAACTGGTATTGCAATGCCAACATCACAAGCTGAATTCTTAGGCGCTGATACAGGTTCTACATTCCAACAGATGGCATTCTCTATTGAGAAAGTTACTGTAACTGCTGCTTCACGTGCATTGAAAGCTGAATACTCATTAGAACTCGCACAAGACTTAAAAGCAATTCACGGTCTTGATGCTGAAACAGAATTGTCTAACATTCTGTCTACTGAGATTCTTGCTGAAATTAACCGTGAAGTTATCCGTACTATCTATTTGTCTGCTGTTGTTGGTGCACAATATGGTACAGTTACACAAGGTTACTTCGACTTAGATACTGACTCTAACGGTCGTTGGTCTGTTGAGCGTTTCAAAGGTTTGATTTTCCAAATCGAAAGAGATGCTAACGTAATCGCAAAACAAACTCGTAGAGGTAAAGGTAACGTG
>Ga0007809_10000016_pt1 | contig 58581 bp, 62 predicted proteins | sample CryBogCBE02Aug07_FD_60383 | JGI IMG/M metagenome (GOLD analysis project Ga0007809, IMG submission 60383) | Freshwater microbial communities from Crystal Bog, Wisconsin, USA - CBE02Aug07 | ecosystem: Environmental > Aquatic > Freshwater > Lake | place: Crystal Bog, Wisconsin, USA | collected...
CGTGTGAGCGCGGCGCTTGAATCTTGGAGTGACCGGGATTTTTCTTCGCGGTACGTTTGAGGTTATTTTTTGCTTTCATTGGGGAGGAATAGTGAGGCTACCGCTATGGAGATGATCAGTCCGATGAGTATGATCTGAGGTAGCCAGAGAGGTGAGAGCACCCAGATCCAAGGCCAAGTAATCTTGTCCCCGAGTTTGAGTGTGATGAATAATGACAGGACGACTATCATTACGCCGATGGCTTGAGACTTCATTTTAGTTTGGGTTTTGTTTTGTTTGACTCAGGTGATTTAAGAATCTGCGAGGCGGGTTTAGGAGACGCCCCCTTGCGGAGCGTCTCCTCTACCGGGACAAAATTACTGTGCGGTTTGATCCTTGGCTTCTTCATCAGAAGGAGCAACTGGAGGGTTGTCGCGCATGTGGATCTGCTCAAGCAGTCCGCAGGTCACGATCAAACGGAACGCGTACTGTTTGGTCTGCTGAATGAGATCCTTGAGCACCTCGTCAAAACTGACGGTGGCGAGGTCGATGGTGTTCTCCTCTGTTGGAGGAGGGAGATCTGCTTCCGGGGCAGCGGGTTGCTCGATAGGTGCAGCGCCTGCTGCAGCTACAACCTCTGGTGCTGGCTCTTGCTCCGTTACCGGAGTGCTAGGGGCTTCCGTAGCGGGTGCCACGGGAGTCTCGGGTGTTGTTGTGTCTGTATCGGACATAAATTATTTTTTGAGGCGCTTAGGGAGCTTCATCAGGCGCTTCTTGTCTTTGGGCATCTTGGGCTCAGAGACGTTCATGTTTGACATCTTCGGCCCGGAGGCGAGAGGTACGCGGATCTCGGGGGATCCGATTTTGAGACTAGATGGAGTCATGGGCTTAGATGGGTTGACGGGCGCGGGCTTAGATGGGCCTTGAGCGTCCATTACGTTTTTTTTGGGTTTGATCGGGAACATAGTTGTTACGCGGTTGTTAATGCTTGAGCGGAGTGCCCATGCAAAGCTATCAAAGCTGCGTCTGCAGCCCAACGAGGAATTTCTTTCTTCGTCGTAAAAAATTCAGCCAGTGAGTACTCGTGCAGCGTCTTCTTCCGCTGCGGGTACGTGAGTACCTGCCAGTTCTTTGTCAGGAGTCGGTAGGGTTTCATCCACGACTGAGGCACGACTTGATTGACCGTGACGCCGCGTCCCTCTAGGTAGCCCACGATGTAACGGTAGTTAGCAAAGAGAGTCGCTACCGCGGATCCGGATTGATTCTTGCCCGCGTACTTGGGCACGCGCTCAATCCACACGTCGGCGACCCGGGAATCGTCAACAATCATTGACATGTAGTTACCGAGGGACACGTCGTCCTGCGGCATGGGGTCAACTGCTTTGAGTTGTGCGTCCCGCGTGAGCATCACGATAGCTCCCGACTTCCCGGGGTCGATTCCATATGTCATTCGTGGCTTTAGTGGACGAGGCACAGGATCTTGGTGAAGGCAACGAAGGCTAGGCTTCCGAGGGCGATGAATGTGTAGTTGTTCATAGGAGCGTCCTGTTTAGCTATCGGCTTCGGTTGTGTCAACAGGGAATAATCCAAATTCCTTAAACTCGCTGCAGCAGCCGTCGCAACCGTGGATCCCGTCGTGCTTGAGGTTGGGATCCCGGGGATCCGGGTGCCCTACACCGTGGGGACAGTTTAGCTCCCAGTGCCCGACTAGGCGCTTAGTTGCTGTCCATCCCGCAGGAATGGTAGGTGGTCTCCATTGTGTGTTCATGGGAGGACAGTTTCTAGGTCTTTGGCTTCGTCATCCCGGATCTCAAGGATGGTATTTTTGAAGGCAAGCGCGAGCTCGCTTTCGGCACCATGAAATATTTTATGGTGTTGGTATTTGTGGTACAATAACGCGATGATTCTCTCGCGCATCTCTATCATTCCAGACTGGTATTCAGTGGTATTTGACATGGTGGTGGTGGTGTTGTTTTTACTTAGCGAAGTGGCTCGAAGAAATATGGTACGCGTGGCACTCAGGGCAAAGGTACGTACGCAGGAACGACGTGTTCGAGCGTCCGCGTTTAAGCAGCGCCCGAGCACCCGCGTCCGCTGCGGCCTTGGACGGGAACATGGATTTCCCACAAATGCCTTTTTGTCGTACAACTCGCTCCTGCGTAGGAAGTACTGCCTTGGCTTCCGACGCGTCCATTTTCTTGGGGTCTAGCCCGAGCTCGGTGAGTATTTTATCGATTGGATTCATGAAATTTTGCAATGAGTTCGGAGATTCTGTCGCAGGCTCCGGAGTCGGAACCGTATTCGGTACGGACGTACAGGGGACGTCCGTTGCATGTGGGGAACCCGAGGTCGAGTCCCAGCACCGGGAGTAACTGAGGCTCCTCATCCCAGTCCTTCCACAGGGTCTTGCGGATAAATACTTTGTTCATCGGATTAGTTCCCCAAGGAGAGTGTGTTTCTCGGAGACGAGTTGTGCCCGTTGCTCCTCGATGGCTTTCATCATCCCGGAGAGAAACGCGTATTTCATGTACGCCTCGTGCCCGGCTTCGGTGAAGAATCGGCAACCGTCCGACTCCCAAAAATCTTCCCAGAGTTTTTCAGCGTCCATAATTATTCGGAGTAGACGATTGCGTGTTTTTCTTGGCAGTACTGACCCCAAGTGATTTCGCACTTGAGGAAACGCGCCACGTTGACGGCTTCCTGATAGGTGAATCCGTAGGTGTCGGTCGCCTCCCGGATGATGGCTAGCGCGTTGGGGCGCCTAGCGAGACGGCGAGCCTCTTCGAGGTTGCCGTTGATTAGGTTATCGATTGCTTTCATGTAGTTGGAGTTGTGTAAGGTGAACGGTTTAGGTTTGTCAATACTAATCGAGCCACTGATTTTTTGGCTCGGTCTTTGCTAGGTACAACGCATGAGCAACAACTGTTTCTGGATCATCCTCGAATCGGTAGGCAAAGCACTGCGGGCAGATAGGAGCCCGTTCGCGTATCACTGCCTCACAACCGCAGCAGACTTTGTAGTCCTGTGGCTTCTTGGCTATCAACTCGGCGATCTGCTGCCGTGTTGCCTTGTCGCCTCGGACAAATGCTTCGGTTGGCTCCGCGTCCGGGAAGCTAATCCCGAGGTGGTCTAGGAGTTGTTTGATCAAGCTGTCGTCTTCCATAAATAGGTAGGAGCCCCCATCCCCCCGGAGGGGGCTCCCGGTTTGTAGATTAAACGAGTACCGCGTCCTGCACGCTGTGGATGTACTTGTCGTGGCGCTCGGCGAGGAAGCCGCGCTGCGTGTCTTCCGCGAGATCCCAGAGGGCGCGGTTGACTGCGACGTTGCGACCGATGCTGGCGAGCCCGCGGGTGCGACGGCGACCACTCTGGATGCCCCCGCGGATGGCAGTTTCCTGCACCCGGTTGAAGGTCGTCCAGAGGTCGTTGGACTGATCCTCCCGGCGACGTATGGAGTCGAACTGGAGGGCGAGGTTAGCGAGCTTCTCGCGGTCGTGGAGGTTCGGGTAGCGGATTCCTGCAGCGACCGTGTTGAACTGCAACTGCTGAGCAGGTGTCAGTTCGATGCCGCGCCACACGTTGACCTGAGCGGTCAGGATGGGAGCGTTGAGGCGGAGCCTGTTGGCACCTTCCACGATCCGGTGCTGGATCGTCTCGATGTCACCGACGTGGCGGATCGAGATGCCCTCGAACGTGCTGCCGACCACAATGCCGTTGGCGCAGACGAAGCGGTAGATGCCAGCGAACAACTTGAAGGCGGATCCGCCGTCGTTGCTGTTGACCACAACGATCTGTGGGCGGAACTCACCGACCGACTGGTCACCTGCGAAGGACAGGGTGGCAGCGTGGCGAGCGTAGGGGACACGTGCCGGGAGGCGCGTCTTGGCGACCGAGGAGGTCTGGATCTCCCAGCCGTTCTCGGTGAGTGCGTTCACCGCGTCCGCTGTGCGGATCGGGGCGAACTTTTCGGTGGTGGTGTCGGTGTAGCGGGTTGCTGTGCCGAACTGGATGGGTGCGATGGTGTTGTTCATGGTGTGTTGGTGTTTGGTTGGGTTGGTGTTTACTGCGGATTAGAATTTGATGGTTTGACCGACTGCGGGGTGGCTGCGGATTGCCTCGTCGCAAATGTTGCGGACGCGTGCTTCGATGGTGTCCAGTGCTTCAGCCGACACCCGGGTAAATGGGTGGTGAGGGCGAATCGCCTTGGCGCGGTCGAGTAGGTACTTCTTAACGGTTGCTCGTGTGATGAGGTTGCTCATGGTAGTGGGTGTTGGGTTGGTGATTAAACTGTCAATGAGGCTTTTGCGGCTTTAAGCGTCTTGAAACGGGTTCCGTTGACAAAGTAGCGGGGATAAAATTCGGTGGAACAAATTTGGAGAATTGGAGTTCCGTTGATTACCGATACGAAGTAATGGTTTTCGTTAAAAGGCGCGGGGAGAACTTTTATGTAATTGAAAGAGGGGGCGTTCGATTTGCGGAATTTCATTGTAGTGGGTGTTGGGTTGGTTGTTACTGACTGGTGCTAGTAAACCAGATCCGGTTGGGTTGTGCAACAAAAACTTTCAATTATTTTTATACCCATCCGAGCCGCATAAATACAGGCTCCGCAGCCCGCGGCAAAATTAGAACGACCGACTAGACCAAAGCTCGCGGGCGTTTTCGACGTCAATTGTGGCACGTCCAATCCGGACGTTCACCGCGTTGTGTAACTCGACCGTCCAATCAAAAAACCTATCCCACTCCGGGGGATTTTCCACGAGGTATTCCTTCAAGTGTTTTTCGCACGGGCACCCGTCAAACGGAAGTGCTGCAAGCCAACCCTGAAACCAGACGTGTGAATTCTTGCTGCAGTGACGCAGTGCAAAGAGGTGCAGTTCTGCCCAGTACCTGCTGCCTTCTAATGTAATACGTGGACGTTCGAGCGAGAGGTTGCGCTCGACTTCGTCGGCGGACTTGCCGACCCAATCGTTGTGCTTCTCCCAATCCATTCCTAGCGCGGAGCACACGCGCATCTCAACCGCGGTAGCGACCGCGTGCTGATCGTGATAGGGGGCGTCGGTCGAGTCTCCCGGTTCTTCGAGTTCCGGGTGAGCGATGTCGAATGCTGTCACGTCTGCTTCCTTTATCCCGGCCTTGCGGCACTGCCACGCTTCGACCATCTCGTGCAGGGCAACGAGGAAGGCGCTATCGTCCTGACCTCCGTAGTCCGGGACGCTGACCTGCAGCGAGCCGTCCGGGAGCCAGATCCAATCACCGCATGTAGCGTAGCGAATTGCTACCGGGTCAACCGACTTGATTTCAATCCGCATCGTCGAACATGTTGAGCCCGAGTTCTTCGAGCTTCTCGCACTGCTTCTTGATATCGTCGATAGCGCCCATCTTGGCTTCGAGGTAGTATCCGGTGACCTGCTCGGCGTGCTCCACAGCTTGGTCGAGCGCCTCCTGCAGCGTGTCACCGAGACCGATTACGGCACCGCACTCAGGCAACCCACAGGCTTGTGGGATAGCGTAATACACACCGTCAATTTTGGTGGCGTTGCGAAGTTTTACGAAGTCGCGTAGTTCTTCCGGGAACGACACAGGTTGCCACCCCTTGTCCGCCCAACTGCTGTGCAGCATGATCTCAGCACCGTACTTGGCTACTGCCTCGGGCTCGATAACGATTCCGTTGGCGCCGTACCAGACGCACTCGGCGAGGTTCGAGTACTGCTCCTGATAAAGTTCATTGGGAGGCGACGGTGCACGCGCACATAAGTCAATCATGTACGGTTGCATATCTTGTCCTACACGCACTTCCGTGCTCATGAACCCGCGCCAGTTGTACGCGGCGAACACGGGTCTCATCCGTTCGTTGAAGCGGGTCACGACTTCGGGAATGTCTTTGTACGGTTTGTAGATCGAGGCAAATCCGACGTCCTTTATTTCAATTCCGCTTATGAGGTGCTCCGGGTACTGGCACTCGCCGTTGTCGTCGGTGATGGCCCAACAATCGGTTCCAACCTCAACGCGGTCGGGAAGGGACTCCTCGACTGTAAATTCGATGACGTGCTTGAAGGCGCCAAGGTTGAACTCAACCTCATCCAACTTGGGTTCCACCTCCTTGTAGTTTGCGGAGTGGAACGTCTCGAAGGTGCCCCGGAACTTGTCGATTTTGACGTAGACGTCTTCATGCTCTTTCAAAAAAGCGCGGAGGTTTGCCATGCCCTTGATGTGGGTAAATTTTCCGACGGGCAAGTCCAGTGCCGCGAGGATCTCTTTCATTCCCTCGCGCTTGAGTTCTAGGCACTCCCCGGTGCGGGATCCCCAGACCTTTTTGCCCATCTTTTCGAGCATCTCCTGCTCGTGACCGAAATAAATATCCGGGAAAACAAAGACGTCAACGTCGTCGAAATGAGGCCCATAGATGCTATCTACAACTTCAATGCCCTCAAGCCCGGTGCCGATCATGCCCAAGTTCATCTTGGCAAAAGCACTCTCCCAAGGCACGTAGTAGTAAACCTTTTTGTATGTCTTAGCTAGTTTGATAGCTATCTCTACAAATAAGCCATTGTCTACAACAAGTGCGACAACATCGGAGGGGTCTTTAATTTCAGCCATAAATTACTTCTTTTTGCGTGCTTTAGCCGCGGCCTTACGTTTGACGCTATAAGCTATAGCGACAGCTTGTCTTACAGGTTTGCCAGAATTAACTTCTGCCGCGACATTACGGGAAAAACAGTTCTGTGAGGTGCATTCTTTGAGTGGCATAAAATTATTCGGTGGAATCTTTCTCTTGTAGCGTATTCCAGAGTTAGTGTGAAGCAGCCATTTTTGGTTGGTTAATCTCGTGCCAAAGTTCAGCCATTTCAGCCATTTCTTCCATTGCTTCATCCTCTTCAGGAGTTAAGTCGTCGGTATGTATCGGAAGGTTCCTCATGGCACGCGTATACGCGTCCAAGTCAGAAGCATTAGGTTGTAGTTTTTTAGGATTCATTATTCGGTGTCTTCTTCGTCTTCGTCTTCGTATTCATCCTGAGGAGTTTCTTTCATCTCTTTGAATTTTTCAGAAGCCTCGGCATATGATAGCGGTTTTTTCCCTTCTGGGAAGAAAACATGGAAAATATCGTCAAAAGAAGATTTTTCTGCACCCACACTTCGTGTCCAACCTTGTTCTTCCCAGTTGTGTTTTTCAGCGAACCATAGAATTGCTTGGAGGTCATCAGGGTTCATACCGAGTTTCTTGGCTGCTCTGTCCATGACAATTTGTCCCAACGCAAAATCATCATTGTTCACTCCCGTCTCCGACCGCGGTTGAATTCGGAATGGTTTTCCGCTGCCTTCATACAACAATTGACGAAGGAATCTTGCAGCCCACACGTCAATTGTGGCCTGCACGGTACGACCTGAAAGGTTCCCGGCGAAATTCGGGGTCTTAGGCGCCTTCCTGTTGTCTAGCCACGTTCCCCCAAGAACCTTGAGGACTGAGTTGGAATTAGCATTAAATTTCTTCCCATTGCTACGCAGGGGAACCATGTCTGTGGCTGCAGCGGTTACTTTATATCTCCAACTCTTGGATTGTTTCTCTACCGGAGTAGTAACCAAGTCGTTCAAAATCTTAGCCTGCTTCAACAAGGCTTCTTGCTTTTTACCCGTGTAATTTTCTGCTTCTGCTGAGAATCGGTCGGCTTTTTGTTTGATCGTGTCCAAGTACCCACGATCTCTGATCAAATCGTGAATAGTTCCGTTCTCTTCTGCAGCTTTGTATTCGAGGTATTGCTTACGATTTTTTTCATATCGTCCGCTCAACCAACCTTCCAACGCGTCCATTGCCTGCAGGAAGTTCTCATTTACTGGCGTGCGAGCACTTGTAGCACCAAGAAGTTGAGACAACATCTCTCGTCCTTCTGACCCCAACGCGTTCAACAGGTTTTCTCTCATCCTGCTGTACCATCCTTTGCCTGCAGCAATCTCCGGATTCTGCATGACAACATTGACTTTATTTACAATTGAATTTGCAGCCGCATCGACAGCACCAGAATCGATTGCCCGATTGATGGCTTTTTGCCCGGTAGGAGTGACGTCATACGCAAACCCAGCGTAATCGGGTTTAGTCGTGTCTTCTGGGCCTGCTCCCGAATAGTTAAGAATGTTGGGAGCTGATAGAAGTTTGTAATCTTCAATCTTTATTTTCAATTTGCCTTTAGACATAGCAGGAACCATCACGGGTTTTCCTCGCTTATCAAACACGGGGACTTCTTCAGTTCCTCCACCTTTTAATTTCTTCGTCTTTGTAGCCTGTACTGCTTCGACATACACGGGGGTAGTCTTTGAATCACCCGGATCGAAAACAAACGCACCTACTTTTTCGTCGTATGGCAAACGAGCACTCCCCTCGGATTTTTCCTTGCCTAGTTCATCCATCAATTCGAGGACTGGAGCATCTACTTTTTTGTCTCCTGTTAGAACGTACCGGAGCGGCATTAGGGCAGCCTTTTGATCCGCGAACCTTTCCCACGTTTCGTGGTAGCCCGCATCTCCCTGCTTATATGGCTCTCCTGTTTCATCAAGTGTCTTGCGACCATAATTAAAAAATGAATTTTGTCCCCGGGTCTCAGTCGTCAGTGCCCAACGTGCGTATGGGTCATCGATTGTCCGTAGGTGCGTGTTCCATGCCCCCTCTTCCCCTGCAGCACCGAAGGTGTTGGCAAAGAGACCGTGTGCGACGGCATCGTGAACTGCTCTCAAAACGTCGTTGTACGTCATCGGATTCCCATCAGCGTCTACGCGTCCAGAATCTTTGAGGAGGGGATGGAACGAGAAATCAAAAGGTTTGCCTGTCTTTGGGTCTTTTGGGCCGAAGGACTCGGGCTCAGTTTTTAGTACGTAAAGCCTATTGTTATTTCGTATGTCCTGAATTACAGGTGCCGATTCTCCCGGAGGATAAATTTTATCCAAGTCTTCGCTAGTACGGACATGGAATTTCATGCCGGGATCCCCTTCCCGGTCTTCGGTCAGAGCATCGTATTGCTTAAGCAGTTCTTCATTGAGCCTATCGTACGCTTTTTTTACAAGGGGGTTCTTGTAGTCGTTCGTGGGGAGCATTCGGTCATAGACATCCGCGATCTCAGTCTGCTTCTGGACTTGTTTCGGGGTAATGTCGGAAGGTTCAAAATACGACCTTGCTCCCTCCTTAACTGCGGCAATGGGTCTACCTAGCAGGCGCGTAATGCGACTGTAGATAGTATTCTTTACTCCTCCGATTGGCTTGTCGCCCGCTTGAACACGAATTTGTGGGTCGGTGTAAGCGAAGGATCCGGGCTTGAGCTTTTCCGGATCACGGTATGATCGGATTGCGGCAACCCCGAGTTCAGAAGTTCCAACATTGATGCCAGCGTTCTTGAGGGCTTCTTTGAATTTGTTGATTTTGTCTCTGAATGCTTCTCGTTCATCGTCTGTGTTATAGATTTCAATTTCGTTTTTGCCAACACTTAATGCACCTATGTCGGCTTTCTTGCGTGCTTTCTCTAATTGTGAATCTGTTGCTTTGGTGTAAGGAATCGAGACTACTTCGGTGTGCTGGAACCCATCGTCGTCCGTTCCACCAAGCATATCTTCACGTCCTGCGCCCATCTTGGTTTCAAGTAATTCAATCTGCTTAGTCTGCGCCGCAATGTCGATCATCCGGGCACGTGCTTTCTGTAGTTCTTCATCGTTCTTTGGTCTAACGATTACCTCGGAGGAAATTTCTTTGCCTCCCTCAAATACTCCGCGGACGTGGCGGATCTCAAAATCGAGATCTTTCATATCTGCGAATGCGTGAGTTACAATGCTGCGGTTTAGTTCCTGCAGCCCTTTCCAATCCTTGTTGTCAATTAGCGCTTTGATCTCAGGGACATAATCAGTACTGGCAGTGAAGTTGAATTTTGCGACAGGCATGTTCTCAGGCTTTATTGCAGCCTTGGCGCGTTCTATCGCGTCGTTCAGATTCTTTGCTGGCTCCTCGGAGGGTTCCTGAACTTCCCGGGGCATGAAGTTGATGTTGCTTTGGTTCTCTAGCCATTTCTCCACTTTAGAGACAGCATCAGCCATATCCTTTGGAGATGGGTTTTTTGGAACTTCTACCCAATAATCATTTTTCCCAAATTCCAATTCCCTAAATGGTGATGGATCGTGATTTCGGATGGATATTTTATAGGTTTCAACATCATCTGGATCTCCTTCTTCGTCGCGTGACAGGATGTGATCAACGCGATAATAAATGCTGTCATTTGCTGTGTCTCTTACTTCTTTTAACACCATATCGGAAGGAATATGTATCTCTTCCATTATTTCACTTCTTGCGTCTCGCTGAAGATTATGCTGATCACTTGATGGAGCAGATTCAACATAATGCCTTGCTTGACGCATGGCATCTTCTAAAGTTTCGTGGTCATAAAACATCCCATCTTCTCCCTTGGAGACATCAAATAAACCATCATCGTTTTTTGTTATAATTGATTCTCTTTCATTTTTAGGAGAAGATACAACCCAAAGTGCATTATTAATTACATCTCCATCAGCATCTTTTTCGGGAGGTTGATGATAAACAACAGAAGATCCTTTAGAAGATTGGCTTTTGATAAGATCATCATATTTTCTTACTAAATCATTCCTTGTTTTTTGTTCATTAGTATATTCCTCATCAGCAGGCATGAACCTGATGTCGTTGCTCTTTGGATTAAAGCGTTGTGATAGAGGGATCAGGTTGCCGTCTTTGTCGTAGGTTGCCGCAGGATAATAAAGTTTACCTTGTTTTGATTTTGCGGAAAGTGTGTCAAATTTATAAATGCCAGCAATCCACTTTTCTGGTATATTTCCTTCATATCGTATACCACTTCTTACTTCATAAGAGATGTTGAAATTTCCATCCCAATACATTTTTTTAATTTCCTCTATTGGAATTTCAATATGAACTATTACGTCTTTTTCGTTATTTGACCCCATTACTCCTTCTTGAGCTTTTGGAATTTCGTCAGGTTCAAGGAAAATATATATAGATTCGGGGCGTAAATTTGCATCACCTCCTGCATTTCCTGTTTGAAAAGCCTTAAGGCCATTTTCTTGAATTTTTATAGGGTCGTATGAAGTTAAGTGGTAAGCATCTAACGAACTAACTCCTTTTTGTTTAAGTTGCTTGGCATATTGTCCCAAAACTTTGGTTGCTTGTTTATCTCTAGGTCTAGCCCCATCAATTGTTTGCAACAAATCTTCAATTTGATTTTCCGAGAGCTTTGGAGAAGGAGGTATTCCATACCCAGCCTTCTTCGCCGCCTCATCCACTAGCCTCTGCGCCTCCTTGGTATCGCCTGACTCAATAGCCTTTGCGTGCGCGTCGTCCATCTCTTGAACTTCCCGGGGCATAAAGACGGTCGAAGGATTTTTCAAACGGTTTACTTCACGACGTATTGTTGAGATATTGGCTACCCTACTACCCCCCGAAGCGCCAGCGATATGCTTTGCAATTTCACCCAACGTGTGCCCGGGCAATCGTTCAGTCAATGCCATCACGTCTGCGTTGTGCATGGTACGCAGTCCGTTCAAGATGTTCTCAGGAGAAAGTTTATTCGCGTTAATAAATTCTAGCGCCTTGTTCCGGTCATCCTTCGACAACTGCGGAAGTTCTTGTACCTCCCGAGGCATCAAATTTTCGTACACGCGTCCCGCGTTCATCTTGTAGTCACGTTCGGGTGTGTGTGCCATGTCTGCGATAGCGTCAAGTCGGAATGAGCGCCAAAGAGTATCGACGTCACCGGGCTTGCTACCGCGTTTTAGTGGATCTTTTGGAGTTGTCTCAAATGGACGATTAGCAAGGTTCATCATGTCGTTGAACTTGCGTTGCTTCATCACTGCCAAGTCGGTCTTCTCAGTCGGGTGCTCAGGATCCAGACCCATCCAACCGGGTTTGTTCTCGTGCGTATTCTTCAAATACGTGTTGCGGAACTCGTCCATGAAATCTTCCGTAGATCCTCCCCAAGCAGCATACCACCCCGGCATCAGACGTTTGCGAGTCTTTACTTTTCGATAAAGGGCACCAAGTGAAATAGAACGGTTGTAAAAATTTCCCACTTTAGAAAGTCCCCATCCGATAGGCGCGATTCCATAGATTTCGCTGCGGCGTCCCTTGTATTTCTTACCTTGTAAACGTGGGGCATAGTCAATGTCGTACGTGCTACCGTCATTACGTGCCATTGCATCATTGAACTCAAAAATCTTTTTCTTAATCGAGAGGGGCAGGATGTTTTCTGGAATGTCTTTGATTGCCTGTATTTGTTTCGGCGACATAATTCCCGAGAGAGATTCACCATCCGCTGACACCGGAATTAGTCCGACACCTGAGTAACGATCATCGGTCTCTAATGCCTTACGTATTGCTTCAGCGCGGTCATCCGATAACTTGTTGATGGTCTTGTCGTCATTCCGAATCGGCGTTTTGCCGTCTGGTTCATAAATGAAATCACGCTTTACAGTGACTGTTCCTCCGAGTGGTACTCCCATGCCAGCGGATTCGTGCAATTGACCATACCCATCAACCTTTTTGATTGTGTTGGTGGTCTCATCGTGTGTCCACGTTCCCTCCGCGGCATTTTCAGGTAAAGGCACCGGACGCCCCACAAGACGACCGTTCTTGTCCCGGATCTCCGCCACAAACTGAGTCTTAAACTCGCCCCCGTTGAGCGAGTAACGACGCCGCATCACAGGATCCGTACGAAGTACCTTTTCTGGCAAATCGTGTCCCTTTGTTGCCTCGGTAGCGTCCGCAAAGCGTCCATTCTGCTTCGCCAGTGCTGCCAGTGCCGCACGGTTTGCTGCAACGATTTCAGGACTAAAGGTAGCTCCCAATAATTCGCTATGTATCGGTTTTGCCCCCATCCCTGTAAGGCTACGCAAGGATGCCGTTAGCATGTTGGAGTCCCGGCGCTGAGTTAACCAATCATCGATAGCCGAGTTGTTTTTTTTGAGCTTTCCTAGTCCTTGTCTGAGGTTACCCGCGTTGAGTTCCGCGATATATTCCTCCTTCATGTAGTCAACGACTTTCTGTCGATCTATCGTGTTGTTCTTCTCGTCCCAAAGACCGTTGTCCCGGGCAAACTGGATCTTCTGATCCATGCTGTCGCCTTTTAGGTACTCATCGAAGTACGACTTTACAAGGTCGTCATCAGAAAATTGTCCCTTAGTCTCAGCGAGTATGTTTCCGGAAAGATCGCGTTCCTGATGGTCAAACATCAATTTCTCAGCTTGCTCGTTGAGTTTGCGGAACTCGGGGATGTTGGATAAACCGTGTCCGCCACCTTCGTGACGTAAAGCCTGTGTTGGGGACTCGCCGAATAGTGTCTGCCTGCGCCTGATGTTGTCGGCATTGACGATGAACTCTCCATTATCTTTATTAAAGCGACCGGGACGCCGGGCTTCCATCTTCATGTCGATGTCAGAACGTCCCAAGTTGTTATTTATGTTCTCTTGTTTTAGTTTTTCAAAAATTTGCTGAGTCGTAAGTACCTCCATCTTAATTCTGCCCTGACCCGAACGTGATCCGTTCGCGAGTGCATGGATGTCGGCATAAGTAGACCTGAAGTTCCTCCCGTACTCGTTTCGGGTTTGTACATTTGCGCGTAGTACGTCTTTTTGAATCGCTTGAGCAATTTTCAATGCTTGTTGCGCTGCCGTTATTTTCTCTTGATCCCCAGAATCCATCGCATCGGATAATTTGGCCTGCATGGTCAAGGTGAACATCTTTGCCCGGTCAACTGCGTGGCTGAAGTCGGATATGTTTGCGATGTTTGCTTTGGTTGCGTCGCTGGCACTATTAACTGCGTGATAGATTTCTATGTCACGTTTGGCTCGGTCATCTATTGACTCGCTCATAGGCGTCTCATGCAATCCCTTGAATGCTCCGCCCATCACGTGAAATCCAATACCGTTCTCAATGCCACTTAATACCGACTGATAATATCCCTTTGGGTCGTCCGAATTGAGTGTGGACGTGACGAGATTCAATAATCCCAAATCCACCCCAGCCTTTACAGCAGGCGCGATATTTTTGACCAAGTAATCGGCATTCTCTCCACGCTTTCCACCTAAGAAAAATTTAGTGGCAGCACTGGATTCAGGACGCATGCCCGCGGTTTCCAATAACCCGCCTTCTCCCGCGGCGATTGCTTGTCTAGCTTCATCAATGCTACGCAGCATCCCGGGGACATGGGCGAGAGTTGCCGTCAGAGCAAGTCCGCCTAAAATTCCTTCTTTAGGAGCCTCTGGGTTGAGCATCTCCCCAACAACTCCGCCACCTGTAGCGAGTCCGGTAAGTTGTAGTGCCGACTTTGTAACGGGTTTCCATTTTTCAGGTACTGAATCCCACAAGGCTTTACCTTTTTCAGCTAAATTTTGTTGTGCCTGTTCGACCGTTTTTCCGGTGGTGCCAACAAAAGAAGGCTTTGCTGCTTGTTGAGTTTTCTTTTCCGCAGCCAACGCTAGACGCGCTTGCTTGGCAGTCAAATAAGCGTTCACAGCTTCGTCGGACATCCCGATAAGTTCTGCTGCACCCGCGGCTTTCTTAGCCAGACCAATCGCACCCAAAGCGAATCCTGCTGGGCCTTGCGCTACCGGGCCGAGTGCCAAGGCACCAAAATCTTCCATTGCCTGATCGTGCTCCTTGTTCCACTTAACTGCTAATTCGTGGCTACTCGTGTCGGCATTCCTGTGGGCGATATTGTCAAGTGCAACATTCGCCTGCTCATCGGTCATGCCATGAATTGCTCCGTAGACAGACGCGCTAGGTAGTAAGCTGCGCTCACGCTGCACCATGATGTCTTGACCGAACGGTGAGTACATCCACTGCGACCACGGGGAAATTTGCTGTTCTCCCTGACGGGCTCTCCAATCTTTTGCGCTATCTTCAGCCTCGGATGTCATGCGCTGATGCCAGTGCTGACGTTCTAGTTGAGTGTCTCCGCTGACCATCCGGTTTATGTGATCAAGTGCAGCCAAGCTACCTGATTTAGGTTCCTTAGCCAAAAGTGCTATCTGTGTTACGAGTGACAGTATTGGATTTGCCCCTCGTCCCCCGGCTACAATGTCAGCGACCTCTTTGTTTTTTTGAAAATCAGATTGTCCGATAAATTTTTTGCCCATGCGCCACGCTTCAGTGCCTCCTTTTGCAATGGCTCCCAGCATGTTGCGCTCATCTGCCTGCGCCTGCTCAATCATCTTTTTATCGTTATCTGACCGATAAATTGGATTGCCATTTGCGTCGTTGACTATTGTTGCGCGACCTGACATCAAAGCATTTATTTCATGCATCCCAAAATTTGCCCCACCAATTATTGAATTAAATAAACCAGTGGCAGCAGCCCCCGTAAGATCTTCAGCGTCTTTAGCTGAGAACGGAGCCTCTTGCCTGTGCAAGAGATACTGCGTGTCTTGTTCTTTCGGTGACATCAATGGGTATGTCCATTGATACCCGCGGCTTATGAGTTGCTTCTTCTGAGTGTCGTCAAGACTGCTGATTATTTTTTTAACTTTAGTGGGATCCGTATTATACGGGCCGACTTTATCCAACTCCTTGATGGCTTCGTTGACCATGTCGGATTTTGTGTCTGGCTTGCGAAGATCTTTTTCAAGGTCGGGGACTTGTAATGTTCCCGGCTGAGCAGCAGGCTGAGTAGTGGGAATGTTTTCTCCAACATAGGGAAGTCTGCCGAGGTTTTTAACATCCTGTAGAGAATACTTGGATAAACCCTGTGTTTCCGCGGAACTGGAAGCTATGTCGGCAGTAACTTCGGGTATTTTGCTGACGCTTTCAGTAGCCGACTTGGTTATCTCCTGCTTGGGAGTAATTGCGATGTCTTTACGGAGATCCTTATCGATATCGGGGACAGGCAGGTAGTTGTTTTGCGTCGCGGATACGTCTTTCCTGAGATCTTTATCAACGTCAGGAACTGGCAACGCAGCGGACTGCGATTGGTCGTTATCGGCCATGATTACGGTGTAGTTGGTACTGAAGCGTTGTCAGGAACTCCACCGTGGAATCCGCGCATCCATCCACCTCGACGAGAATGTGTCCATTGTGTCCAGTTGACCGGGAGTCCTTGTGATTCAGATGCTTGAGCCATCTCCGCGTCAAACTTGTACTGATCGGCAACTGCTTGGTCGTATTTTTTCTTCAATTCAGAATGTAGTTGCGGTTTGTTGTGTTCACTCGACCATTGCATGCCTTTTGTATATTGCCGCATGTCGCGTTGGGCATTTGCAATCTCATTTTTCATGTACTCTTCGCTAAGAAGAGGCTTGAACTCAAGCGGTAGTTCTTCCGGGCGATACCCCGGATGCTTTGCCACATAATTCTCGCGCAGCGCCTGAATATCAGGGTTCAACACGTTAGCGTTACCGTTGTAATTTTCAACCATGAGGGCACGCATTGTACGGATGTCATTCTCCGACAAACGAGCGCCTTCTGCACCTTTGTCGATCTTTTGCCTAAGATCCGCTAAGAATCCCTGCGTGTAATTTTGAATTTCCGAGTACTGAGATTCTGTAGGTTGCGTCCCGCGTGCAAAAGCCACGAAAGAATCAATAGCGTCAAGATCGAGTACGCGACGAGACTTGTTGGGGTCTCCCGATAGTGCCATTTGTGACACATTGAAAAATGCGGGGATCTGTTGTCCACGCATAGTCATCAATTTGATTTGTGGGTCACTATTAAAGTCGTCTACCTGCGCTTTGATGCCCGCCTCATTCATACGACCGAGACGTTCAGCCGTCTCAATGTGCTTGGTAGCGTGCTCCGCGGCTGCAGCCTCGGTCTTGAGGCGAGCGTCACGTACATTTTTCCAAGTGATGTGATAAAACCCGGACTTGTCGGGCTTGCTGTCAACTTTTGCAGCCTCGTAATCGGGATTTGAAAACTTGGACGCGTACAGTGCCGCATCTTGAGGTGACTTGAATACCGAGTACTTGGGAGCCTCATACTCCCGGGTGTCGGGAGCTTTGATTTTTTTGAAAGCGTCCATCAATTCAGATGGGGTTGCGTATTGCTTGCTTGGATCCAACGGTACAGACGGAGCAGGGGGAGTTGGGGGCGCAGCAGCTTGAACTTCTTGTGGAGGCGCGGGAGTTGGTGACGTAACAGGAGCAGCCGATTGGTCTTTCGTGACCATCTTCATCTCAGACGTCATCGCTGGCTTTACTTCGCGGACGGTAGGTGTTGGCTCCGGGGTCGGAGATGGTGTCGGCGCGGGGGTGGGAGTAGGAGTAGCCTGAACTGTTGGGCTCGGCATTGCGGTAGCCTGATGGTATTGATCTGCTGCAGTGTTGCCCGGATTCACTGCAGCGGGAGTACCTGTGCCTAGATAAGCTGGGTTTGTGTTAATGTCACGAGATGGAACGAGTACTGGAGGCTGAGTATTGGCTAGCTTAGGAGCAGGTTGATAGGTGACGCTACCCGAATCGAGACCGGGAATTGTCATGGCGGAAAGACTAGCAGCCTGACGGTCAACATTCTCCTGTTGCGCTTCGGGCGTCAGTATGCTGCCGGGAGTCATCATTCCTAGCTTCTTCGGCTCAATAGTAATACTACCCGGTGCGGTGTCGCGCTGAAATTGTGGCTCGGTAACGGGTTTTGAAAGGGGTGCAGAGTCAGGAGTCGGTTTAGTATTCAAGAAGTTGTGTGCTTCTTCTGCAGATGCGGATTCTTCTTCTGCGCCCGCAATGTCTTTTGGCTGAACTCCCTTAATACGTAGCAACATCATCTTGTCTCGGTAATCCTGAGACCTTTGCTGTGCATCGTACCTATCTTGCTCTTTCTTTGCGTCCAAGGCTAACTTGGCCTGATCACGAGCATCTTTTATATCTTGTTTGCGTTGCTGATAAGCGACCTGAATGCCCTGACCGATGGCTCCTAATCCCTGAGAGATGCCCTGAGCTACAAGTTCTGGCTGCGCCGAAGGTATACTCCACCCAGCGAGAGGCTTGATCTGCATCGGGGAGGCACCTGCCATGCTGAATGGCTTCAGTGATTCCAACGGAGAATTGCCCTGCGGCACTGTTACATTGAATCCGGAAGTATCGAGTGAGAATGCCATGAGATTTAGTTTCCGCCGAAGGTGAGTCCTTGCATATTGGGCAGGAATGACGGGTTGTTTGCCTGCCCGGTCATGTTCGCCTTTTGCGAAGGTTGTTGGGCATTGTCTGACGGCATGCCCGTCGCTGTCAATGCATTAAACGCGGCAACTCCCTTCGGTGCTTTTATTCCGGTAGCTGCCTGCTGCGCGGTAGCCGCAACTCCACCCGCCTGACCTTTGTTAGCAACATCTGCCTGCGCTTGCTGCAGCGCTAGTTTGGCTTGATCCTGAGCCAGCAAATTCTTCTCTTTTCCTAGAGTCGCAGACTCTCCCGGTAATTGATTGAGGACTGACTGAACTGTTTTTTGTTGCTGACCGATCTGAGGTGTTAATTTTGAAGCGCCTAGATTTGACGCCTGAACAATGCCTAGTTCTGTTTGCGAAAGGTTGTACGGGTCAGTGATGCTCTTTGCAATCTGCTGCTGTGCTGCGTTCAACCCTGAAGTTGGGATACCTTGGGATATTTCAGTACCAAGGTTGCTTAAATTTGCTCCAGAGTCATTTTGAACTCGTGTATACTCAGTTCTGTACCCGGATGGTGAAGAACTGTCAGGAGTTTGGATTGAGTGCGTCTCGTAGATTCCAAACGGACTATTTTTTTGAGCAATCGCTTGATTGTACAGATTGACCGATGTGTCAGCGTTCTTTTGGTACAACTTTTGATTTTGCTGCGCGGTCTTCAAATCATTTGCTTTCTGCGTGTCCAATACTCCTAGCTGTGCCTGCTGAGCGGACAAGTACTGATTGGTAAGTGCTTGTATCTGCTGCTGCTTTGCAATTGCATTCTGCAGATCGGAGATCGTGGCATTACTGATCCCCTGCTTGGGGATCTGGTTCATGTATCCCTGATACTGCTGCTGCAGGGCAGCGAGTTGCTGATCGTAAACGCTCATGGCGAGTAAGTACTACCCGCCGAACTTGAGGTTCGACATGCTCGGCATAGAAAATTGATTTGCTGGACGGTTCAGCGGGCTAGCATTTGAGCCGAACGATCCAGCAGTTGTCAGCGCAGGATTCACCGCGGGCATCGTTGTCCCGGCCTGATTGTACGCGGTCTTGGGGAGCGTCCCGGCAGCTTGGTTTAGGTTTGCTGCGGCACCTTGGTTCATCGCGTTGATGTTTACGGGAGCACCGACCTGAGATTGACCTAATTGCTGCTCTGCAGCCTGCATCGCAGCCTGTACGGGTTGATCCTTAATCGCTTGTACCTGTCCAGCAGTTTCAATTCCCTGCTGAGCAAGTTGGCTACCTTGCTGAGCCTGTTGCTGTTGCTGCGCGGCTTGAGCGGCATTAAGAGCATCTGTTTGAGCTTTTTGCTGAGCCGCAAGTGCTTGCTGCTCCTGCGTATTCATTTGCTGCAAGAACCCTAGCAATTGATCTTGAGACAATTGTTGTTGATATTGACCTACAGCTCCTTCGCTGGCATTTCCGCCTCCTGATGAAAACATTCCGCCCATAATTTTAGTTGGTTAGTGATTTATTGCCCGGGCATTCTCCACCCAGACATTGTGTACATCCCCGGTGTTGATGCTGGTGAAATCATTGGAGATCCCTGTGCAGGATTTCCTGTGCTGTACGCGTTATACGCAGCCTGTGGAGAAGCGTAGTATCCACCTATAGATGCCGGGCCACCGTTTTCTACCGTGGAAGACGAACTGAATGGTGAACTATTCAATCCCGTACCTTGGTTAATCCCTTGCGCTAATGCGTTACCAAGAACTCCACCAAATCCTCCACCAAGTGCAGCGCCACCAATAGTTCCAGCAGCCGAGACAAGTGCCCCGGTTGTAGCATTCTGGCTAGCACGGTTCCCAGCGGCAGCGTTGAGTAGTGCCTGCTGGTAATTCTGCCAGTTTTGCTGATTGGCTCCCACAGCTTGGCTAGCATTTGCCATCTGCGAGTTGATCCAGTCACTGGTAGACTGAAGATTGGCCTGCGTACTGCCCATCATTGCATTCTGATTGGCGTTGGCATTCTGTACTGCCTGTGCCTGTGCAGCCTGCTGCGCTGAGACAAGGGCACCGGGGTCTATCCCTGCATTGGGAGCCTGATTCTGTGCCAAGTAATTGGCTGCAGCCTGTTCAGCGGCCTGCTTACGTGCCAATCCCTGTGCGGTGTTGGTGTCAAAGTAAGCGGACTTGCCAATTGTGCTGTCCTGCATCCCTGATCCAAAAAGCTGTGCAAGATTCTGCTGTGTGTAGGGAGAAGATGCTCCAACTCCAGACGCTGCCGTGAGATCAGATGCCAGTTGCTTGGGAAGAGCCTGCCGCAATGCCGCAGCGTCGGGTGACATCGCTTTTTCTAGTGCCTGCGAGTTGGCAGCATTGATAAGTGCTTCTTGCTGCGCCAGTTTTTGCATACCCGGTAAGTTGGGTATGTACGACTGAGTCGGGTGTTGCGCTTGCCACATCAACGCTTGATTCCTGAGATTCTGCGTCTGCTGACCCAATCCCATTTGCATTGTCAGCAACTCCTCCGGGAGCACGTTGCTCGGAGGAGAGATAAAAGAGCCTGCGTTTACACTTCCACCCATAAAATCACATAGGGCAATAAACCTCACGGTTCATACGCGCCAGTCCTAGTTTGTTCATCGTTGCTTCGGGAAAATTGGGTCTCGCGTTGTCGAGTGGCACACCTACATAAAGTGGCTTGCCCGAAAGTTGAGAATGTGCCCTGTAGTCGTTCATAACTTGCACCACATCGCGAGGTCGAGTGAACTCGGGATGAAAAGCGGGGTAAATTGTGGGTACGAATACATGGTCACAGTATCCGAAACATACATTATCTCTGTAGTGCGCGTAAACATTAATTTGAGGATGTGAGACAATTGTATGGTCAAACGTCCCGGCAAATTCCTGAAGTTTTTCAAACTTTTCAGTATTGGGAGCGACGTACTCGTATCGAATTGGTGATCTCATGATTAGGGATAGTTAATAGTAGTTGTGTAGGATACTGAATTTGCGGAAACCGTTAAGTTGCTGTTGGCTGCTTGACTGTTTGTCAGAATATCCGACCGAGATTGAGACGTACCACAAACTACGCACGGTAAACACGTTCCGGAAGGAAGATTGGGGATTGGAACCGATGAGTAGACAGGAATGACGCCATCTTGACCGTACGGGCTACCGAATAGGTTAGAAAACCCGGTTCCTACATACTGTGAATCGGTTATTGATGGCATAATTAGCAGTGAGTTGCGAGTCCTTTGGCGATAACTTTAGCCTCATTCAGCGCCATGTTGTACGCTACCGATTCAGCGTCGGTATATGATACGTAAGAAGTAACAGAGGCAGTTGCTGAGACGTAGATGATGTTGCCTGATGTAGCACACGTAGTGGAAGCTCCCGCAGTTTGAGTGGAAGTATAGGCGACCTCCTGATATGCGGGATCTTCTTGAGGGGCGGGCGGAAGATTAACGAGGATACTGGAACCGTTTTCTCCTACCACGCAATATTCATTCTCGTTGGAATTCGGATTGCCAATTGACTTCTCCGACCAAGGATCCATGAACATGCGGACGGCTTCGACGCCAAATTCTCCGCACCATTCGATGAGGAAACTAAATGCCTTGTCCACATCGAGTGTCAGGTTGGACTCGCACGATTGAAGTTTGACGTTTCTCTGTATGTTCTCGGTTGTCAATCGTCGGTACTGAGTGCTCAGGAACCCAAGGTCAGCAATGGCATCAGCAGAGGGACTGTACGCATATTGGTACGCTTCAGTAGCTGCCAGTAACCGGGTACTGAGTATCGGTGTGTACGCTCCCTTGCTACCGCGGAAAGATACCGTCACATCGACAGTACCACCGACTTGCATGCACTCGATTTCTCCGTACACAAATTGCTTGTGATCAAAACCGTCGCCTAGAAGTGCGGTCTCCATCTGACAGTAAATCCTGTTGTAGTATTCGGTCGTTGTGCCGTCACTATTGATCGACAAGACCGTATCGTATCTTTCCGGGAGGAAAGACTCCCACAGGTGGTTGTAAGAACCGTCGTTGGTCGGCGCGTAATCAACAGAAAAGTGAAATGCCCGGGGAGTTCCATCAATCACTCCGGTAGTCCAAATAACCGGGTGCGTGCCGTTCCAAACTCCCGCCCATGCGGGTGACCTCGATTGGTTCCACTCGGATGCTGGCGCGTAATCCAATATCATCGTGGCACTGTTCAAGGTCTCCAAGTACGGGATGCTATACAATAGGTAATTCTCAAACGACACCGCGCAGATCCCTGTGTAATCGGGTGCCATGTACCTCTTGGCGCGAGCCATCTCGACGTCCTTGTACAGAACTTGGGAGGATAAGTAAGCGGAGGCAGCGACGTCGGCTGAAATAAGACCTCCCTGTGAGTACCACCACATCATGCCCGCCTGAAAAGCAATACTGTTCCCGGCAATACACCCGATGTTGGGGTAAAGCGTTGTCACAAAATTCTGCACTGTCGTCCATTGCGTACGATCAAGAATGCCGCTTGAAATTGAGTATGTCGTGCGGTCGGAAAAGACGTACAGCTTCGTGTCGTTGTTCTGACCAATGTAATCAACAAGCGCCGTTATGGGACGTGCGAAGCTAAAGTCTCCTCGGGAGACTCCTGACTGACGCTCAAGCCAACTCAAAGGATTACCAAGATCAGACGCCAGCACAATGTTGCCAGCAGCGACCCATAGACGGTTGCCTGAGTATGCCATCCACGTCCCGGTAGGAATCGCAGCAGACTGTCCTCCGATTGTGTCGCTACCGTCCCAATAAGCAGGCGCTGAGATCCCATCCTGAATCATTACCAATCGGTGACTCGGAGTAACCGTTACATTTCCCCCGGATGAAACGCTAGCCGATTGAGTCGCTACGCAAAAGTGAACCTGCTTGACGTTGGGATCCATCTGAATCCCGGTAAGTTGATAGTCAATCCATGCCTTGGGCTGAGTCAGAGGAAACGGAGAGAAATAGACATTGCCGTCAACGCAAAATACAATGTACGAGAGTTCGGTCGCCGAGGATGGCGTGCCGTCGTAGTTGTAAATTGTCTGCGCGGTATTGGTGACAATATTGTTCAGCGTTGTGGACGTCGCAGCGGTATAAACTTTATTAGCGTTGAATACTAATCCACCTTGGAAATTGCCTTTAGGCAAAGACAGTCGCATCGCCTGACCGGGGCGGGTTTGCACAATCCCGCCGCGTATGGACGTGTTAACTCCCCACTTGAATTGATCTTCCGGGAGACCCCAAGCATTCCGCACTGAGTTGACACCGTGCATCCATCCCGCGGAGGTCTTTTGCATCCTCCCCGAGGTTATCGAGGGAGACTTCATTAGAAGTAGAATTGGCACCCGTCAATGACAGGATCTGTCCCGTCACCGTACGTGATGTTGTTGATCTGAGGCGGATTGAACGCATGCCCGTCCATGCTGTTCTGCTGATTCTTGAGGTAACTCATTGCCATTGCCCAGTACTTCGTGGCCTGATCCATGAAATCTTTATCCTCTAGGTCAACCGCGTGAACAGCAGCGATAATTGCCCGGGTCTGCTCCAGCGGGATGTAGTCGTAGATGCTCGTGATGGTAGGAGCTTTCACCCGGTACAGGATGCGAGCCCACGCGCATGATTGACCGATCTTGATCCTGCGATACATCGGATTTGTCTCACTGGGGTGATACTGACCGATCAAGGTCATGTCGTTCGTGCGACCGCGGTCGAAAGCATAGAGACTGACGTACCCATCGGTCAGTGGTTTGTCGATGTGTTGTACTGACTTGACAACGACCGCGGTTACTACTGCGTCCACAAAGAATGTTGACTCTACCGTATTTCCTACGGATGAAAAAGTCTGCAATCCAGTGATTGAACTTGGAGTAGTTGCGTGTGCGTATGTGTCAAACAGTTCAAACGTATTGTTGTCCAACCTACGGATGTAGTACGGAACATTGCTAGGCAATACTGTTCCACTATGCAGCTTGGGCAGTGAGTCTCCGGTATTAGCCCGGACAAAAACTTCTGTCCCGGTTTCGTACATTGATTCAGAGGCTACAATTGAAGAAAGAGATGGAATTGACACGTCCGATTGAACAGTCATGTACAATTGACCAATTGGTAACTCATTCGCATTTCCCGATGGGGTACCAGTTAGAGTAATTGCTCCTCCACTTATGTTTCCAATTGTCCTAGTCGCAGTTTGATCCATCCAAGAAGGAACCAATCCCGCCGAGGTAAATATCACATTCTGACCAACAGCAAGATTTGATGTTGAGCTAGGTACTATCTGACTTCCAAGGCAGACAACTCCACCAACTAGGGGGACAACATAATAACCTTGACCTGTTCCTAGTGTTGTAACGGTTATCGAGGGAGGTAGAGAAATTTGAACTGTCGGAACTCCAGAATATCCGCTGCCTGCTGAAACTTTTACCAACGAAAATATAGAACCGTCGATACTGTTTATAAAACCTACATACGAAGCTCCTGTTCCATTTCCTGTAATAACAAGTGAGACGGCTCCGGGAGTAATCACACATCCCGAGCCAGTAGTAAAACCAGACACAGTACCAAGAGTTAAAACGGATGACTTAGTGTACCCAGTACCTGCTGTGGTTACATTTACCGATTGAACAACACCGCTAGAGTTAACTACTACTGTTCCAAGCGCTCCGGATCCTTGCCCCGTTGAGTCTACAATTGGTACGCTTGAATATGGGGATGATGCATACGCATACCCAGTACCCCCACTAAGTAAACCCAAATTTGATGCGGTTAAAGTTATACCAGATAGTATAGAAGTGGTGTTGGAAATATATCCCGATCCGGGATTTGTAATCGTTAGAGAAGATATTCCTGTGCTACTGATATTCGCAGTTGCCGTTGCAAATGTGCCATTGAACAAGAAGGCTTCTGTATTAGAAATTGGGAAGAGACCATAATTGACCCCAGATGATAAAGGAGCAGGAGCCAAGTAATCAGTCCCAAACTGGACAACGGTAGGTTCTGTATTAGTCGAATTATATAGACCTGTGAAATCGCCTGCCCACTTTGTGGTATTGCTTACGCTTCGCCCTGCAACTGTTCCAGAAGCTGAGTTGAACGAGAGACCGAACGCACGACTGATGACAAGGTAGAAAGTTCCAGACCCTGTATCTGTAATGTTTACAGCACTGAAGTCTGCATTCTTGACCGTAAAACTCGTTGCAGTGTCGGGTGCCTCGGCGCGGTAGGGAACTCCTGAGACAAGCGGAGAAGGCAATGTGCCTGTCGAAGAGAATTGCACAAAGACATTTGTAGACGGCGTAATTGTGACCGTAGGAGCTGAGGTGTATCCGCTACCCAATGACACGGGTGTGATTGCAGCCAATGTCCCATCGGAATTGATTGATGCGGTTGCAGTAGCACCAGTCCCTCCTCCACCAGTTATTGTGACTTGAGGAACCTGAGTATATCCAGATCCGGGATTTTGGATGAAATAATTATTTACTGATGTGTATTGCGCCAAAGTATATGCCGTTGCAGCAGTACTGTGTGATCCCGTAATCGTAACTCTTGGAGGAAAAATATACCCCGTACCACTTTCTTGAACCACTATACTAGTTATTACTCCAGACCCCACTGTTATAGCTGCTTGAGCACCCGTACCTAATGGCTGCAAAGTTATCGCGCTGATGTTTCCTGTAGAGTTTACAGTTGCTGTGGCTACTGCACCATATCCTCCACCACCTGTAATAGACACAATTGGCGGATTAACGGTAGAATATCCTGTACCTGCAGTCGTAGGGACAATTGAAGAAATATATTTGTACCCGGTAGCGGAATCCGTCTGAAGCGTGACACTTCCCGACCCAAAAGTTGCGGGTGTTCCTGTGTATCCAACTGGAGGTATCAATGTAACTGTTGGTGCACTTGTATATTGATAACCTCCAACATCACTAAAAGATATTGTCGGCGTCGTATACCCTGTTCCACCGGAAACAATGTTTACGCTAATTATACCCCCTTCGGGATAGGCATTTACAATGGCTCCGCTACCAGAAGCAGGTGTTGCAGCAAGATTAAAACCAGAAGCCTGAATTTGATTTGTGCTACCAACTACTGCCGTTGCAGGTATCAACTTGGCGAATGAATTTACTCCTGACCCTGTAGTCGTGACAACAATCGGATTTTTCCCTGTTGCAGCGTCGGTCGAATTAGTGTGAATGCTAATCGACGTAGTGCTGATGACGTGGACAAAGTAATTGACATTGGTAAGTAATGGTTGTGGAAGAGTGCCACTAGTCACTGCCTCAACAACGTCTCCGGTAGAAAAGTAGTGAGGAGCCGAAAACGTAAAAATGCTTTCGGGATTCATCGCCTTTCGCAGTCCCATGTTTACGAAAAACTCAGGTACAGGAGTATAATAAGAAGAGGGACTGTTTTCGGTCTGACCATTAAGGTAAATCGGATTGTTGTTGTTTTCCGCATCAGACAACGATCCGTAAATTTGAAAGTCAGCGGTAGTATCTAATTGTTTTGCAAAGTATGTGACGCCAGTAACAAGAGGACTTGGCACTGCTGCAGGATATCCTGAGAGATAAGTAATTGTTGCTGTACCATTCGTCTGTGTTTGGGTGTACCCAGAATCAGGTGGGCCGAGTGGAGGAGTGACTCCAAATATTCCAGCACCTGATACAAAATACAGATATTGGTTGTAGTAAAACCTTTCTCCCGCAGTTGCATACGCTCCCGATGTCCAAACAGTGAATGGAGAGAACGTCACCTCGTTGATCGTAGATTCAGATGTTAGCGCAGCAATTCGTGTGTCAGTTACCTGAACTGCTGTGAGAAGATTTACAGGACGTGTGTCGGTTAATCGGAAAGATCCGGGGACACCACAATTACCACCTCCGGGATTTATCCATCCAAGATTGACCGTGCCATTTGTTTGAGCGCTAGAATAATTTGTGGGAGGAGATCCACCTAAGACTCCATCGTTTGTAGCAAAATATAACCGATCTCCCCAATAAATATTCTGACCATTAGATACGGGAAGATACGGTGACCAGTTTATATACCCTGACCCCTGTACGTATGTGTTTGGATTTCCAGTTGGGAAACTTTGGATAGCAATCGGATTGATGCCAGCATTCGCGTCGGAAAGGGAATTAAAAAGTTGAAAAGAAGTCGCGCCAGTCGATGTAGTGGTCACCGAACCAATATAATACGTCGTACCGTCAACAAGGAATGGAAACGCACCCGTGGGAGTTTGCCCGGCAGTCGAGCCGTTTGAACCTAGCGAACTAAAAACCATTGCTTCTCCAGCGACTAAAGCCGTCTGCGTGGAAAGGAAAGTATTGATTGGTGACATTGCAACCTCACGCGTCTTTACGGTGAGGTCATCAGCAATCGGTGTCCCGTATGGGTAGTCCGCCTGAGAGTGAATAGGAAGCAAGAGCCCATCTACACCTGTGCCGTCGGGCAACTGGCTACGGAGTGGACGGTTCCCGGCATCTGTTCCGACTACGCGCAGTACTTTCCCGGCGTCGTTTGTGGACTCAGCTATCGCGATCAATTGACCGGGCTGCTTGATGTCCATCAGCGTCGCTACAAATCCTCGGTCGTCCCATGCCCACGACACCGGGTTGTACATGCCCCCGGCGTTGACGTGGTACTGGAACAAGCGACCGCGGAAGTACGTCGGAGACCCGTCAATATTCACTGCCAACGGTACTTCAATACCGCGTGGCAGCGTGATTGTTTGACCGTCCCATCCCGTGCAGACATCGACCTCGGCGTTGGTATGATACCAGTGCCCAGACTCCATAAGAGCCTGAACTGCCTGAGTTAGCTTGCGAAAGACCTTGCTCTGATCGGTTGTTCCAAGGATCTCGCTAGCCTCGTCGTATATCTCCGAGACGAACATCGAGTGATTGGTTTATCGGTTTCGGGCGCTAAGTTGCTGAGCAAAGTTCGCCAGATCCTGATCGTCCGGGCTCGGGCCTGCAGGAGGAGCGCCAGCGCCGGGAGCCATAGGAGGTGCTCCTGCGCCGGGAGGCATTGGAGGAGCCCCCGCGGGAGCGCCACCTTCAGCCTGAGCTTTTTGGTCGTTGACCTGACCTGCGGCTGCATCAAGGGCAGAGGCAAGTTGAACCACGAGTTGATGAATCGCGTCGAAGGCGGGTTTAGGCATCTGCATCATGACGGATCCGTCTCCACCATCTTGAGGAGCTCCCATAGGAGCACCACCCATATCGCCACCGCTAGGCATTCCGCCTGCGGGCATGTCGTTTGGATCGGAGGGAGGCATTGAGGTATCGGAGGGCATAGGATTAAGCGTTTGAGGTTTCTTTTGACGCTGCTTCTAATCCCTTTTCGATGGCGTCCTCATCTTTGGGCATCGTTGCACGGGTCTCACCATAGTTCTCGGCCTTTGCGGACTTGATACCGTGGATCTGAATCCCGACAGAGTGATGGTGCTTGGTCTGACCGTCGCGGGTTTCTTGCCTGTGACCTTCGGAAATCTTCTTGAAGTGGATCGTGGCAGTACCGTGTTCACCAAGATGCTTCTTCAGCTTCTCCGCGTGTTCACCGTGGAAGTGAAGTTCAGGATAGTGGACGCTTGTTGTCTTGTCCTTAGCGTCAGTTGCCTCTGGATCAACTCCACCGAACATGCCGGGTGTGTCGTGCTCGCCGAGATCGTGGAATCCCTCGGGAATTTCTTGTTTTGTGTCGTATGCCATAAATTGAATTAGTAAATGATGAAGCTAAATGATTCTGCAGTTGGGGTTGACCCGGCATAGGTAGTGACAGTGCAAGAACCAGTGCCGAGATTTACTAAAGGCCCGTAACCAGCACCGCTTGTCTGATTAACAATTACCTTTGAAGTGGAAGAGATGCCAGAATACGTAATTGTAAAAACTCCCGAGGATCCTTGTGGCGCTACACTCAGTCCTGATGCGGGTAAGAAGCTACCCGCTACCAATGCACCCCCAGTAGTTACGTTTCCGTAGGCTTTAGGTACTGTCCCGGTAGTCGCAGCGGATCCGGTAGTCAACGCACGGAGGAGGAAGCAAAGGAATCCTTCTCCAGTATTGGGAGTAATTCCAAAAACCGATGTCGTTGACGTGGGGGCACAGGCTACTGTCCAGACGACCTGTCCATTTACGACACTCTTGGTGATCCCGCTAGTGGACGTAACGCCCGCCGGGATGTTTTGGAAGGCTCCGTATAGCGACGTGGCAAGGTTGGTGATCTGAGACGTTACAGACTCAGGTGACACCTGTGGATAGGGGACGTCGGGTTGGCAGACGTAGCCATACCCGTACCCGTAAGATAAATCGCCATTGCAACAAGACATGCCTTTGAAAATGGTACTTTGACTTACAATTGTAAAGAGGAAAAATCACACAAGTAGATTCATCACTACTTTTACGTGCGCCTCGTCAATCAGGTTCCCCAGATCCTCGACTGCCTCCTCGTCCAGATCTCGGCACCGGGCATGAATAATCTCGTGAGAAAGGCAATTCAACAGGCTCCCATTCGACTTACGCCTGAGCGTAATGACACGCGTCTCGTAATCGCACAACGCATCCCGATTCGGCCCGGGATTACCAAACTTGATCGTCCAGATGTGCCCAAGGATATTCATCTTTATGGATTTTTTCTTCATAGCGGAGGGCAAGGTATCTGGTTGTTGTGAATCATTGCATGACAATTTTTGCAGACAAGGACGCACTTTTTTATTTCAGCCCAGAGTTTATCAATGCTCACTCCCCGGCGGGCGGATATCGTAAAATCCTTCTCATCCGGGTTCACGTGGTGCCAATCGAGGGAGCTTAAAGATTGGTTGAAACCACACGATTGACACTTACCCCCACGACTGTTTTTCAATTCCCTATTACTACTATTCCTTCTTTCTCTTCGATACTCCTGTCTCCTCTCCTTGCTCGTGTCACTTACAAAATAAGAAATGGTAGACTTCGCACATCCCAGCTTGTGCTCTATTTCCCGGTAGCTCAGTCCCTGCTTCCGGAGCGCAAGGATCCTATCTTTCAACGGGGCAGGTTGGCGCATACTACTCGGGGAGTTCGTCGTCGTCGTGAGTATACAAACCCGCAGCTACCCACTGAGCGATGTGGTTCTGCAGGGCAAAGGCATTGCCTACCATGTACTCACCGTGCTTGGTCTTACCATCTTCCATCCATGATACAAACACCGCGACATTGGCACTGTCAAAGTGCTCTCCCAGCGTCCTCGCTGCATGCTCTAGTGGGATTAACGCTTTCGGAGTTGGGTTCATACGTCCGCTTTCCAAGGCACATTGTTCACGGCAGCAAGACTGCTCAGTCTATTGAGCCAACCGCGAAGATACTTTTTAGAGGTAGGACGAGTATTTGCAAGGTCTATATAAAAACTTCTTTGTGCTGACAGGAAACCGTACGCGGTTCCGTTTGATTGAACCATCAACTTGTCCGCCCGGGTTTTGCCACAATTGACGCACGCGTTGAAGAAAATCCAGTCCATCGGAACCCGCATCTTTAAGGATCCCGTCGAGACGTACTCGTTCCAGTAGATCTGAGTTGCGTCTTGAGCGGTCAATTCCCGGATGTTGACTCCCGGGTGACTGCGCTGATCAATACCGTACTTGGTCGCGCCTCCCGGGTCGTCAGGATCGTTCTCATACACCGTTCCCTCCCACGTGAAGAGCCACGGTATGATCTGCTGCTCAAATCGTCCCGTCATCGAAGTCACGTGGTCGGCGTCCTATGTACGTCTCTTCCATAGGTGCCTGAGCGTTTGTATCGACGTGCTCATCTATGTGCTGCAGTGCCGAAATTGCTTTCCAGTCCATCGCTGCCTGCCCGGTGATTAACGTCGTAATTGTTGCACCAAAGAATAAGACGACCAAGTTGGCTAGCTCGACAATTTCCTTTGCAGCCTCAGCGTGCGCCAAGATCAAATACGCGCTCATCGCAAATACTGCCAGTACACAGACACCACCGATCAAAGCGTAGATCGCTTTTTTGGAGTCCAGAGGCTTCTGCTCTAGCTTCTTTGTAATTACAGAAGAAAACGCCATGACAGTCGGAAACCTATGTACCCCACAACTGCCAGCACCGACATTAGAGCAATCGCCCTCCACATCCACAACTCTTTGAGAGCTTTAGTTTGCTTCTCGTGCCAGTAATTAGCCTCGTCGGAAACTTTACTTAACAATGCCGTCTGTGTTTCTACTTTACCAGTATATAAACCAAGGTCATCCTGCGCCTTCGATAGCGCGTCTACAACTTGCTGGGCGGCTTTTTTATCTCCCTTGACTGCCTTTACCACAGATGCCTTTGCGGACACTACATCCTGAACTACTGCGGCACTAGATGGAGGAATGAATGAATGGGTTTCTTGGTGGGCGCACCCTGCTAGACAAGCAAGTAACGCTCCCAAAAGCGGCATCAATGCTTCCCAAGTCTTTTTCATTTGTGTGACTGCTTGATGATCGTCAGGACAGATGCCGTTGCTGATAGCAGGAGGCAGATCCATTGAGCAAGAGGAGGAACTTCAGGTACAAATGAAAACAGCAAAAAGGAAACACTTGTTGCGGCTCCAAGTAGAGGCGTTTGTCCTGAAGAATGCATTATGGTGTAGTTGTTGTATCAGGATTTGCTGAATTATCAACTGGATTTGCAGTCGCATCCGTGGTCGTTGAATCCGTAGCAGGAGCAGGAGCAACTATGGTAGGTTGTGCAGATACTTGGGCATATAATGCAACATCGTCAGCATAAATGGTGCGTAATATTGCTATTTGATCGTCAGTAAGAACTGGTTTTTTATCTGTGCTGGTTTCATTAATAACTGGAACTGGCGTTGGAAGCCCAAAGATTGCGGCTAATTCATTAAAATCAGATTTGAAATCGTGATACACGATTCCCTGTGGAGGCGTGAGTCCAAGAAGAAGCGTTTGCTTGCGGAAGTGCTTGTTAATTGTTGTTTGATCTTGCTGACCAAGCCAATCAATAAATTCATCAACACCAAGCCAGCATGGAACACCGCCAGTTCTCAAAGCATAAGCGGAAACAAACCTTTCAATAGGGTCACGAATAATTGCGTGAGGAGTTCCAGATGGAAGTATTGATGTTTTCATTCCAGAAAGATTTTGAACAGATTGTCCAATATCAAAGTAGGGATCGTAAAATGTTTTTCTTATGAGACCAGTGAACAATGAAGAAGCATTTCGATAAATAACACAATAAGAAGTTCCGTTTGGAAGGTCTATGTAAGTAGACTTTATTGGATTTTCTGTCCTTACTTGCGGATAAAAACCATCTGTATTTTTATCGTAATAAAATCCTATCCTAGCCTCACGCCTTCTTTTCCCACTTCCAGCAGGAAATGATTGAACAAGTTTTCCTTCTTCTATATTTCCATTTCCGTAGTTGTTTTTAACAAAAGTTATTCCATCTTCTTCTGTAGGAACATTTTGGTCATCTACTAAAATTAAAGTAGAAACAATATTGTTTGAGTCAAGTAAAGCAAATGTAGCCATATATTTTAGATAGTAAATTGTCCCTGTGTTGTAAATGTTAAAATTGTATTTGATCCTACTACATCTCTTTGTGCAGTTGGTGTAAATGTTCCTAATTGACCAAATTGAGAACTTGATCCCATGATTTTTACTACTCCTTGTTTTCCTTTTTCTGCGTTAGAAGTATTTCCAGCGGAACCTGCATTTCCTCCGCTTCCATAATTGTCATATCCATTTCCTCCTGTTGTGGCATCGTCACCATTCCCATAAGTACCACCACCTCCAGCCGCATAATAAATTGGAAGATTAGTTACAAAATCAATAATAGGGATACCATCACCACCAAAAAGTTGCGTGTAATTTCCGTTAAATCCGTATCTATCATCATGAGGAAGTGTGATTCCATTTCCTCCAGATCCACCTATGTTATTTCCAAGAAGCGTTCCTTGATATTGTGCTGTAACTCCAGAATTCCCACCAATAGCAGTAATATTTGTATATGGAGATGAATATATTTGTGAATTTCCACCATCCGTTGGATCAGCTACTTCTGTATTAGAAGTAGCACTATTACCATCTCCATATCTTGCACTAGCACCAGCACTTCCAACATAAATATAATATGTATATCCTTTCCTAAAATTATTAGATCCTAGCAAAACTTGGCCTCCATTTCCTCCAGTTCCGTATTGAACTCTTTGGGTGTCTTGCCCACCACCACCTCCTCCCACAAGGAGATAGTTAAGCACAACTCCAGCAAAAGCAGGATATCTATAAAGCCAAGCATCAGGCGTTAGCTTTAGACCAAGATATGGCATAACTTAGGCGTTATACGCGATAATCGTTCCGCTCGCGAGCGTGATAGCAGAGAAGTTACCAAAGAAAATAGTCCCAGCAGGGAAGCTGAATGTGCTAATGGCAGTCCCTGTGCGAGTAGAATCAGTAAGCGTTGTAAACACTGCTGTAGCTAGCACCTGAATGGCATACCAGTTTCCTGTGCGAGCAGTTGTGTCGTTAAAAAATGTTGATCCTGAAATTGCCGCATTGTGATCTTTTACAGCCAGTGGGCCACCATTGTTATTGTCTATTTCAATTCCATTTTTAAGGAAAGTGAGTACGCTTGCTCTAAAGTTGGCAGTTGAAAGATTGGATGTGATTTCAGGGAATTGCGACATAGGTTAGGCGAGTTGGATGATATTTACATTTACGCTAGGGGCAAATGGTCGTGTTGGTAATGTTCCTGCGGCAGTGGGTGTTAATGCTATTGCCGATGGACTGATGTCTGACCACCAGTAGAATTGAATATAATCACCAGCATGGAAATAATTGATGTCAGTAACATTTGTGAGAGTTTGAGATCTTTGTGCGCTACCAATCGTAAATGTATAACTGGAATTCGGTGCATTGACTCCGTTTACTGCATACCAATTAGTAATGTCGTAGTTGGTTGTTCCACCACTGAATAAAAACTGACCTTGGAAATCTATGTAGTAGTTTCCTGCGTTAGAAAAAGTAATTTGACTTCCATTAACAACTGAAATTCCATTTGCATAGTCAGTTGAGTTTATGCCAACAAGGTTTGCCGTAGTCAGTCCACCACTGCCTTGAGTTGTGGTATCGAAGAACGCACCAAAGTTAATGCTGTTCACCACAGAAGGATTGTTCAACAAAGATTGCTTGTAGTGCCTCCATGTGGGAGCACCTGCGGCTAGGTTAGTTTGAAGGGAATATTCTTGTGGCGTCATAGGGAAAGATGTTGTCTGACTAAGTGGGAGCCAGCGTATTCGCTGACTCCCACCCGTGTCAAACTACTTCTTACAGACCAGTCGAGCTAGTCGAGCAAGGAAGCGGTGCACCATCGAATGGGCAGCGCTTGTAAGCAATCGCGCAGACGTTCTGCGGGCGGATCGGTTGGATCGCACGCTGAATCTGATAGATGTGCTGACCGAAATCTCCGTAGAGGTTGCAGTCGTTGTCGCGGAAGTATGTCCACTCCAGTTCGCCCATAGCAAGCTGAGGAGCGAAACGGAAGGTTCCTTCTCCAACATACTGCTCGGGAACGAGACGCTTGAAAGCCTCGCCAGCGATGACGAAGGCGATCTCGTACGTCCCGGCGACCCAAGTAGGATTGCGGCGTTGACCGAAACCGTTGGTGACCGTGGCCTGATAGATCGGGTTGATCACGTCAGGAATACCGGACGTAGGATCAATCGTGTTGAAGCGCAGAGGCTGCTGATCGATACCGAAGGCGAAGCCGCGGTAGCCCATGAACTGATAACCACTGATGGACTCCTCACCGAGGGTGAAGGATCCGGCGGTCAAGTACAGGAGGTCTTCCTTGACGTCGGCATCATTGCGGATGTTTTCGATAGCGTCGGCGCTAGCGAGAACTTGGAAGTACTCACCTTCCTTGGTGGCGAAAGGCTCGGCGAGCATCTCTTCACGCAAGAACGTACCGATGCGGTACAGAGTCTTGAAGTTCAGGGCACTGTCAGGATAGACACCATTGCTGGCAGTCTGGAACAGTGTGTTGATCTGCTGCATGTCCCCGGTGAGGTTCGTGGTGAACGACTGAGTGCTGTTCACGACGTACTTGATACCGGACTGGACAAGGTATTGATACCGGATGTCAGCGTTGATCAGTTGGAGGATGGTCTTCTCAAGAGAGACCTGAGCCTGAAGGTAGCTGCCCTTGAATGCGGCGCGAGCTTGCTTAACGCAAACACGCGGGCCTGCACCACGCAGGGTAGCAAGTTGGAACTGGTACTCGGTCGAACCTACGACGTCAGGAGTAGCACCAACACCGCAGAGGTTAAGATCTGCGACGAAGTTTGGCGCTGCAAGTGAAGCGTTAGGCACTGCCATTTCCTCAACGACCGAACGGACAACGTCGGAAACATTGGGGATCGTTCCACCATCAATCGAGTTGATGTAGGGGCTCTTGCGGGCAAGAACCTTGGCGATCTGACCGATGATACGGTTGACGTCCTTGGAAGCGAAGTTTTGGACAGTAGCGAGAGGGATACAGTTGCTGCTGGAACCGCTGAAGTTTCCGTTACCGGAGACAAGAGAGGTTGGGCCAGAGGCAACGGATCCTGCTGCTGCAAGACCTGCGCTAGTTTGGTCGTAGGATCCGGGTTGAGTACCGGAAGCGTACGTGGTTGTGCCCGTAGGATACGCTGGGCCAGCAAATGGATTGGTATAGGCCATAATTTTGAGTTTGTTTCCCTGTCCTCACCGCTCGGTGGTTTTGGTTATGAGCGACGATGCCAAGGAGTAGACGGCATCCGGTTTCCCGGAAACGGTCTGAGTTGGTTTAGATTCTTTCGTCGCTCCCGGCACGCTGGAGCAATGGTTGCGGCCTGATCAGTGAATCTTTTGGCTTCCACCGAGCCACCTTCATACGGAGAAGGCACACCGAGTTATTTGCACTATTACGAAAAACGTAAGACGACGTCAACTATTTTTTTTTAATCAATCAATTTTAAGTGTATCTTGTTGTGTGGAAAATTTTTTCCGTGAAATCCAAAAGATGATTTTGGATCTTTAGTTGAAGAGATATCATTTAGAATAGACTCAACAGAAAATCTTGCCGCTACTTCTATCGAAGGAAATACAATCCCTAAATTTACAAGAGTTTTTCGGTAATCGCTACATATGACTCTATCTTCCGGGGTCAATAAAGGATCTTCATTAAATGCATCCATTGGTATGACTTTTGGAATTAATTCACACAACCGTTTGCTGCGAAGACTAAACCCACCGTTTCCAACCCGATAGTACCCATCAGGCCACGGTGCCCCAATGTAATCATATTCAAGGAAAGAATGTTCCCACTTGTCAGGGTTAACTACAAACCCATCTGGATGAATCATTAAACAATGTGAAGTATCAAAGTACTTATGCAAATGGAATACATGAAATTTATTAAAATCAGAAAAACTACCCAACAGATTACCCACATTCACGGTTTGAATGCCGGGATACTCAAAATCAAATGGAGATAATACAATGCAACTGTTAAAAATAATTTTTTTGGCGCTATACTCGATAGCTTTACACGACTGTATCGGATCTAATCGATTGACCGAAATTGCGGTTACCCCCGAAAGATCTAACATTTTTTTTATTTTTCAAAAATTCTTACATTGGGATTCAAATGATTTCCGATGGAAAAACCTTTTATCACCATAAGTTGATCCAGACCCGCATGACTAAAGATAGTCGAATGCCCAATCTCTGGATTTAAGTACCCGTGTCCTAGCTCAACCCAATTTGAAAAAGAAGTTTCAACAAACAAAACCCCCCTCGGATTGAGTAATGAAAAAATCTCGTCCAACTCACTATAGGGTTCACACGTATGTTCAATGACCTCAATCATTGTGACCACGTCAAACTTCTCACTAGGTAGTGTCTTATACTTTTCACTGAATGGGTCGTACCCGCTGGCAGGTATGCCCCGGGCGCAAAGGTAATCAACAAAATCTCCGCGACCGCACCCGTAGTCGAGCACTGTCCGGTTGCCTATGTAGTCAGCACGTCCACTGTGATTATCTTCCCTATTACCAGTGCCCCCGACCATATTTGATTGATCAAGGCACCCAGTAAATAATGAACCTGTAGCGTCTACGTAATACGGAATACCCGCCACTTCGCAGGACACGTCCATTTTTTCTCCGGTAATAAAAGATCTCATAGGTCTAAATTACCGTTACTGCAGTACACTGCTCTATCGTAAGGCACGATACTATTTTTTAATGTATCGTGCGTCTCTTGAATCAAAGGTTTCATCAGTGCCGCGGCTATCCAGAACGAACTAGACTGATTACCAACAAAGAAATCGGATCCTTCAATTGCTTCTGCAACTTGTAAACAAGATGGTGTCTTATAATACTCTACATTTCCAACTACCTCGCAAAAATCTTTGTGCTCATCCTCTGTCCCGGTAAACAATGCTCGGTCTCCAAAATGCTTTAGAACTTTTTTCCAAGGAAATTTTTCATTCCTGTACCTGTGGGATCTATTAAAAATTATTCGTCCTTTAGTTGCAGGATCCGCGTTAACTCGTATCCAAGGCTCTTGAATGTTCATGTGCCCATTTCTACGATCTACTAAGTTCACGTATCTAGCTTGTGAATCCATCAAAGAAATGTCGTCCCGGTAGCACTCTCTCCATCCTGTCATGTCAAAATCGATACTTCCGTAAGAACTAAAACCCGTTTCGATACCTTGACTCAAAAGTAAAGGTTTCAAAGAATCGTACTTAAACCCAGACATAGGCAACATACCGGGATCATCGCGGATAATTAACGAAGTACCACCTAGCTTTCTATAGATAGGCAAGAAAGCTATGATGTCACCTATGTGTCCGGTGTGGACAAAGGTTGTTCGCTTACGGAATGGGTCGTTCATTAGTTAGAGATTCACGCATCTGATCGACGCGGGTTCCATCAGCATTCCGCTTAGCGTGGAACAATTTTGATTTTATGCCTGCAAGTGAGTTGTTAGTATTTTGTAATACATCGCTTTCTACAGGGTAATCGGGGTTATATGGGGGAAGTTCTAGGAACTTCTTAATCATATATCCCAGATGATCTTTCGACGCGTAGAACAAATAGCAAGGCTCGCCGACAATCAAGTGTGGCCCGTCTTTCTCCATAGCTTCAGCCTCGTTCTTACTGAATCCGAGATTCGCAACGTCGTAGTCGCTCATCCATCCGCCCCCGGCAGCGTGCAACGCACACCAACGGACGTACCGGGCAGCACGTGCTCCCTTGATGTTCATCTGAATCAAATGCCACATCAACTTGGTCAGCAGCGGACTAATCGTTGCGTGACTCTTGTTCAGCATCGTACACGTCCAACCATTTGCCTCCCATGACGCTTTCCAATGATTGGCACAACCAAACTCATCCCCTTGATTGCTACCGGGGATCGACTCGTAGTAGGCAAAGATCTGCTTCATCCTAGTACGTCTTGAATCCTACGTGAAAGACTGGCAACCCAAGATCCACGTGTGGTTGGTGCCCGGCTTGCTTTGCTCTGAGACAGAATGACACATCTTCTCCGCGGGCACTATCGAATGGTCTGAAGTAGTCGTACGTGTAGTCGGGAACGTCAATCTCCAACGAATCCTTGAACGTCTCCCGGATGTCTTCAAATACCTTGCGGTGAATGAGCATGCAGCCAGTGCCTACCCAATCCACGGGAACTACTGCGTCCTCGTACGCCTTTGCCCGGGGAGCAAGTTTGGGATCCGCGCACATGATAGCGCCTCCCTCCTGCCTTCCAAAGTAAGCGGCACCAACAATCGTCTTGTTTGCTCCGATCAACCTATGGAGGACGTGCCTCTGCAATGGTTGATCGAGGATTGTACGTGCCCCGGCTACCCAGTACCGGAACCATGCGGGTCTACCGATGGACGGTATGATGTCGTCATCCATCATCAGTAACCACTTGGCGTCGGTCTCCAAGAACTTGTGTGTAAGACGATTGCGAGAGTGCTCGATCTTTGCGTCGCCAATCGACATGTCGAACCGGATCTTGTCCCGGCCAAAGTCCAGTGCCATCGCTACGTTCACAGCAGCCGTCACCGGGTTACTCGACTTGTACCAAGGCCACCCAACAAAAATATCTCGTCCTTCAAACTCACACCTGTACGAGGGCAATCCCTCAGTGCTGCGAGTCTCGACTACGGGATTGTGAAAGTCAGGTTCACTTTGGATCGGCTCTTTTGTGAACTCCACTTTAATTTCCTCGCTAGCCTTGGTTGCCCTTGGCTTTCGCGGCTTGATCGTTACCTTCGGCTGCTCAACGGGCTCAGGAGCTACGACTGGCGCTTCTTCGACCGCGGGCTCGATGACTTGCGGGGAGACAACAGATACCGGAGCAACGTCACCGTAACGGTTCTTAGGAGCGACGGGCTTGCCTCCCTGCAACATTGGCAGAGGTTTGCTTGCGAACGGATTCGGCGATGCGAGCGCGTCGGTTGTGACTCGCTCCATCCTTGCGATGAGAGATTCAGCCATAAATTATTGCCCAGCTTCATCAAGACCAAAGTCAATCGCGTCGGAGGTAGACATCTTGAGTCTGTCCGCCATCGACGTGGATTTCCGCGAACTCTCAGGAGTCGGGTTTGCCTTCGGGATCCTCCCCGCGTTCTTTAGACTATTGTTCTCAGCCTGCAATCGCTTCAGCTCAGCCTGCATCTTGGAGATGGAACTCTGTTCCAGTCTCAGTTGCTCGGACAGGACGTGACTAGCAACCGCGGCAGCAGCAACCTCAGACCTCTCCTGTGGCGTCGTCGGCCACAGTGCCGCGTTGAATCGCTTCGACAGTTCGGTGACTGCAGCGTTGTGCTTCTGAATCTCGGCACGTTCCTCGGGACTTGACGTCGGCTTTATCTCCCGGAAGTTTGCCCAAGGAATGTCCTTGATGATCTGATTGGTGTGCTCCTGAATGATCTTGTTCTGCTCGTAGAACTGCTCGACCTTCTGAGTCTCACGCTGACGCAAGAACTCCTCTCGCTTCTCGGCAGTATCTCCAATCTCCTTTTGGCGTCCCTCCTTGAGGTCGATGACATCCACAAGAGACTTCTTGAGCCTTTCGGAATCGGTAAGGTCTAGTTTGTCTAGTGCTTGGGTCTTCCACCACTGCTGACTGATCTTGTCCGGGCCTCCTGCCTTCTCAATAGAACTGATGACGTCGTCAGACGCGCCGTTCTTCTTGAGTATATTGTAAATGTTCTCCTTGGCGGATTGGATGGGCAAGTCGTACTTGCTCTTGAAGTCAGGGTCATTTTCAGTATCAAATATAGCGCGGAACTTCTTTAGCTCCTCGTAATCGGGAGGTGTCTGCGTGGGAGTTTGTTCGACCTGAGACAACTTCTGACGAAGCTCCTCTGCCTCCAGTGCCTGTTTCTTGTACTGAGTAGCCGTCTCCTGCAACTTTTTCCAGTTGCTCTGGTTAGCCTCGGACAGATTCCTTGGCTGCTCAATGGCAGCAATTTCAGGATCAATCTCTGGCTCCGCTGTAACGTCTGGCGTTATAGCTGCAACCTCTGGCTCAGGCTCAGGCGGAAGGTTACGCTCAAACTGACCGGGGTTCCCGGTAATCTCGTCAAAGATAGGATCCGAGGTGTCTCCACCCTTGTCATCCGGTTCACGCGGTGTCTCAGGGATTTGCGGAGGCTCGCCAGCGTAGATCTTCGTTGTGTTCGCCTCAGCCTCATCGAGCATCTTGTCGAGGAAGTCTAAGGTGTTATTGTCAACGCGGTCGGCGTCGAGTGAAGGAGCCCCCATGCGACCACTGGCTGCTGTTGACTCCGGTACTATGTTGTCGTTGTCTTCCATAAATTACATTGCGGTAAAACCGCTGGACGATGCGTCGTCCTGCTTGCGTTCAACAATTGAGAGTTGTTTCAGCGTCTCGATTGCCTTCAAATATCCTTCCTTGAAAGCACCGCTCAGTGCGATGCCGTCAACCGTTGACTTCTCGGTAATCGTAATCACCGGAGCCGTTGAATCCATGTGTGCAAATAAATTTGCCCTATGTTTTAACAGGTAGTCCCTGAATGCCACCGCGTCAGATTGTTCCCAAGACATAATTTATTTTTGTTCTGCGTTTCTAATTCCCCGTTCGATCTCGTTTTCTTTCCTACCTGTCGTAATCACATCACGACCGTAGAAATTGGGTGTTGCTCTGAAACCGGGATTCGGTGCTGGAATTTCATTAGGTTGTGCCCAGACACTCTTGCCCTCAGCGATACGGTGTTTTGCAAAATCAACTGCCTTCGCCCGGATCTCATTCATCAACTTGGGGTTTTGACGATCCTGCTGATCAATAGGAATTGTCTGCAGGTACGTCTGCTCATTCAACGTAGTCGTTGGGATAATCTTGGGGATATCCATCTCCTTCCCGGTCACGTCTTCAGTTCCAAAAGACTGCTCGCCAGTAACTGCGAACCTTGGGTTTGGCGTAAGATCGGGAAGCAATCCCTTGTACCCAAGTGACTTCATTGACCCATCCGCCCGGTAGGACGTTGGGTTGTTGGGATCTAAAGCGATAGGATTAGGATTGGCTCCGCCCATATTATTCTGCAGTTGCTGGTCGTGGAGGTGTAGCTACGTTCTGAACGTGTCCCGCTTGTGAAGGAATATTCATCGACATATCTTCCATCGGTGCTGCCTGTGGCTTGCTTGCCCTAGCATGATGCCCCCCGCCATGATGCGCTGCAGCAGGGACAACCTGTGGCATTGGTACCTTGGCGTGGCCTTGCGTAAGGTGACTGACAGCTTCCTGCAGTCCCTTCTTGAACGGTGCCAGTTGCTGCTTCTTTGCGCCCTTCTGCTCGGCCTGCTGCAAGTGACCTTGGAAGTGCTGCAGTGCTTTTGTGAACGGTGCGACCATCTCGGGAGTCAATCCTCCGGGAGGAGCGTTTTGGATCACTGGGAACAACTTCTGAGCCATCGTCTGAATGTGAACCATGTCGTTATCCCTTGGGGAGATAGGTACTTCCTGACCCGCCAAGATGCTCTGGAGTTCCACAATCTGCTGACGTGTCGCCTCAATTGCCAGTGCCTCGACCTGATCCTTCGGAAGGATGAGTGCGTTAGCCTTAGCCTCACCTACCTTGTACGAGAGATCCATCTTCAGCATCTCGTCTTGATTCACGTTCGGGTTGCCCGAGTACCGCTGAACCACAAGATCAAACAATTGCTGATCGTTAGCCGTCGTATCCGGAAGCAACTCGCTTGCGGGACTATAAGCCATAAGGAGAATATCAGAAGGAGGTACATTCCTTTCCAGCATCTGAAGACACGCATGGATAGCGTCTTCATCCAAGTGCTCGTGAACCTCAAAGGGAACCAAGAACTTAGGAAGATCCATGCCGCTACGGTCAAAGGCATCCACTACCTCGCGACGTGCCCAGATAGCCGAAGGCTCAACACTGCGAACCTGATCCAGCATGCCCTTCAAATCTGCTGCAGCCTTCACGTGCTCAGGGTGACAAATGCCTCGTTGCATCCGCTCAACACCCCTCGTGTACTGCTTGCTCCAGCGCATCAGGATACCCTGACGTAGTTGATTCTCAATCGCTGCGACCCTGTTAACTTCTGAAGCAGTCTGTCTCTGACCCTGCTTCTCTGTCACCGCACCGGGTAGAAACGTGCCAACCTGAATCTCAGCTAGACCACTTACGAACTGATCCAACTTCAGGAAGTCATCCACGTCCGCAGGCATCTGCTGCGGGATCACCTCGTAGCCTTCGGCAACGTAAGCAATAGGATGCATCACCGAAAGAGGTGCCGTATCAGGACGTGCATTTGGCCCGCGCTTCATTAGCAGCAGACCTTTAAGATACGTGTTGTCGATGACCAAGTTACGCGCCTTCTCAATGGCAACGTGTGTGTTGTACAGATCTCGCCCGGCTCCGCGGCTTGACATCAGATTGCCAGCGCCAACCTCGACCGAGAACAAGGCAATTGCCTCGCTCATGTGATTGTAACGATCAAGCTGAGTACAGATCTCGTCGCCCGACTTGTCGTCAAACAAATACCGGGAGATCTTACCATGAGGCTCCCGAACTAAAATCTCCCCGAGCTCGACGTACTTGGCGTCGTTCTCATAGCTTGCTCCGTAGCTACCTTCCCGGATCCAGTCTTCGTACCTACGAGCATCGTCGTCGGCGTCCAATGTCCTGCCAGCAGGGATAGCAGCGTTGATGGAACGAACCAAGTTGTTGATGTGCCACCCAGCCAGTGCCGACATCTCGGGCTTCTCTAAGACAGGCAAGAGTTCGTAAATTTGATACCTACGCTTGCGTCCCACAATAGGTGTTGCGTCTGTGTCCTGCGGCGTTTCGATACTGAAGAACGTGTAATCCTGACGCATGAACTCTGGCTTCCAGTCGCGAAGATCGTCCCACACCCATCCACAGAATCCAAAGCATGTATTCTCGTGAGTCGTTTGAGCTAGAAGATCATCGTGACCTTTCCATCCGCGGATACACTTTGTGATCTCTTCCCGGAATACCTTTGTCTTGTTCTCCGAGTCCGCTGACTCCAAGGGATACTTTGAAAAGGTAAGCGTCGGTGAATTCTCAATCACCTCGCGGAACGGAGGCTGAATCCTTGATACCATCGTCGAGAGGAACCCGGTAGGACGATTGCTCCTCCAATTCTGACCCATCGACTCCAACTTCTTCATGGAGTACGGGGGTTCGTTGTTCAGCTTCTTCTGGATGAGTTGATTCTTGCGATTCCTTTCCACGTTCTGCTGCTTCAACCTGCGGTAAGCACTGTGCGCTTGACGCGCATCCTTGAACGTCCTGCGGACTTGAAGCGTGCGAGGATTGACCGTGTCGTTGGACGAATCGTCGGCACTGACAACGTCGAGATCTAAAATGCGAGGCTTGCTGTGCGGGTCAACAATTCTCGGTGCATGATCCGCGAAGCGATCAGTTACTTTTGGGTCTAGTGGATCGAAGTCGGCCATGTGCTTAGCGTTTTACCCAACAGTGGTCAGGAAGGTTAGAAGTTGAGGACAGTGCGTCCTTCTCGATGAATACCGCGGTACGATTGTCGTGACGAAGCACGTGGCAACCTAAAATTCTTGGTGACGTAACCGTGTCCCGGGCTTGACGAACAGAAGCACACATGCGCTCGGTCGATACCACACAGGAAGAACATCCTCCCTTCCACTGCGCGTTGTTCGGGCAGCGGGCACAGATCCTTGCGCGAGATTCAGCCTCGTCGTCAGACACCAATGCAAACGGTTTGATCGACTGCTGCATGTTCTTAGCCCATGTCTGGATGTCATTCATCAACTGAGACCCAGCAGTAGGGTGATCAACACTCGTGATGCTCACCGTAACCTTGTCCACACCGTGGCAGAAGTGTGGGCTTCGTCCACATAGTTGACTGTTGATGTCACCAGTCACGTCTCCTACCGGGAGACCGTTCTCTGCACGGTACTTTTGCACGACGAGATAGAGATCGTCGAGTGTCGGAGCTTCCAACTTGACGTCACTTTGAAAAAAGTGCCACCCGCCGGGAGGAATCATGCCGTTAATCGGTTTTGCCACAGGGTTCTGAAATAGTTTGTTGTGTAAGACTAAGCAAGTACTATTTTTACTCCGTAAAATCAACGTAATCCAACGTATCCACGATACTTTGCAGCTTTTTTTCCCGAATTCGGCGTTCCGGAGCCTTGTTTTCGACCATTTCAGCCGAAAATCCCGACCTCTGACGCATGAGGTAGACAAGTAATGAGAGAGAATCCAACGCGTCGGGAGATTTACTTCTTGTACGTTTAACAAAGTCCGCCTTCGACTCCACACGAACCAGTCCCTTGCCCTTTTGCTTGTACCTTCTCGACGTTGCCTGCCTGATTAACTCCTCGTGCCTGAACCCCGGGGCGATCTTCAGGTATCCAAACTCAATGTACTTAGCCAGTCCGAACAAAAGTTCAGTCACAACCCCGCTATACAACTCATTAGCCTTCTGCGTGTCGTCTCCAAGCACCCGTGTCTCGGTTGCTGCCCACGAATAGTTCACACCCATGACCTCTTTGCCGAACAAACTACACAAACTGTCGTGGATACCGGATCCGTTACCCGTCCTGTCCACGCACAACCAGTTCGGCCCGATACGCATCTGTTTGCAAAACCTGATAATTGCTGTGGACTGCTCCAGCGTTGCCTTCTTTGGGAACGTGATCTGTGAATCCAACTGCAGCACCGTCTTCGCCTTTGGAAACGACTGGAACTTGCCAGATAGATCGGTAAATCCATCCGACAATCCAAACCTACCGTAGCTGCAGACGACGCTGTCGTTGCCCTCTAGCGCCAAGTCAAATGCTGCCAGCGGCACGACCGGGCCAATGAACCGCACGACCCCGACCGAGTTGTTCATCATCGCTGGCGTCATCACTGCCATTGCCATACCTTCCTCCGGGAACCACCCACGCGCCATCGTGTAGTACTCCGCTGTGTGCCCGCGGTTAGAATAACTCTGGAATCCCTCGAACGTCTGCAGCCCGGCGTACATCACCCGCTTCTCCATGACGTTCTCGCACTTGGACGCGTCGATCCTGAGCACGTGATACCCCTCGCGACTGTCCCACTCGTAGTCGTCCTCGCAGTCCACTGAACCCCATCCGTTCTTTGGCTCGCACCGGACACCGAAATCAGACGTGCGATCCTTCGGGTTCGATGCTGCAAAGATCTTGATGTGCCCGCGGAACATGTCGTCGTCCATCGATGACGCGATGTTGTTGACGCCTTCCCACACTCCGCCCGGGATCTCTTCAGCCTCGTCCAAGATGACGCGGATCCTCGATAGGCGTCCGTACTTGGGGTGCGCCTTGCCGAACCGCGGTGACGGGTGGAATCCGCGCAGCGTGCCCGCGCCCGACTCGCCCCGGGGGATCGCCACAAGGTGAATGCCCTGCTTGCTGTCCTCGTTCGCTTGAATGCTCGTGACCAATGCGTCCCCCTTCGGGAACTCTGGCTTGACTAGCGCGGCCCGGTGAAAGTTCTTGATGTGCGCGTAGATGTTGCGCTCAGCGTGCTCCCGGGTCAGCGAGATCACCTTGATCGCCGTGTAGAACGGATCCCGGAGCCAGTCCAGATAGAACCACGCAGCCGCGTTGAACGACTTGCCCATCGCGCCCGCTCCCTGCACCAGTGTCTTGTCGTACCGGAACAGGCAGCGCCACGTGTCCTGTGCCGACCGGGGACGCCAGTCGTAGACGTCAGCGCCCCACTGGATCGTTGCCGCGGCCTCGAACTGATTCTTGTCGAGTAGGTGCTGGACGAACTGCAATACGATTGCCTTGGCCTTGGGCAGCGTGATGACCGTGTTCTCGGGCTCCTTGGTCGCGTGCTGCAGGATGTACTTGGCCGCGTACAGGATGCCCTTCTCCTCGTCCCGGTCAACCTGCTTACGGATCTCTGTCGCGAGCTTGAGCGCGTGCGAGATGTTACGCGCTGGCGTCGGGGTCTCGCTCATGGGGTATCTCGACCTTGTCGTCGATGCTCAGGACATCCTCGGCGTCCGGGATCAGGACAGCGTCCATGACTCCCTCACCGTCGATCTCCTTGCTGTTGCGGTCGCGCACGGTGAACGTCAGGGACATGTTGGCGTCCTGAGAGATTTTGAGTCGGTCGTCCAGTTCGCCCGCGAGCTTGGCGTCGAGTTGGATGGCTGCGAGTTTATCGTAGACCTCCTCGACACCGTTGGCGCGGTTGATGACCTTGGTCGGCACGATGCCCTCTCCCATCTGCCGCAGGAGCTCGCGCTTCCGGGTGAGAGCCAGCACAGACCGGGACAGCACCTCTTCGCGGATCTCCGCGATGCGGGCGTTGATGTCAGGGCGCTTCGACAGCGTCGAGGCGTACCCGTCGGGGTTCTTAGCCTTCGGGTTGACCTTAGCGTAGGCAGCGGTCGCGCTGTCGCCTTGCTCGGCGATCAGGTGCGCGAACTTCTCGTGGGACGGGTTATTGAGTGCAGGCATGGGTGTGCCGGGAGCGCCCCGGCAGGCGGGTCAGTCTATCAGTTCTGACCGCTAGTCGTGTCCTTGCCAGTCGTGTAATTGCTGTGGCAGATAGGGGCGTTGGGGAAACGTCCGTAGGGATAGATGAATGCACCGTTAGCGTCGAAGTACAACTCGTACCGCTTGCTGTTGTTGTTGTGGTTTAGGAAGACGCCATTAGCCTCGGTGATAGCGTGGCAGACGAAGTTCTCCGGGAGAGGTACAACGGGCTTGCTGGTGGTGACCGTAGCCTGAGTCGTGCCGTGGTTCAGCGTGGACTGGGTGGGATAGGTGTTGCCTGCGATAAAAGACGTGCGTGTTGCCATATGCCGGGATGATGGCGGAATGTGTAAGACGTTGCAAGTAAATTGTCGTTGAATATGCACTGCATACCTGAAACACTGAAGCAGTGAACGCGAGACTCGACTGGTTAAAGAACCCGAAACATGCCGCGCTGCTGCAGGAGTCGAAGGATAAATCGATCCGGTTGTATCAGGAGAGTCAGTTGAAGTACGCAGATAGACGCGAAAAGATTAACCGGAACTACAGGCAGCGTTACCCGGAACGCGTGTCGGAGTTCGCAGCGCGACGACGTGCCCGCCTACGGGGTCAGGCACCCAAACTGAGCCCGGATGACCGCGGGATCATTTCAACGATCAGGGAGACCGCTCAGCGCGTCGAGCGGTGTACTGGGATCCAGTTTGACGTTGACCACGTCATGCCGATTGCATTGGGCGGATTGCACGTCCCCGGCAATATGCGCGTCATGCCTGCGTACTGGAACCGAAAAAAGAACGCCAAACACCCAGAAGAATTTGCACAAATGCTTGATGCGTTGGGAGTTACACTCTAATGACGACTGGACAGGTGCAGCATTATTTATTTTTCTTCATTGTCTGATGTTATGGAATAAGTTGTTGATTTTAAGCGTGTTGACTTTGTAGGACATATCGGGATGTATAATTATTTGCTGTTAGATGGGTTTTTAATCTTGCATTGTAGCAGTGTAATTTGATACACTTAATAAAAAATACTTATATCGGGCAGCAGCGGGATACGAAGACCCTTGGTATAACCTATTGGGAGGTGTGCATGATATGCATGACTTGCATCATTCTTCAGCTATCTACGAAAAGGGGGTGTTTCTATATGGTTTGAAATATCATGCAAGTGATGCAAGTCATGTATCCCCCGGAAACCGCGGATCCCGGCTGCAGTGCGACACTGATACCCTGCGACACTGAAACAGTGCTACAGGGCAACCTCGACGCAGCGATGAGCGCCACAAGAGGTCGGTTAGTCTACAGAGACGAGGATTACGATAGAGACATTGTGAGACAACAGAGACAAAGTGTCTCTATTTCAGAGTAAAGCGGATTCCGGACACAGATCCTTGAACGACAAGGTTGAGCCTCACAGGGTAAAACGCATGGACTTGCATGGACTGCAGGGGATGCAGGGGGAAGACGCTTGACCATCCATGCAGCCGCGAGCCCGCACCAATACAGGCGCTAGGAGCCATCTGCATGGAGTGCATGGAGTATATCTATATATTGTATTTTAATTTTTTTTTTATTTAGAGCTCCGCGCCGTCCACCGCGCACCGCGCTCCGCCCCGCACGTCCCATACCCCTCCATGCACTCCATGCACTCCATGCAGAGACCACTTAACCTTGTAACCCTGAAGCACTTACACACTGCATGGGTGAATTCTGAGCCCGCATGGACTAAAACCCTCCATGCGCTAACAACAAACAATATCAATGTAAAAAGAAAAACTGCTACACTGATTCAGTGCAGCAGTTAAACTTTGACTTAATGTAGACTGGTTACTCGTCTACTTGATCCGGGTCGAACTTTTCGATAAGAAGTTCGATGAGTCGCTGCTTCTCTTGGTAGCAACTCAGCACCCTATCGTGCTTGCTCTTGGATACTTCGAGTTGCTCCTTAGCGAGCGTGAGTTCGTTTGTTAGCTCTTTAAGCCTAGCCCGGTGCTCGATGATTAGCTTGGTGATCTCGGGTGGTATTGTGTCTGACATAGTTATTCGGGTTGATCGAGCCAAGCGGGTTCCGGGCGCGGTTCGATGGGCTTGATGTTCTCCTGCTTGCGGAGCGCCTTGATGTTGTTGACGATCTCCCGGGCGCGTGTGGTGGAGATTCGTACCTGATCGAGACCGTGAGCGTCGGCGATCTTGAGGTTGGATCCGAGTGCTGCCTCGATTTCGAGAGCAATCTCCCGGTATTGTGCGAGGCGGGTGATGCGCTGGCTTTCGACTTTGTTTTCGGCGAGCGTCTCTTTGGCGATGAGTTCGTAGAGTGTCATGGTGGTTACTTTTTTAGTGGTGGTGGTTCTAGGTTGTCCTCTGGGTTGAGTACCTGTGGGTACTCGTCATTCCAGTGAAAAGTGGTGACGCCCCAAGCGTTGGACTCGAAGTGCGCGGCGTGGTGGACGACTGCCTCGTGCTGCCCGAGTATCAGGCAGGCGAGGATGAGGAATACGATGCAGCCGAGAGTCCCGGCTACGAAGAACGCGAGGTTCAGTGACTTGTCTTTCATGGGTGTTGTATGTGTTTGGTTTGGTTTGGTTATTTAGAAACGCAGGTTGGATTCCAAAATTCAGCATTCTGTTTTACAAAATGGCTTCTTGCTATGCGCTTTCCAAAACGCAAAGCCATCCATTTTTCCAATTCATATGGAGTGTCTTCGTAGTGGGTAATCGTTTCTCCGTTCCATCCGGATCCGATTTCGTATTCGCAACGAAACAAGTCTCCGATTCTATCAACGGAAATACTCAATTCAGATGCGTGTGGCAGTTTTGTGTTCATGTGTGTTTGTTGGTTGGTTGTAGTTGACTGTCGAGATGATTGATAACCTAAGCGGAGTTGGTTGTCTACAATTATTTTAAGCCGAAAGAAACGAAGGGTGACTTGAATGCCCACTCGGTCTTGGAATAGGTCTGACGAGAACGGATCCAGCGGGAACCGTACCACTCTTTGTTGACCCGGGACTGGCGCCACACGTAGGTCTGGATGAACCGGGAGAGGTGCGCCTTGAGTTGGTCGGAGGACTTGTTGAACCACCAGCGACGTGCCTCCGGGGAAAGGTTGCGCTCAGCCTCGAAGAATTCGGCGCGGAGTTGTTGCGTGGTCTCAGCGAGTCTGTCCTCGTGGTACGCGGTTTGGAGTGAGTGTTGGAGGCTCAGGAGGTGCTTGAGTTCCGCGACGTAAGTGTAGGTCTTGTTCATTTTAATGTGTTGGTTGGTGTTTGGTGTGTTTGGTGTTGGTTGTTACTGTCTGGAATCAATGTACCCAAGTTGCTTGGGTTTGTAAACAATTATTTTCAATTATTTTTATGCCCCGCGGAACCGCATAAATACTGGCTGCAACCCTGATGCACTGACGCAGTGATTCTTTGTAAGACTACAGCACAACTCCCCATATAGGTAATCAAGTACTAAAACGATTACAATTAGTAGTTGGGTGATCCCAATCGGGTATAATTCGGTGATAATTTTGATTTATAACTCATGAATCATACCCAATCAGGTATAATTTTGATTTATAACTCATGAATCATACCCAATCAGGTATAATGCAGTGAGTAATCAGGTGTCTACGATCATGAACATTTTACAGATGTCTACGATCTGCTACACAATTTGGATATATGTAGCGTGCTCACTACAATGCTTCTTTGTAGCGTGCTCACTACGCTTGTCTGCTATATCGGTATTGCTGACTTATTCTTATTGAATCCAAACCACTAAATACTATTGAATGTGTACTACCAATTGGTAATAAATCGTTTATATTACTTTTGAATAATAAATTTTGTCAGAAATAGTGTATGCTTTTTCCGTGATAGCTGTTAAAAATATGTAGCGGTTTTTTTAACAGATTACTCTGTTAGTTGCCGTATTCCCTCAACCCTGCTTGGCAGAGTTCTTCATGGGCTTTGGCTAATTGGGTTTCTAAGTCGTAGAGCCACTTGGGATCCACAAAGACCTTTCCTTGTTTTAGTTCGGCGTTCTCCTCACGGAGCATTGCGACCTCTTTGGTTGCTTTGCAGAGAGCATTGTACAGTTCTACCGAGTCAGATTGCGTGGTTAGCATGGATTGATTCTTACGAATGGTTTCTTCCCCTCGCAGGATTTGGTTAATCTTGTCTTGGATTCCGTACATATCAGTTGATGTCTTCTGGTTTCACTTCTCGCTTTATAGCGTTGAGCAAATCGCAATGACGCTGACATACATCTCCATCGTCGAAAGACGCTTCCATAGGCCAATCAGCAGTTGTTCCAAGGTTCTCATCCATAAAGTCGATATATTCTCGCATGACTTTACGGAGCCTTGCGACCTCTTTGGTTTTCTCGCTGAGTTCGCGTTCTAGCTGGCGGGAGGTCTCTACTGGCACTACAAAGGCTTTTAAGCCCATGGCCTCGCAAGCCTCATCCGTCCTAGGCGTTGGTGTGGTGTCGGTGGTTGATGTATTCATTTGTATTGAAGCTGACTCAAAAGGTGATTTGGGAAATCAGGGTAAAATCCGAACCGCAATGATTTTTTTTCAAGATGAGGATAAATCTTTCCGTAAATTTGAAGCAAGTCTGCGGCAATGAATTCTTCAACACGACCACCAGAAATGTAATATCGGCGTCCTGACATGAAGTTGTCATAGCATCCTTGTAACAGATGAACAAATTCTGGACTTGCAACTTCGTTTTTGCTGTCGGTGGTTGATGTATTCATGAAGCTCAATAAAAAACCCAAGCTGATTCAATGACAAGAAAAAAAGGTCGGAGGAGGTTCAGGTCGCTAGTCGTTCGGTTTCCGCCTAACTAGTAAACTAGGATTGCTCCCCTACACAGACCCCCTCAATGCCTCCTCCGATTATAAGCGTCCAACCGAGTCTTTTCAGACTCAATCAGAGCAGTGGTTCACCGAAGATCCCCACGAGATTACAAATCCTATGCACTTATGAATATCTGTCAATTATTTGTAAACTCCCTAAACTTCCTATAATTGGCTACCCGGCATGGACTCGAACCATGAATGAGGCTTCCAAAGAGCCTAGTGTTACCAATTACACCACCGGGTATTAGCTTAAAACGGCTCTTCGATCTGCTCGTCGTGGGAAAGGCGGGCCTTGCCAAAGTAGAATTTGTAGACGTTCTTCCCGACGCGGTTGAGGCGCTTACCAATTAGCTCGGGCACCATCTTCTGTTCGAGTAGCTTTCTAAGCATGATGCCGATGCTGCGGGCACCGAACTTCTTGAGTGATTCACCGACTCCCTCAACGACCGCGAGTTGATTGAGTAACTCGGTCGCCATGATCTCGATCTCCTCGATGCCCTCGGCACGTTTGGCGTTGACCCATCGGTCGAGGATCTCGCTGAAAATATACTCCTGACTCTCGACCTGCGCCTGATGCACGAGGTCTTGGTGATGGAACGACCGGACTCCGAACCGCTTGTAGATTGGATCCTCGATCTTGTCCTCTAGCTTTACGTCGAGCACCCACCGAAGGAAGTACGGAAGCTCGCGCTTGATGCGCTCCTCGTTCTGGTAGTTGCTGCCGTAGAAGTGTGGCCTGAATCCCTGCGACAGCTTGAACAGCATGACCTTGTCCCGGATGGTGCCGTCGAGCGTGGGGAGAATTTTAAGCGACTCGCTGTCGATGTTGCAGGTGACCACGACGCGCCCGAGGAACGGTAGCTCGATGGAGTCCCGGAACTTGGGCTGGTAAAGCTGCGAGGGGTTTGCAGCCATCTGCTTGAGGCTTTTGGTGAAGAGTTGCCGGGTGCCGTGATCCCCCTCGGTAGCCGCATCGTCGCAGCGCCACAGGGCGCACTCGGCTCCCTGCTTGTTAAATGACGTCTGCTTGAGCAGGAGAGGCTCCGCGTCCACTGAGCCGCCGACGGCTTCGCCGATGACCCACTTGTTCAGGAACGACTTGCCCGTGTGCGCTTCGCCCGCGATGATCACGACCTGCCCCGGTAGAGGCTTGCAGTCGAGGCAGGATCCGTAGAAGCGCCTGAACCACGAGATGAAGTACTGCCACGCCGGGACACCGTCCTGATGACTGTCGAACGCGTTCATCACGAACTCGTGCAGCCACGGGAACTTGGTCATGTCTAGCGTGTCCGCGGGTTTCATGGCACGCTTGTTGGAGATGTTCAGGTAGCGCTCGCCCCCCCACTCCACGACCTCGTCCGGTGAGAAGAGCACAGGCACTGCTGCAGTGACGCGTCTTGCCGTGTGGAGGTGCATCAGCACGCGCTCGACCTCTGAGATACGTGATCCCCGGGATGGACGGTCGTCGCAGCCTGTGCCCTTGATGTGTAGCTTGGCGTCCTCCTTACCGAGGTAGACGTACGAGTGACCGTTGTGCTTCGTCCAGTAGTGCTTGCCGTCGAACCAGAAGAGGGACGCGGCCTTGCCTGTCTGTTCCGCCTCGAACCGCTCGACGAACTTAGCGCCAAGTATCGACTTCCACGTCTTGAAGTTGGTGCCAGCGCGGTCGCTGAAGCAGACCATGCCGTTCTCGGTGACGATAGCGCCCTCGCGCTGAATGCCGTCGTCGAGCCAGAATAAAGGCTGCTTGTTACCGATCTCGAATGGGCGCGTGAGTCGGTCGGGAAACTGTGCCTGAATCTCTGCAGCGACTACGTCGAGCGGGATGATCGGGGCGTCGCTAGGTGCTACTTTGGAACGCTCGCCAGCGACCATCATGCAGGCTTCCAGTAAAGTCTCCGGGAGGGGAGGGATTGTGTTCTCGCCTAATCGTAGCATGTCCCAAGCGTTGCCGAACTCGAAGTACTGAGATGGCTCGAACGACTTCTTGTCGAATCCGGGAAGTGCGTCGGAGATCCGCACTCGCTTGTTGAGCTCGCGGATGAATTCCTCGGCGACGTCTGGGTTGAGTACGTTGACTGGCTTCTCGAACATCCAGATAAGCCGCACCTTGCCGGGAGTGAATGTGGCGATGACATATGTCGGCAGGTACGCGGTTGACTTGGCGAGGTCATCGATGCGATCCATCGCGGTGTCCGCGTCGTAGTCCGCGACGACACCGTGCATCCACTTTGCCGGGTTATCCTTGGTGATGCGCTGCGCCGGGGTGACTCCCTCGAATGCGGAGATGAATATGCCGCGGGTGTCCGCTAGCCCGCACCACGCCATGTACTCGTCCTTGGTCTTAGGCGGACGGTCGAGCATGAGTCGCGGGTTGTCTGTCTCGTAAAGCAAGGTGTCTGTGGTCTCGGTGACCTCGTGACTGACGACGTTTTGTAGGGTGAACAGTTTCATTCGTAGGGGTTGTGTTTGTAGTGGTGGTTGGGTTAATAGGGCAAGATTATTTGTCTGACAGGCGTCGCTTCTGCTTCCGGGCACGCTTTACGACCTTTCGGACTTTCTTGTAGATCATCCAAAAGAAGACACCGAATCCTATGGCTAGAAGTGAGACGGTAACGTGTCCCAGCATAGGCATGTCGTTGTAGTTCATACGTCGTCGTCGTTGTTCCAGTCGTCTTCGTCCGGTTCGGGTTCTTTGTACGGTTTCATAATTAAAGTAATGGGAACCAACGATAGTCCATGATCCAACTTTCTAATGCATTGCCACTGCCATCTAATCCGCGGTTCAAATATCTATGTAACTTAGCGTTTCCATCTTTTATGCACTTCAATATCTCACTGATTGACGCGAGTCTTATCTGTGACTCGGTCATGTCTTTGAATTTGATATCGAGTACAACTAGGAAAAAGGAATACGGTGTGTATCTTTTTACGTCTTTATCATTAAGCGTGAATGCGTAATCAGGATCGAATCCATATTGGTTAGACGTAAAAAACTTTGTCCGGATTGTTTTAATGTCGGAAGGAACAATTGTAAAAATATCGTGCGCGTATTTGTTAGACGATTTTTCTGGGTTCTTAAAAAAAACAAGATCAGAACTTAAATGACTCGACAAAAAAACCTCTTCCTGTTGTTCACCGTATTTGCACCAAGCATCTTTATTTTGTCTATCTATGTAAGTGTCCATATTTATTTCTTGTAGCACTGCGACAGTGATCCCTCGGCACCTAGAGGCAGTCCCTCTGCCCACTCAGGAGGTGTTGACATGATGTGTGTGATGGCTTCGAGCGCGAGGTCAGCGGTGCCGTCGTCAATTGTCTGGCAGACGACTTCGTCGTGCACGCGCATGATGATCGGGCAGTACAGAGTCTCGTTGAGCTTTGCAATGCGGAGGCAGCAGTCCATGAAAACATCGCGTGCAACCGCTTGTACGAGGTTCTCACAAATTACGCCCCCCCAAAATCCGAGACGCATCATCTGACCCTGTCGGGGGATCATCGCGGTGAGTCCACCGTGATCCACTGACACCTTGCGGTACGTGAGCGTGCGACCGGATGGCAGCGGGAAGTGAGCGTCGGTGTCGTTTGGATCCTGCGCCGTGCTGCGGAGGTTATCTTCGAGGTCGCGCCACAGCTTGGTAATCAATGGATTCTTACTGCGGTACATCTTGACTAGTCGCTCGGCTTCCGCAGGCTCGACGTCCGAGACACTGGCGAACTTCTTAGCGCCCATGCCGTAGCCTAGTCCTAGTGCTAGTTGCTTGATCTGATGCCGTAGCGCCTTGTCTGTGTCCTTGAGTGCTCCATCCTTGCTGTAGAGTCCCCACGCACGCGCCTGAGCCTCGTACAGGTCAGGGATCTCCCGGATGTACTGGAGCATCTTAGTGTCCCCGGCTAGCCAGTGCAGGACACGAGGCTCGATCTGTGCAAGATCGCAAATGACAAAGGTTTTACCCTTCGGTGCGCGTATCATGCTGCGGACGTCAACGCCGAGGATCTCTCCCTTGGGGAGATTCTGCAGGTTAATTCCAGCGTCGCCCGAGTCGCGCCCGGTATGAGCGCCAAAGTATTTTAATGAGTAGGGCATGGTGCCGTCCTCCCGTAGACGGGATCGCATCGCCTGCAGCGTCGCCACGTGCTTGTTAGCGCGTCTGTAGCTTCGTACTGCTTTGATCCACGCATGTTGCAGGTGGAACTCGTCCTCCCACTTCTCTGCTTCGGGATCGTCCTTGGCAAACGAGTTAGGTGCCCAGATCCCTACCTTCTTGCATTCGTCTCGAATTGCTCCCGGGGATAGGATCGCTTCGCGGTCTGCCCACGGGATGTTGATCTTTGCTTCCCAGATCTCGGTCTGGAGTGTGGTGATGGCGCGGTCGATGCCCTCCTTGTCAAGCGGCACTCCTTCCGAACACATAGACCGTGTGAGGTATGATATGTCGCGCTCGAACTTGCTGAACTTGTCCCCGTGCTCCTGATACAATCTCAGGCAGTAGCGGGAGTCATCGATGGCGTACTTGATCACGTCCTGCTGGAAGAAAATATCCATGTCCCCCCATCTCTTGCCCTTCATGTTGTCGCGTACCGTCTTCGACAACTCTACCCCTAGCATCTGCTGGCACGCCTCCTTAAGGCTGCGCGGGTATCCAAGTGCTGCAGCCATGTCCGCGGTGCATACCCACTCCTTGATAACTATGTCCTCGGGCGCGTGACCTAGTTCCTGCATGCGCTCGACGACCATGCTATCAAAGGCTGCGTTGTGTGAAAGCCACGTGACGTCTTCACCGACTATCTGCGACCAATCAAAATCTTTGGGGTGTCCCGCCCATTCGAGTCCGGTGTCAGTGACAACGGAGAGTAGGTACAGATCCGCCTGCGGGTGGCGGAGGTACTGATAGATTCCCTGTACCTTGAGGGAAACTTCGTCCGAGTAGAATGTCTCGGTATCTAAAGCGACGATCATTTAGTTTGTAGTAGTAGAGAAGCCCGCCGCGTGATCACTACGCGTCAGCAAACAGCACCCACGCGGTTCGGAGATCTCCTCCGACTCCTACGCACGGCGAGCTTCAGATTACTTAGAGTCCAGCGATAGCTTGGAAAAACTCTGGATTCTTGTGCTTGCCAGCGAACTGAGCAACGGGGACATACCACGAGTTTTGAGCCGTCTTGCGGATCTCACTGTGGAGGTTGTAGTACCCGGTGAACAGACCACCGCGCAGGAGACCGACTGAGTCGGTGATCAGGCGCTTAGCGAGCGACGTGTAGGCGGAGCTTCCGACCGTGTACATCGCGAGCGCGTAGCTGTGGTTCCCGTCGTTGTACGGGAAGTACTGCATGTTCTCATCGCTGAGGTCATCGGGAGCCGCAACTGCGAGTAGGATGTCTGCCATCTCGACGCAATACTTCTCGTCGCCGTACTGCAGCGATCCGCCGAAGGCGCGTACCTCGTCCATCGTGTTGAACTTCGGAGGCATGTCCTGAGACGTACCAAACTCAACCTTGAGTTGGTAATACTTCTTGAGGCGCAGCGGGGTGACGACGAACGACTCGCCAGTCTTTGCCAGTGGGATCTGCTTCTCGAAGAGGAAGACTCCGGGAGAAAAGTCGTTGCTGAGGTTACCGGACTTCTGCACCAAGTTGATGCGAGGAACCCGGATGTCGGAGGCACTGATGTCACCGTCGATGCCGACCCCTGTAGCAGGAGCTACGGAAAGCGTGTTGCAGGACGATTCAGCGAGTGTGGTGTCCGCCTCGCAGACCTCTGCGGTACGGTTGATCTCGGCAACGGGTGCCGTGGTGGTGCGTGTGCCCTTGGGGGCGAGTGTTAATGTAGCCATAGGACTAGTTTTTTGGTGTTTGGTGTTTTGGTGTTTACTTACGGATGGGCTTCAAGAAATGGATTACTCCCTCTTCTTTCAACGCACCTTTGTCGCGGAGTCTGTCTTCCAGTTGCTGTCGGACGTTGCCCTTCTGCCCCCGGTCGGCTTTCTCTGCGACTATCTTTTCCAGCGTGGGTACACTCACTCGAGTGCACGCGCTGAGAAATTCTTCAAAGGTCATCATGTCGCTGACTGCGGCGAAGCCGAGTAGCGGCGACTCGACGGTACGTGATGTCTTGCGTTCCTGAATCCTGAAGTCTGGTAGTTCAAGACCTTCCTCCAGCGACTGGCGGAGCATCTCCTTCTTCGTAGACTCTGCCCACTCCGCAAGCATATTTGCGAGCTTCAGGATCTTGTTCTTGTCCTCCGCGGATCCCTGTGTCGAGACGTCTTCAGGAACCTCGTACCCGGCTTTCTTAGCCACGAGGAGTGCCTTGCCTGCTAGCGCCCGGCAGGAGCCTTGACGCGCACAGTAGTCGCACACTCCCTCGGTAGGATTGAAGTACTGAGGATCCTGAAATACTGCCGTGCGTGCTTCTTTAGCGCGGGCAATTACTGTTCCCACTCGAAGCCCGAGTCGCGCAAGGTCTCCGCGGGTAAATTCGGCCACAGAGACTTCGTGTCTTCTTGGGAGAACAAAATAAAAGTCGATCCTTTCCACGTTAGGGAACATGCTAAATACGCCGATGGAGTAGGCGATAGCTTGTAAATTGACTTCAGCGTCTTCGACGGCACC
>Ga0007809_10000018_pt1 | contig 55595 bp, 68 predicted proteins | sample CryBogCBE02Aug07_FD_60383 | JGI IMG/M metagenome (GOLD analysis project Ga0007809, IMG submission 60383) | Freshwater microbial communities from Crystal Bog, Wisconsin, USA - CBE02Aug07 | ecosystem: Environmental > Aquatic > Freshwater > Lake | place: Crystal Bog, Wisconsin, USA | collected...
TAAGACCGTGGATAACGCTTGTAGGGCATTACGGTTTAACAACTAGAGCTGCCAACTCTACTCAAAATGTTAAAATAAATATAACTTGTGTGTTGTTTGACAAAAATAATAACAATTCAATAAGAAAAATATATAACTTTACGGGCTGTGCTCCCGTCAGTATGGGTGGTTATGAATACTCTTACGACCAAGACGAGGGCGTAAAAAAATTAAAAGTAAATTTTGTATTTAATAGGTTTAGCATTGACGATGCAAACCCGTCTTCTTTACCTTCCTAAAGATTTTTTATAATGCCAGTGTAAGTGTTTAAGATGGCTTTTATATATGGAGTTAAGCTTACTGGATTTAAGGAAAAGAAATGGATAAATGAGCTACCTTCTAAGCTATATAGAGATCTTGTAAAATCCCTTTATAACGTAGACGATACTGCATTCCTATTACATCTAAATAACGTTATAGAACATATTTGTCCCGGGATATTACATGAAGGCCTTAATGTTATAGATAAAGTTATACTTCTACTTAATATGCGAGCTATTTGTATTAGTCCGAACCTTGCTTTAGAAGGAGAATGCCCAGTAACCAAAAAAAAATTTAAAAAGGAAATAATGTTAGAAGATATTATTTCTAAAGCGGAAAATGTAACATACGAAAATACTATTAGTCATGAAAACATACTGGTTACACACACTGTTATAAAAGCCCGAGATGAAATAGCCTTTATAGATTTGGCTCCGGATTTAGCGTTTACATATCAGTTGGCATCTTGTATAGATAGTATTGTTATAAATCAAAAGACTCTATACTTTAAAGATTTTAGCTTAGAGGAACGTTTAAAAATTGTAGAAACAATGCCACTGGTTATCACCAAAAAGGTATACGAATCTATACTAGCAACTGAAGAAAGAATAGTGGAGACTAAGCTACTAACAGTCATGTCACCTTATGCTTTAAATGCCCCTGTTGTAGATTTACCTGTCTCAACAAGTCCGGCTGTATCTTTACAATTTTGTAAATTGTTATTCAACGATGATTTAAATAACTTATACAAAATTAATTTTTGTTTGGTTAATAAAGGTAACTTTTCTGCAGAATATGCAGATAGCATTACACCTGCAGAGCAAACTGTATACTGGACATATTACATGGAGCAAGCTTCTAAGGAAAAAGAAGCTTACGAGAAAGGAAACAAATCAGGAAACGAACCAACATTTGGTGGTCCAAAGCTTGCATCTAACAAGATAACCTCAAGTGAATTCACTTGAAAATTAAGTTCTCCACGTAAGTCTTTATATAATGAATAATAGTAATAATTTTAACGACATACTGTCAGTATTGGATACAATTAACAAAGAAGTTAATGTACCTGTATTCGTTCCGAGCTTAAATAGAGAGGTTAAATTTAAAAGCATTAATACCGGACAGCAAAAAACATTACTAAAAGCAGCTGTCGACAACCCAGTATTTCAAACACGCTTTACTATTGCTCTATATAATTTAATACTAGAAAATTGTACTGAAAAGAGTATTATGCCTGCTTTAACTACAATTGATAGTGCAGCAATTGCTATACAACTTCGAGTGTTTACAAATGGAGTAGATCATGTTTTACAGCAAAATAATCGCAGATTTAAAGTCAACTTACAGGATATTGTAGACAAGATTAAATCAGTATCTCAAACCAAAGATGACACTATTGTTAGCGATCCTTTCACCATTAACGTGGGTGCCCCTACATTTATGGAGCAGTTTAATCTTGAAAAGCAACTTAGAGAAAAAACTGTAAATGATCAACAAGTAATGTCTGCTCAGTTAACTGAGACTATTGGAGATGCATTTATTGGAGAGGTTTCCAAGTTTATTAAAGAAATTACTGTAACCAAAGACGGTGCCGATCAACAGTTTAATTATAAGAATTTGCCTTATACAAAACGTCATGCAGTATTAGAAAAAATACCAACAACCTCTATAAAAGGTGTGTTAAAGTACATGGCAGATTACGTTAATATACAGAAGGATTTTCTAACAATTACCGGTACAGATGTTGATACTGGAGAAGTAGTAAACGATTTAGTGTTATTAGTGGATACCACTCTGTTTATTATTAGCTAATAATACTTAAGGTACGTTCTGTACCTAAGTATTTGATATGGCTAAAGCAACAGGCACAAACAATCCAGATCAAGGATTTCCTACTGAGCCTACCCGTAAACCTACTGTTTCAAAAGCTAACCCGGATGGTCCTATTCCACAAAAGTGGTTAGATGAGATTTTAAATTCTACTAAGAATCAACCTGCATTGTTTGGTAAGGTTGTACAAGCTATTACTAGTTCTTCTACTCAAGTAATATCTCAATTAAAAGCAAACGAAGAAGTACTAAACAATTTAAGTAATGCTATTGGAGCAAATTTCGAAGTAACCTTTGTAAATGCGCTTAAAAAATATACAAAAGAATTTCAAGAGAAGGAAGACGATAGAGTATACGATAAGCGTAAGAAAGAAAAAGACAATCAAAAAGTTAAGGATGATAAAAAGCTTGTTGAAGATTTAGGTAAAACAATTAGTGAATCTGCTACAGGTAAAGCTGCTAAAACAGAAATACCACCAGCTACAATTGGTTTACCAGTACATTTACAATCTATTAATGAAGCTGTAATAGTAGCTTTAAAAGGTATATTTGCTCCTCCTGCTCCAAAAGTGACTGCTCCAGAACCTGGTAAGCCGGGTGGCGGAGCAGAAGTTAATGCTATTACTAGCAAATCACCAGGCTTTTTTGGTAAATTGGGAGAAGGACTAGCAAAACTAGGTACTCCAGAAGCTCTGAGAGGAGCTGCAACACTTGCTCTATTAGGTGTATCTGTATTGACTGCCGCAAAAGGTTTTCAAGCTTTTGCAACTGTTACTTGGGAGGGTATGGGTAAAGGGTTTTTAACTCTACTCGGTTTAATAGGTATCACAAAACTACTAGCTTTATCGTCTGTGGAAATGCTAATTGGAGCTGCAGCAATTACTGCACTAGGTGCAGCTCTATGGCTAGTAGCTAAAGGTTTAGGAGCATTTGCAGCTATTGACTGGTCTTCAATACTTAAAGGTGCGGTTGCCCTAATAGGCTTAAGTGCATTTGCTGTAGAATTAGGCGCGTTTGCAGAGTTTGCAGTTTTAGGGGCAGCTGCTATAGCTTTATTAGGTATAGCTATGATTCCATTTTCCTTAAGTATGATGCTACTTGCTAAAGCACTTGATATGTTTGCTAAAGTAGAATGGGAAAGTATACATAAAGGGGTATTAGCTTTAGCAGGTTTAGGGGCAGTTGCTACCATGTTATCTCCGTTTGCTGTAATGCTCGGTGTGCTTGGCTTAGCTATGCTACCGTTTAGTTTAGCTATAATGGGCTTAGCTAAAGGATTGCAAATGTTTGCAGAGGTACAATGGAGCTCTATTTTTAAAGGTATGCTAGCAATAGCTGCTTTAGGAGAAGCTGCTCTATTTTTAGCAGCAGGCCCACTTGAAGGTTTATTATTATTAGGTCTAGCTTTATTACCGTTTAGTTTAGCTGTAATGGCTCTAGCTAAAGGCTTACAAATGTTTTCTGACGTAGAGTGGGGTGGTATAATGAAAGGTATATTTGCCTTGACCTTATTTGGTACAGTAGGAGCAGTAATAGGTATACTATCACCGTTATTGCTTGTGTTCGGGCTTTCATTAATACCTTTTGGTATTGGTATGATGTCTTTGGCTAAAGGTCTACAAATGTTTTCTGACGTAGAGTGGGGTGGTATAATGAAAGGTATATTTGCCTTAATGCTATTCGGTACGGTGGGGGCGGTTATAGGTATACTATCACCACTACTAGTTATATTTGGTGTCGCTCTAATACCTTTTAGTATTGGAATGATGACTTTAGCTAAAAGCCTACAAATGTTTTCTGAAGTTAATATGGCAGGTATTGATCTTGGATTACAAGCATTACGCAAAATAGCCCTTACCGGTTCTTTATTAGGGGTGTTTGCACCTTTATTAGCTTTATTTGGTGTTGCTTTACTACCGTTTTCACTAGGTTTATATACCCTTGGTAATGCTATTAATTCTCTAGCTAGTGTAAATTACAAAGGTGTAGATGATGCAATGTTAGCTTTGATTAAACTAGCAGGGATAGGTTCTATACTTGGTATATTATCACCTCTATTAGCCCTATTTGGTGTTGCTTTACTACCATTTTCATTAGGTTTATATACTTTTGGAATGGCAGTAAACACACTTGCTTCAGTAGGCTTTGAAGGTGTTGATGCCAGTGTAGATGCTATAAATAGATTTGCTTCTATAGGTTTAGTAACAATTGCTAAATTAGGTTTGTTAGGTGTAGCGTTAACGCCATTTTCTTTAGGCTTGTATGCTCTTGGTAAAGCTGCTCAAGCTTTTGGTACAATCAATTTTGGTGCTATAGATAAAGGTATAATATCTTTATTAAGGTTTACTGTTGTAGCAAAACCACTTACTTTTATTGCTCCGTACTTAATAGCTGCAGCGGCTGGTATGACCATTTTTGGTATAGCAGCGCCGTTATTTGCTTCTGGATTAAATGCAGTTAATGATCCTTTAGAAAGATTTTCTCGTATCTTACAAGTATTAAATACAGTATCTGCTTTAAACCTTTTTGAACTAAGCGGTGCTGTAGTAGCGTTGGGTGCTTCTTTAATAGCTCTTAGTGCCCAAAACGCAGTAGCCGGGATCGGTAATTTAGTTAGTGGTTTGTTCTCTAAAGTTAGCGGTTCTAAATCTCCGTTAGATCAACTTATAGCTATTGGTGAACAAGCAAGCAACATACAACAAGTAGCCGGAAGTATAGGAGCACTAAAAGAAAGCTTAGCTGGGTTTGGAGACATAAAGTTTAGTTTTACTCCGCTTACTGCTTTTATAGATACTATTAATAAAGTAAGCTTACCTAGAGCAATAGCTCTAGCAACTACATTAAGCGTGGGAGCTGCTGTAACTGCAAGAGCAACTGAACCAGTACCGGTATCTATTGTATCAACAGAACTAGCTGCAGGTGCAACCAAAGAAGCTAACAATTTAAATAACTTAACTACAGGTGCTTCTATACCGTACACAGAAAGCCCTATAGACTTTAGAAAGTATAATGATAACTTAGAAAGGGTTGTAGATAGTTTAAACAATTTAGCTAAGGTTATGAAAGCAGAAAAATCTTCTACAAACCTAGCAGCTAATAATGCAACAACTACTGCTATTAGTAATAATTCAAATATTGTTTTAGGCGGGGGTAGTAATTCAGAAAGAGATATACCTTACATTGAGCGTAATAAATATAGGCAAAATATAATGTATACAAGGAGCTTATTATAATATGGCAACAAATCCAAATCCAAATACCGAGCCGGTAGTACCTTCTTATACTCCATTATTATGGGATTGGAAAGCTCCGCAAAACAATATTGGAGCATTTAAATTAGTGCCTAAAAGTAATGGTGGGTTAATAAACATTTTTGATCAGTTTGATTGGACGTTAACACCCCCTGCAGGTCGTTATAATATACCTAAAGTTATTCTTACAGAATACCGTCAAACACAATCAAGTGAATTGCGTGGTTATTTGTATGATGCTAGAGGTAAAGTTAGTAATTTAGCTTTAGCTGGTGCAGTAGGAGCAGCTCCTTTAGCAGCTTTTACTAGAGAAGCAGGTTCTTTAACTAAAACAGTTACAAATCAAGCTGCAGCATATACTACTGATTCAGGTAGCTGGTGGTCTAAAACAGCTACAGGCATATCAAATATAGTTAATACTGGTATAGATAAAGGGGTGGGGTTAGTTACTGGTGGAGCAGCTGCAGTACAAAATAAAAGCACAGAAGCTATAACAGATTCTTCAGCTGCTACTAAAGAAGCTTTAGATCCTTATTATGGTTTGTATGCTACTGAGCTTACAGGCTTTACATATGCTTTTCCATATTATTCAGACACTAATATGATGGACATTAGCAATCAATGGGGAGATAGCTCTGCATTTAAAAATGCAGCTAGAAAAACCGGTGGTGGTATAGCAAGTATGATTGAAGCATTATCTCCAGACAAAGAAGGAAAAGGTGGTGGAGATGGTGGTGAAAAGGAAGAAGGGGGTGGAGGTATTAATTTTAAGAAAGTATTCGGTTTTGCTAAAGGGATAAAAGACACTGCAGTTGGAGCAACAGAATTGGGGTTAGCATCTACAGCAGGTGCTTTAGTAGCTGAAAAACCAAAAGCATTTACAGGCAGTAGCGCTTCAGATTCTGTAAGAATTAGTTTTTACTTATATAACACTTTTGATAACGGCGGTGATGTAAGTAGCTTACAGAGAAATTGGGAGTTTTGTTATATGTTTACATATCAAAACTTACCTAACAGGTTGGGTATAAATTTATTAGATGCTCCTTGTTTATATTCTATAGATATATCTGGATACAAACATATACCTTTAGCTACACTAGAAGACATTAAAATTAAAAACGTGGGTAATGTACGCTTAGTAAACATTACTACTGGAGAAACAGTGGAAGACAGTGGCTCTCAAAATCAATATATTAAAATGATGCCAGAAGCTTATAAAGTAGAATTTACATTAAAAAGTGTATTAACAAACACCCGTAATCTATTTTTACATAACGCAGACCCAGGTAGAAGTATAAACATAACAGTTCAACTTCCAACGAAATAATAGTACATGGCAACTACAACTACAACAGTTTTATCTTCTACCCCGCAAAAGCAAAACGATATTTCGGCTTTAGCGCAATTAGATAGCTTTAGGTATGAAAACCTTTTTAATGTGTATCAAGATGTAAATAGTAGATATTTTTATAACATATTATCTAAAGTAAACTTTCCTGCAGATATTTCTGAAGCATATTATGATGTATATGTAATACCAGAAAATAACATGCCATATACATACCTTTCCTACAAACTATATGGTACAATAATGCTTTGGTGGCTGGTGTGCGCGGTGAATAATATACAAAACCCTGTATATTATTTAACAGCTGGTACTACTATAAAATACTTAAAACCGGAATATGTTCGGTTAATTATAAGTCAAACAAGTAATTCTTAATGGCAAATACATCTCCAAGTAGAATTCGTCTAAATGACCAGACGTATGAGTTTGGTTTGACTCTATTTAATTCTCAAGGGGTATCGTTTCCTATTAACACAGGTATATTGGTAAATCTTACTATAGAAGAAGACTCTAGAGAGTGGTACAAAAGAGGTACCCTTACAATAAACAATAAAGAAAACATTATTGAGCGTAGACCTAACGAGTTTACTAATCCTGATGCTTTGTACAAATTTCGTAACGATGGTAGAGATTTATTATTAATTAATATTAAACCTATTATAGATGATAGTAGTCAACAAGTAGGATTTGATCCGTTTCCTGATCCAGGTTGGCATTTAAGTTATTTGTGTTCTATATATGACGTAGAAGATATACCTGGTGAAAATTTAACAGATAAAAATATAAAACTTTATTTTTGGGAATATGATTATCAGCTCTTCTTAGAGTCAACCACTGCTAACTGGAACACTAATAATGTATTATATAATTATTTTCCAGAACTAAATGGTCTTTCTAGTACCCTAGACGATGCTACAAGACAGGTACCTACTGGCTATGCAATTAGAAGTTTAATAGAAAACACTTTAAATGTAAGAAGTAAAGTACAAACTTTTAGTCAGACATGGGACCCAGGGGCTACTACAATATTTTACACCCCGCCTACTAACAATAGCTCTTTAGATGATTTAGAGTATTTGTTTAACAGACATGTAGCGGGGCAAACATTTGGTTCTATAAAAGGAGATGTACCACTACTATACAGAACACGTTTTGATAAGCAATGGGTGCTGACTTCTCTGTCTTCAGAGCTGTCTCTAGCTGTAGACAAAAACGGCGCCGGTCCTTTACAACTAGAACAGTTTTTCATTACTTCTACAACCCCTACCGGAGTTATAATACCATCTCTTTTTAAGACTCCTCAATCCTCTTCTGGTTCAAGAAACTTAAATCTAGGTGGTACAAGTAATGTGCACAATTATCAGTTTGTTGATATGGCAGCTTTAGACAATACGTTTGGTTTAGTTAATGTACCATGTGCAAGCAACACAATAAAAGACAAGTTGTTTAATATTGAAATGGCAGATAATGCCGTTGATAGTGTTAAGAATTACTTTCAAACAAATTACGTTAATAACTTTAACAACAATAAAAACCCAACGGCTTTATTTTCATTAAATACAAGTAAAACTCAAAGCTTGGCTTATAAGCATATGTATTCCTATGCTCAATCAAAAGTTGGTAGGTACGCAGATGCAAGAAACATTATTTTAAAAACAGGCTTTTTTTTAAATCAGTGTATCAGTTTTAACGTGTCTGGTAGTACTTTACGTAGAGCAAATACCTTTATAGGTATTGATCGTAAGACTGGTTCTGTAGATGCTGATTTCGATGAAAAGCTACTCGGTCAATGGTACGTGATTAAAGCAACGCACGTATTCACGCAAGATAGTTATAGAAACTTAGTAACAGCTGTTAAACCACATGCAGATAAAGATATCCGCATTAATGATAATGTAATATAACAGTGTAAATAATAACAATGGCCAATACAGTAGTAAGAACATTTGACTTGTATAATACCACCTTTTATTGGAATGGTTATACTGTGCCTGGCTTTTCAACACAAATTACAGTAGCTTCAGCATTTTATGTTGCACAGTATTCATCTAACCCGGTAGGCTCTCAAATCGACTTCTTTACTTCTTTAACAACCGGTACAGATATAAATCCTGCGTTTAAACTTTACGGAATAACTTTCAGCGATTTACCATATCTTTGGAATCGTTACTGGTATGATCAAGCAGTATATTATTCCAATCCAGCTGTACTAAGTGCTGTGCAGGTTAGTTTGCCTAGTTATTATGGTTCAATAACAGAATCCATTGGTAGTTTGTATTATATAAATCAAAACATAGCACCATTTAATAGTATTACAAACCCTCTGTTATTACCAGAAGTATCCACTGCAATACAGAATTTCTACCAGGTAGCGCTTAATTTATTTGAAACAAACATTGCAGCTATTGGGCCGAACGGAACAGATACGTTTACTAACAATAGTAACCTTATACCAGCCACAACAGATTTGCAACGTAGGTACAACTCTACAGCTACTCTTACTCAAGTAGTAAACTCTATGTACCCGGTATTATCAAGCTTTCTTTCTTATAATACTCAAGTTATTGGTAATCTCATTACACCTTATTATTGGTCCATTACAATGCCATATGAAAGCCCGGTAGGTAGTGTAAATGTTGATCAGACTAATAGTACTACCGGCAATCAAGTACAACTTACAACTATATCATTAAGCGCATAATATGAAACTTTATAATAGTATATATCTAGGTATAGTAGTACAAAACAATGACCCTGATTATAGAGGCAGAATAAAGGTATGGGTACCACATGTTAATGCATCTATATATAATAAGTGGGCAGCTTTAAAGCAAGACCGTACTTTTAAGTTTCCCGGTACTAATATAAATTCTGATTTAAATTTGGTTTTAGACTCGGTTAAAGACAATTTACCTTGGGCAGAATGTGTGAGTCCAGTGGCTGGTCAAAGTGCTACAGGCTATTATAATGCCTATGATACCAAAGCAACTGTTTCAGACGCTGCATATCCTTATAGTTTGTCTGGAGCTAATTACTCTAACAACTACCCTCAGTTTAATTTAAATAGCGAAGGTGTTGGGGAAAAACCTGGCTTTGTATATGAAAAGTACAGTAATAAGTTAACTGATGCTTTTACTAGTACGAGTGTTTACAATACAAATAAAGTCAACCAAAATGGCGCACAGTACCGTCCTTCCACGTATTCAAATGCCGCAAAGGGTATATTTTCTATACCTAATGTAGGTTCTCATGTGTGGGTGTTTTTTAGAGATGGGGTACCGCAATACCCTGTATACATTGGTACATCTTTAGGTCAAGAAGATTTTGCAAGTATTTTTAGTTCGGATGATGGTACATATCAAGACTACCCGCAAACATTTGAAAACGTTAATAGTAACATAAAGCCAGACAAAGATACTAATACTGTTACCTATCGTAACAAAATGGTATTAAATCAGCGCGGGGCTGCAATAGAAATTATTAACACTACTGATAGAGAATCATTTAAAGTTACGCATTTTGCAGGTGGTTTCTTAGAGTTTAATAACAAATATAATTCATTGTTTAGCCCTAAAAATATACAGTATTTAACTTTAGGTGACAAGTTTGAAACAGTTAACGGTCATAATAACTCTTTTGTGGGTAGAGATTTCGATAATATTATTCAAGGAGATTACTTTGTAAAAACCGGTAATTTAAATTCTACTGCAATGAACAATTGGTTAAACGCTTACACGCCAATTGCAGCATTTTTAGCCTTAAATGAAGGCAGTAAATCAGGAAATCTTACAAGTATAGTGCAAGGACAAGCTCCTTTACTAGCTACAGCAGAAGCTGAACTTGGAGAGGGCGGTAACTATATAGAAACAATTAGTAAACATAAATTAGTTAATGTTGGATTAGTATTTAATAACTTTGCAAGTACTCGGTACAATTACGTACCCAAAACAGTATCTGAATTTAGAAACGCTAATTCTACAGGCACAACAATACTAACTGCTGCAATTCCTGCTATAGAATACACTTATATAGATGATATGCCTGGTGGTAATTATACTGTTACTGCTGGTAATCGTTATAGTCTATTAGTAGGTGCAAACGGGGTAGACATTAAAACTACAGGGCCAGTTAATGTTGGTGGTTCTATATTAGCAGTAGCCGGTAAGCAAGTTAATATTGCTTCTAGTGATGATACTAATATTGATGGTGGTACTAATCTTTCTGTTATAGCTAATATAATAGCAATAAGAACCCGCGCTCAGGAACAAGTGCTTATAGATGATAATTTAGGTATAAGTAAAAATGTTATTATTGGTGGTGGAGCATATATTAACGGAGAAACTTTCCTACAACATGTAACTGCTCCTTACGAATTTCAATCAACTGAAACAACTAAGATACAAGCTACAAATGGTACTTGGTCTACAAGTTCGGGAGATGCCCCAAGTAATATAGTGGGTACAATAACAATTGACCCTACAGGTTCTGGTAATGCACAGCGTGGCACTTCTTACCAAGTTAAATTGGATATAAATGCTGGTACGCTTACTATTAATCAACCACATAATCACGTGTTTAAAAACTTACCATTAACATTAGTAGGTAATGCTGGAGCAGTAAGCACTGCTGCTGAAGTACTTAATGGCGGAAGTACGTCACAACCTGCTTCTTCACCAGATCAAACTTATACATCTCCAAAATATTATAGTCCAACAGAAGCAGTATTTCCAACTTATAACGGACCTGGTACTTGAGTTAACTTGATTTAACTGTAAATTCTTCTATAATATCATTATGGAAGAAACTATTTTTATCCAGATTGCTGCGTATAGAGATCCAGAACTTATACCCACTGTAAAGGATTGTATTGCAAAAGCAGCAAAACCTGAACGTTTACATTTCTGTATTGGGTGGCAGCATACAGAAGAAGAACGTATTGACGAGATTAAAGACTTACCAAATATAAAAATAGTAGATGTACACTATTTAGACACTAAAGGTGCTTGTTGGATAAGAAGAAAAATACAAGACCAATACGACGGAGAAACATATACTTTACAGTTAGATTCTCATCATAGGTTTATACAGGATTGGGATGAAGAGTGCATTAAAATGCTTAAAAGTTTAAAGAACAAAAAAGTAAAAAAACCACTCTTGACCGCCTATCTTACCAGTTATGAACCAAGTAACGATCCAGACGGTAGATTACATGCCCCTTGGCAAATTAATTATGATAGATTTATGCCAGAAGGGCCTGTATTTTTACGCCCATCCGAATTAAAGAACTGGGAACAATTAGTAGCTCCTGCACCAGCTCGTGGCTTGTCGGCTCATTTTATTTTTACGTACGGTAAGTGGTGTAAAGAAGTACCATATGATCCGGAGTTATATTTTCATGGGGAAGAAATATCATTAGCTGTACGTTCTTACACACACGGTTACGATTTATTTCATCCTCATAAAATATTAATGTGGCATCAATATACAAGAGCAGGTCAAAAAAAGCACTGGGACGACTCTAAAAATTGGGATGAATTGAATAAAATTAGTTACAAAAGAGTAAAAATACTATTCGGGGTTGATGAAGAAGATCCAAAACAAATAGATTTTAAAGAGTGCGGGTTTGGTAAAGTAAGAACCGTTCAAGACTTTGAGCGCTATGCCGGAGTAGAGTTTAAAACTCGCAGATTTCACAAGAATACTATTGCAGAAATACTGCCACCTATTAATTGCACTACAGAGGAACAGTTTCAAAGTGAACTTTGCAACAGATTTAAGTACTGTATTGATGTTTATAAACCAGAATTTGCAGAAAATGATTACGATTTCTGGTGCGTAGTGTTTAAAGATAAGGATAACAAAGACTTATACCGAAAAGACGCTGACGTAAGTGAAATTCATACAGTTATGAACTCAGATGCTAATGATAAATTCATTCATATATGGAGAGAATTTGATACTGACGTAAAACCTGCTAAATGGACAATATGGCCTCACAGCAAATCTAAAGAATGGAATACAAAAGTAATAGAAAACACAATAAATTACCTATGAGCGAAACAATTTTTATACAAATAGCTTCGTATAGGGACTCTCAATTAGTTCCTACCGTAAAAGACTGCATAGAAAAAGCAAAATACCCAGAAAATTTAGTGTTTTGCATAGCTTGGCAGCATGATGATGAGGAAAATATCGATGAAATTAAAAAATTACCCAATGTAAAGATAATTGATATACCTTATAAAATGACTTTAGGTACTTGCTGGGCTAGAAATCAAATACAACAGCATTACAACGGGGAAACCTATACATTTCAACTAGATTCTCACCATCGTTTTGTAGAAAATTGGGATGAAGTATGTATAAAAATGATAAAGCAGTTACAAGCTAAGGGACATGCAAAACCTTTACTAACCGGCTATATATCTAGCTTTAATCCAGCTAATGACCCTGCAGAACGTCTTATGGTTCCTCAAAAAATGAACTTTGACCGGTTTATACCTGAGGGAGCAGTGTTCTTCTCTCAAGCATTTATTGAGAATCCTGAAAAACTAACAGAGCCTATACCGTCTAGATGGTACTCAGCCCACTTTTGCTTTACCTTAGGTCAGTTCTGTATAGAGGTACAACACGACCCCAACTATTTGTTCCATGGAGAAGAGATTAGCATTGCAGCTCGTGCATATACTTGGGGGTATGACTTGTTTCACCCGCATGTATTAGTAGCTTGGCACGAATACACGCGTAGTTATAGAAGAAAGTCATGGGATGACGACCCTACTTGGTGGAAAAAGAACGAAACCTCTCATAAACGTAACCGTAAGTTGTTTGAAATGGATGGGGAGGTAAAGGATATTGATTTCGGTAAGTATGACTTTGGTAAAATACGTACATTACATGATTATGAACAGTATGCTGGTATAAGTTTCAAGTTACGTGGGGTACAACAGTATACTTTAGATGAGAAACTACCACCAAACCCACCTGTTGATGATTGGGAAGCATCTATATGCCGTATTTTTAAGCACTGTATTGATATTGGCTTTGATCGTATGCCAGAACCAGATTATGACTTCTGGTGTGTAGCGTTTAAAGACAAAGATGGTAAAGATCTATATAGAAAAGACGCGGATAAGGCAGAAATCGATAATTTAAGTAAAGATAAAGATAGATACTTTAAAATATGGAGAACTTTTAATACTCCTTCTAAGCCATGTAGCTGGATAGTGTGGCCGCACAGTATAAGTAAGGGATGGTGTGAGCCAATCACCGGAAATCTATGAAAACTCTCTTTGTAACTTGTTATTATGGTAAACTAGCGGGAACCAAGTTTGGTGGTCGCTCTGGTAGAGAAGAAAACTACCTGCAATCGTTTGTTTCCTTATCTAAAATGCCAGCAGACTTTGTAATATACACTTCTGCTGAAGAAAAACCTAAGTTAGAGAAATTTATTAAGGAGAATATCACTACCAACAATAAAATTACTATAATTGAGTATAATTTAGAGAATTTTGAGTTACATAAGAAAATTAACGGTATTTTAGGTGGTTTTAACAACCTTTTAACCGATAGATGCTTTGAAATTCAGTACAATAAGCTGTACTGGTTACAAAACCATATTAACGAAGACTATGATACGATTTATTGGATTGATATGGGTCTTTCTCATCTAGGCTTGTGGCCACAAAAGTTTACCTTTGGTCATGATTGGTATACAAAACAGTTTTATTTTAATATCTTTAATGAAAAGGTACTTAACAATTTAAATGCAGCAGTAACAAGTAAAAATAAGATATTTATTATTGCTTTAGATATGATTAAGAATAGAGGCTATCAAGTACCGGAGCTTAAGTACTACGGTTCTAATAGTGATAAAGCCGGTCAAATACATGTTGTTGGTGGTTGGTTCGGTGGTCCAAAAGCGCAGCTACAAAAGGTAATAGAAGATTTTAAACTTAAAGCTAATACTATCTTAAACTCAGGTGTATTATATACAGAAGAACAAGTACTTTCTGTTGTAGCAACAGAACATCCTGAAGATTATATGCCTGAATTGTTTGAAAACTGGTACCATGAAGATAGTACTGGTTTTGAACATTACTTAAAAGAGTTTAAAGTCTCTTTCTATCATATATTTGAAAAGTATAATGGATAAAAAGTTTATAGTCTCAATTTATGGCTCCCACAACGCGGCTATAGCTTTTTACTACGACGGTAAAATAGACGTCTATGAAGTAGAAAGATACCTTAATTACAAGAACTCTGGACTTGCTCAATACAAGTTCGTGTGGCCTACTGATGTCTATATTGATCTTATTATTAAGGATTACAAACAACGTAATAATATTACAGAGGTACCCGACCTATTAATATGGAACAGAACTGATTGCTTACATGATGACGTAAAGCGTATGTTTCATGAAGCAATTGAATCTAAAGAAAAGAAGATGGGGGCATGGCATCACCGGTCTCATGCTTCTGGTACCTTCTATCAATCTCCGTTTAATAGTGCTTTAATAGTATCTTTTGACGGTGGCGGGGAAGATGGTTTCTTTAACATTTATACTGCTACAAGAGCTGAAGGATGTGTGCCGGTATATGACACAAAAGTAGATCTTGGCTTTGCTTACATGATTATGGGCCAGTACATGAATGACATAAAAATGGAAGGTTCTTTAAGCGATGGTAATCTTGTGTATTCTGGCAAATTAATGGGGTTAACCGGGTATGGCACTGTTAGACAAGAGTGGATACCTGCTTTTAAAGAGTTTTACTACAGTAAACCGGATGGTATTAACTATCAAGAAAAGCTTAAAGAATTGTCAGATAAAACTGGTTTGGCTTTTAATTTGAGTAATCGGTTTAAAGATAAACTAGCTTATGATATTGCTGCTACTCATCAGCAAGCTTTTGAAGATATATTCTTTGAAATATTTGATCCTATAGCTAAGCAATACCCGGATTTACCTATTTGTACAACAGGCGGGTGTGCTCTTAACGTATTACTTAATACTAACATTAAAAAGCGTTATAACCGGGATATGTACGTGGCATCCAACTCTAATGACTGTGGTCAAGCAATAGGTATGTTGTTTGAGTATATTAAACCAGAATACCAAGTGGATGTATCAAGAAACGGTGTACCTATATTGGATTACGGTTCAATTGGAGAGTACTTGTATGACCATAGTAATGCATCTGATATTAGTAAGGTTACAATACCTGCTGCAGTGGATTTATTACGTAAAGGAAAAATTATCGGGGTAATGAGAGGCTTGAGTGAACACGGACCAAGAGCACTAGGCCATAGAAGTATTATATGCGATCCCGGTATAGAGAACATGAAAGACATACTCAATGCTAAAGTAAAAAATAGAGAGTGGTATAGACCGTTTGCACCTGTATGTCCAGCAGATACAGCCAACACTTATTTTAATGTTATTGAAAATTCTCCTTATATGTCGTTTGCATTTGATGTGAGAGAAGAATGGAAAAGTAAGCTAGTATCTGTAACTCATATCGATGGTACAGCTCGAGTGCAAACACTTAAGCAAGAAGAAGATGAGTGGCTATATGATCTATTAAAAGCCTTTGGTAAAGAGTCTGGTTATGAAGTACTACTTAATACTAGCTTTAATGTAGCAGGTAAACCTATATTAACTACAGTAAAAGATGCCTTTAAAGTATATGACAATACAAAACTTGATTGTCTTATTATTGAAGATAATTTAATTGTAAAACGATTCTAATGAGCAATAATTTAACAGTTGTAACAGGTATTTGGGACTTAAGAAGAGATCAAGCCGGAGAGGGCTTCAAAAGACCTTTCCAGCATTATATTGATAACTTTGTAAAGTTCTTACAGACCGATGTTAATATGGTCATTTATATTGAAAAACAGTATGAACATATTGTTTGGGAAAATAGAAGGGACCATAACACAAGAGTGTTCATTAAAGAGGTTGAAGAATTTAAAACCAAGTTTGACTTCTACGAACAAATACAAAAAATACGTAAAGATGAAAATTGGTTAAAACAAGCTGATTGGTTACGTAATAGTACTCAAGCAACATTAGAGATGTATAACCCTATGGTTATGTCTAAAATGTTTATGGTACACGATGCTGTATGTTATAACCCTTTTAATACAGATTACTTTATATGGATAGATGGTGGTATAACTAACACCGTACATGCCGGTTATTTTACTCACGATAAAATTCTAAATAAAATACAACCGTATTTAAAGAGCTTTTTATTTTTATCCTTTCCTTATGAAGGCAATAGCGAAATACACGGTTTTGCTCGAGAAGGAATGAACAAGTTTGCAAAAGCTCAGGAAGTAAAATATGTATGTAGAGCTGGATTGTTTGGTGGGCATAAAGATGTAATTAAACATGCTAATGGTATGTACTATCACTTGTTACGGATGTCTCTTGAGCAAGGGTACATGGGTACAGAAGAAAGCATCTTTACTATTATGTCTTATCTAGAACCGGAAGTTTTTAATCGGTTTATGATAGAGGGTAATGGTTTAATTAACTACTTTGCAGAGCAACTTAAAAACGATAACATTGTATTAGATAAACCCGAGATAACAGTAAAAACAAAAGAGAACAAAATAGTAGATCTTAACAAGACTATTACTGCTCTTTACATTATAACGTTTAATGCCCCAGAGCAATTCCAAACCATAGTAGAAAGTTATTTAACTCAACCTGGCTTTATTACTAATACTAAAAACTATTTGTTAGATAATAGTACGGATTTGGAAACAACCCCTAGATACTTAGAGTTATGCGAAAAGTATAATTTTACACATATTAAGAAGGAAAACCTTGGTATTTGTGGTGGAAGACAGTTTATTGCAGAGCATTTCAAAGAAACCAATCACGATTTTTATATCTTTTTAGAAGATGATATGCTCTTAAAAGATAATTCTTTTGAACTATGTGATAACGGCTTCCAAGGTTATGTACCTAATTTATATAATAAAGTACATAAAATTATGATTGCTAACAATTATGACTTTATTAAGTTTAGCTTTACTGAATTTTACGGTAACAACTCAAAGCAATGGGCATGGTACAATGTACCTCAAAATCTTAGAGAAAAGTTTTGGCCAGAAAAACCAAACTTACCTACAGAAGGCTTAGATCCAGAATCTCCGGAAACCAAATTTAACAATATACGTAGTCTTGAAGGGCTGCCGTATGCAGATGGAGAGATATATTACTGCAACTGGCCTCAATTAGTTTCAAGAGAGGGCAACCAAAAAATGTTCTTAGATACTACTTGGGTACGTCCATTTGAGCAAACATGGATGTCTCATATGTATCAATTAACAGTTAAAGGATTATTAAGGGGAGCGCTATTACTAGCCTCCCCTATTAATCATAACAGGTTTAAGTTTTACCCCGGGGATTTGAGGAAAGAGAGTTAACTTTCTTTTCCTTTTTGGGCTTATCCTTTTTAAAGATATTATCCCAATTATCAGCATATACCTGTTGAGATACTGAATATGGGCGTGGTTTTGAACCTTTACCGGACATATTAGCTTTTTGGTAAAACGTTATTAGTTGTAACGACTAGTACAGGCTCTTTAGTTTTTACTGATATATTATAAGGCTTAAAGAACTTGTTGCTAACATTTGCTAAAGCTTGACCAATAGAAGATACAGGATATTTGTTACCTTTCTTAGAAGCATTAAAGTTATATGCACTCTTTTTAATACCATCCATTACAGCAGTCACATCTTCATCTTCTGGTATTTGCAAGACCCAGCCAACTAAGTCTTTAGTAATAAGACCGGTGGTATCAGAAACAACAATTACGTATTGCTTTTTTACTTTTGGTGCTTCATCGCCTTCTGAATCAGTACCGGTATCTTCGGCAACTTCGGATGTTTCATTAAGAGCTACAGTTGCTTCATTTAAAGCAGCAAGCACTTGTTCAATGACTTCTTTATCTTGAACGATTTGTTCAAGGGCGTGTTTGACCGTATCAAGTTGGACGTATTCTTCTTTGCTCATATTGTTGTATATGTTATATGTTATTTTAAATAAATCAAGTAAGTATAGTAAACGAATCTTATGAAATTTCAAGCTTTAATGGAAAACTATGGTATGTTAAAACAGGAAAAAAGACTGTTTTATCCACGTAATTTTAACTTATCCGAAAAGTTCTTAAAAGCTCTTAAAGAAGAACTTCTATTACAAGAACAATCCGGAATCGTACCAGAGAAGTTTGCACAAAAACTAAACAGAGCTTTACAGTTTCATATAACTGAGCATAAAAGTCAAGCTTTAAAAAAGAAGACAGTTGCATAAAGATAAAAGTTTTTAAGTATTTGTATGGCTTTTAAAGACGACGGATACGAAACATATCGTAGAATAGTAGATCCTGAAGTACTAGAATTACTATCTAATCAGGTACAGTTGTATCGAGATTGGGTATATGCTACTCAAAAAACAGATAAAAACGATAAGTTTGCATTTAAAGATGGTATGGTAGAAAATAGTTTTACTATCAACTCTGACACATCTTTAATAGCAAACGGTACTTTTATATTTGAAGGTTTATTGCAAATGCTTAAACCTAAGATGGAAAAACTAACAGGCTTAGAGTTATTACCAACTTATGCCTGTTCTCGTATCTATTATCCAGGAGCAGTAATGGCTAGACATGTTGATAGGCCATCTTGTGAAATATCTGCTACATTATGTGTAGAGCTTAATGGAGATATTTGGCCTATATGGGTACAGAACAAACAAAAAACAAACATACCAGTTTACCTTAAAGCTGGTGATATGTTAGTTTATAGAGGCCTGGATATACCTCATTGGCGTAATGCTTATACTGAAGGTACCAAACAAATACAGGTCTTTATGCATTATGTAGACAAGAACGGCCCTTATGCTAATTTTGCATACGATGGACGTACACAATTAGGTGTAGCTTACGGTTATTAACAATAAAAAACCCCTTACCGAAGTAAGGGGTTAATTGTTTAAGTATTTGTATAACTTAGAATTTGTAGGAATAACCTACTGTGTAACCTGTTACTTGAGTTGCTGAACTTGTAATATCGCCGCGTTGAACGAATAAGTCAGCTTCTAAGCTCTTCCAAGCAAGACCAAGACCTGCATCTGCATACTTCTTGTTTAGCTTAAGAGCAGCAATTGTTGGTGCGCCTGGATCATTGAAACCAAGACCGAAAGCTGGAACAACTTTTAAGCCATAACCAACACCTAATGGTAGGCGTAGATTTGCTTCGTAGTTGTTGCTACGATTCTTTGAGTCATTAAGAGCGATGCCATCCCATACAACGGTACCACCAAAGAGCTTACCATCTAATTTAACAAATGGTAATGTGTCATTGGATAGTCCACCAACTAAGGTTTCTGTACCTTGAGCGTGACGGAGTTGAGCACCTAATGTAAGGTTAGCAAGACCTGATGTGAAAACGTAACCAGCTGTTAAATAAGTACGCTTTAAACCGGAAGCATCTGTGCTTGCAGTTGTAACTGATTTACCAGCTACAGTAGCGGTACTGTATTTCGTTAAACCGTTATAACGGCTGAACGTTTCAACAGCTAGATCAACGCTATATACATCAAGACCAACACCAGCAGTAATATAATTTGTGCCAGTTACTACGCCTTGTTCAATAAGCTTAGAATCAAAACCAGCATTTACGCTAACACCTTTAACAGGTGATAACACTGTCTCTGTTTGAGCAACAGCTGCTGTGGTTAATGATACTAATGCGAGGAATGTTAATAGTTTCTTCATACTCTATATTTATATATTATTGCCAAAAAATATATACGTTTATTTGTTTTTTTTTGTAAAACGGATTTTTATAAAAAGCTCGGGCCCTTTTGTCCCTGCTTGATTCCCATAACTTTACGCACTAAAAGTTTAACATAGAAATAAATTGTTAAACCAATTGACGGTAATAAAAGTTTATTACAGTCACCGATTACTTTGCTTGATCCAATACGATATACTACATTTAGTTTTCTACCTGTTTCGTGCTTAGCTTGGGTCAAATCAACAGTACTAGAACTATAATCCTGATCCGACCAGTTATCTACAAGTATATCTGCATTTAACCTATTGCCAGCGCCTTTTAAAGTGCCTCTAATACTAACACTACAACCACCCTTTACACTAAAAATTTGATTGCCTACACCGGGGGTAGAGTTACCAAACACTCCTTCAAGTACTGCTGAGACTTTATTATTGGCATCTACTGCGTTTTCGCTAGCTTGATCTACTACTAAACCTGAAAGATTAATAATAGCGCTATCAGCTAATTTAAGAATACTTGCAAAAGAAGTCGGGTTGGAAGGCAAAAATGCCGTACTATTATCTGTAGGGGCAGATACCTGTACGATATCTGGACTACCAGCACTTAATGACCAAGCGCATGTGCCTTGAGTGTTGCATGCATACGAAAGATAATTGATATCTATTGATGTTGATTTGCTCATAATAAGATTATTTACTTTAATATTCAAAAAAAATGGTACCCCCACCCGGATTCGAACCGGGATGCCCGCAGTGAAAGTGCGGTAGACTAACCGTTATCCTATGAGGGCGTGTTAAACTGCATCAGCTAACCTAGCAGGCATATCAAAGCATAGCCAGGTGATTAATATAGTTTTATCACTAGTAATAGGCATATGTCCTTTGTGTACGTATGGAAAACCAGCTGGGTGTATTACAAGAGTACCCTTTTTAGGTTTAACCTTTAAACCTGCATATAAAAATTCAGTTTCTCCGCCTTCCTCTACATCGTTTAAATATACTAGTATGGCAAAAAACCTTTTGCAGGATCTATATCCCATTATTTCATGATGCCAAGCATTGTAGTGACCTTCTCCTTGTTTGTATCTTTGTACTTGTAAAACATCAAATACAGTAGGAGAATTAAAATTATTCATGCCTGACCATTTGTCTTGATCAGGAAAGCTCGTTGCATATTTGTTGATATTTGTGTTGAACATATCACAAATTTTATCATTTAAACTTTTAATAGCTGGGGTGTTACTATAATTTAAAAGGTTTAAATCTATGGAGTTTTTTACGTTTAAATTGTTTGTACCGCGACCGGAAAAGCCTTGATACGTTTCTCCTTCAAGTGCTGCAGTTTCATAAAGTTGCAATATAGTGTCGCAAAGATCATCTGGAAAGGCATTAGGTATAACCCCAATTGTATCTTGTAATGTTAAGCTCATAAATGTATTTATAGCTGCATTAAGATTTGTCAATAAAGAACCCAGTATAGTTTTCTATACTGGGTATTGTTTGCTACTAACTTATAGTATTAAAACAAGTGTTGATGTGGGGCTGAAATAGCGTCTTTCCACGCTTTTTTAAACCCTACCCAAAACTTTTTAACACTTTTAATGAACTCTGTCTTTGTCTTACTGTTTCCTATCTTATAGTCCTCGTACGCGAGTCTAACAAGACCACCAACAGCAAGATAACTTGTTACGATTAATACTTGCATATGTGTTGTTGTTTTGTTTAGAACCGCAGCCCGGGGGCTTTGGTTGTTATGCTGGATAATGTCACCAGCACAAATACTTACTCGTTATTTTCATATAATAATGAAAATATCCATAGGAATAAACTATCACTTCTATTTGGATTAAAGATAGTTGTCCGTCCTGGACTCAAACCAAGAGATCTACTAACTGAGCTACACAACAAATTAAAACTTTATCATACTATAAATTAAATTATTAGCCTGTTCTATTGTTGTAATTCTATTCGTTTTAATTAATTTTCTAATATTTTCAACATAAAGTTTTACATTATTAAAACTCACATTTTTATACATCATTGGTATATGATCTACTTTTATACCGTGCTTGTTTAAAATTCTAGTGGTAATCATTTGAGACCACCTGTCAGCAGTATTTTCGATAGAGAGGAGCTTTTTAGCGGCTTCATCGGCTGATATGTTGTCTAAAAATATATCAGCTGCTATGTCTTCCCCGTACTTTGAATATTGTTTTTGATGAGCTAATTCGTGAAATACAACATACAAAGCATATGTTATATTCCTATTTAATAAAATTTGAGTATTAATAATACATTTATCATGTTTAGATATACCTAAGGCGCCTCTTAAAGGCTCAAAAGCTATACTGGGACATTTAGTGGAAAGTATAACACTTTTTATATCTTCCATAATGTTTTGATATTGCGGAAATGTAATTTGTAAATCAGCAATAAAATTATCTACACCTTCTGTGGTTTGGTTATCTTGCAGTCTAGCTTCTGTGTAGTATTGCTTAAAATTCATCATAATATTTATGGTACCCCCACCCGGATTCGAACCGGGATGCCCGCAGTGAAAGTGCGGTAGACTAACTATTATCCTATGAGGGCATAAAGTGGTGGACCTGAGGGGAGTTGCACCCCTGTGTTCCGTAACGTTCTTACCAGTTTCTACAAGCTTAGCACTATTAATAAAATGTATAACCATAGTGCTGATATACAAGTTGTTTGGTAGTGTTCCTGCTATTCTACTACCATTGAATAGTCAGTCTCGCTGAATGACGGTTATAATATATAGCGAGAATCTATACTACAACCGATCGCTGATTAAGCAGCGAGTGCGAAGCTTTCGCTAAAGGAAAGAGATTCTTTCACAGAAGCTACTGCGTTCTTGAGGCTTTGAATGATGCCGTTTGTTTTTGTGTTAGTTTATAAAGGATCTAACAATCCTGCTTGCTTCTAGTACATCTGCCACAGAGTCGAATCTGGTACAGGCCCAAAAATGTTGTCAAATAACGTAATATTTATTAAAGTTGATAATTAAAGGTATTATTTAAATAATATATATACCTTTATGAATATATCAAGAGCAAAACACATGTTAGTTGTAAGCGATTTTATCACTACACTAGAAAGAAATTTTGTTAAAAGCCTTGCTCTTGAAGATAAGTGGTCAGAAGAAAAAAACAATAGAAATGATGAACAGGGTAGATGGTACCGTTGGAGATCGTTGCAAGATATGTATTTGGGTAAAGAAACGGATTATAGAGCTAAATACGTAAAAGAAATACAGGATAGAGCTGTAACGTTAGTACAAGAGCAATTTCCAGAATTAGGTAAGTTAAAGGTCAATTGGTGTGGGGTAAGTGCTCAGACTGCACCGTTTGTGTATCACGCAGATTGTGAGTACCCTGAGGTAGAAAGTGAACGAGATTTAGGTATGCCAGAAGCAACAGGTTACAATACGTATAAAAAACCAACAAGCAAATGGATACCTAATTATGTACCTACCCGAGTGTATACAAGTGTTATATATTTAAACGACAATTTTAATGGTGGTGAAACCATAATGCCGGATCATGCTTTTGATGTAAAACCAGTAAACGGTCTTTTATTTGGTTTTCCTTGCGATCGTAACTATATACACGGGGTTAGACCTACTACTAATGGTATTCGTTATGCTTTTACGTCTTGGTACGAAAAGGACGTTTAAACAGGAAAGATTTCTGTTTGCGCGTTGTAGTAACTAGCTACTACGTATAGTATTATCACGCCTCTATAGGCTTCTAGTGTTTTTATACGCATCTCTGCTGCAAAGTGACCATCTCCTCTATACACTAACCAGTACCTTAAATTACTTACTGCACTTCTACGTACTAAAAATTGAGCTTGATCAATTTTCATTACTGCTATACTTTCTACGTTTTCAATAGTTCTTACACCATTTTTTAACTGTTGACTTACAACAAGCATGTCGTTACCCGGTACTTGAGTGTGTGGTACCACGAAAGTAAAGTTTTCGTGCATTAAATTATCATCATCTAGGGCATATACCCACTGACCGGTATCTTCTACTTTATCATAATAGTGGTTAACACCGGAATGCATTGGCATTCCATCTTCTTTGATTAGCACTGTGGTGTTTTTATAATTCGTTACATCAACGTCTTTTTTAGTTGTAACAATATACCAATGACACTCTATATTAAGTTTTTCAATAGACTTGTAAATTCTATTCAAAAAAACAGGAGTTCTTGTATAAGCTGTAACAATGTGAATCATAAAACTATTTATTTTTATAAATTATAACTTCCAGCTATCTTTATCATAGTCAAACATAGTAAAAGCTTCTTTAAATTCATTATATATCAACTGGGCAGTTTCTTCAGTGTAAAACAACCTATAATCCGTATCAGCGCTTAAAAATTGATTATTAACAATGTATTTGTTGTAGTTGTTTAATATAGCAGGAGATTTTATATCAATAAAGGGTATTTTTAAAATATCCTCTTTTAAGTTTTCTAATTTAACAAAGTTAGCCTTTATTTTCTTCTTTGTGGTTACAGCTTTAAGAATTGTTTCGTAATGAGGGTCATCAAGAAACTTGTAGTTGGCTTTACTAACATAATCTGAAAAATTGGTATTAAATGTGTCAAGGCATCGTTTATCAGTCTTGCTTAACTCTCTATGCCAATGCCAAAATGACAAGACTCTAGAGTAAGGGTTACGTACATTTAAATATAAACTATAACCTTCTATGTTATCTGGGTAGCAAAGCGTGTGAGTAGGCATCCATTCAGGACCTATAACTTTACCTTGTTTTTCAAACAATAATGTACCTAAAAATAAACCAACTGACCGTGTACCGTTACGAGTTGGTAACCACCATATAACTTTATGTTGGTGGGAAATGTTTACATCAGGTAGCACGTTACTCCTTGAATACACACCAACTCCACTCTCCACAAGCATATCTATCGTCTTTTACCCCAAAGAAGTCTTTTACTGCTCTACGCACATCGTCATCATTAGCGGTGTAGTCGTGTCCAGCTATATGTCCTCCTTTTTTTATTTTAGGGTACCAAGCATGTAAATCGTGCATTACAGCTTCGTATACATGATTAGCATCAATAAAAACAAAATTTAACGATTCATCTGGAAAACGTTTAGCAGCCTCTACAGAACTCATTCTTAGAGACTCTACTAAATGATCTACAGGTTTAATGTTTTCTTTGTATAAATGCCAAACAAAATCAATAGGTACACTATCTGGGTCTTTAAGAGACAGCCCGTCTATAGTATAACGGTCCCATACATCTACTGTTGTTAGTTTGATATTTTTTTTAGAATTAGCTATTTCTACAGCCATATAAGCTGTAGAAGCACCTTGAAAAGCCCCTACCTCTACAAAGTGCGCATTATCATACCGCTCTACCATATGTGTATAAAGCTTAGGAAAGGTAAACCAACCAGGTATTCGGTAATGAAAATGTTCCATATACTAATTTACTAATTATTTGTAATATGCAATAAATTGGTCGGAACGGCGGGATTTGAACACGCGTCATCCTGCTCCCAAAGCAGGCGGTCTACCAGGCTGACCTACATCCCGAGTAAACTTTAAAGTAACTTGGTCTTTTCTTTCTTTACGCTTTTTTTTGTATTTTCTGTTAAAAGCTTACCAGTAGGAGCAATTAACCCCATAACTTGTTCTATAGTTTCCTGTACTTCCCATGTACCGTGAGGTGGGCAATGTACAAATGTAACTTCTTCTACAGTAGCATCTTCTCTAGTTATAATGTTACGGTGCATACTCACAATAAAATCAGTGTTAATAACCACTATTTTGTTTCTGTGAGACGGATTTGCGTTAGTTAAAGATATGAGCATAATAGTATTTACTTGAGTTTAAAGAGCTTCAACCTGTTATTAAATAGGTACTTTTACTTCGCCTATATTAATAACATTACTGTTTTTTTGAAATAAAAATACCTTTTTATCTAGACCGTCTTCTGCTTTAAGTTTTTTAGCACTATCAATTGCAGCATTAGAATCGGAATACTTAACAGTGTTATCAATATTGCGGCTCCAATTATTATCTTTGCAGTAAAACAGAAACTCTTGTAACACATTTGCTGCATTCATATATCTTACAGAGGTATCGGCTATAATGAACTCTGTGTTCATTAACGTATTTGTTGACGTTTTTTAAGATCGTAAACTTGAGTGGTGCCGTCTTTGAGCATTATAGTGGCAGTATCACCACTTATAGATACTCCGCCTATACCGGCGGATTTAGCACTTATAGTAAACTTTATTTGACCGGTAAGAGCATCGGTAATGTCTACAGCCCCGTCTTTTTTAATTCTTGCTGAGTATGCCATAATAATATTTATAAGTTAATTACCCTATATAGTTCTTCTAAAGAGTTAATCATTACATCCGCTAAACCAGCTTCAATAATTTCTACATCTACGTAGTGGTGGTATTCTGAAGCAAGACTGTGTTCTTTATGTTTATATCCACATTCTACTAATCTTTGTGCTATATAGTTTTCTCGAGTTTCTTGAAAATCTATATCGCTCTTTTGTACTTTATGAGGTAGTTCAGATATAGCATAAATAGAACCATGCATCATTGCAACAGCTCCTGGCATTATGATACGTTTACCTTTTGTACCAGTCGCTAATATAAAGGTACCGGTACTTTGAGCATTAGATGGTACTAATATAGCCACATCGCTTTTTAATAGCTTAAAGGTGTTTGCTAAAAAGATACCATCTTCAATATTGCCGCCATCAGAGTTTATAATTAAGAGTATATCTTTATTAGATTTTTTATCTAATGCAAATAACTGTTTAGCTATATCTACTGAATTAGATTCAGTGACTTCACCACTAAGAAATATTACTCGATCACTTCCAAGCGTTTTAATTGTTTTTCTATTTGTAGGCATTTGATGTTAATTAAGTTCTTCTCAACATTTTGAGCAGTTTTAAACTTCATGATAAGGGTATCTGTACGCATATTGACATAGTCTTGTATATCTAAAGGCTTAATGTATCTTAACCCTTCCTTACCATAAAAGTCTATACCTTTATCTTTACATTTATCAGCAATAATATCTACTGCTTCAAGTAAAGCGCCCCAACGAGCAAATTCGTACATAGTTATTTTAGTGTCTGGCATTTTTTCTTTAGTTTCCATTTGTTGTCCGGTAAAGGTTTGGTGCAGGTTGATCGTAAATAGGTTCGGTTACAATAGCGGTCTCTGCAATTAAATAAACAGAATTTTTTACTTTACAATGTCCACAAGTAAATCGATTTTCTTGCCCTACGCGTACTACTACGTCGTTTTCTCTTTTACAAGAAGCACAACCTACTTTAATAGTGTTGAGAGAAAGTATTTCTGCTTCTTTCACCATTAATAGTCTTGTGTCTCGAGCTGCTTTATATTCAAGAAATACATTGAGCATATAAAATGCAACAAATTGTACAATGAATGCTAAACCAGACCACGCAAGAAATGGTTTGCCTAGAAAGTGCGCTATATAACCTACAATTAGAGAAAACGATACCGTTTTAACTAACGATTTAAATAATCTTATTAGTGTCTGTTTCATCAACTCTATTAAATAGAGTTAACGTCTAGGTGCAAGAGAAAATTTGCTTAAATTGGCAGCTAGCTTTTTACACTCTACCATTACACCGTTCAGCTTTTTGCGAAACTCATCAAGCTCACTTTGTTTGCCTTTAAATAGGGGCAGTTTTGAAGCTTCTCTAGATTTGTTTCTTAAGTCTTGAGCCATTAAATAAAGATCAGCTAATTGCTTAACTGAATCCTGAAAAGGGTAAGGTAAAGCTTCTGGTGTATTATCTCTAGCTTTTTGATCTCTAAGAGCTTCAATTTTATTCAAAGTAGGTACTGAATCTCTAGCAAATTCATAAGCGCTTGCTGTCTCACTAGATCCATTAGATCCGTTAGAGTAATATGACGATTCCTTAAGTGGTAACTTCTTCTTACCTGTAGTAGAAGCTACTTCGTCTAAAAGTTTTTTAGTTTTTCTTTGTTTCACTGCTGGTAATATTTACGGTTCCAACTAGAAATCTGTTACTGCATCTTGGACAAATCCAATGTGCTTCTGTAACTATGTCTTTACCTCTATTTACCTGTACAATGCGTGGATGCACTGCAGGTGTACCGCATGTAGTGCAAGTAGATGGACGTGGTACTACTGTATTTTGTAACATGTATATACTTACTCAAACCCTTTAAAATACCCAGTTAATAAATCATCATTAATATTTTTATTAAAGACTGCTTGCCAATCTTTAATTCTGGTGGTTATTGACGGAAATTCAAGATCTTCACATATCTGCTTAAATGTTATAAAATCCGGTTTTAACTCTTTTAGTTTCTGTATTTGTTGTTTGTAAAGGTCAATCTCTTCACTATATTGTTCTAAACCGTAAGAAAGATCCATAAGTTTAAGATTATTGTTTATAATCTCTTCGTGTTCCTTAATAGTACTTTCCAGTTCTAACACACCTTTGTTTTTGTAGTTATTATATGCTTTAGCTAGTTTAACACCTTTTACTTTACCGTATCCCTCTATACCAGGTATATTATCAGAAGTGTCCCCTACAATAGCCTTATAATAAAGGTATTCTTTAGGGGTTAAATTAAACTCTTCTTCAAAATTACTAACATCTATTAGCTGCTTTTTGATAGGGTTATAATAGGATATATCCTCTGCAACTAACTGTATAAAGTCTCTATCAACACTAATAATGATTTTCTTTCCATCAATATTTTTACTTAACCAGCTTATAACGTCATCCGCTTCTAACTTACCAGGGAAAATGTTCCTCACTCCAAGTGTTTCGGTTAATTTGACAACTCCTTCTGCACTAGCGTAAACATCTTTGTTTCTATCTTGGTCTCTGGTGCCTTTATAAGAACCCTCTGTTAGAGTGTTTCTAAAATTAGTTTCATTGGTTAGTTTTTTATCCCAAGCAATGTATACATTGTATGCATTAAAATGTTCCACATAAGACTTAACAGTCTTAATAAACGTGAACGTGCTACCAACGTTCTCGCCTTTAGAGTTTATTAATAACCGACCGGTATTATTTGCAACCCAGTGAGTACGGTGAAGGGTATTATTCCCGTCGATTAAGAGCGTTATTTTTTTGTTCATCAGTAGCTTTAAGGTTATATTCTGCTATGCACACATTATATACCTTTTTAGGTAATACATCTACTGGTTCTAAGATTTTATTTTGAATACCCCAATCGAAATCTTTTGCAGCAATTTCCCGGATAAACTTATCCGGTAAGGAAAAGAACACCAATTTGTCTTTACCCTTTTTTACCCTTACTAACCATTCGCCTTTGTACTTTCCTTCAAGTACCACATATATGCGACGTTGTTCAGGTAAAAATTGTAATTTTAACTTTTTAATTATTGTGTCCATACGGGTCTTCCCCGTTAGAATTAGCAACGTTCTGGTTAATCTTATACATTACACGTCTAAAACGTTCTAGTAAAGAATCGTATTCAGCTGTATTGCTTGCAGATACCATTTCAACAGGATTACCGTTAAGATCGTATCCAATAAGCATAAACTGATTCATATACTCTTTCACTTGAGTTTCTAAGCTTTCAATTTCTTTTTTCTTTTCTTTAACAAAGGAATTTTTCACTTTTGCAAACTCAAGCTGAGTGTGTCTAATAAGCTCTTCAAACTTCTTTTGATCCATTACTACTGGAGTCATAGGTGATGGAACGTTTAAGTTTAAAGGACTATTAGGTGCTGGTGCAATAGAGCTACTAGGGGCCGCTGTAGAAGACAAAGAAGAGGTATTAGTTGTAGAAGAATCTACTTTTTTCTTTTTATTATTCTTACCACCAGTTTTTGTATTTTTAGCGGCCATTAATATTACTTAGTATCTCGCTCCGCAGAAGCAACAAAATCATAAAATTCTTTACGAGTTTGTGGTTCGTTCATAAAATCCCCAGATAACTTAGAAGTAATCATAGCACAACCGTGATGCTTTACACCGCGATGGCAAGCGCAAGTATGGGTACATTTAAGAATAACTGCTACACCCTGATTGCCTGTGCATAGTTGATCAATAGCTTTATGTATCTGAACCGTTAATCCTTCTTGTATTTGAGGACGACGAGCATAATGTTCTACAATACGATTAAGTTTAGAAAGACCAATAACCTGACCGTTTTTATCAGGTATGTAAGCTACATGAGCAACACCAGTAAAAGATAGGTGATGGTGCGAACACATAGATACAACAGGTATATTCATCTGACTAACAATACCATCATAACCATCTGATGGAAAAGTAGTAATCTTAGGCGGGCCTTCATAGCAACCTTTAATAAGGTCACATACATATGCTTTAGCTACACGACGAGGTGTATCAGCACTATTGACGTCATTACGCCAATCAATACGTAGAGCATCTAGAAATGTTGAATACGCTTCTGCTGCTTTATCAATAATAGCTTTCCTATCTTCTTCTGTAGTAATCATACTACTATTAGCTGTAGGAAGTGTTGGGTGTTTTACTTCGTTTGACATATTAAAAGATTTTACGGACTTAAACTGTTCGCCCGTGGTATAACTCTGATTTGTTGTTGATTCCATATTTTACTAAATAGCTTATTATAACCTCAATTGAGTCGGTTTTCAACTTAAAACGTTCAGGAATATATTGTCCTCCGTCATAAAATTCAAAAAAGGTTTCATCAAATAATTCTTTGTGATTAACATAACAAGTACAAAATACAGATGCATTGCCTGGGTCAATCATTACTGTCCAGCTACGTGGATCCGCTTCACTATATGCATCAAAGATCTTATAGACCACGTAACCAGAATCTTTAAGTCTTTTTATGAAATAGCTTTGTGTTGTTATCTTGTTAGCCATTATTTTACTAACCCCGATATAATAAACTTAAACTCTGTTTCTGGTGTAGTTTTAACGTAAAAAGACATGACCTTGAGTTTAAGATTTATACCTACTCTTGCGTTTTCAAACTTAACACCAGACAACACTCTAAAAATATCTAGATTAAACGGTATTACTTGAGATAAAGGTTGACCCTCTACTTTATCTACTACTTTAAGAGATATACTATCTGTATTGTCTGTTTCTTTATCACCTAATTCACAGTACACTCCGTCAGGTTGACCGTAAAGATAAATTTTATTAGTAGTCGTAGCAAAAGCACTAGCTTTAAGAATTTCTTGTAGTTTTCTGTAATTAATATCAAAAAACGTATCTAGCTCTAATGCTTCTATTTTTTCCTTTTTTAATGCTACTTTAGGTACAGCTGTATCATCTAAGAAATGATACTTAAATTGAGTAGTATTAGACTTATATAAAAGATGATTACTATTTATAGTAAAAGTAATATCATCTTCTTCTATACACTCAATAACACGTAAGAGTTTTTTAATATCCCCTATGTTAAGGGATTGTTCATTATCTATCCCCGTTACATAATTATACTTACCAAGTAATATGATACTGGTGTCAGGTTTATTACATATAGTGTATAAACCATCTTTAGTAACTTTAATAGATGCGACATCAACGGTTTTACTTACAACATTTAAGAAGTTGTCCGCAAAATCTTTTTTAACCAGTTTGAGTTCCATTTGCTATCTTCGGTTTTTTTTTATTATTAGATTCGATTAGGGTGTTAACTTTATCGTTTAACATTTTAACTGAAGATTGAAGATTATCAATAGCATTCATGATATCTTCGTATTGAACTTTTTTGTTTAAATCAAACTCTAATTGATTAGAATCAGAATATGGTTGAACAATTGCTTGTTCCTGCTGCACGGGCGGTGCAACAAACTGAAAATTATTATGCTCTACTTGTTGAGGTGCAGGTTGCTGATAAACAGGTTGTTGAGGCGGTCTTTGCTGTGGTGCTTGTGGTGGTATCTGCATACCAGCTGCTCTCATAACATTTGAAGGCATAACTTTAGACATATCCACATCCGTTACTTTAAGGCTATCCCCAACAGCGTTCTTTTTAATACCGCCTATATCATTAGATACCATCTTGCCAAGCATAGCAATAGCAATCATTTGCTCTTTAGTCAAGCCTTGAGTATTACCGGCTATTCTTTCAGCATCTGCATCTGACATAGCAGGCGCAGCAGGCCGGTTCATGGCCTGCTGGCGAGCTTGCATAATTTGTTGTCTGCGTTGTTCTTCAGTCATTTAGCTTAGAGGTTATCTAAACCTTCTAGTATTGCCTTTACCTTATCATCGTTCTCAGTATCTTCAACTGCTACGTGAGCTGGTTTAGCAGTTTGTACTGGTTTAACAGCTGCTTTAACAGCAATCTTAGGTGCTTCATATGGTACATCATCATCTACATCATTTACTTCTGTAGGGGTAGATGAAGACGTATTGAATTCGTTATTATAAAAGTGAATATTAAGGAATTCTTGAATTTCATCAGGTGTTTTATGTTCAACCAATGTATTCAGATCATATGTACTATTATAAATTTCAGGAATCTTACTTTCATCAAAACCTTCAATAGGTCCTGGAGAAAGGAACTTAGAAGCAGTATATTTTGGATATTTAGGTGCACCTGGCTTATCAGTTACTTGTTCTGCTTTAATACGGAACGTGCAACCAGTTTCATCTAACTTAAAAATCTTTTCACCGAATTCTTGCGAATCGTCTCCACTAATAGCTGAATTAATAATTTCGTTTAACTGCTTACCATAACGAAGAATCTTTACAGTACCGTTATTCTTTGGTTCATTAGGATCTTGAATAACATAAACGTTTACATACCAGTTTTCTTTACGACGAAGACAAGCTTTAGCTTTTTCTTGATTTTCTTTTGTGCCATCTCTTAAGATCTTAAAATAAGCTTCACTGATTAGGCAGCGTTCATGCCAAGTACTTGGTGATGTAATGCTTACATACTTACCATCTCGCTCACTGTTCCAGCCATGATGAAAATAATGTAAAAAGGTCTCTGCAGGGTTGCTAGTGTTAGGTAATAAACGAACTAGGTAATTACCTGGCTTAGCAATTGAAATGATATTTCTAAAGTTGCTATCTGCATTTTTTGTTTTAGCGCTTTCTAAAGCATTTTTAATGCTTTCGAACATATTAGGATTGAATGTAGGTTTCATAATTTTATTTTATTATAGTATATAAGTTAATCAATATTAATTTTATTAGTTAGTAGTTTGAGACCTTCATCAATTAAGTTCTTTGCTCTAGTAGAAGTAACTATTCGCATTTTATATTTTGAAATGTTAAAAGCTACATCTTTTAAGTATAGTTCTTTATCTTGAAGGTTAAGTGAGTTTAAGTTATTTTCGAAAAAAGGCAACTTAATTAACACGTATATATTAATTAATTTGTCTGCATAATCCACAAATGGTCTAAACGTATAGCCCTTTTTGGAACTAGCATACTGATTTAAAGTAATCTTTTCATTATAACACGTAACAGCTAGGTACTTTAAGGATTTTTTGATATCCTCTATTTGCCCTTCAGTATCAGGCGATTCTTCTAGCTTTTGCTTTTGCATTATACTCCAAACAGCTATTGCTTTTTGAGTGGTATAAAAATTAAGAGGAAATAAATCCTCGTCTTTATATATAACATACGGAGCTTTAAAAAACTCTTTAGGGTCTATTTGCGGAAACTTTTTAAAAAACAATACTAAACGTGCACATAAGATGCCGTCTGGTGTTTTTTCAAAGCCTTCAAAGTCTTTACGTGGTTTCCAAGGTTTGTTTTTAGAGCCTCTAGAGACTCCAAGAAACGTATTGTAAACTTCGGGTATGTTCATTCACTACGATTGTAGTACCTCTCGTACAACTTTGCTACGACAAAGGTTAGAATTATGCTTTAAAAATAGCAATATTGCTTCCTTCTCATTATCAATTTGTACCATGCGCATAAAAACTTTCTTGTATATTTTGTTTTTAATGATTAAACTAAATACTGCAACGCTATTAAGTTTTTTATTGTGTATAATTGAGCAAAACGAACAAAATTTAAGAATTTCGTTTTCTATTTCCTCTTCAATTAAAGCCCCCATTGGGGTTTCAAGTACTGCGCTTTCTAATGCTCCAATTACACCAGACATTATTGTTGAATAGGGGTTAATTGTTTAACGAATTCCATAAAGCCTTCGGTAATCTTACCACCGGCTGCATATTCATGACCACCACCGTCACATAGTTTGTTAGCAAGTTTAGACAAATCAACAGTACATTCTTTCTTTTTTCTGAAAGAGACGTGAGAACTAGAAGCATTAACAAAAAATACAATATCTGCAGGGAATTTCTTGAGAAGATAATCGCACACATCATTAACATACTTATTGCCAGTAGTACCTACAATATAAATAGGTTGCTTACTAATGTTAACATTACCTGAGTACACTTCTAAATTCTTAATGGTGTTATCTCTACCTGTAATGTGATCTTTAATAATATTAACTTCAAACGTGTTAAAACTATCAAACCCGTTATAAAAGCGTTCTATAAACTTATGCACTCTAGTCATATCTAAAGTGCGTTGAGTGTTAATAAACAAACAGTTAATGTCGTAAGATTCTTTTAATTTAAACTGATAGCTATCATAATCATCAGCAAGAGCAATAAGGTACTTTTGTGCAGGTGTTAAAGAATCTTTAAGTAGTGATTTAAAGTGAATATATATTTTCTTAGCGCAAGAAGACGTTTCTACTACATCTACGGTAGCGTTTTTATAGTTATGTTTATTGTTTACATGTGTGAGGTGATGATCAATAATAATAGCTTTTTTGTTATCGATTAAGTCAACACAACTACTTGTATCTAAGTCTAGAAACAAAACATTATCATAATTGTCAAAACTATCATCTTCTAGCCACTTTAAGAACTCTTTTCTAAAAGTACTAACAGTGCAGGCTTTAAATTTAATGTCTCCTAGCTTTGACTTTAATGCCCAATGCAATATTAACAGACTAGTTGCACCGTCTAGGTCAATATCTGTAAAAACATATATGTTGTTGGGATTCACAATGGTTATTTAACTATCTTAGTAATATTTTCCAGCTTTCTTTCTAAATTCATCATTTCATCTTCATTTGAATTGTTATTGGCATCTTTACTGTATTCTTTTTCTACCTTTAAAGATAAAGTGCTATAGTCAATTCTCATTGTTTCTGGTGTGTGTTTAGGTCCAACACGGTTCTTAATACATCCCAAACGAATAAGTCCGAGATCTTGATCGCCTTGTTCTTGATGAATAGACCAAACAACATCAGCAGTAAATGCAACACCTAGAGATTCGGATACGTTTTCTAACCCAGGCTTTTCCATACCATCACGGTTTGTTTGAATTGCACTAACTATAGGCACATTAAAGAAATAAGACAGTGCTCTTAGTTCTTCTGCTGTGTTCTTACCCTGTTCATAAGAGTTATCACCGCTACTAGCTTTAATTAAACCAAGGTAATCTATTACAAGAATATCCGGTTTAATACCTTTTTTAACTAAAGATTCAAGGTAAGATTTAATGCCACCGATTGTAATACTCTTTGGTGGGAATTCTTTAATAAGTAGTTTCTGTTTATGAGTATCTGTAACACTCATAAAGAAATTCTCTAACGGTTTAATTTGTTGTTGTATTTCCCCAATTGGAATTTTAGATAAATGACTACTAATTCTCTTTGCATACATCATTTCAGGCATTTCAAGAGAAATAAGAACAGTGGTAAGACCTCTAGCAGCCATATTAGCTGCAATATTACCTAAAAATATAGACTTACCTACATTAGTCGGTCCTAAGAACAAATACAATGCTCTACCACGTTTAGCTAAACCACCACCGATTTTATTATCAATAAAATCCCAGCCTATTGGTATAGTTTCATTAGGTGCACCTAACTCATCAATAATCTTTTGATACTGACCGTAAAAGTCTAAACCTACATCACTAACAAGCGATATATTACAAGCTTTTTCAAAAACTTGTAAAAATTTACCGTAATCAGATTTATCGTTAGTTACATCTTCTACTATCTTTAATATAGCATTATGTACAGCTTTTTCTTTGAAGTAAACTTCTGTATTATTAATTAACTCTTCAATATTACCTTTATTATCAAATTGTTTGTAACTTAATAAGGTATCTTTAAAAAGCTTAACATCTTCCTCTTTAGGAATATATGTTCTGATTTCTGTAACTGTAGGTAAACATTTACGTTTAGAGTAAAAGTCTTTAATAATATTAATAACAAGTTTATTACCAGGAGATTTAAAGTTCTCTGGTAACAAATGATCAAATATTAAAGAAGTGTAATAAGAGTTAGTAAGAGCATTGTATGCAATGACGTTCTCAAAAAAATCTGTATTGACTGGTAGTTTACTCTTCACGTAGTTATTATAACCTATTTCATTAAAAAAGCTAAGGTTTCCCTTAGCTTTTTTTAATTATTCTGTAGTTTCTTCTATTTTAGGCTCATCAATTGTAGGAGCATCTAATGCTCCTCCATAGCGAACCTTTTCTTTGAGAGTTTCTTCTAACTTTGGAATTACTTTTTCATCCCAAAACTTAGTATCATTCTCCCAAGTTTTAGCATAACCGATTTTCTCTCCGTTAAACTGAAAGGTTGAACCCGTCTGTTGAATAACACCAAATGCTACAGCCATGTCTTTTAAGCCTGCATAACGACTCAATCCAGTACGGAAGTTGTTATACAATTCAGCTTTTAAAAACGGTGGTGCAAAACGATTTTTCACTGTCATTGCTGATAGTGTAACGCCGCTTACATTGTGAGCTACTGCAATTGATTCTTCTTCTTCGTTTTTATCAATTTTTTCGTTTCTAGTCGCAAGCTGAACCAACAAAGAAGCAAGATAAACAGGGCCAGAGCCACCGGACTGTTTTTTAACCAATTCAGGGTAGAGTGAAGTTGGGTTATCATAAATGTGATTAGTGAAAAGAATAGGTACCCGAGCTTTAGCTGCTTTAAACGTTAAAGCTCGCATCATAGACTTCATTGCTTTAGCCTTTGTACCCATATCTGCTGCATCCTTACCTTCTGTAACGTCGCGAAGCTCTTTAGCGCTTGCTAAGTTACCAAGACTATCAATAGCTATAATAACCTTTAAGTTTGGATCATTAGCTGCAATAATCTTGTCTAAAAATGTAGCGATTTGGTTACGGCAATCCTCTACTGTTTCTACTGGATAGTATTTTAAGCGTTTAGGGTCAATACCTACACCTTCAGCTGATTGTTTGTCTACAGCTGCTTCAGTATCCCATACCGCAGCAAAATAACCCTTTTTCTGGGCATTAGCAATAATCTTATTAACAATAAGAGTCTTGCCTGCTCCCGAAGGACCAGAAAAACCAGTTATTCTACCGACAGGTATACCTTTATAAAGAGAACCGGAAAATATTGCATTTAAAGCATAAGAACCGGTATCAATCCAGTCTCCTACAATAGAAAGAGAGTTATCTTCTGATAGCATAGACGCATCTGCATTCAGTGCGTCTACTGCTTCAAAAATATCTTTTAAAGAAGAAGTCTTGGTTTCTGAAACCTTAGACTCTGCTGTTGATTGTTTACGGGACATATATTAGTTACCGTCTGCGTCAAAAAGCTTAATGGTAGGAGCTGGTTGAGCGTTAGATGGTTTAAACATTTCTGTGTATTGACCAATAAGATTTGGCTCAAGCTCTAAATTAGAAGCAAGAGTAATCTGTGTTTTACTAAGTGTCCAAGTTGGAAATGCATCCCTGTCTTTAAAAAACTCTCTAAACATTAAAGGATATAATTGTACTTGTAGTTTCTTTTCTTGTGTAGGAGCTACGTTAAGAATAGCTGGCTTAGTAATAGTAACACTACTATCATCTTGGCTTACAAATGTAGCAACAATAGTACGTTGAATACTGTCTAGGTAAACGATAATTTGATCTGGGTTCATATAGTTATATTAATATAGTTTTTAATTTAATCAAGGTTATTGACGAGGAAACTTAAAGTAAGGTGCTTTTGCGTTAATAAGATACCTGTTAAGTAGTTTTTTATGGGATGCCCGTGTAGGAACAATATCCCATCCACCACGTCTTGCATAGTAGCAAGTTACCATAAGTTCTTCTGGTTGTAATAAGTCCCAAAGGCGTTTATAAGCAGCTTCACAAATTTCTTCATGGAAGTGACATTCATTACGGAATGAAACGATCCACTCTAATAAAGATTGCTCTGTAACTGCTTTATTACCTTTATAATAAATAAAAATATCCCCCGAATCTGGTTGCTTTGTAATCTTACAGTTAGAACGTAATAGAGTACTCATATAAAAGTGTTGCTCTGTTGATTCAGTTTCGTTAGCTACTAACAGATCAGCATTCTCGTTAAATACGGTAAACTTAATTTTCTCTGCACTTTTAATTTGTTCTAATGGACGCCAAATATTAGCACTATGATCTGAAAACCAGACTTTTCTATCTGTTTCAGTTTCAGGATCTGTAATTTGAGAATACAATTCTACTTTAACGTCAGTCTCTAATAATAAAGATAAGTCTTTAGAAGCTGTTTGCTTAATATTTTTAAGTACTTCTTTGGTATTCTTACCCATCTTCTGCATATTAAATGAGTTCCAGTATAGTTTCATTGACTTAGATTCTACAATGAAATCATTTTCAGCAGAATAAACTACTTTAGCCACGCAAGTAACAGGTAGACCACTATCTGTTAATGCACTACATTCATAACCATTCCAAATGTCGTAACCTACAAAGGGTAAGAAACCATTCTTAAGATCAAGGTAAGTACGGTTACGTTGGCGCTCTTCTCGCACCAAAATCTCTGGTGTATACGTGGTAGGAGAATCTACTCTCTGTCCAAGTACTTTGTCAATGTTATTAGTATTATAGCTCATTAGTAAAATCTTTTGTTATTGTATTAGTTATAATTTTAGTTCTTTCTTCAACTGTTCCCATAACGTAAACGAGTTTATTAGCAGGCATTGAATGATGCTTTAAATAAAAGTCAAACTGCTTTACAACCCCATCAAAAAACTCTTTACCTGTGCTTCTTTCACCGTCATCTTTAATATCAAGTTCAGGTACAACGTAAAATATTCTATCATAAACCTTTAGTAATTCTTCGTATACAGATAAAGCAGCTTGATATACTTCTTTATTAACTTGTCCTTTTTCATAAAAATAAGTCGTATATGCAATACCATCTAAAGCACCTCTATCTAAAACCCAGTTACCTGGAGTCAATCCATACTCTAAATGTCTAGCCATTACCAAGTATTGAGTTAGAGAAGTACCACCCTCATTAATAGGTACATTCAAGTCTTTTAACCCTCTAGTTAAATTAGTTCTAAAAGAGAAATGATTGTCGTTTAAAAACAAATCTCCCTTTAGAGTTTTTACTAAAGTAGTTTTACCTTGTGAATGAGCGCCACAAATTGTAGCTTTATAGTTTGTTCTCATAGTTTATTATTTAATAGGCTTTTGCCCATAAAGCCAACCCAATTATCAATTGACAGTTTATGTAAATGCTCAATATATAAATCCACGCTTTTAAAATCCGTATAAAGATCTCCAGTACTAAAACGCATTTCAGATACAACTCTACCTGCATCTACTTCAGGTATAACTTCATGAATAACATGACCATGTGTGTTATACTTTTTAATGGGATATGTTTGCCATACTTTAGCTTGTGGGTCTTTACCTTTTAATTCTGGAAATTTAGTTATAAGTCCTGGATGACCGTTATATATCTTAAACTTACCGCAAATTTCCTGTGGTACAATACGAAGAAAACCGTGTAGTGTAATAACATCTGCATGTCTTATAGCTTCTCTATACTCTTCTACAGTCGGCTTATTTGGTAAAAAAATAAACCGATCAAAACATCTCTCAAGAAGGTTAGGGTTAATTTTATCTAAATCATTAAAACTTTTATTAGTAATAATTGCATCCGGAAAACGACCTATCTTTGTAGATATTTCGTAAATTTCAGATCCACTCTGAGAGAAAAAGGTTTTCCAGATTAAAGTGCGTTTCATAGGTTAAGACGGAACCCTATTGTATTATCACTAAAGAAAATAACAAGTGTAAAATCAACAATACCGTGTTTTATTAGGTAAGGTTTGACATCAGATAGCTCTCTTACCGGCAACTCTTGATTCTTAATACAATCCCAAAAATAATAATCCCTAATAGTAATATTATCTGCCAGGAGATGGGGATAGTTAGCATAAACGGAGTTGGTTATAGCTTCTAATGTAGTCATCCATTAACGTAGTTTCTAAACTGTATCAGATTACTTGCAATAATTCTCTCCTGTATTTCATCTGGTACTACATCTAAAAGATCTACAAGTTTAGTGGATTCTTTCTTCCAATTACCTATTACATCAGAATATCTTACTCTCTTAATACCGTGTACAATAGGAGAAGAAGTATCTAGGGTTTCTATCCAATAGTATTGCGGGCTTTGATAAAAGCTAAACTCTCTCGGATGAGCACAACCTAATAAATGATGGGGTTTATCTTTATTAATAATACCGTCGTTCATTAACTGTGTTAAAGTCATTACTCTACCCATCATATAAGATACCCACTTGTTAGGGTGAGGGAATGCTTTAAGATAATAAGAATAGTCAAATGAAATAGCTAATTTGTCTACACCTATTTCTTGATCTAAAGCTACATAACACTTAACTAGTTCCCCATATGTCTTGCCTTGTACAACTCCAATAGTCTTAGAACTACTAACAAAGTCCCAATCTTTCCATAAGCACTTCTTAGCTGAATCAATAGTACCTTGACAGTCTTCTAATACATCTGGTATAATGTATTCTGTAGGATTAAGCTTTTGTATCCAGTGAGCATAACGTTTAGGGTCAAAAGATGTACCTAGTTCAAAGATAGAGTTATCTAATAAAACGTGTCTACCACCTTTAACACTATCCTCAAAAAACTTGTAATATTGCGGGTGAGTTTCAAAGAGGTGCACGAGTGCATAGCAGTAATCGTTGTATGTACGAGATATCTCTAACATACTTAAAGGAGATTCGTGTGATATCTTAATCATGTGAATAAATCAAATAAGTCGGTTTGTGCTTGATTGTTAAGTTGAGGTAAATGCCAGTTAAGTGCATTATATACAGCTTTTACTGGTGTGACGATGATTGTATTGAACATTTCTTCATAATCAACATGAAAATCGTTTAATTCTGGTGGAAAGCTTACTGGAAAGCAAAGAGTGTCAATATTGTACTTGTTAGGGGCAATATATATCTTTTTTACCTTACCACCAGACGTAATACGTTCATATTTTGTATCCAAATTACGGTGTTTGAGTAATTGATTGTACCAAATAGCGCCTTTTACGTGGTTAGGAGTTCCTTTTGCAATTTTAAACCCTTCCGCTCTTACTTCGTGTTTTTCTATATCACTCAACCCACCTCTAATAGCTACATCGTCAATAGAAAGACTTTTAAAGTTTTCGTATACTTCTCTATAAAGAGCATTTGCTTTGTTTTGATCCTGTATTAGTAGACTGTTCTCAATAACCTTTTTAATTAACTCTTTAGCTTTTTTAGGTGTGGTAGAACGAGCAATTTCAACGCCAACATACTTGAATTTGTTTACATTAGCACCTTCATCATTTAAAACGTGTATAATGTACCGTTTCTTTTCTAGGTATACTCCTACATCACAAATAGATTCTCTCTTAAAATAGTAACGAGGGTCTGTAGAGTTAAGAGCATCTTTAGCCCACTGTTCAATGTTTTTATTAAGGTATACCCCTAATTCGTCGTCAATAAACTTTAACCCCTCTTTATTAACTTTATTGTTAGTTAATATGTCTAGCTTCATTATATCTAATAACGGTTGAATAGTGACGTGAGTACTATCCGTATCGTTATAGATTGTTAATGACTTACCAGTATAGCCTAGTTTTTCTTTAGCGTATTGATCAATAATATCAGATGCTTGCTTAACCACCGACTGACCAGTAAGAGTGATGCTACCAGCATGATCACTATCACAAATAGGGCTAAACTTATTAGCAAAAACACCGTAGATAGAGTTGAGAAGAATTTTGATGACATGCTGTATGGTGTCAGCTCGTTCCATATTAAACTTACACGTTTTGTATTCATCTGTATCAGGGGTTAGGTCGCTTAATTTTTTCTTTAAACTAACATATTGGTTTTTGTTTACAATTCGCTCTTTGTATAAACTATCAATTAAAGAAGGCACTACACCTCTTTTCTTTTGAGTGTAAAGTACATTTGCTTTGGATATAGCGAGCTTCTCTACTTGTACAAATTGTACAAATTGCTCGTTAGACATTTTAAAGTCTTTTTTATTTGAAGCTAGACGTACTGTAACCCCATTATCATCTTTATTAACTATCTTACCGACCTTTGTCTCCGGGGATATATTCAGGGTAATGATAGTGCTAGGGTATAGTGAGTTAGCGTCATAACTTACAATTGACTTCTGCAAACCTCTTTCAGGGTCTTTAACAAATCCACCTGGTACTTCTTCTCTAATTGGTCCTTCAACGAAAGTAGGTATAATCATACCGTGTTTATATGCTTCTAAAGCAACACACCCGGTAACAATAGATACTTTACCTAAAGCAGCTTCAAACGACGTTAAACCTTTATAAGCTAACATACGAATGATTTTAAAGAACTGTAATTTCTTTTCCATTCGTACTAACAGATCAACGTCTTGTATGTTATAATCAACAAAGTTATTCCAATCGTTAGTAGAAAGAGAGGCTAGGTTGGTAGCATTGATAGCTAGTTTACCTTCTCCCAGTTCATGTTGTGCTACAAAGTTAAGAGCATAAGACTCTAACAAACCACGCGCAAAACCTCTATATACTTCAAGGTAATCCATTGCTGATACACCATGTATGTACCAGCGATCTAATTCTTGACCCTTAACGAAGATACCTTTACGGCACCATAAACTCTTTACAGGAGACAAACGCTTTGATTGCTCTTCACCAAGAATATTGTTAATACGATTAATAAGGTAAGGAAAATCGAAAAAGTCCGTGTTCCAACCAGATAATATGTCAGGAAAGTAATCGTTTTCCCAGAACTCTAAAAACTTCTCTAACAAATCATACTCGCTAGTGCATTCAGTGTAAACAACGTTCGTACGAGAAGGAGTATAAGGCTTACAACCCCAAGTGTAAAAAGTCTCCGAAAGATTATCATAAATGGTAATAAGGTTGATAGGGTGTTTTGCATCTTTAGCTTCAGGAAACTCATCTGGTGAATATACTTCGATATCTAAAAAGCATACCTTTAATGGGTTTATAGAGAATTCAGGCTTCTCATAATCGTTCTTATATGTATCAATAAGAAACTGCTGCTCTACTTGTATGTTATGATAAAGTCTTTTTATTGCTCCATCTTGAGCGGCTTTATTGCGTTCAAAGTTACTTTCAAAGACTTTCTTCTTTAACTTTGTATTAAAGATAGAAAGTCCGTCAACAGTATCTGAATTAGTTTCTATGTAGAAATAAGGAAGGTGTCGTTGTTTCTTAACAATACGATTACCTTGCTCATCCCACGTAAAAAGATAGCAGTTACTTTCTCTTTGATTATAATAAACGTTTCTATACACAGCCCATTATTATGGGACCATTTACGAACTTATCAAGAGAAATATAGACTACAATACTCATTAATATGGTCTTCTAACCAATACTTGCATGCGTTTTTACGGGCAAGATCTGATTCAGTAAGATAGCGCTTACGATCAGACATAACTTTCTTAATAATTTCAATCATTTCTTCACCGGTATTAAACTTTAACGGTGCATCCTTATAAGGTTCTAAGTTTTGACATACACAAGGTAAGCCTAAAGCCCCGGCTTCAATATGTTTAATATTAGCTTTAGCAAGATTAAATTTATTATTTTGCAAAGGTGCAATAACAATATTGACGTTTAAAGCATTAAATGTAGAAGGGTAATCCCATATGCGAGTCCAACCTACATATTCGATTTCTCCACTTCTGACGTGTTCAGCAAGTTCAGCAGGACATCCGCCCATTAGCACCCATTTAAACTGTTTAAGAGTCTTTTTAATAACATTAACAATATCACCAAAGTCGTCTTTTACATCTTTCAAGCCAGCTATATTAAAATGCGTAGGGCTTCCAATATAACCTACTCGTGGTCGACGTTTGTTATCTTCGTAATTATCCGAAATCTTACTCTTTACATAGAAACGGTCCATCCAGAACTTAGGCATGTAATTAGGCAATGTAATGCCCCTTACTCCAGACCTTTCTTCGTAGTATTTTGACATATAATCTGTAGGGGCAGTAATACCATCACAAAGCTGCATAATTTGTATTGCGGTTTTAGCAATGTTAGGATCTGTAAAGGCTTCACGTGCTTTGTTATAAACTGGAATGTCTTCAGCAAATATAACGTCATCAATTTCGTAATATATCTTAAAGTTATTAGTCTTATTAGATATATTTCTTAAAAACTGTACAAACTGTAACTGAGTAGGTGTAACTTGTCTTTGTATTCTTACACTTCTTACATCTTGATAGAAGTTTTCCTGCAAAATCATGAAGTTATTGTTATTAATAATACCTAATTGATTACCATTAATAATAGCTTCAGGCCAGTGCATTCTCCAGAATCCGCAGCCTTGATGATCTGCAGCATAACTTACTGCACGTTTCATATCTTGAGGTATACCTGTAGGCATGCTTACAGGTGTTGGTTGGCTGTTTGCTAACGGGCTACCTATTGTAGGTGCACCGAAAGGTAATTGAGGGGCTCCGAAGACTCCACCGTTATTAGACATCATAATTGGTTGTTCTAGTTGTTATACCGTTTCTTTTTTCAAGATAAACGATTTCCCCGCCAATACAATACTTTTTACTTTCTTTGCGGTGTGAAATAATGTAAATTGATTCATTATAATTATCTACTCGATCTTTAAGAATATCAAGTACTAACTCAATGCCTTTCTCGTCTAAAGATGAGTCGAGAAGTTCGTCAAACATACTTAAATTAATCCAAACATCTGCTTGTGCTCTACGTATATCTTGAAATGTAAATAGCATTGCAAGGTCAATTGCTTTACGTTCAGCTCCAGAAAAATTAAAGTAGCTACACTCGCTACCTCTTTCATTAGTAATAGTTTCTTCAAAGTATTCATTAAATGTAACGATACTATTACTTTCAAGCTTACGCAAATAAAAGGCTAGTCTTGTATTAAGAACCTGAAGTATTTTCTTTACGATAAACGACTTTACACCTTCTTCTGAAGCAATATACTTAGCGGACTCAATAATATCGAGTTTTTCTTGAAAAGCCGTAATGTTCTTTTTTATTTCCTCTTGTCTTGCAGTAATGCCATCGATAATTTCTTGAAAATTATTAGAATCATTATTAAGTTGATCTATATCTACAACAAGGGATTGTAACCACTCGTTTAATTGCTTTATACGGTTATTGTTAGATTCTACATCTTTACGACGTATTAAAAAGTCGTTTAACTTAGTTTGAGTATCAGTAATAGACTTTTCTATCTTTAAAATACTGTCTCGAGCTTTATCTAAACGTGGGGCTTCCTTAGCTAGTGTTTCGTTAGCATCTGAAATGTACTTTTCGTACTCAGCTTTGTCTTTTTCGTATTCAATGTTAAGGTTACCACCACAGTGAGGACACTTACTGTCTGTTTTTTGTAATTTCTTAAGACGTTCTGTATAGAACTTAAGGTTAGCATTTGCTTCTGCAACACTCTTATTAATAGCATCAACTTTCTTATTAAAAGCTACTTTAGCGTCTTTCCAGTTCTTTAATTCTGTTTCAACCGCTTTTTGAGCTTCTACATCTACAGACTCTAAACTATTGAGTTTTTCTTTTATTACAACTAGCTCTTGTTCGTTATTCTTTTGACGTTGTAACAGTACTGCTAATCTCTTTTTCTTAGATTCTTCATGTGTATCTTTCTGTTTATTTGCTTCTAATAAAGAACGAGCTGTTTCATTTAGTTTTGAGTCTTCAATATCTAAACTCTTTTTTACTTCATTGAATTCGGTACGCGCTAACAAAAGCATATTACCAAACACCTCTAAACCTAAAATACCTTCAATAAATTTACGCTTTTCTACTTTCTTTTGAGCCATAAACGGTATAGTACTGTTTAAGGTCATAATAACAGTATTCTGAAATATTTCAGAAGTAGTACCTATTGTCTTTACAATAAGCTCCGTAGTTTGAGGTATACCAGAACGAGACATATCTACTCCGTTCTCGAAAAAGTAACACTTAGTAGGATTTATAGTTCTAATTATTTTGTAATTATTAACTGCATCTCCTGTATGAATATCAAAGTCTAGCTCTACTTCACATAAAGCTTCTGGGGCTTGATCATTAACAATGTTTTCCTTCTTAAGCTCTCGTATAGAGTTACCGAACAACGCAAAATGCATTGCATCAGCAATAGTAGATTTACCTACTCCATTAGCTCTATCAGCTTTATCATAGTTCTTACCGGTAATAATATTTAAACCGGGTTTATAATCAATCTCTACAGGCTTCTTGCCTATAGATAAGAAGTTAAAAGCCTTTAAGTGCTTAAAGTGTACATAACGCATCAGTTATGATTATAGTCTCTCTATACGGAAAGCCAGGACCAAGTACTGATATGTTGCATTAATTCCTCTTTGGACATATCAACTATCCTGTTAAATTCCGCTACATTCTTTGTGTAGTTAGGATTGGATTCGTTGCTATTAATGCTTCTACTATGATTTATATGATATAATGGACCTTTTACTCTACCTACATTATAACCGAGTTTAACAAAACGACGAAACCTTTCCCAATCTTCTGCACCCCAGGAAATAAAGTTTTCATTTTCCATACCACCTTTAATAAACACTTTTTTGTTCCATAAAATAGCGCCACCCACAGAATTACTACCAAAATTAGGGTAATTTGCAGGATCTAATTCATCTACATTAAATGTATTGTTTAAAGCTTCTCTTGGTATGTTAACAAACAAGCCGCCATAAGGATAAACAAAATCTACATCATTAGATCTTAAGATCTTTACCGCTTTTACTACTTGTTTAATAGGGAACAAAACATCACAATCATAATTGACTATGTAGTCTGTTCTAGATAAACGCGCCATTTCATTTAAGTAGCGAGTACGATGAAATAGCCCGTTACCTTCTTCATATATGTGAATAATGCTACTATCCTTAAAGTCTACTAACTTTTTAGGTCCGTTCTCGTAAATGATAATATTAGTATCAAAGTTAGTCTGTAAATATGATACAATATATTTTAAATTAAACGCTCTATCTTCACTATCAATTCTGATAGGTATATTAAATGTAACGTTTTTTAAATCTATTTTAGTTTGCATATTTCCAGTAAGTTGAAAGGGTGTGGTGTATGTTTCTATCTCTTAATAGAAACAAATCGCAAGGTATTTTTTTAATTGGTATACGTTTAGTTTTAAGCATATGAGTTATTAACTCTTCTCCAGATGTTATTTTAACACCAACTTTAAAATAATTAGTAATATTATCGTAAATCTCTCCGTATAACTTCATATTATTAGAAGTAGAAAAGTTTAACCAATCAGATATAACTAAAGGATTAGCACATACATTAGGTGAAAACACCCCTTCTGTAAGATTGTACGAAGCAGGATCAAGTCTAGATTCAAGACCGATATCAAACCGAGTACGTATAACTACATCATATTTGAAGTTATTAGCTAATTCATATTCTGCTAAAAGTCTTAAACTATCTTTAATAGAATAAAACATACTAAAATGTATAAAAGCAGCTGGAGAGCATTCTTGTACTTCAGGTGGTACTACTTCTTTTTGAGGTTCTACAAGTATAGCTTTAGGTTCATACAAGTAACAATCCTTATTGAGAGGTCCTTCCCAAGTATGTATGAATATATCGTAATTGTTAAAGTCTACAAGATTTCTGCGAAGTGTTTCTAAACCTTCAACCACAAAACGACTTTGACCTGAAAATGATATAGCTTTTCTCATAAAAGTACTTTATCACTTGGTACTGAAGGCCATTTTACTACGATTAAATCTACATCGTTTATAATATAAACATCAGATACTTCATTAGGATGATATACAAACATATCTCCTGCTTTTAATATCTTATTATCAATCTTTAAAGCCCCGTTTACAATGTATGTTAATTCCGTTACTATTTTATGAGTGTGTAACGGACCTTTATAACCAGCTACATGATGGTGATGAGCCACTTCAAAGAAAGGGTTTTTAAATACAGCTGGATTAAAATCTCCAATAAACCAACCGTTGTTGAAATCTTTTATGTTATAAGTGTCCATAGCTACTTTCTATCTTTTGTATACGAGCACAATGTCTACCGCCTTCAAACGTAGTGCGTTTAAATATACTAATATATTCTACAAGTTTATCTACATTAGTAATACGTGTGGGTATAGAGAAAAAGTTACAGCAATTATGTTTAATTGAGTTTTCAGCACTTATTTCATCGTATATTAATGCAGACCTTATACCATCTGTTTTATTAGCTGCAATATTAACAGCTTGCCCGGTATAACAAAAGCCAATACCATGAGTACAAGTACCGTTTTTAATAAACGTTATTGCTTGAGATATATAATCAAACTGATCACAGTCTTTATTTGTAAAGCACCCTAAATCAATGTATTCATAATTAAAAGCACTAAGAATGGTCTTACACCTTTCCTTAAGTTCAAAACCGCTGTGATCACTAGCAAGTGCTATTTTACCTTTACCAAAATGGTTTAGCACTCGAGTAGTAAAGAATTTATATTCTTCAGGTGTACCCATAATAAACATCTCGTCAACGTCTTTTATAGTAACCTTTAAACCGTCTTCTATCATTAAATTGTAAAGAGGAGTAATATAGAACTCATTACGGGTACGCAGATTCTTTTTTATCATTTTTTCTGCATACTTTACAAATACCTTACCTGTTTTAAACCCGTATACCCCAACGCATGCATTATTGCTGACTACTTCTTTTTCTGCAGTTAATAATGCATAGTTGTTTGAAGTACCGTCAGTTTTTACGTAACTGTAAGCAGGGTTATTGCTTTTAAATGTTAATACATTACCGTCTTCACTAAGATCAAAAGGCTTAAAAATAGGTTTAAAGTGTACGTCTACAGTATATATAAAAAGCGGTAAATTATTATTAATGTGCTGCTTAGCTAATAAACAAGTAGAAACACTACCGTCTGTTACTCTATCAATAACTACTATTTGTATATCTCTACCGAATTTCTTTCGAAATATTTCATCTACTCCAAAATTATTAATATGATCTTGTCGTAAACAAAATATTAAGTTACATTCAGATGTATCAATAGAACTCAATGCCCAGTCAATTAAGTGCTTATCATAAGCAGTAATCATGTACTTTGGTACAACAAATCCTTCATCAACAAAGCGTTGACCACGACCAGCAAGAGGTACTAAAAGGTTATACTTTTTCATTTTTGAAGTGTTTGGTTAACTCATTATGAGCGTTTTGTATTACCTTAGGAAGGTCTCTTGTACTATCAAGTAATCCTGCTAATATATATGCGGCAAATTTGTCTCCAGCTCCAAGTACATTAATGTCTGGAACAAGCTCTGCTTCAAAGTAGTATTTCGTACCGCTTTTACTGTATAAAATGCTGCCACTTGAGCTGTGTTGCAGTACATTACCTCTTACTGACTTGCAAAGGCTTGATATATTAAGATGATGTGAATCCTCATCTGATATTAGTAGAAGATCTATATAATCTAAGCTAGAATCATATACATTTAAAGGTGTACCGTTGCAAGTATCAGCTACATTAATGCCGTCTAGTTTTGAAATAAAACTTCTATCGTGCAACTCATTTAAATACATTATATGATTAATCTTACTAGAATGTATAAAGGGTGATTGAGTTTTTAAAGACAAACGGGATATACTCGTGCGTTTACATTGTTTAACATCAACCATTATCAATGACTCTCCTATATCAGTAGGTTCTACTTTAACCTTAAAATGAGGATTGATTGTTTTAAGCTGATTCCAAACATTACCTATACATCCCGCAGAAAATCTGTTTTTAAAATCTTCGTATATGTTGTCATAGCTTAGATGCCCGTAAAGTGTTATATCAAAATTTTTCATTACGGTCCCATTTAATTAAAACATCCACGGTTGGCTCAAAAACCATACCTTTTAATAAAAAATACTCAAATAGTTTAACAATTACTCCTTCTCCGCCTTTAACTTCGAGGTCAATTGCAACTTTCTTAACGCTATTGGGAGAATCTGAAGGGCAAAAACTATACCCTACTTGATTCATTATGTTAATATCAAAGACATCATCTCCAACATATACCATGTCTAAGCTTTCTACATTATAACGAGTCTCAAATTTTGGTATGTAGGTTGCTTTGTCTACCATACCGCCACTATCTCTATTGTTAAAGAAATCTATGTTTCTGTTATTTGCTACTGCTTCATTAACGTTAGTATCTCCAGAAAGAAACACTATATCCCAGCCATTAGCTTTAAATTGCTTAATAGCTGTAAAATCCTTATCATTAAAGGTTTTGTATATGCCTTTACCGGTATTATCGTAATACTTTTTACCGTCAGTTAGTACACCATCAACGTCTAAGACTATTAACATAATCTTTATAATAATATATATTATCAGAACAAATTCCAGCAAAATCTAATAAATGTTCAGATGCAAATGTCCATCTCGGATCCTCTGGCATTACACAGATAGCATCTTTATAAGCTTTTTTATATGTCGGGCTTAACCATATAAAACCAGCGGTTGTTACTACAAAATCGTCTTTATCTATACTAAAACAGTTAACCGCATAATGCTTAATTTGATTTAAAGCTTCTATATTTTTACAATGTAGCCAAAGGTTATCTTGTGCAATAAACTCAAACTCTACATTATACTGAGGGGCATCATGCCCAAGATAAAAATCTTCATCTATGTACCACAAATCTATTTCCACATTAAACCCATGATCTAAACAGTATTTTATTTGATCGGGGTGGTTCTCTTTATCGGATTTACCATTAAGATTACCTCTATGTGAAATATAACGCATTATTTAAAGTTTTTTCTGTCATCTAATTCTGGTTTGTTCTTTTGCGTCCACATAGCACCCATAATATTCCATACTACAGCTGATAAATGGTCTTCGTCTTCTTCTCCTGCCCACCATTTAAGTAGATGGCGTTGTGCACTATCATAAAATACAGAAGTAGTCATGCCGTGCTTCCAGTTATCAAACCCGTACTTTTCACCACCTTTACGGTAATGATCCATCACCTTAATAAGTTCTTGTGTAGGTATTAAACTCATTCTTGGTTTACCTACATCTGTATCTCTTTGGGCTCCTGTATCAAACTGTCTTTTCATTTTTATTTAAAATATTGTTAAAGATCCAATCTTCGGATAAAATATAGTTTTGTGCAAGTTTAAAATTCTCTTCTATAGCAGCTTTTTTGCTATTATAAAAGTCTGGTGTACAAGTTTTAAGTTTATCCTTTAAATCATACATATCATTAAATATAACAAAACCATCAATATTAAAAAACTTCTCTATAGATGGGCACCCCCAATAAATCGGAATTGTGCCAGTCATTAAACAATCTATAAGCTTTTCTGTAAAATAAAAATCCTTCTTACAGTTTTCAATAGCAAAATGAAACCTATAATCTTTAAGTCCCTCAATTTTATTCATTGAGTGTATTATAAATTGTTTGTAACTCGGACCAAAAGCATCAATATTCTTACCGGATGCATGTATAATTTGATGTCTTAATTGATGTCCAGGTAATTGATTTTTATTAGATGCAATAATAGAAAACATTTTACTTTTTTCATATATTTGCCTTAATTCTACTGGAATCCAGCATCCACCTACAGGATACCATTTAGCATTAGGTAAACTTAAATACTCTTTATCGTGAGTCCATATCTGTTTGTACCTATGGGGGTTATTCTTTACATATTCATAAGCAAACGGGTGTATACCTTGAGGTTCTAATAACCATGCTATATTACCGTTTTCTAATTGGTAGTCTGTACATATTACGTCTACACCAGGAGGGGCGTCTGACCGATTCCAAATAACATGTTTTGCAATACTAACCGGTGGTGTAGGGTTATTACTGAATATACAATGTGCAAAATTACTATCTTTAATATAGAGTTCTATTTTATTCATTTTTGTATCCATCCTTCTACTACTAAGTCTTTACCATCAGAGGGACCTTTTGAACCAAACCAAAGCTTAGGCATAACAATTACTTTATCAGAATTGTTATTAAGCCAGGCTGCCCACCAAGAAAATGTAGAATTTGTAATAATATTATTTTTACAAAGTGATATACCTATAAAGTCGTCTATTTGAGTTCTACCTTGTAGAAATAAAACCTTTTTACCGGTACGATTAAATAAATCTTTATTTTGTTTACACCAAGGTATATCATCAGAGAATACAATGTAGGTTTTTACTTCTGCGCGTTCTTCTATTTCTTTTTGTGCAGAAAACCAATAATCTTGTGGTTGTTGAGGGTGAATATTGGGATAGTTTAAATAATCTCCGCGCCGCACATGTATAGAGCAAGTAGTAGATAAATCTATTTGATTTAATACGTTTTTTACTTCATCTACTAAAGTAGAATTAAATTGAAATACGTCTCTTATTTTATCTTCTACTTTATTAAAGTACTTATCACTCTGAAAATACCCATCTAAATAAACAAATGTATTGACCGGTAACTCTACAGGGTTATAATCAAAGCTCTTTTCTTTAACTATAACAGACGGTCCCGGTGCTAAACCTGGTAATTTATTAGCAAAATACGTATTGTTCTTCCAGTTAGAAAACCCGTAACGCAAATTATGATCCATTGCTATACCAATAGTGCTAGCAATTAAAAATAGCTGATTACCTAAACCATGTCCCTGAGATTTTAATAGACCTATGTGAGATACTTGCATGTTATTTGTTTAGGTTAATTACATTTTTAGTATATATTGTTTTCAAGGCACTTAACACCTTTTCTAAAGGAGTATCAGTATTTTCTACAGCAGATTTGCCGTGTACCTTTCTGTAGTAATTAGCCCCGTCTATCATGTTCTTAGTCCATTTCTCAGTATGTGTTATAGAACTGTTTTGTATTGAACCGGGTATCTCTTTAAGCATTTCATCACTGCCTTCTACGTCTGGAAACCACCAAAAAGCTGGCATATAACCACCTTTAATAATTCTTTGACATAATTCTACATGTTCCCATGCATTTTTAAAATACGGATCGTGATAACCAACACTCTCTATAACACTCGGGTGAAAATAAGAGAATGCCCCAACGCAATGCTGGTTAAGAGCAACCTTTATACCTTTTGGATATTCTACTATATATCTTGGTCTAGGTGATTTATAATCTGGTGTTCTATTAGCAGGTCCGTGATAACCAAAGTTTAAATGAAATACACCAGAACCTAAAGCTGTATCAATGTATTTTTGCCAAACATCTGGAGTCTGAACTAAAATGTCATTTTCAATAAGAAATATATGGTCACATTTCCTATTCATAAGAACATTCATTGCTCTATTTTTAGCAACACCAACCGTTTGATAGGGTGGTCTATTATTCATTATTTCAATACCTTCTGGTAATGTACCGTCAGGAATCTTAATACCATCATTAATAAGAATAATATCTGTTAATGGGCCTTTGTTTGCAAGTAAACTCTGTACACATTGTTTTGTGTATTCTAATCTATCGCATGCTATAACGGCTACTCCTATTTTCATGTTAAAGAATGGGCTTTATGATATAAATCGTTAATGTAAGACTTTACTTTATCTTTATGCTTAATTTCAAGTAAATCAATGAATTCTGATATAGAATTTTCTACACTTATATTAAAGTCTTTTGTGTTTGCTTCTTCTATATTGAGTTTAGAGTTTTCATTATAATCATATTCAATAGCAAATTCAACCGGCTTGATAGAATTGAGCTTTTTTACCATCTTATCTACGACTTCCGGTTCTAATGGTGTATCGATGTAGAACTTAATTATATTTCCTTTAATAAGAGTCTTAAGTTCCTCTACAGTGTACTTACCACCTGCAATCTCTTTGTACGTTATCTTATTATGTTGTGGGGATATAGTATTTTCAATAAAATCATACCCTAACGTATCAAGATCTAGTATGTATAGTCCCTTTTTAGTATTGTAATCTCCCCAGTCTTGTTGATATGGTGAACCAGCATAAAGAATAGTACGGTCTTCATATTTGCGTTCTTCTCTATGATGAAAATGACCTGAAACAGTGAGTTTTGCTCTACTAGTAAGATCGGTTGTTTTTAAACCGTTAGTACACACTTTGAAAGCATTCATCTTAAAACTATTAATTTCAAAATGCCCTACGATTAAATCGCATACGGGTACTTCTTCTATTTCTTGCCCCCACGGACAGAAAGCTATTTTCGTTTTCTTATAATCAAATACAAACAACCTATCAATAACAGTAATATTAGTCCATCCTTTGAGAATAGAAACAGAATTAACATTAGAATTATCTTTATAATAAGCATCATGATTGCCAACAGTAATGATAATATTAAAGTCGATAAACTCCCTAAAAATATCATTAACAATATGAAGAGTATTAACAGCAATATCATTTCTATCATGGAATATATCTCCTGGTATAATTATATCTTTTATATTACGTTGTCTAAATTGATCTGCAGCCCACTTAGCATGATCCATCGCAATCTTATGCCATGTCTCGCTATTACGATGTACACCATAATGCGGGTCAGAAAAAATACCTACTTTAGAATTATGAATTTTCATTATTACGTTTATTTGGATTAACAGGGTCATCTACACCTACCTGTGGTCCAATTACACTATAAACTTCTTCTTGATA